>LNFM01000264.1_pt1 | contig 360320 bp, 381 predicted proteins | sample 596031 | NCBI WGS metagenome assembly LNFM01 (sample SAMN04254537, study PRJNA301005) | activated carbon metagenome | isolation source: dual media filters at the Ann Arbor, Michigan drinking water treatment plant | place: USA: Ann Arbor | reverse complement strand
TCTTGGTGCGCCAATCCGCCGACGATATCGAAAAAGAACTTGCGCCCGAATTCGCCGCTAAGGGTCTGCGCCTGCGCAACGTTGCGCGGAGCGCCGGCGGTGTGCCCATCCAAGATACGCTGGCCGAAGAGATCACCGCGGCCGTCATCCCCTTGATGCGCTTGGCGGCCGAAGAGAGGGCACCGGCAAGCTGGCAGAGCGCCATCAGGCTCCGCCAAGACGTGCTTGGCCTCGATGATGGCGACGACGATGGCCTCTACCGCGCGCGACAAGAGCTCGAGGAGTTTGTCGCGGCGCTGCGCACATCGCTGCAGAGCGCCCCGCCTAGTGCACAGAGTGCAGAGGCCGCCGCCGAGGATGCGCTGCAATTCATTGGTGAACGCACACTCCGGCGGGGTGTACCCTCGTATAGGCGCGATGCCGATTATGAGCGCACCAAGGCCGGCTTCCTCGCTTTGCTTCGCGAATGCACCAGCGGCGCCGCGAACTGGAAGGAAGTGTTGGACCGCTTTGAAGGCATCGGCCAAGTGTCGCTAATGACGATCCACCGCAGCAAAGGCCTCGAATTTCACACCATGATCTTCATGGGGCTCGACAATAAGAGTTGGTGGAGCCTCGACCCGCGGCGCAGCGAAGAGCTGAAATCGTTCTTCGTCGCATTCACCCGTGCAAAGCAGCGTGCATTCTTCACCAGCTGCCAACAGCGCGGCGGCACCATCAATTGGATCGACGCTCTGCTCTCTCCGGCAGGCGTGGCGCGGGTGGAAGGGCCAGGATGAACTGCGCGACGGCACCCCAACCCCTCAGCGTTCGTTGCCACTCGCGCGCTGCATAAGGATCTTCGTCATTGGCGGATGCCCTACATGAAAAAGCGGAACTGATAGGGAGTGCTCCCAAGACCCTGCATGCGCTTTACCACACGGGCTAGCACCTGGGCATAGCCGAGGGTCACGGGAAGCGGATCGTACAGCGCATCATTGTTCCAGTTCATTTTCGACAGCGCCAACATGGATTGCGCGGTGTCCTCCCAGCCTCCATGACCGGCATGCCGGACAAGTCGCACAGGCCGGGGCGTGCTGCGTCCACCCTGAAAATAGCTCGTCTGCCCCGCAACGCCTTGCACGTCCCCGTGCATCCATAGAAGCGCCTCGCGGGAGCCGAGTTCGACGAGGCTTCCCCGCGATACTGGGTAAGCGGTCGCCTGTCCGCGCTTATCGTCTCGGTTTTTTGGTGCGATGCGCGCCGCGCGCCATCCGATGTCCTCGACAACCTGGATGAGATCAACGGCCTCGCACAGGTGAAACGCCTCCATGCATCCTTCGATCTCGCCTGGCTTGAACTCCGTGGTCTTGTGTACAAACACCCGACGAGGAGACCGGCCGGCATGACGGCGCCGGTAGAGGTCCATTGAACGCGTCATCACGCGAAACATTTCCGTCCGCGACAAAAATGGGTTGTCCCGCTGCACCTGCACCTCGTGTGCGTCGTAGGCGACAAATTCCAGCCCAGCGCCTTCGGCATCGAACACTTGGCTGCAGCAAGTCACAAAGCGTGGCTGCTCTGACGCAACGGGCCGCATCGCATAGGAGAGCCCGATGTATGCAGTTTCGGGATCGACGTCCGCGAGCTTCCACGGGACGCCGCCGGCCTTGGCGTAGAGCGCAAGCCCGACCCGCCACATCACGCTTGCCCGGTGAGGATAAGAGAGCGCCTTGTCCTCGCGCACGAGCTGGATCGGCAAACCGCGCGCCGCCGTGAACGCCTTCAGGTAATCGTGGAGATCAAAGTCCTCGTCGTCGCCCCCCACATAGGCCTTATGCCATCGCGCCGGGATGTAGATGAACAGAACGTCAAAGTCGGAACGGCGCGCGTCCATCGCATGGATCGCACGCGTTAGGCGCGAAGCCAGAAGGATGTGCGGCGCAGGGGAAGCGGCAAATTCTCGTTCGAACTCGTCATCGAGTTCGGCATGACACGTGCCGCCTGCCCCCCGCATGCGAACACTGAAGACGTTATGGAAGCCTGGCCATTTAGGCAGATATTCCTTGCGCTCGGTCGGTTCAAACTCCGAGTTGAGTTCGCGCATGAACCCATAGAGCTTCGCGGACTCCCCCTGTGGAGCGAGCGTCGCGACGCGGATGGGATCCGGCACCAAGTTTTTTGAATAGGGTCCGAAGCGCAACAGCCCCCGTAGCGGGTGCTCGTCGAGATCCGTTGATCGATCGGGGTGGAAACTCAGTTTGGGCTCGCCCAACCAAATGTGACGTGCGATCTCGCTCTTAGTCATGGCGTCAACCGGTGTGAGTATGCCGTGTCTGGCGAGAGCCTGAACGTCGCATCCACGCCGTCGGCTACATCAAGGGCTCTCAGCTCCACACCTTCGGCAGCGAGCACGCGCGCCCAAAACGCGATCAAGTCGTTGAGCTGGCGATTGTAACGGCGAACCGTGCGCTCCCGGCCAAAGTCAGAGGCTACGCTCTTGTTGAGCTGCGTCACACCTTCAAAAATTGTGCGAGGCTCGACCAAGAGCCACAGCCGATCATTCGCCCAATCTAAGCGCGTCCCCACCCCCTCATGCCATCGAATTTCAGGATTCCCCTTTACGGTTCCAGCAAGCGGCCCAGTGAGCTGACGCAAGTCATCCCAACGCGAATGATCAACGTCGACGGGACGCAAAAGGTCGCTGTTTCTGCGACGCTGTAAGACGAGTGAATGCGTCTTGGAAAGCGCCACCGACAGAGCCTGCTTTAGGAGGCCGCGCTCGGTCGAATCGTGGCGCAGACGTTTGGCCTCGACCGCGTGCAAAGAAAAGTCGGTGATGTTGAAATCCGACAATGCAGAGCGCACATCGACATCGCGTCCAAACGCCAAGACCCCGGCCTGACTTCGTGCGGCCAAGACCGGTCGATCGCCGATTGCAGCGCGCACATCGCCCGTGCCGCCAATATCGCAGACCACTTTCCGGCAGACCGTGGGCAAATGGGTAAGCTCAAGCGCGTTGAAACGCAGAACGGGCCAGCCACGTCGCCCGGTCGGCTTTGCTGCCGGAGTCCAAACACGGCGCTCAGACGCAAACGCGTCCAGTGCTGAAGAATCGAGGTCGGGCGCCAAGCGAACAAGGTCACGCAGTACCTCGTCAAAACTCTCGATCGGCACCACGCCGCATTCTACACCTTTCACGTGGGCTTTGACGAGCAGATCGCGCACGCGCTGAAGCGGAGGTTGGTCGCCGCGGTGGAGCCAGAACAGTCCGGACGGGAATGCATTCTCTTGATCGAGCACTTCCGATAGAGAGTCCATTATCGAAGCGTCACGCCCGCTATAGCCGGCGACAACCAACCCAAACCGGCGGCACGTGTCGACCAAAGACTTGCGCAGCCGCGAATCCTGCGCCCGCAGTTCATCATTTGTGTTTTTCAGTCTGCGCGACCGGAAATCGCCGTGTAATTTGATCTCAATCGGCCAACGCTCTGACCCTATCGCGTTTATGGCCACGTCGGGCGCGTCCAGCGCCGCACTAGTCAAGTTCCCGGTACCGCCGTAAACGCGCGCGCAAGCGTCTGCGACCATCGCATCGAAGTTTGTTGTCCAAACAAGACGCACTTTGCCCGCGCGCATCAAGGTAGCTAGCGCGACGTGACCATAAGACGGTTTGGCGCCTTTGACCTTGGCGTCGAGAAACGTAGATCGATCAGCCTCACTTGGATAAGCGGCCTCGAAAAACACCGCGTACTGATCGGCGACGCCAAGAGCGCGGTAGAGGTCAGAACCATCGAAGTGGGATTGGAGCTGCGCGCGAACCGCGGGGTTGGCCAGATCATTCACGCTTCTCGGCGAAACACGGCGCTGGCTGACGTAGAGCTGTTGCTTAAACTCCCACACCATATCCGCGGCTGTAGGAATGCCGGCAGCGGCGGACGCGCCCGCCCCTAAGAACCATTGCAAACCGCCGGCGCGCATCGAGAACCGGCGCGCGAAATCGTCTGGCGCTATCTCGGGGCAGGGCGAATCGGCAACCATTTGCGAAACGATACTACCCGAGCGCGCATTACGCGAAGCGCGCCTCTATCCAATCCAATATCGACCATGCCCTTCGAGACTGCCCTGAAGTTGACAATCCGCGTCAGGGATCGAAGCCCGAAGGGTCGAGACGCGTTAAGCGGCTCGATCGCGAAGCGACGAGAGCCCGGCCCGCGTAGCGGGCGACGCCTACGTCACTTAACCGCGCTTACGCTTCGCCTTCGGAATGTCTTTCAACATTTCGACGAAGAAGGATTTCTCGTCTTCTTCAAGCGCACGAAGCCATTCCACGAGCTGAACGATGTCTAGGCGTCGCTCATGAAGCTCAACTTTGGCAACGTAAGACTGGGTTTTCTCAAGACGCTCCGCCAACTGGCGTTGATTCAATCCGGCCGCCTTCCGCATCGCGATCAGGCGAGCGACGATGGCTCGGTATCTTGGATCGCGAAGTGTGGTGGCCAAGGCGTCCGCTCCGCCAAAAACGCGGTGGACACCCCGAGTAAGCAGTTTTCAGATTGATCCCGAAGAGGGATCACGTAGACTCTTGCCCGAAATGACCGGCGCAACCGAGACATTCGCGGATTTGGCATTCAGCGCGCAGCTGATCGAGCGCCAACTCAAAGCGACGGGCGTCGCCGTGATCGGCCGGGTCTGGGAATCAAAGCGCGCTTACGACTTGGCCCTTCGGAACGGCAATGGGCGAACCGTTGTAGTTCGTTGCCTAGCTGAACCGCATGCCACCGATCACATCGCACTCGAAACAATGCTCGCCGAAGGCGACTTCACCCGCGCCTTCATCGTCTACACTGCTGAAGACCAGCCTCACCTCTCCGGTGAGATAGAATCCTACCCCCTCTCCCGCATTGATGAGCTTGCCGCTCTCCTCGCCAAGGCGAGCGCCCCATGAGCTCCACCCTCGACTGGGGCAACCTCTTCGAAGAAGAAGCTCCTCGCTTGAAGCGCTTCCTCCGTCGCTTCGGCCCCCGCATCTCTCCTGAAGACATCTCCCAGGACGCCTTCGCCAAGCTCTGCGCCGCCAAGAGCGAGGAGATCGCCAATCCCCAGGCGTATCTCATGACCACCGCCCGCAATCTGGCGCTCAATGATCTCCGGCGTCAGACCAATCACCAGACCGACGCCCGCGCCGACATTGAAACGCTTGCGCCGGCCGCTGCGCCCGATCCTGAATCTGAACTGATCGCCGCCGAAGAGACCTCAGCCGCAGAAGCGGCGCTCGCCGCTCTGGAGCCGCATCTTCGCGAAGCGCTGCTGCTGCACATCATCGAAGGCCTGACCCAGCCCGAGGCCGCAAAGCGCCTCGGCGTCTCGCGCCGCACCCTTCAGCGCTACATCGAGACCGCGCTCGCCAAGATGGCGCTCGCCCTCGCCGAACCAGACACTTAAGCTCCAAGAACAGATGCCTGAGCGGCGCACCCTGACAGAAGCCGAGCGCGAAGCCAGCGGCTGGATCGTCCGCATCAAGGCGCACGATGCGACAGAGCGCGACCGTCGTGATTTTGAGGCCTGGCTCGACGCCGATCCAGACCATCCAAGAGCCTACGCCAAGCTGGAGCGCACCTGGGGCGCGGTTCAATCGCTGCAGCACCTGAAGGGCCGCGCCGCCGCCAACGACACTGCGCCCGCCCGCAGAAGCTGGGCTCGTCCTCTTATCGCGATCGCTGCCTCCGCCCTCCTCGCTGTCGGAGGTTTGTACTGGTTCACGCGCTCGCCAGCGACGCCCGCCGGCGAACATTACGCCACCGCCCCGGCCGAAGTGCGCACCATCACTCTCGCCGACGGCTCCAGCATTACGCTGAGCGGCTCAGGCGTTGCCTCGATTGCCATCAGCGACAGCGAACGCCGCATCGAACTCACCCGAGGCTACGCGCTATTCGACGTCACGCACGATCCCGCGCGGCCGTTCGTGGTGCACACCCCAGAGGGCGACATCACCGTGCTCGGGACGTCCTTCGTGGTTCGCGTCTCTGGAGATGAGGTCCGCACCACCGTGCTTCGCGGCTCGGTGTCGGGCGCCGCTGACACCGGCTTCTTCGGCGACAGCAACCCCGTCACCGCCACGGCCAATCAGGAAATCATCTTGAGCGAAGGCCAAGCCGAACTCGTCGAGGTCAACGCGGAGACCATCCCGCGCCGACTCGCCTGGCGCGACAACATGCTTGCCTTCGACGGCGAGACGCTGAACGAGGCGATCGCGCAAGTCTCGCAGCAGACCGGCTGGACTTTCGAACTTGACGATCCCGCACTCGGCGAGATGCGCGTCGGCGGCTATGTGGCGGCTGACCCAGAAGCGTTCATCAGCCTCGTGTCTTCGAGCCTCAATCTTGAGGCTCGTCCGCAGGGCGACCGCCACGTCGTGCTTACGCGGCGCACCTAACAATTCTCGCGCGCGCCTCGGCGCGCACCCGCACGATTGAAAAATCATCGAATGGCGGCTACATTCAGTGTGAACGCCGTCATCGTCGGCGTGGCCGCTGCCTTGGCGAAGGACCTTAGTCCAACGAAATCAAATACCTCGCGACCACTGTCTTCAAATTGGCCGCCGAGAACGAGCAGCGCGTTCCGCATGGCCAAGATGAAGGACGTTCGCAATGTATTCTACAATCGAACGCGCGAAGAAATGCGCGAAAGAACTCAAGCTGCTGTTCGACAGCAGCGGCATTAAGTACCCGCTCCATCGCTGCCAACTCGCCATCGCGCGCGCTGGCAATTACCGCGACTGGAACGACTTGGAAGGCGCGCTCAGCAAAGCGCCGCGCTCTCTCGATCCGCAGGATTTCCGGCGCAACTTGCTTGAGGCGCTGCCGGAGCCGTGCCGGTTGCCGGCAATGGCATGGCTGGACAGAGATCCCACCGAAACTGCACTGACGGAAGGGATTCCACCGCGATGGTATCGCGACGTGTTTCCTTATTTCATGGCGATCGCCGCCGCCTACAACAGAACCGCTCTTTTGAAGCCGCGCTCGGGTACGGGTCAGAAGCTTCGCGAACAGCTGGTGCTCGGCGCGTTGCTAAATACACGTGGCGCCGCAAGCGTGCCGTGGCTCGATCCCGATACGCTGGACCTGTTGCTGACAGGCGATATCGGCACTGTGTTCGGTGAGGACGCGCGTCATCCCCGGTTCGAGACAGAGTTAGGCACACTAGTCGCTGCTGGCGTTATCGCGATTGAGGAACGCAGCGTCCGTTTTCGCTGCCCCGACGCCGACCGAGTGAGGCTCCGAGTTGCCGACGACCGTGCAGAAAAAGCTCGGCACTGGTCAGGCGTGGACAATGAGGAAGCGCGCATTTCGTTACACAACGCGCTCGCTTCTATTGGCGTGCGCAACGGAAGGCGCGTGGCGGACGCGATCGTGGCGTTTGGCGATTCAGCATACATTACACCTTCGGGCGCCGTGCTCACGCTGTTGTCGGACCTAGCCGCCGAGGGCGATCTCTACTGCTTCGCGCAGGCCTACGTGCTGTTTGCCACGCTTCGGCCCGACAACGCCGGCTTCGTGCGCGAGAGCGTTCCGGCCAAAATCAATTCCGGGTTCTTCGCGCGCCATCGCCGGCTCAACGGTCAGCGCATCGCGGTCTGGGCGAATACGAATTCGGACTGGCCGGAGCGGCTCAAGGATGCGGTCTCGAAGCCACCTTTGTTCGTGGCCACGGCTGTTGCGATGGCAGAGGCGATCGCCGCCCCTGCCTGAGGCGCGCGTGCGTGTGGGCGGTGCATGTGGGCGCCAGCGCGCCGCCTGCACCGCCCGCCTGCGCGCGAAGCTCTCGCACTATTTCTTGCCTTTGACGTCGGCAGAGAGCCAGGCCCGCAACGCCTCCGTGCTTATAAGCGTGCGGTTGCCCAACTTCACCACGGGCAGCTTCCCGTCCTTTATCGCCCGCCAGAGCGTGGTTCTGCCGATCCCAAGAGCGCTCGCGGCGTCCTTGATTCCGTAAGCGAGCTTTTCCGATGGCAATGCGATGACCGGCGGCGGCGCGGGTGGCGGAGACGGAGGTTCGGAAGGCTCCTCCTTCTTGAACGGATAAAGCTGGATCTCTTCCCAGAGATCCACCGCCGCGCGCAAATGCTGCGCCATCGCGCTAACGCGCGCATCGCGGTGCTTCATCTGCGCCCTTTGAAAATCGCCCATACCTCGCATCGCGTTCCTCCCTCGCGAATAATCGGATTGCGAGCGCGCGCAGACCAGCCTCTTCGTCGATCATTTCTTCACGCGCTACGTGGCGCAGTTTGAGGGCTGAAGTGTCTTCCTCCCGACAACGCTCATTCAAGAGCGGAAGGGGGAAACGATGAAGGGCAAGAACACCAAGCGGCATGACCGCCGGCGAACGCTGGCGACCGCTCTCTTTTCTGGCGCCATGGGCGCCGTCGCCGCACAACCGGCGTTCGCGCAGGACCTGCAGCAGATCAGCGACGAGCGCGTCGAGTTCGATATCGCGGCCCAACCATTGAGCAGCGCCCTGAGTGAATTCGCGCGGCAGGCGCAGGTCAACGCGCTCTACTTCTCAGACGATCTCCGCCCCCTCTCCTCCCCAGCGCTGCGCGGTTCGTACACGCGCCAGCAGGCTCTCGACCTCCTGCTCGCGCGTTCTGGCTATAACGGCCGCATCAGCGGCGCCAATCTCGTCCTGGTTCAGGATGCTCCGCGCCCCCAGCGGGAGAGCGCCGCCAGCGGCGCTGAAATTCCGCAAGCATCGAATGGTGCTGACGCTGAAGACGATGAAGAAATTGTCGTCACCGGCACGCGCATTCGTGGCGCTGTGCCTGCGGGGGCGAACCTCCTCAGTATCGATCGCGGCGATATCGAAGAGAGCGGTCGCACCACGGTGCAAGATTTGCTGCAGACCCTTCCCCAGGTCTTTCCAGGAAGCCAGGGCGAACTCACGCAACTCAACTCCACCGCGCCCGGAAACAATATTGCCCTCGGCTCGACTGTAGACCTACGCGGGCTTGGCTCGGACGCGACGCTTACGCTGCTCAACGGCCGGCGCCTGGCGCCGGCGGGCCTCGGCAACTTCGTCGATATTTCCGCCATTCCTCTGGCCGCCATCGAACGCGTGGAGGTCCTCGCCGATGGCGCGTCCGCCACCTATGGTAGCGACGCGGTTGGCGGCGTCGTCAACATTCTGCTCCGCCGCAATCTGGAGCGTCCCGAGACAGCCGTGCGCTTCGGCGCGGCCGACGGCATGGAAGAGATCGGTATCTCCCACGTCATGGGGGCCGATTGGGCGCAAGGCTCTCTGATCGCCGGGTATGAATATCGTCATCGCGACGCGCTGGCGGCCGCAGACCGCGAGTTTGCCGCGAACACGGATCTCACAGCCTTCGGCGGCTCGAACTTCTCTCGTTTCACCTCTGCGCCCGGAAACATCATCTTGGTCGGCGCAACGCCCGTGACGCTGGCGATACCCGAAGGGCAGAACGGCCTCACGCTGACCGAAGCAGATTTGCTCGACGGCGTCGTCAATTTGCAGAACGGCAATGAGGGTACGTTCCTGCTGCCCGAGCAGGAAAGCCATTCGGTCTTCGCCTCGGTGAACCATGATCTAACGCCTAATGTCCGCCTCTTCTTCGATCTGTTGGCGTCTGAGCGCCAAGCCCACGCCGAAAAATCCCAATTGGGCGGCGTGGTGGCCGTGCCGGAGACGAACTACTACCGCCAACAAAACGGGCTGTTTGCCGGCGATGGCACGCTCTTCATGGCCTACTTTTTCGGTGATGCTTTCGGGCCGCTGATAACCGACGTGCGCTCGGACACGATCGCCACCGCGGCTGGCGCGCAATTCGAGTTCGGACGAGATTGGCAGATCGAGGCTAGCGTCTCCTATGGCGGCCACGCCGACAGCGTCGACAACACCAATATTGCCGACTCAGGCGCGCTCGCGGCTGCTCTCGCCAGCTCAGATCCCGCCACAGCCTTCAATCCATTCGGCGACGGCGGCGACACGCCCAGCGCGGCGCTGGCCGCGCTCACTATGCGCCAACATATCGAGACGGATTCTGAACTCGTCGGCTACGCGTTGCGCGCCGATGGCGGCGTCTTCGACTTGCCCGGCGGACGCGCGCGCGTCGCTGTCGGTATCGAGCGGCGGCGCGAGACTTTCAGCATCGACCGCGAAGAGATCTTCGGTTCGGGTCTCGTCACAAATCCATTCACCCAAGCGCCGGGCGAGCGCACCACCGACGCGCTCTTTGCCGAGGCATTCCTTCCGGTGCTGGACACGCTGTCGCTTTCGCTCTCGGTGCGGCGCGAAGACTCCTCGGATTTCGGCGAAGCGACGACGCCAAAGATCGGGCTGCAATGGCGTCCGCTCTCCGATCTCACCCTGCGTGCGACTTGGGGCCAATCGTTCAAGGCGCCGCAATTTGCGCAAATGCTGGGCGGCACCGGCGCATCAATCGGTTCGCTCCCCGGCTTCTTGGATCCCAACGCCACCAATGGTTCGACCGGCCTGTTGCAGATCCTCGGCGGCAATCGCGGGCTCGAACCCGAGGAAGCTGAAACATGGACCGCCGGATTTGAATTGGCGCCGTCTTGGCTGGACGGCTTCAGATTGTCCGCAACCTATTTCGATATCGAGTTCTCTAATCGGATAGCGATCCCGGGCTTCATTCTCGACGCCTTCCAGAACCCGAGCCAATACCAAGGCTATTTCATCCGCAATCCAACGCCGCAGCAGATCGCGGACTATCTCGCGCTTGCGGACGACGTGTCGGGAGTAGTTCCACCTGACGGCATTGAAGTCATCTGGGACGAACGACTGACCAATCTCGCTTCGCTTCGCGTGCGCGGTGTCGACCTTTCAGCCTCTTATGCGCTTGAAACGGATTGGGGCGAACTTTCATTGTTCGCGACCGCGAGCGGCCTGCTGCAATTCTCGCGTCAGAACAATTCGGCGCTTCCCGGCGTCGACGTGCTCGACACCATGCTCAATCCTGTCGATTGGCGTGCGCGCGCGGGCATGGCGCTCGATGCCGGAGTGTGGCGCGGCGCGCTCTCCATGCAATACACGGACGATTATCGCGACAACTTAAGTGCGCCAGAGCGCGAGATCAGTTCGTGGACAACCTTCGACGCGCGCCTGACGCGCCGGTTCGGACAGACGGGCGAAGGTGCCGGCGCTGAAATCACGCTCGACATCCGCAATCTCGCCGATGAAGACCCGCCATTCGCCAACAATCCGATCGGCATGGGGTTCGATACGCTGAATGCGTCGCCGGTAGGACGTGTTGTCATGGTCGAAGTGAGGCAGCGTTGGTAACGCGTCTCACGCGCGCCGCTGCGTTGGCGGGGATCACCCTCCTCTTTTCGCACCACGCAGCGGCGCGCCCCCCAAGCGCAGAGGATTTGCTCGCGCTGGTCGAACTCGGCGACTACCGAGGCGGTCTATCGATCTCCCCAGACGGCCTAACCATCGCGGTCTTTACCCGCGAAACGCGGACCCGCGAGAATGATTATCGCTACCGGCTCATGGTGATGCCAAGCGCCGGCGGCGCCCCGCGCGTCATCGCCGACGCTGGCGACATTATCCTGCGCAACACGCCATACGGCCCCACTGGCGCTGCCGCGGATCGCGCGCCGGCATGGTCACCCAATGGCCGAGCCCTCGCTTACCTGACTGAGCGCGAAGGACAGATCGAGCTCTGGCGCGTAGCGCTTGATGGCTCGCCCGCTGAATTGCTTGTCGATGGACCAGGAGACGTGCTGCGCTTTGTGTGGCTCAACGAGACTAGTCTCGTTGTGGAAACAGGCGCGCCACGAGAGTCTCTTAGCGCCGCGGCCTTGCGTGCGGAGCGTTTTGGTTTCCATCCCGATGAAGTCTTCACGCCATATGCGAGCCTTCGCCCGGTTGTCGCAATCGATGCCGTCCGCACTCAGTTCGTGATCGACATCGAAACGCGGACGCGGCGCTCTGCAGCGCCTGCCGAGAGCGAGCAATTGAGTGCGCGTCCTCGCGCGCCTTCGCCAAACACAGCCATTGCCGAGGACAGAACCGAGGGCAGCGTGACATGGATTGCGCCGCGCACGATCGGCGATCGCGCCTCGACGCCCGCGCTCGGCCTCTATCGCGCGACGCCGGATGGCGACAGCCTAACCATGTGCGGCGATCCCACCTGCAGCGGACGCATGCTTGGCGCATGGGTGTTCGGCGATCAGATTGTATTGCGGCGGATGGAGGGACACGGGCAAGGTCTTACCGCCCTTTATGCATGGGACTGGCGGGCGAACACGGTCCGCCGCATCCGACGAGCAGACGAAGAATTGTTTGGCTGCGGCCGCGCTGTCGCTCGACTGGTCTGCCTGCAAGAAGGTCCGCTCCAGCCGCGCCGGATTGTCTCCATCGACATCGCAACGGGAGAACTCGCTGAACTCTACGATCCGAATCCCGATTGGCGTGCACTCGACCAGCCGCGCATTGAGACCCTTGAAGTCAGCGACGCTTACGGCAACGCCTCGTTTGCGCATCTCGTCTTTCCCGCAAATTATCGAGCCGGACGCCGTTATCCCGTCGTCGTTGTGCAGTACCGCTCGCGCGGCTTCCTGCGCGGGGGCGTCGGCGGCGAATATCCCATTCTGCCGCTGGCCGGCCGCGGCTATTTCGTGCTGAGTATCGATCGCCCCGAATGGCGCGGCGCGGAGGCATCTCTTCCCCAAGCTGAGCTGGACCAGCGCACCGCGTTAGACAATTCCGAGAATCTGATGAAGCAGTCAGCGCTCGAGGCGATGCTTGCTGAACTTGACCGGCGTGGCCTAAGCGATCCACGCCGCATCGGCATTACCGGATTCAGCGACGGCGCCGAGACGCTCTATTGGGCGATCACCAATTCAGACCTGTTCGCAGCGGCTGTCGCCAGCACCCAGCCCACCGATACAACGGCATGGACGCTTGGCTCACGCTCTTTCCGCCACAGCCTCTTGAGCGAAGGCATGCGCGGACCCAACACGGACGCTGCCGATCCGTGGGCGGCCTGGTGGGCTCGCAATACGACGGTGCTGCACGCGGAGCGAATTCGCGCGCCTCTTCTCATGAACCTAGCCGAAAGCGAGGCAATCATGGGATTTCCGTTGGCGACACGGCTCGAAGAACTCAATCATCCCGTCGACGTCTACATCTATCCGGGCGCCTATCATATCAAATGGCGCCCGGCCCAGCTCTTGGCCGCGCAGACGCGGGCAATGGACTGGCTGGACTTCTGGCTACGCGGCATTGAGCGCGAAGACGCCGACGAGCCGGGCCGGCTAGACCGTTGGCGTGCCCTGCGGGACCGCACTGGCCGCAGCTAGTGCCGACACCGCGCACTCGCGCGCCGTCTCTAAGTTTCTGAGCCAACATTCCGCGGCTATGAGGGCATAAAGACCATCAGCCGCCATTCCGTCTTGAAGCCAACCACCCGACAACGCCCGCTCAAGCGCATCGGAATCGACGACGCCGTTTTCAACGAGTTTGCCTCCGCACAGAATGTCGCGGATCCAAGCCGCGTTGGCTGCAAGGACAGCCGCGAAATAGCGCGTGGTTTCGCCCTTGGTGACACGTCGCGCGACATCCAGAGGAACGAGATCCGCGAAGGCCGCGCGTGCGAGCGCGCGCTCCTTGCCGCCTGCCGCCATCACATAAGGCGGGATGCGCAGACAGGTTTCAACAATCGGCTGCGATAACAAAATCGGATGCGTGCGTGCGCCGCCTGGAAGGGCGCCTTCATCAAAATAACTGAGCGCTTGCAGCAACTGATGAATTCTGAGCACGCGCGCTGGTGGCGCCCATCGCAGCTTAGAAAGCCATGCATGGTCTTGGAGAGCATCAGCGTCATCTCCTCCAGGCTTGAGCGCGCCCATGACATTGGAGTGAGGCCGAACCGGGCGTTTCAGCCGCGCGGCGCCGACGATCATGGCGGCGAACACATCCCAGACGGGTTCTCCAGTAAGCCGTGCGGTGTCGAGCGCAATCTCCATAAGCGCCCTGGGATGGAGGCCGTCGCAAAGCGCATCCGCCGCGATCCAAGGCGTACGGCTACGCTGAAAGAGATGATCTCCGCCCTGCCCGGAAGTGACGAGGCTGACGCCAAGCTGGTCATAGAATTCCGACAAATCGCGATTGCCCAAACTGAGCAGCGTGAGCGTCGGTTTGGCGGATAAGGGCGCGCCCAAGCACAGCTTATAGTCCACCCGCGCGGGATCGAAGCGGAGCTCCTTGAGTTCGGTTCTGTTCGCGGCTGCAACCGCTTGCGCGTACCCGCGCTCGTCGCCCTCAGGCGCGCCTTCCCAATACTCGGTGACGCAGGTGATTTCCGCCTCGGTGTTGTGGCGTAGCAAGCCCAGCATGACCGATGAATCGAAACCGCCTGACAGCCGGAGCGCGATCCGACGATGCGATCCGCCCCACGCCTTCACGGTGGCATCCGCCGCCCTGCGAAGCGCCTCTTTGCCTTCGCGCCATTCAAGCGGCTTGTTCGCGCGCACGAAACTCCGTGGCGTCCACGCCGCCTCGATTCTGAACCCCTGCCGCGGATAGACCGCGCATTCTCCCGGCGCGAGTTCTTCAACGCCTTCAAGACCCGTTCGCCGACCAGCATGCGGAGGGTAACGCAAGAAGGCGCGGATGAACCCAAGGTCCGCGTGGGTCTCGGGCGCCAGCCGAACGAACGCCTCGGCGTCAGAGAAGAAGACGCGCACGCCATTGATCTCGGAAAAGTAACAAGGGCGCGCGCCGCTTGGATCGCGAAGGACGCGAACAATGTCAAAGCCGCGGTCGATCAGAACGGCGATATAGGCGCCCCACCGCTCACGGATCCAAGTTGGCGTGGGATCAACGCACAATTGGCAGGGCGGCGAAGGATCAGCCTCGCGTCCGAAACGCTCACCGAAAACAAAGCCCATGCTGTGAGGCAGATTGTCTATTGGCCCCGTTCCGCGATGGAGCAGCACAAGGCCACGCCAGTCGACAAGAGACGTGGCGCCCTCGCTTAGGCGCTCCGCGAGCGCGCGCGCCGCGCGCGCCTGTTCGCGCTCTCCAGGCGTCCAGCGGAATCCAAAGAAGGACATCGGTCACACCCAGGCGATGGGCGTGAAGGACGCACAATGATCAGAGCTGTCGCCGACGAGCCTGCCTTGCCACTCGACCCAGCAATGAGCGGCGAAGGGCGCGGTGCGCACGCCGAACACGACGTCTGGCCGGAGCCCACGCATCACCATGAAGCGAAAAAGCGCCAAGGCGTCGAAGAGGCACACGCGCCGCCGCGGAAACCAGGGGCGAAATTCCTCGAACACGCCAATCAGCCGCCGCGCATCTGCCTCCGACTTCAAAGCGCGCGACTTGAGCTCGGCCAAGCGGGCAAGGGTCAGATCCAATCTGCGGCGCGCGAGCGTTTTTGCAGTCAACCAGCACGCGGTCGCACAAAGGCTAGAGTCGGAAAGCGACGGCCTCAGGCCGTTCGCCGGGAGAAGCTTGCACTCCGGCGCGGCCGCGCGCGGCTCCGCGGGCGCCCAACCCAGCTTAGCAGGCTCAATCAGCCCCAACTCAATTAGCCGCGCACCACTCTCCTGCGCCAATTCGGGTTCCACAAGTCCAGGAATCGCGGGAGCGGCGCGCGCGGGGACGCTCCAATAGCGATCGCGGCGCAAATCAAGAAACACGATGTAGGCGCCGTCCCTGCATGCGCGGACGTGCGGGCTTAGCTGGTAAAATGTCATGGAAACCGACACCGGGCGCGTGATCGCGCCCGGTGTTCCTCACGAGGTCACATGTCGCGCATATGCGGCGACACAAAGTTTTCCTTAAAAATAGGATCCCAGACCCCGAGCGTGACGTCGCTCGCAGGCCCCAGGTCGGTCACGATCTCATCGTGATCCAGGTCTTCGTGGGTTTCCATCGCCAAGCTCCTTGAGACACTGATCTACGGCGCGGACGATGGGTCCGCGCCGCAGACGGGTGATCAGAAATCGCGCGCTTGCGGCGTGACGAGGTTTTCCTTCTTCACGGGATCATAGATCCCTTGGGTCACCTCGGTCGCCGCGCCGAGGTCGACGATGTCTTCTTGGCGTTCGGTATCTTCACGCATTGCACTCTCCATCCACCGCATGACTTTGCGGCGAGTGACAGCTTGCCGCTGCGAGGCAAGATTTGGCGGACTATCTGACTAAAGATTTCGTTGGAAGTTTTTGGAAGACCTCTCAACCGCCATTGTTCGGCATCGCCTTCGCGTGCGCGGCGCTTCGTATGAGCGTGCAATGACTGATGCGCCGCTCAAAATATCTTCGCAGCGCATTCCCCGGTGACGGGCCACCGCGGTTGAGCGCAGCCGCAACTTTTCGGAGATCGTCAGACGCGCCCGGAAGGACCTCCGCTTCTACCCGCAGCGCCTGCTGAAGCCTCTCGTCCGCAGAACGGCCGGCGCGGCGCGCCTCGGTATTAGCGTTGCGGTCGATATGGCCCATCAATGTCAAGTACGCGCCCGCATAGTCATCGCCGCTCGGCACGACCGGTGCGGACGCTGGCGAGTACGATTGGAGCGCCCACTTCGTCAGCTGTTGGCGCCACTGATAGAGTTCGCGCAACTCCTGCTCCGACCAGAACGCAACTTGATAGACCCGGGACGTATTCAGTCTAACGAGACGCTCTGCCGCCAGAATGGCGAGAGCATACCGGACCGGCGTGGCGCTCACGCCAAACTGAGAAGCGAGCTTGTCGATGTCGAGACGTTGCAGAATGACAAGCTCACCCGACAAAATTGCCTGCTTGATTTCCTGATAGACCCGCTCGCCAGGACGCGGATCAAGCGCCATCCCCGCCTCGATTCTGCGCCTCGCCGTAGTGCTCCCTAAGCTGCGCCTCGATCTCCGGCGTCAGCGCATCGACGTGTGGCCGCGGCCCTTGCTGATCTCGCAGATACGCAATCGGATCCTGTCCTTCCCAGCCGCCGAGATTGGGCCGATGGATGCGATAGCCGATGAGGCGCTGCAGATCCTCGGGAAAAGACGCCGCCACTTCACGGGGATAGGCGAGGAACTGGTTTTCATACGTCTTCAGCCAGCCGAGGCAGTAGCTGACAATAATTCCGGTGCGTGGAAGCGGCGTCAGATTCTGTCCCGCTCCGTGCGTGACCGATCCTAAGAAGAGTAACGCCGAGCCGCGCTTCATGGCGCCCGGGACACTGTCGGCGGGGTCGACGCTACGATCGAGGTGTTGGCGGTGGCTGCCGCGCCAGATGCGCGTCGCGCCATTCTCTTCCGTAAAATCGCTGACCGCCCACATCACGTTCAAGAGCCAATGCCGTCCGTCCGTCGGCCAAGGCCACATTTCTTCGTCGCGGTGGGGCGCTTGCGGACGCTCTTGTCCATGCACGCGCACCGCTTGGGTCAAGTTGAGCTGGATGCAATCGCAATTGGGCCGCAGCAACGCCTCGGCGATCGCTAGAATGTACGGGTCCATGACGAGATCGGCGGCGCTGGGCGCCTTCGACAGAAGCCCGCCGACGCGCGTTGTATTCCAGCCGTAGAAATCGCCCTCGCAGCGCGGCGTGGCTTCGAGCCAGGGCTCTAGTTCTTCAGCGAGCCTTTGGCATCGCCGGGCGTCCAGCACATCTTCGAGCACGACAAACCCGTCACGTTCGAGCGTTTCGAGATGACCCATCGGTTTTGTCGCAAAGGGAAGCACGGTCGCGTTCATCGTTTCCTCCGTTACGCGGCTTGAATGAGTTCGCCGCCTAGAAAGCGTGTGACGGGACCGCCAAGCCCGGCACGCTCGCGCACGCGCCGCAGGCCGCGTTGGTCGATCGCGGCGACAAACGCAGTCAGTCGGTCGCGTCCAACTCGCCGCGCAGCGCCCAGCGGCTGGGCGTCCCAGCCTGCCTTCGCCGCCAGTGGTGTAAGCGCGGCGCTCGAGACAAACGTGACTTGCTCGATGCCGAAGATGAGCGCCGTCTCGATGATGGCGGCGATCATGCGCGCCAGAAGATCGTGCCGCGGCTGACCGGGCGCCGTTTCCGGTGCTGGGCAAAAGCGCGTTGCTTCCCAAACGTCGGCGCCGGCCGGCGGGGCGCCATCGCAGAGAAAGTGAAAATGATCGCCAAGTAGATGCGGACGGTCGGTCGGCAGCAAGCGCGCCGAACCTGTTACGGGCGCGCGCGGCGCGTCTGCTTCGATCAGGTAGATCGCCTCGGGACAATCATAGGCGTCGATCTCGATCCCGGCGCTCTCTTCCAGACGCCATTTCATCTGGTCGATGAACACCCGCTTGCGCTGGCGATGCATTTCCATCAGCGCGTGGTGATAATGGCGCCGGTTCTCAGCTGTGATGATGTGGATCATGGGGGCTCCGGTCGTGCAAGACGACCAAAAGCTTGCGCATTCACGTGCTTTCGCAAATAGGCACGGACGTGCCTATTGACAGGCGCGAATTAGGCGTTCTCAGCACACATCTTCGAGCCTGATTTGACCATCCTTGAGCGCCCTTACGAACGCCTGCATGCGACTTGCGACGCCGTATTTGCCCATCGCGCGCCGGACGATGTTGTGGACGGTGTGCTCGCTCAATCCCAAGATCATCGCCATGTCGCCATCGTTCTTGCCCTGCCCTAGGAGCTGCACGCATTGGCGTTCGCGGGAGCTGAGCGTGGGCCTCGGAGGCGCGTTCGCGAGGCGAAGTCTGCGGGCGCATTCGTGCGCATAAACCGCATACCAGTGAGCGTTACGAGCATTGAGGGGATCAACGCCATCCGGGCCGATGACGAGCGAACACGAGGCGGGGAGTGCATCGGGGGCATGAATAGGAATGGTAAAACCATCCGTGAGCCCCACGGAGTACGCTTCATCCAAAATGCGCAATTGGTCGCTGGCTAACCCCGCCCGAAACTTCCAGTCGCTCCATTGGAAGGGCAAGGTCTGCTGACGCGCCGCCTTAAAGACCGGATCGCGCGCGGCGTAATTCTCCGCACTAAACCGCTCGAGCCAAGCACGTGGATAGTCCACCATCATCACCGCATCGGCCGGCGGCCTCAGCGGATCAACGTGGGACGCACAAGCCGCAAAGCTAAAGCCCAACATCCTGATTTCGCGCATGAACGCGTCTTGCACGTCGCTAATGCTTGTGGCGCGGTCGCAAACTTCCGCGAACGCCCAATTGATGCGGGCCTGCATGATGTTTCCTCCCGCCGCAACTTTAGATGGCGAAGGCGCGCCGCTGACAAGGGGGTGCGTGACAAATGCGTGACGCTTGTTTCGCCCTTCAGCGACCTGAAAATATTGTGAGAAATCTTGCTCACAATTTTCGGGAAAACACCGATTCCATCAGACCACCGGTTTGATTTGGCCAGAAGTGATCGCGCGCGCTGCCGCTTGAATGCGTGTGGCCGCGCCCAACCGAACGCGCGCGCGTTCGATATGACGCCGCACGGTCGCAATCCCGATTTGAAGCTTCGCCGCAGCTTCCGCATCGGTCAGGCCACTTGCGCAAAGTTCGAGACACTGACGTTCTCGTCGTCGCAACGGCTCAAACCTCAGCGCAACCTCAGCACAAAGCTGCACGGCGCGATTATGCACCAAAACATTCGCGATCTTCCCCGCCGTGTAGACGTCCTCCGGCATATCGGGCTCTCCGGCCACCAAATGGCCTGACGCCTTGAGGTGAAGCATCGACGCTACTGCGTGCGACCGGCCAAAGTGCAGCCCGAATTCAGTGGCCTCGTTCAGAATGCGGCGCTGGCGCCACGAGAGCGGCTGCAGGAATTCGGGATCGGTCCATGCGAAGTCCGCGACGCCCGCGTCGGCCGCGCGGAAGACCGGATCGACCAAGTGATAGCGATGCTCAGAAAAGTGCGCGATCCATTCTGCCGGATAGTTTTGGAAGACATAGGTGGCGCGCTCCGGCTGGAGCGGATCGACATGGGCGCCGATAGCCGCGAAGGTAAAACCGAGCTCAACCATCCGCTGACGCCAAATCGTTTCGAGATCGGCAAGTGAAGGCGCTGCCTCGCATCGCGAAGCAAACGTCACTAAGTCAGCGGTAACGACACTGCGGGTCATGCAACCCGAAGTATAACAGCTTCGGCGCGACTCTTCACCTCTTTGCGTTTGCCAAAATTGATCACTTAACACCAACGCCGGTGACGAAAATCGCACGCGGGTCGAAGACTTGTGCGTGCGGCGCCTCGCATAGTTGCAAGCTGTGGCTCGCTTTGCCGATCGCAGCGACGCTTCACGCATGTTGGAAGGCAAGCTTACAGCGCGATCAATATGGAGCTGTGTCGCAGCGTTTGCGATCAGCATCGCCGCTGGCTTTGCCGCGACGCAATCGTGCGCACGCATCTTCGACTATCAGCCCGCACTAGGGCGTCCGCTTCTTACGATCGGTTCGACGCCGGTCTATGCGCCCTTCTCGATCCTCGATTGGTCCAACAGATGGTCGCCGCGTTATCCGCGCGCCTTCTTCGCGCCGAAGCTCATCGTCTTTTTCGGATTCCTCACCGCCGCGGGCGTGTTGCTCTTTGGCCTCCGCACCCATGCGCCCCCGTCTCGCCCGTTCGGCAAAGACGCATGGGGCGACGCCAATGACGCCGCCGCCGCCGGCCTCTTCGCCGAGGGCGGCGCGGTCATCGGCGAACTCGACGGCGAGATCCTCGCCTATGACGGCCCGCATCATGTCTTGCTCACGGGCGGCACGCGATCGGGCAAAACGCGCGGCGCCGTCATCCCAACATTGCTCGCGACGCCGCACTCGGTCGTCGCGCTCGACCTCAAGGGCGAACTCCATTCGGGCGACGCGCGCGTTGGCTTTCCGGGAACGGCGGGCTGGCGCGCCAAGCTCGGCCCCGTCATCCGCTTCGATCCGACCTCGCCCACGTCCGACCGATTCAACCTGATCGACACCATCCGGCCCGGTCCGCAGGAAGTCCGCGACGTTCAGAACCTCACCGAACTCATCGCCGATCCTTATGGTGATCAGCGTTTCCAGGAATTCTGGGATCGCGCCGCCAAACAGGTGGTGGCCGGCGTCATCCTTCACGTCGCGTATGCCGAACCCGAAGAGCGTAAGACGCTCTATCGCGTGTTCGAGTTGCTGGCGCGCTTCGACGACACCGTGAAGCTGATGGAAGCGACACTTCATCGCCTGGGCGCCAACGGCAATCCGGAAACACATCCCGAGGTCCGCCGCGCGGCGCAATCCTACGCCGCCTATCACGACAAGCTCCGCGCCGGCATCAAGGCGACGGCCGAAAGCTATCTCGGCGTCTTCGCCGACCCGCTTGTGCAACAAAACACGGCGGTCTCGACCTTCCGTGTGTCGGACCTCATGTGCGCCGACAAGCCGGTCACGCTCTATCTCTGCTGGCCGCCCAATGATTCCAAGCGCGTGAAGCCACTGATGCGGCTCGTCTTCGGCGCTGTGCTTCGCGATTTGATGGAACATCAGGAGCGCGCAGCCGACGGCCGCACGAAGAAGCGCCCACTCCTGCTGCTGCTCGATGAATTCCCACAACTCGGCAAACTCGATCTCTTCGAGCAATCGATGGGCGCGATGGCGGGCTACGGCGTGCGCGCCTTCATCGTCACGCAAAGCCTGCACCAAGTGACGCAAGCCTACGGGCGCTATCACACCATCCTCGACAATTGTCAGATCGTCACCAGCTTCGCGGCGACCGATGTCGAAACCGCCGAAACCGTCTCGAAACTGGCCGGCGATCTCTACGAGATGCGCCCGCAAGAAACCTGGTCCGGTAAACGTCAGCTCTTTGGCCTCGATCACCGCGCTATCACCTATCGCGAAGAACGCCGGCCACTGCTTCTGCCGGCGCAAGTGCGTCAATTGCCGGAGCGCGACGAACTCATCTTCGTGACCGGCGCGCGCCCGCTCAAAGCCAAGAAGCTGCGCTACGACGAAGAACCGATTTTCGCTTCGCGGCTCTTTGCAGTGCCGCAACCGCAGGCGCGTGCAGCGCTTCCCTCTCCCTGGGCGGCGATGCGATCGCTCGGCCTCCGCGATGCGGCGGCGCCGACCCAAACGGAGAAGGCGCCTGGCCGAGACGGCGCCGCCGCCCGCGCTGTTGCTCGCCAGGCGCCTTTGCGTTCGCGTCCGCGTCCATCGGAGCAGCAAGCGGATCTTCTGACCTTGATCGATGGGCCAGCAACGTCCCTTCCTCCAGCGTCAGAGGCGCCCACTGGGCCAGCTTCTCCTCTCCCGCCATCGACGCCGTCGCGCGCGAACGTGGGCTTTGATTTACGCCCGCGCGAAGCGGGCGGCGGTGATGGTTCTTCGGAGACGCCGTCATGAGCGCGCGTCCGAGAAAGAAAATCACGATCTATCTTGAGGACGACTTGGCCCGGGCGCTCGATGTCGATGCGCGTTTGCGCGGCCTGCCCGTCACTCGTGCCGCCGCCGACGCCATGCGCCGCATCTATCTCGACGAAAAGGACGCGGCCGTTGCGGACACGGTGAAGATGCGCCTCGACCGCGTCGAGAAACGCGAAGTCGTGCGCGCACGCGAGATCGCCATCGTCAAGGAGACGCTCCTTCTCTTCATTCGCGTTTGGCTTGAGCACAATCCCGCGCCCGAAGAAGAGACGCTGGCCGCGACGCATGCGCTGGCGGAACGCCGCTTCCAATCCTTCCTCGAACTTCTGGCCGAAAGCCTGCAACCCGGCCGCACCTTGTTCGCCGCAGCGCCACATGGCCGGCAGAATGATCGCTTCAATGGCGCGGACGCGGATTTGGAGGCGCACGCATGAGCGCCGCGCAGCCCCTGGCAGCCCAAGCCCGGGTCGCCGAGCGTAGACTTGCCTCGCTCGCTCGCGCGCTGGGGCCAGCTCTCGCGGAAGCGCTCGCCGACGAGGCCGTGGTTGAAGTGCTGATCAATGCGGACGGTCGGCTCCGCATCGATCGCGTGGGCGTCGGCATTGAGGCGACGAATGTCTGGGTGACCGCATCCGAGCGCGAGACCGCTGTGCGCCTCCTCGCCGCCGAAGCGCACGTCACAGTGACGGAGGATCAGCCCTATCTTTCGGCGACGCTCCCCGGGTCAGGCGCACGCGTGCAGGCGATGATCCCGCCCATCGTTGCAGCGCCGACGCTTGCCATCCGCAAACGGCCCTCCGTCATCTTCACATTGGACGACTATGTGCGCGACGGCATCGCCACCGCCGCGCAAGCCGACGAGATGCGCGCAGCGATCGCGGCGCGGCGCAACATCGTCGTCGCCGGCGGCACGGGGTCCGGAAAGACCACCTTGCTCAACGCTCTTCTTGCGGAGCCGGCTTTCGCCGCAGCGCGCGTCATCATTTTGGAAGACACTGCGGAACTCCAATGCGCCGGCGCCGATGTCGTCCAGCTCCTGACCAAGCGCGCCGTCCCGCCCGTCACCATGCGCGAGCTGGTGCAGATGACGCTCCGCCTCCGTCCAGACCGCATCGTTGTCGGTGAAGTTCGCGACGCCGCAGCGCTCGAAGTCCTTAAGGCCTGGAATACAGGCCATCCTGGCGGCCTTCTGACCATTCACGCCAATTCGGCCGGCGATGCGATCCTGCGCCTTGAAGATCTCTGCATCGAGGCCGGCCTCGCCGCGCCGCAACGCCTCATCACGTCGGCGGTGGATGCGATCGTATTCATGGCCCGCACGCCGAGCGGCCGGCGGATCGAAGAGATCCAGGTTCTGCGCGAGCCCAACAGACAAGACGAGGAGAAAGCACGATGAGGAAACACGCCTATCGGCTCATGCACATTGGCGCCATCGCGCTGGTCGTCGTTACAGCCGCAACGCCCGCTTACGCCTCAGGCTCTGGCATGCCGTGGGAAGGGCCGCTCGAACAAGTGGTGGACTCGATCACTGGGCCAGTCGCCAGAGCCGCGGCCGTCATCGCCATCATCATCAGCGGCGTCGGCATCATCTTCGGCGAAGGCGGCGGGGGCATCCGCAAACTAGCTTTCGTGGGTCTCGGGATCGCCATCATGTTCGCGGCGGTCTCGTTCTTCTTGGATTTCTTCGGCTTTGCCGGCGGCGCGGTGCTTTGAACATGCGCGACGAACCAGAGGGTTATTGCATCACACTCCGCACTTCGCTGACGCGCCCGCTCCTCCTTGGCGGCGTGCCGCGGACCTTCGCGATCCTCAACGCAACCGTCGCCGCCGCGATCGCCTTTGGTTTGCAACAGCCGCTGATCGGTCTGCCGCTTTGGGTCGTGATTCAGAGCGCCGGCGCCTACGCGACCGCGCGCGATCCCTGGTTTCTCGAAACCTGGCCACGCGCCATGGCCAAACCCGGCTTCTTCAACGTCTGAGACGCGACCGATGATGGATCTCCGCCCCTACAAGCAACGTGACGCCCGCCTCGCCGACTGGCTGCCTTGGGCCGGCATCGTCGCGCCGGGCGTCGTGCTCAACAAGGACGGCGCGTTCCAGCGCAGCTTGAGCTTCCGCGGGCCCGATCTCGATTCATCCACCGCTTCGGAATTGATGGGCGCATCGGCGCGCCTCGACAACGCACTGAAGCGCTTCGGCTCCGGCTGGTGCCTTCACGTGGAAGCGCGCCGCGAACCAACGACGGCATATCCTGAAGGCGACTGGCCGGAGGCGCTCTCTTGGCTGATCGACGAAGAACGCCGCCACGACTTCGCCGCTGCCGGCGGCCGCTATGAAAGCGCCTACTACCTGACCATGTCATGGTTGCCGCCGAGCGAGGCCAGCGGCAAACTTGAAGCGGCACTGTTCGAAAGCGCAGGCGAGGAAGCCTCGCGCGGCCGCATCGATTATCGCGCCTGCTTGCAGAGCTTTCTGGATGACACTCAGGCCTTCAAAGCATTGCTTGACCTGGTCATGGTCGAAGCACGCTTCCTCGATGACGAAGAGACGCTGACTTACCTTCACTCGTGCGTCTCGGACCGGCCGCATCGCGTCGCCGTTCCTGCATCACCGTTTCACATCGACGAGCTTGTGGCCGACGCGCCGCTTCTAGGCGGCGTCGCGCCCAAACTCGGGGACCTCTTCGTCAAGGTGCTCTCGGTGCGCGCCTACGTCAGCGAAACCGAACCTGGGCTGCTCGACGCCCTCAATCGTCTTGGCGTGCCTTATCGCTGGAGCACGCGCGTCATCCCGATGGACCGCGAAGATGCACGAAAAGAGATCGAGAAAATCCGCAAGCGCTGGTTCTCCAAGCGCAAGGGCATCATGACCTTGCTGCGCGAGGCGCTTTATCGCGAGGAAGCAGCTCTTCTCGACAATGATGCGACCGCCCAGGCCGAAGACGCCGACGCAGCACTTCAGGAAGTGAATGGCGAAGCCGCGGGCGCCGCCTTCGTCACCCTGACGATCAGTGTCTGCGATCAAAGCGAAGTCGCAGCACTCGAACGCATACGTCAAATCCGCCAGGTGGCTGATGGTCTTGGCTTCGTCACTGTCCTGGAGACGATCAACGCCGTCGAAGCGTGGCTCGGGTCTTTGCCCGGCCAGCCTTACGCTGATCTACGACGGCCGATCCTGCTTACGCCCAGTCTCGCTCATCTCTTGCCGCTCTCGGCCGTGTGGGCGGGCGAAGCGTCGAACCGACACCTGAACGCCCCGCCCCTTCTCGTTGCAGCGACCGATGGGGCGACGCCCTTCCGGCTTAATCTTCATCACGGCGATGTCGGCCACACGCTGATCGTCGGTCCGACGGGCGCCGGCAAGTCAGTCCTGCTTGGGCTACTCGCCGCACAATGGCGACGTTACCCAGCAGCGCAGGTCTTCGTGTTTGACGCCGGCCGCTCAAGCCGAGCGCTGACATTGGGATTAGGCGGGGCATTCATCGACCTGCTGGGCGACGCAAGCGAGGACGCTAAGCTCGCGCTGCAGCCCCTCGCTGCGATCGACGACGAATCTGAACGCGCTTGGGCGCGCGACTGGCTTGTCGCACTTCTTTCGCGCGCTGAGGTCAAACTCGACCCCTCACGCAAAGAAGAAGTCTGGCGCGCGCTCGGCGTGCTCGCGGCGCGCCCGCCAGCAGAGCGCACGCTCTCGGTTTTCTCGGGCCTGGTTCAGGACGCCGAAATCCGCCTGGCGCTCGAGCCCTTCACGCATGCCGGACCGTGGGGCCGCCTCGTCGACGCCGATCAAGCGCGTCTCGCGGAAGCGGACGTGCAAGCGTTCGAGATGGGCGAACTTTTGTCGCGCCCTGAGGCGCTTGGCGCCGTGCTGCCCTGCTTGGTCCATGCGCTCGAAGCGCGCTTCGATGGCCGGCCAACGCTGCTCGTACTCGACGAAGCTTGGGCCTATCTGCGCGACGACGCCTTCGCCGCGCAAATCCAGGCCTGGCTCAAGACCTTGCGCAAGAAGAACGTCGCCGTCGTGTTCGCCACGCAAGAGCTGGCCGACGTCGAGCAGAGCGCGATCGCCGCTACCATCTTTGAAGCCTGCCCGACGCGCATCTACCTGCCGAACGATCGCGCGCGCGAACCTCGCACGCGCGCCTTCTATGAGGGTCTCGGCCTCAATCAGCGTCAGATCGCCATAATCACGGAAGCCGCGCCCAAGCGCGACTATTACGTCCAGACACGCGCCGGCGCGCGCCTCGTCGACTTGGCGCTTGGTCCAGCAACCCTTGCCTTCCTCGGCGCATCGACGCCGCAAGACCAATCCGCGATCGACCGCATCATCGAAGAGCATGGCGCCAGCGCCTTCACGCGAGCGTGGCTTGAGGCGCGCGGCTTGGTTCGCGCCGCCGAAGCCATTGCGCGTTTCGACACCGCCTCATCCGCACCCGAGCCGCAGGTGCCCGCGAACATGATCTCGCAGAAGCCCAGAACGGGAGGTTCACATGAGACGTAAAGGACGTTTGTTCATCGCGACCGCAACGCTTGCGCTTGCGCTCGCGAGCACGCCGGCGAAAGCGCAGTGGGTCGTCATCGATCCTGCCAATCTCGCCCAGAGCATTACGCAGGTCACTCACATGATCTCGCAAATCAACAACCAGATCGAACAGATCCGTCAGCAGGCGCAGATGCTTGAGGGCCTGGGGCTCGAAATGTCGCCTGAGCTCTCCGCCTCGATCGGCAATGCGCGCAACTTGCTGAGGCAAGCCGAGGGCTTGCAGCAAAACGCCCGGTCCATCGCCGGCGATATGCGCCAACTTTATCCCGAAGATATTTCCGGATTCGACTTGGATCGGTTGCTCGGGCAATCGGATCGCTGGCTTGAAGAGAGCCGCGATAGCATGGAGGCCCTGATGACGATGGGCGCCTCCGCGAGCAGCGACGGCCTCGACGATGCCGAAGGCGCCATGTCGCGAGCGCTTCAGGCAAGCGCCGGCGCGCAAGGCCAGACCTCGGCCGCGCAAGCAACCACGCAAGCCATCGGCGTCCTCTCATCACAGATCGCGCAACTGCAAGCTCTGCAAGCAGCTCAAGCGAGGGCGATCGCCACCGAGCGGCTTGAGCGCATCGCACGCGACGAACGCTCGCGCGAAATCCGCCGCCGCGCATTTCCCACCGATGTCGAACAATCGACCCAACCCGTCACGCCGCGCTTCTAGAAACGGACTTGGCAATCATGCAAGGCGATAGCGTCAACGGATTTTTGGACCGGTTCCTGGGGCTGGCGGACGCCGGCTTCGGCTTGATCCAGGGCGATGTCGCCTTCGTGCTGAACGCGCTCATCGTCATATCGGTGACGCTGGCAGGCGCGATGTGGGCCTTGAAAGGCGAAGCGCCGATCGCGCCCTTCTTTCGCAAAGTCTTGTTCGTCGGGCTCTTCGCCTTCCTCGTGAATAATTGGAACGCGATCGCCGGCGCCATCAATCAATCCGGTGCGCTATTGGGTTTGAAAGCCGGTGGCTCAGGCATGAGCCTTGCGCAATTGCACGATCCCGCGAGCGTTGCATCGCAAGGCAAAGAATTGTTCGGCCGCACCATGGAGATGGGCGACGGCATGAACATCTTCACCGACTTTCTGACGCTCGCCACCATCCTTCTCGCGGGCGTGATCATCCTCGTCGCCTTCTTCGTGTTGGCGCTGCAGATCTTCGTTCAGCTCATTGCGTTCAAGCTCGGATCGCTCGCGGCCTTCATTGCGCTCCCCTGGGGCGTCTTCTCCGGCACCGCTTGGGTGGCCGAACGACCGCTCGGCTGGGTGGCGAGTTCTGCGGTTCGCCTCTTCCTTCTGGCCTTTGTCGCCAGCGTCGCCATCACCTTCGTCGCGACCATGCCGCAGACGATGTCGCTCGAGAATGGCGGCGCGCTCGACGTGCTGTTGTTCGGGCTCACCATCCTCGCGCTTTCATTCTTGGCGCCGGCCCTCGCAAGCGAAGTGATGCAAGGCAATCCCAGCCTCTCGGCTGCGCAACCGATCCAAGGCGGTGTTGCAGCCGTGGGCATGGGCGTGGGCGCGGCGGTGACGACCAAAATTCTCATGTCGGGCGCCGGGCGAGGCGGCGCACGCGCGGCACGCGGCGGCGGGCGTTCCCCGCCTTCTCGCGGCGCGCGCGGCGGCGGCGCCCGCCCGCAGCCGAATTACGGCGCCATGCAACCCAGACCTCAACGCAAACCCTGATGGAGCCGCTTAAGCCATGTTTGCCTTTCGACAGCCCCCGAGAAGTTACGCGCCCGAACCGGCCGACACGCCGCACATGCGAGCGCAGCAAGCATGGGACCGGCGCATGGGCACAGCAGTCCAGGGCGCGGTGACGTGGCGCTGGGTCGCGCTCTCTCTTGGCGCGCTCGCTGTAGCGCTGGCGCTCGGCATGACAATGATCGCCTTGCAGAAGCGCACCTTCGTCCATGTCGTCGAGGTGAGCCCGCAAGGCGCTGTGCTCTCCGTGCGGCCGGCCGGAGCTGAGTACACGCCGACCGATGCGCAGGTGAGTTACTTCCTCGGTCATTTCGTGAAGCTCGTGCGCGGCGTGCCGACCGACGGGGTGGTGCTCCGCGAGAATTGGCTTGAGGCTTATCGCTTTCTGACGCCGCAGGCGGCGCAGCGCCTGAACGAAGTCGCGCGCGAAGAAGACCCGTTCTCGCTTCTGGGCACGACGGCGCGAACGGCCATCATCACCTCGATCGTGCAGCGCTCGGGCGAGACCTGGCAGGTGAGCTGGATCGAAGCGACCCATGGCGCAAATGGCGGCGCGCGGAGCGCCTACACCGGCCTCTTCACAATCCGGTTCGACCGCCCACGAACTTCCGACGCTCTGGCACGCAATCCGCTCGGCCTCTTCATCACCGAGTTCTCCTTCTCGCCGGAAGCGCCCGCAGCCGTGCTCCGCGGAGGTCAACAATGAGACGGGCTTTGCTAACCGCGCTGCCAGCGATTGCGCTCCTGTCCGCCTGCGCGACCACCACGCTTGAAGGGTCCGCCGCCGCGCTTGATACGCCGCCGCCCACCGCCGACCACCTTGTGGCTCAGAGCCCAGTCGCTGCCGCCGATGACCTCGTCCCGCCGCAGCTTGAGCCGCCGCCGCAGCCCCAGCGCGCGCGGCGCGTCGTGGCGCCGATCAGCGCCCTGACGAGTGCGAACTCTGAAGCACGCCGGCGTCCTGATCCCGACGCGTTCGTCGATGCGACGCAGATGTATGATTACGCGCCGGGCGCGCTCTATGAAGTCTACGCTGCACCTGGCTACCTATCGACTATCCTCTTGGAGCCAGGCGAGGCCATCGTCACCGTCGCCGCCGGCGACACGACGCGCTGGATGGTGGAAGAGACAACGTCAGGAGACCTCGCTGACCCGCGCACCATGCTGCTGGTGAAACCCACCCGTGCAGGCATCCGCACCAACATCGTCTTGGCCACTGACCGGCGCACCTACCTCATCGAAGCCGTCGCCGTACAAGGCAGCGCCTATTCCGCACAAACGGCGTGGCGCTACCCCGAGCAAGCAGCGCGCCGCAACGCCGAAAGCATTGGCGGCGTTGCGCTGGAAGAATTGAATTTCCGCTATCGCGTCGAAACCGTGCGGGGGCGCGCCCCGCCTTGGCGCCCTGTGCGCGTCTTCGATGATGGACGCAGAACCTATGTTGAGTTCCCGCTCGACATCGCGACCAGCGAGGCCCCGCCCCTCTTCCTTCGCGACGGGGCCGATGTGGCGCTTGTGAACTATCGCGTCGTCGGCAATCGCTACGTGATCGACCGCCTATTTGACGTCGCCGAACTCCGGCTTGGCGGTCAGCGCCAAACCATCGTGCGCATCAGCCGTGAACGCCCCCGCGCACGAGGAGGTCCACGATGAGCGCGGATGGCGAAACAGCGCTGGCGGAAGGCGCAGAACCAGACCGACCGGTGCGGCCTAAAGCACATGTGCCGCCGGCCACGGCCATTCGCGCGGCGCCGCCCAAGCCAAAGCGGCTCTCGCGCAAGACGCTGATGGCGGCTTCCCTGCTGCTCAGCGCCGTTGTCGCCTTTGCTCTCGTCTCCGGGCTCTCGGACCGTGAAGGGACCGGGTCGGCAAGCGAAGATGGACAACCTGTGCAGCCTGCTTCGCCGCCCGAAAGTGTGCGCATCGCCCAAGCTGAATACAGCGCCGACGATCTTCGCCCGCCAATCACGGAAGAAGGTCACGACTATCTGTGGGGCGATCGTCGTCCGGACGGCGACGCTGAAACGATGGACGAGGCGCCAATCACTCCCGCCTCGGCGCCCTCTCCGCTGGAAGCCGAAGCCGACGCGGCGCGGATTTCGGCTATTCGCTTCGGCGCGGACGCACGCCGTCCAATAGCGCCGCAAGCCGAGGGCGCAACGTCCGCGTCTGGCCCCGGCGCCGCCTTTCTCGCCAGTCAGCGCGGCCGCGACGATGGCGTGCTCGATGCAGCCTATCGTCCGCCGCGTTCTCCATATGCCATTCAAGCAGGGTCGACGATCACGGCTGCGCTGGTGACGGCGCTCAATTCCGATCAGCCCGGCCGTGTCGTCGCGCAAGTGACTGAGAATGTGTACGACAGCGTCACTGGCGAGCATCTGCTCGTGCCGCAGGGCGCGCGCCTTCTTGGCGCATATGACGCCGCGACAAGTCATGGCGATCAACGCCTGCTCATCGTTTGGAATCGTCTCGTGATGCCCAACGGCTGGTCAATCGCGCTCCGCGGCATGCCCGGCACGGATACGGCAGGCGCTTCCGGCGTTCGTGACACGGTCGATGCTCATCTGGGGCGCATCGCCGTCGCCTCGCTTCTGTCGGGCGCGCTCTCGGTGGCGGCCAATGAAGCAGAGGATGACGACAGCAATCGCTTGACCGAAAGCGTCGGCAACGCAGCCGCACAGGAAGCGGCACGCGTCGGCGGCCGCATCGTCGATCGCGAGCTTAGCGTGCGTCCGACGCTGCGCATTCGCGCCGGGGCCCCAGTCCGCGTGCTCGTCAGTCAGGACATTGTGCTCAGACCTTACCGGCGATGACGAAAAACTCCGGCATCAAACATACTGACGTGGATAGGCAGGCCGATCTCTTCGGCGCTGCGGCGCTGTCGACCGATAAAAACAAGAGAACCACCCGACGCAATAAGGCCCCGACGAAGCCAATCAAAACGGCGGGGCCGCTCCGGGTTCAGCCGACGGCGCCAGACGCTTTGCTCAACGTCCGCGAGGCGGCTGCTCGGCTTGGCCTGTCGAAATCGACGGTCGACAAGATGCGCGGCGCAGGCAAAGGGCCGCGGTTCATAAAGTCGACGGATCGAGCGATCCGCTACGATCCTAAAGACCTGGATGCCTGGATCGACGCACGCAGGCGCGGGCGCACCTCGGAGCAACCTGGCGGATGATCAGTTTCCCGCACGAACTCATTCATCGTCCGGCGGTGGGGCGGTTCGAACCCGCAACCGGTCTTCCACGAACCGGAACACCTCGGACCGCTGGCCCGCGTCCGTGCGGAAGTGGTTGGTGCGATGGTTTTTGATCTTTTCCAGGAGGGCTGCGCCAACACGAATTTGCTCGGGCTCCATCCACGCAAACATGCTTTCCCCGACGAGCGCGTCTGAGAGAACATCGACGTACTCATTGCGGCGCGCTGCGATGAAGAGCGGAAATTTGGACCGGAGATCCTCCATAAGACTGTCGTAGGTGATGATCTTGAAGTCGTCGCCTTCCTTAGCCTTCACTAGTTGGCGCCTAGTATCATTGCCCGCGTATTCGGCACGCCGGCCAATGACGAGCACATACTTCATGTACGCCGGATTGCCGCCGAGCGGTTTGCGGACATCAGCAAGCGTCGAATCCAGAAAGAACTGCCGGTTTGCGGGATTCAAGAACCAGGCGCGCCAAGTGTCGATCTGATTGAGGCCTGCGAGAAACTCCGGCGTGAAGTCGTTTGACTTCGGCCGAAAGAACTTCGCTTGCGGGCGCTCAAGCTCGATGAACACGCAATTCCAATCGTCCGAACTCTTGGACAAATAGAAGAGGTCGCTTTTGTAATTCGTGCCGAACGGAAGTTTGCGGAACACGAGATTGAAATGAACGCCGTGGTTCTGCACGAACTCCCGAGGCACAAGCTTGGTGTGATCCTCGATAAACCGTTGATACGCCTGCTCGGGCAAATCTTGCTGCAAGAGCGCTTCGAACGAAGCGCGCAGCTCATCCGCGTCTTCATGCTCAATTTCGTAAAACGGGCGCGTATCGTCTGATTCAAATAGTTTCATTGGATTTTCCGTCGGCCCGTAATCCATACATGACGCCAAGGCTGTGCGAAAGCGATCGAAGCCCGAAGGGCCGAGACGCGCCCTCCTTTCGCAACGCGCGCGGCTCGGTTCACGAGAGCGCGTCCCGCGCGAAGCACGCGCGGGTTCGCCAACCTTATGAAATTTTCTTCTGCGGCTTCAGCTTCTCCAGACTGTAGACAAGCGCATCGAGGTTGGTCGCTGTCAGTTGTGCCGCTTCTTCTTTGGTGTAGTGCGGCCTCGATACTTCGACATAAACGCGCGGCGCACGCCTTCGATGTTGTTTGCAAAACTTGCACGCCAGCCGTTTCGCAAGATCGTCGACGCGCCCTTCCGTGCCATAGCTCCGAACAAGTTCGATCGCGGTAAAGAGCGTGCCGCGCGCACAGCCCGTGCAGCCGAAATAGAGCCCGCTCAAACGCCCGAGCTGGCCGAACTTCACCGGGACTTTCTCAACGTACGCCACAGCGCTCCCCGGCTCGGACTTCAAGCAGAGACCTGTTGCACGCTCAACCAATCTGTGCTTGTTTTGTTCTCGCAAGGGACCGGCGGCCAAAGCGGCCGACCACGTCGAGACATCAGCGCCCTCTCTCTCTCTTTGTTTGGAGAAGGCGTGTCTCATGACCCGTCTCTATTTGACCGCGCGCGAATACGAAGCGTTGCTGCTGAAGCAAGGCGGCACGTGCTGCGTCGATGAGTGTGAAGAGACCGAAGATTTGATCGGTGAGCATTCGACGCCGAACGCGTGGCGGCGCGCCAAGCCTAACCAATTAATGTGCGCGACCTGTCACAAGGTCAAAACACTGCGCGACATCAAAGCGATCTGGAAGGTGAAGCGCCTCAATGGCGCGGTGCTCTCCCAATACCAACGCCGCCGTCGCTACGGCGCGCAAGTGCGCGGACGTCCCTTCCCGCGCCCGAAGCAATTGCGAGGAGCGCGATCATGGAGGCGCTGATTGTCGCCCTCGCGGCGCTGGCTGTGCTGGTGCTGATCGACACCGGCTACTGGATCGCCATCAGCCTCGCCCGCTGGTCCCCGATCCTCGCCGTCGGCATCCTCATCGGCTGGCTGGCGCATCGTTATGGTGCGGAGGGTCTGGAAGCGCTGGGGATCGGCTTCCTCGCGAGCGTCATCGCCCGTCATTTCATGCGGCCGCGCTACATTTACGACGAGAACGACTTTCGATAATCGCGCCGCATCACTTCTCAGCTGTCACGTTTGCAGCCCACGCCTGGACCTCGTCGCAGAAGCCGAGCACCGCTTCCAGGAAGTCGATCAAGTAGATCGCGACCTTCCATTCCTTCTTGCCATGCCGGCCTTCCAGCTCGAGTTGACCGTCCATCGCCCAGCCGCCGGGAACGTCTGACGCGCCATCCTTGTCGTAAACGGGCCGAAAATCTTCGGCGTGAATGATCTTGTTGCAGCACTCGCGCAGGGTCAGAACCAGTCCCTCGGGACCGTCAAACACAGTGCCAAAGCCGTCTTCGCCGTTCAGCACGGCGAGAAAATCCCTGAAATGTTCGGAGGCGCCCGTGCCTAGGACCTGATCTTCCAGCGTGCGTACGAAGATCGCCATCTTGAGCAGCGTCTCAGAGAGGATTCTCTCGGAGTTTTCACGGTAGAGCGCAAAGAGCAGCGGGATCTCGATCTCCTCTGCCTCATCTTCCGGCGGCGCCTCCGACTTTGTGTCCTCGACGTCAGAGTCTTCGCTATGATCGTAGAGACTGGCGACGCCCTGCGAACTCATCACGATTTGAAACGCCCGCAAGCAAAGCGAGCGGATCTCATCAGGATCGACGCTGTGAGGTTTGTAATGCTCGTCCCAATAGGGATTGCCGCGCGGAGTGGCTGTCATCGCCCGCCCTCCTCCACGCCAGCCTCGCGCATCAAATCTCCGATGCGGCGTCCGCCGATGCGGCACGTGGCGATCACACGATCATACGATACGACCCGACGCGTGCGGCCACCGCCAGCTACGCATTGGGCGCCGCGTCCCATGGCGATGCGTTCAAGCACGGCCTTCGCGGCCGCGCCCGCCGGCGTATTCAGTTCGGGCGAATTGAAGTCGGCCAAGCGCACCTCGACCCAAGTGCGCGGATCGCTGGTCGGGCCCACACAAAGGCCGTCGCCGTCCCCGACATAACGGACTGTCCCCGAGAATTGGACGCCAGCTCTTTGCGGCAGCTCTCCTTCGCAAGGGTCGGCGAAGGCAAGCGCTGGCCAGGCCAACGCGACAAGGGCGAACAGGGCGATGCGCATGGCGTCAGCTTGCGCCGATTCCAGCGGCGTTGGCCTGCGCTACTTCAGATAACTGCCCACGTACTGCCCAGCTTCGTCGTCCGGGACGATCTCCAAGGCATCCGCGGCCAGCACGCGCGCTTGGATGGCCTCGATCTGATCTGGCGGCGCATTCAGCCATTGCTTGCATTCGAACACGTTCGTCAGGATCACCGGCATGGCCTTCGCGTGCACCGGTCGAACCCGGTCGTTCGCATCCGTTGTCAGGAAGCTGAAGAGCTTATGCGTGCCGACATTCGGCTCCTTCTTGGAGCCGTAGTCGCCATACCACTCTCCGCAGATGCCCGCGAAGAAGAGCATCCCCCGGTCGGGGGGTGCAAACCAGCGGATGACTTTCTTGCCCTTTGGCGAATTGTCTTCGTATTCGCTGAACGCGGTGAACGGCACTAGGCAGCGATGCGGGGCGCCCAAGAGCGGTCGCCAGTGCGGGCTCTTGATATTGCGGATGTTGGTGACGGGGGCTGAACCGAATTGCGGCGGGCCGGGTAAACCCCAGCGCATCTTCGTCCATTCAAGTTCGCCGCTGTCGCGGGACTTCAGGACGGGGCCGAAGCTCTTCGGAAACACCTCAAGCACAGCGTTACCGAGCATCGGATTGATGCGGGTCTCGCTCCATTCCTCGAAGCCGTAATAGTCGCGCTCTTTGCCGGCCTTGCGAATATCGGAGGCATAGCGGTTGCACATGGAGCGGTAGCTCGTTTCGTTTGATCAGGTAGTGCGTGGACCCAAAAGAATGACCGCAGCGCCGGTTAGACAGATGAGCCCGCCGGCTATGTCCCACCGGTCCGGACGCACGCCTTCCATGCGCCAAAGCCAAAGCAGCGACGCCACGATGTACACGCCGCCGTAAGCAGCATAGGCGCGCCCCGCGTACGCCGCATCCACCCGTGTTAGCGCCCAGGCGAAAACGATGAGGCTCGCCAGTCCGGGCAGGAGCCACCAAGGCGAGGCGTCTTTGCGCAGCCACGCCCAGAAAGCGAAGCAACCGGCGATCTCCGCGAGCGCGGCGAGCGCGAACCAGAACAACGTCATATGCGCATGTCTCTCTGCGGGCTCGGTGGCGCTTTAGGCCTTACATCTACATCAAAACACCGACCGCGGTCAGCCATGACGACGCGCTTCACCGCCGCCGGCGCTCACGAGCAGCATGCGCACGCCGGCGCGGCGCCTCTCGCGGCCATATCCGCAAACAAAGTCTCGGCGGCTATGCGCGCTTCTTCCGGAGCGGTGATCCGCAGGAACACGCCATCGGCGTGCTCGGTGACAACGAAATCGAGAAAGGCGCAGCACTCTTGCTCGCGCCGCACCATGTCGCGAACACGACCTGCGGCTTCAGGCCCGTATTTGAGTACAAGCGTCAGGTCATCGCGTTCCTGGCTGCGGAGCGCATCGCGATTGAGTTCAGCAATGTCAGCCATCCGCGCCTTGAACGCGCCGATCGACAGCGTACAGGCGACAGGCGCAGTCATTGTGCCGTCTCGCGCGTTGCACAGCCGCAGGCCGATTGCTGGCTCCGCCGCGCACGAGCCCGCCAATAGAGCACGCCGGCGGCCACGAGAAATACGAGACCGATTGCGACCGGCCAGCCCAACAACGAACTTGAGAGGAATGCCAATCCGCCTGTGGCGAGCGCGGCGGGGATGAGCGCAGCGACGGCGCAAGCCCCGACGCAAGCCACCGCGCCAGCTGCGCCCAATGTGATGATTTTGTCGGCTTTCATGCCGATCCCTCCTTGGCGGATGTTGAACCAGCCTCCAATCTAGGACCTAAAGTTCCTTGAGGTTCAAGAGGCATGTCCAGTTCGGCTATGACGATCGGCGCGGCGGCCAAACGCGCCGGCTGTCCGGTGGCGACGGTCCGGTATTACGAAGAGATCGGGTTGATGCCGGAGGCTGAACGGCGCCCCGGGGGACACCGGCTCTACGACGAGACGGACGTGGCGCGGCTCATCTTCATTCGCCGCTGCCGTGAACTCGACATGCCGATAGAGAAAATTGCCGCCCTGCTCGCGATCTCTGACGATGGCGCGCGGCCGTGTCGCGAGGCGCTCGATTTGACGAACGAGCACCTTAGCGCTGTACGCAGCCGGTTGAAGGAATTGCGCGAGCTGGAGCGCATCCTTGCGGCCTTCGCTGCGGACTGTGCGGAGACATGTTGCCTCGGTTCATCGGCGACATGCACCTTGTTCTCCGAGCTGCGGGAGCCTCCCTTGGCGCGGCGGCGGGTCTAGAGCGGTCCTGTTCTGGCGCCACTATTTCACTCCAGAGTGGCGCGGAAGCTTCGCCAGAGGAAACGGCGGGCGACACCGGGGTACGCAATCTATCAGAATGCTACGCGATTTTACGCTTGGGTTCCGGCTTGCGCCGCGGCGCCCGTTCTGGGCGTGGCGGAGCAGGCACTGTTAGAACCCAGTGCCCGTCTTGTCCCTCACCGGCCCACCAATCCTTTTTTCGCGTGAGAAACGCCGCCTAAGACTCTGAAAGGTAAGGACGTGTTGGCGGTTCTAAACCCGCCAATTCGATTGTACCGCAATCGATCAGCAAACGTGAGTTTGAGCACCATCTTGCGATGCTCGAACTTCCCTTCGGACCAAAGTTTCCAAGGGCTTGCGAGAAAATCCAGTGCGGTTCTAAGTGTATCGTCAAAGCTCATCGACGGACGGCCCGCATTTGCGATCTGATCTTCGATCAGCAATTTTTCCGTTTCGAGCTTGCGCACGCGTTCTTCGAACGCGGCAATAACGCTCGGCAGGCTCGTTTCAAGTATGCGGTCAAGAACCTGAGCGATTGCCTTTTCCTTTTGGGCAAGCTCGACGGTAAGCGCCTTCTTCTGCGCCTCGGCCAGCGCCGCGCGGCGTGACCATAACTCCTCGAACATAGCGCGAGCGAGCCGCAGGAGCTTCTCAGTCGGCGTTACAGACTTAAGCAGCGCTTCGAACTGGCCTTCGATGTCCGCGCGGCGAATGGACTTCGCATAGCTCGCGCAGTCCTTCGTCTGACAGACGTAATACGGATGCTTGTCCTTGTTGCGGCTGGTGGACCAGCTCGAACGGAGCGGAACGCTGCAGTCGTCGCAGACGACAGCGCCGCGAAGCGGAAAGTCTTCATTGACGTTGGTCCGTCGCGGCGAAGCATCCCGTCCGTAGATGCGCTCTTGGATACGCTGATACGTTTGAAAGGTAATGAGCCCTTCATGCTGTGCGGGCCGTAACGGGACGTCCCATTCAGGCGCTTGGATATATCCCGCGTAGATCGGCTGGTTGAGGATCATCGTGACCCTGCTGGGGTGAATGCGGCCATCCCCCTGCTTCGGGAAGAGCGGGTGGCTTTGCAAAAAGCGCATGATGTCCGCCTGCGCTCCGAAACGCCCCGAGGCGAAGCCCTCCAAAACTTCGGCGATGATCGACGCTACGGGTTCAACACGCTTGAGCATCATGCCGCGACCAGCGACGCGTTCGTACTTGTAGCCGATCGAAGCCTGAAACACGGAATAGCCGTTGAGCATGCGCGAACGCATCCGGTTCTTCGTTTGCTCCCCGTTCTTCTGTCTATGGTGCTGAGACACCGAGGCCAGAAGATTTTCGACAAGAATTGAATCGGAGTCCGTCCCGAACTCGATCGACGGGGACTCCAAAAAGCCGCCCGCGCCGGAGATCGCGGAGCGCAGCTCGATATGCGTTTTGATGTCCCGCGCGAGCCGCGAAATGTCATCGATGATCGCGACGACACCGTGCGCGCGGTTCTTGCGCATGAAAGCCAGCATCGCCTTCATGCCCGCGCGCTCGATGAGCTTTCCAGAAACATCGTCTCGGAAAATCTCGACGACTTCATAGCCCTTCATCCGCGCGAATTCACGGCACCGCGCGACCTGGCTTTCCAGCCCGTCGCCTTTGGTCTTCTGTTTCAAGCTCGATACGCGGCAATAAATGACTGCGCGTTTTTGGACGTACTGCGTCACGGCGAACAACCTCCGTTCTCCGGCGATTTTACAATCGCGGAGTCCGCAGCGCTCGCATCGAGTGAATCCGCGAAAAGTTGTTCACAGATATTGGACTGAAAACCCATCTCAACGAACATGCGCATGATCGACCACAGAGCGGCGAGCAGCGCGGAAGCGTGCTCGTCGCTTATGTCAAAATCATCAGCCAACGCGCGGTACTTTTCTGCATCGAAATCCGCGTCAGCGGGAGCCGAGAAAAGAGGGATGGGCGCTGCATCAACGCTCCGTCTGACAACCTCGGCAGTTTCGTCCTTCATGGCGAAACTCCTTTGTTGTTGGCGGCCATTGGGAAGATCGTCAGTATACTGAACAAATGCGGAACATGCGAGGAATATTTTCCCATTCGGCCAAATAAAACGCGTGTCCGGATTTTCGGAAAATGAGCTTTGATCGGAGTGTTCGGCATCAATGACTCCATAGAAGCGCAGACGCAGCTAGGGCGTGCGCGCGTGTTCGATTTTGCTGGAAGGTCCGCACTTGCGCGGATGAGCCGAACGACTGAAGTCAGTTTCGGCGGACGATTGCCGCTTCGAGTGCGGTTCTTTGGTCCGTCATCTGCAGCATTTCAGAAAAGCGCGGCGCGTCAATATCCACAGGCCGCAATTTGCAGCTTTGGCGAGAAAAAGCGGAGGAGCAGGACCGATCTGCGACGTGCAAGATGTGCGCGGTAGTACCGCGCATCTTGGCAAGGGAGACGCTGGCGCTCTCCCGTTGCATCCCTCACGCAAGCGCAGTGCATCGGCATTGAGCCTCGCATGCGCTGGCACACGTCCGCCGTTTGATCGCGTTCAAGGAAGAGCCTTCGTGCTCCTCCCTGAAAACCCACCATGACCACCGTGTGCCGATGGAGCGCATCAGGGCGTGTGCCGCCCGTGAACCCTGCACCATGCTTTCGCGCATGGAAGCGATGAGGGGCCTTCGCGCCCGAGAAACGTGACGAGCGAAGCGTCCAAACAAGCGCGCCGCTAGGTGAGGTCCGCCACTGTGTGCACAGCGTCTTCTTCGAAATACTGCCGCGACCTGATCGCCGCCACTGCTTGAGCGACATTGCTCGTAAACAGAACGACGACCAGCTGCTCCATCGCTCGAGTGCAACAAACGTAGAATAATCGGCGCGTACGATCGATCGTAGTCTCTTCGCCTCTGTCAGCGTTTTCTCGCTCCTTCGCCGATAGCTCCTTCAAACCGAGGTATTTCTCGTACGAGAACTGGAAATGCGTGCCTTCTTCGTCATCTAGAACTACCAGAACGCGGTCAAACTCAGCGCCTTTGATGCCTTGCTGTGTGGCGAAGGGTGAATCAGCGATCACGTAATCTCGATATCCCCATAACTCCCGAACTGGACACGCAAGAAACGCGTCCATGGATGCTAGCTCACGACCTAGCTCCTCATCGTCTTCTTCCTCTTCTTCCGTAGGCTCAGAATTCGCTTCCGGTGCTGGGCCTAAGTTCAAGTATGCGACTAAACGAGGATCTAGCTCGCACAGGCCCGATGATTGCGCAAAGCTCAGCACTTCGCCTATCGACGACACCGATCCTACCTGGCCCATTTCAGACACGCGTTGCACCAGCTCACCAAGCTTCGCTAGGCGTTCGGGCATGCTCACACCCGCCAAAGCTGCCTTCGCTAGGAGCGGTGAATTCTCCCTCAAAAGCCGCATTACCTCGAACTCTTCTCCGTCGTGCTTTGCTTTCATAAGTGGGAGCAAAAACGACATGAAGGGCCGGAGGGGCCACGCGCTTGCGTCCAAAAAACCGTTCTTAAATGCGTCGGGCGCTTTATCATTCATCGCCGCGTAAAGCGCGCCGAACCCCAATCGGAGGGCCGCCATTCGGTGCACGATCACGAGCATCCGAGGTGCGTTCTCGCCTTTGTTAACGAGCCAGCCATCATCGCCGCTCGCTTTCGCTGCCCATGACCTAACCTGCTCAAGCCGCTCCTGACGGTGCGCGTCCGCCGCGATTACAAAAATATGGGCACTGCCGGCGATCGGAACAGTTGCGCCATTTTGTACGGCAGTCCGACCCCGAGTTTGCTGCAGACCATCCCCCTCTAGCCTTACCGCGTTTGCAACGGCCAGCACTTTGGTCGGGCATCTGAAATTCTCTGGCTTTTTGATATCGACCCAGTTCTGCAACGGAGGAATTGCACCGATGCCCGTGGCGTAAATCTGCTGCATGGGGTCACCGAAAAAGCCGACACAGAATTTCTCCCCGAGCGCTTCATCGATGTCTTTCAACGCGCGGACAACGTTCTCCGTGGTGTCTTGGCTCTCATCCACAAATATGAACGGGTACTGCTGAGCTACTAGGCGCTTCAATAGCGGACGCTCTACTATCAGCTGAGGCACCATCTTGAGCACGTCGTCGTGTCCCAGAATGCCCTTGGCGTAGTCACTGCCTGTTCCATAGGTGAATGATTTGACAAGAGCGAGCCGTTGCCGTTGGGCCTCATAGCGTTCGATATCCTTTAGATTCTTATCTCGCGTGCGTTGTTGGACGCGCGGCCCAAAGTTTGCGCCAGCGGTGCGAGCCGCAATTAGCTTTTCGTCTAGGCGCGCACCGACCCATTGCTGCACATCAATCTGAAAGTTGCGCACCAGCGACCACAAGAAGCTGTGAATCGTTGCGACATGAACAAGGGGGTTGTTACCTACATCCTCCCAAATTTCGCTTGCCGCTATTTCGGTGTAAGTAATACAAGCAACCCGCTGCCTGCGCTTCTTCAGTTGCGCGCCGTGTACATTGAGAACGGAGACAAGTCCTTTAACCAGTGACGTGGTTTTGCCAGAGCCCGCTCCGGCGACCATAATAAAGCTGCGTGGAGGCGAAGCGCTAACACACTCCCGAAGCTCAATGTCAGCCGATGTATCGGGTTGATGAGCGCGCCGACTCATTCCGCCGCCTCAGCTTGCGGTTCGTTTACGGCCGCAACCTCGACATCGAGTGCTACTTCGAAAATCGTTGGCGCTTCCAAGTCTACGCGTTCTTTCAGCCAGAGCAGTCCTTCCGCGATGTACGTAGGCACCACCCACGCATCCAGAGGCTGGGTAAGTACGCCGAGTGCAAATCGTGTCTTATCGAAGCCGCTTCCATTTACGCGCTTATGAAGTCCCTCCGCCAGAGCTTCCGCATTAGCTGGTTCAGCTCGCAATCTCAAACCCAACGGGCGCTGCAACGCGTCCTGACACCATGTCGAGTTCTCTAAGCCAAACGACTCCTCGAGCGTTCTGCCGCAAAGCTGCGCAGATACGCCCTTCCACAAAACTGCTGTCGGCGTTTGATATGCTACCCGCACCGCCGAACCGCTGTCATCGTCCGCAATTTGCAGCTTTTCTTCGGGTGTCGCCGACCAGAGGTCGGCCACCGTCAATTTCTTGGGTAGCCATTGAATTAGCGTCTGGTTTGAAGTGACCGCGCCTTCGACGCTGGGGAGGCACGCGGTTCCGAATTTTTGCTCAGGCGGCCCCATCTCGTCCGCCGCAGGCACCTCAAACTCAATAGCATCGACTTCTTCGGTGTCATCTTCCTTGGCTGCAGCCGATACGCTGTCGAGATCAGTAACAACGAGAGTCACTATCCCCAAAAATTCAATCAGAGCTTTGAAGCGATAACCAAATGCCCCACCGACTTCGAGGATCGAAAGGCACGCTGACCTAAGCGATGGCGCAGCCTTGGTAATCATGGATGGAAGGAGCAGGCGTTCGACATTGCCTTCGACGAGGATTGCAGCGTCAGAAAAGAAAAGGTCGCAATGTGTCAGCTTGAGATACTTCTCCAAGAAATCGCGGTCTGCGGGTGTCTTCTGGTGGAACGACGACAAGTTCAGAACCGCGGTTGTTTGGTCATGTCGCCTAAAATAGCGAATAGGCTTAAAACCTCGCTCGTAGAGAATATGCGGCGAGTGCGTCGTCACCACCAACTGACTCTGATACATGTCATCGGCGTCTACATCGAGCAACGTCAGTACGTTGCGAATAAAGACTTGTTGAAGCTGAGCATGCAGGTGAGCCTCCGGCTCCTCAATGAAAATGAGATGCAGTGGAGGACGATCATCCGCTTCCGCTTTCCATCTTGCGTGAAGGTCCAGCAACTCAACGACCATATAGATCAGGTTCTTGAACCCAAGACCGTTATACGCGTCTGGTAGAGCAACTGAGTCATCGTCCTCGCTCAGTATGTAGTGGACCTGCGCATCCTGCCGCATCACCGAAGCGGGGTTGAGCGCAGATTTGATTACCATTCGAGGATTCTTCACGCCGGGGTAGCCCAACTTTCCTAGCCGCTCCAAAGTGGGCTGGAAGACATTTGACAGATGCTTGTTGAGTTCGGTCTCCGAATTGAACAACGCGAGGAGCGCGCTGTGATCTTCTTGACGCTGATCCAGATTGTGACGGTAGAAGTTGCTTAGGCGCTTTGAGAGGTCCTCGGAGCGGCCAGTACCACTTCCTCCAGACGCAGGATCGGCAAGATGCCTTTGGGCGCTGAGATTATCGACGCGGATTATGCTGCGTAGCGTCGCAGTGCCCCCCTTATCGCCCGACAGCGGCAATGGGGAGTATCCGGCCTCCGCCCGAAAATTGTCATCGAACTTTGAGCGATCGAGCACGTAATGTCGAAGCTCGAACTCTTCGTGCAAAGCCCGTTGGAGATAATCCGTTAGTGACTTCGGCCACGGAGCATACTCACCCGCGTTGCTGCCAAGCGCGGTTAGCTTCTCCGCTGCTGTTTCTTTTGCTTGCCGATAATTGGCGAGCAATTCTGCATCATTCTTTGCGCAGTATTCTATCCGCACGCCAACGAGGGCACCTTCCCAAGCCGTGCTAGTTAGAAGCGGCAAGACCAATTGCAGGTCGTCTTGGTCTACTTCAAACCAGAGATCGATCGAAATTGAGGGCACTCTCGGTGCTTCTTCAGCATCCGGTGGAAGCTCGCCAATTTCATCAAACGCTTTCCAAGTGTCCGAACTGAAGTCGAACAGCGAAAACCGCTCCCGCTGCGATGAGAGGAACGACTGAATCGCTTGGGTGGCTGACGTTTTTCCGCTGTTGTTAGCGCCAACAAAGATCGAGATGTCCGAAGCTAGTTCGATATGGACGTCTTTCATCCGTCGATAGTTCGACAATCTGTACGAGTGCAGGTGTATCTTACGGCCCTCCCGCTGGTGGTATTAAGGGCTAAAACATTACGCTTTTTAGGTGCATCCGTCGAGACGCCTGCAACCTAGCGTTAGACCGATTTGATTCGATTTCCATATTTCTCGCGGCTCTCGGAAATGTCCGCGTGGTCCCCGAATCGCTAGCTGTTACTTCCCAGAGCAACTCGACCTCATGCAGAGGGCACTTTGTAGCGGCATCGATGGCATTTCCTCCCTCCGTAATTCGATCCGCTTGAACGACGGCAGCCTTAGATGTGTGATCCTGACCGAGGCCGCGCGCCGCGCAACTCCGCTCGCTTCCGCACTTCGTTTGTGCAGCTCCGCGCCTCATGGCTGGAGGAGTGTGCGCGTCCCGCTCTAACCTCGGTGCTTCATCTCCCCATCAGGCCGCAATCAAGCGGTCCGAGAACAAAGGAGACTGAAAATGCCTAAGGCAAAAACCAACAACAAACCCAGCTTCGCGCTCTACGCAGTGCGCGGCGACGGCGAAGAGGCCAGCTGGTCGCGCATCGGAGCGGCATGGGACCACAAAGACGGCGAAGGGTTCTCAATCACGCTCGACGCAATCCCGCTCAACGGACGCATCGTTATGCGCCGTCCGAAAGCCGAGGAAGGAGGTGCGCAATGAGCCCAGTCCACATCTTCGAGTTCGACGATGAATTCGGCCCCGAGGAATTTCATTACCCGTGGCCCAAAGAAATTCTAGCCAAGGCGCAGGCTGGATGCCGGAGGAGCTATCTCAAGGATGAGATTATTCTCGCTGCATCCCGCTGTGAGCCCAGACGATCCCAAGAACTTCGAGCTCTTCGTCTGCATGCGCTGGGACGCGTTCGGTCAAAGCTGCACCGCTATCGCGAAGCGGTCCGTGAGATGCGGCAAGGCTCTCCTCCTGAGGATCACGAAATCGGATGGAGCGCTGATGGTGCCGTCAGCCTGCTGGGTCAGCACCTCTTTTCCGAGTTCAGCAACCTCATGCATCTCGATGACATTCAGAGCCACCAGCTCGACTTGTTCGAGTGCTGATGATCTTGGGAAGCCGCGCCGGCGGCTTCCCTTCCAAGTTTTTCCGGAAGATTGAATCCGATCTCGCTTCGCGCATGGTTCCGAAACTCAAGAGCCTTTCGCCCAACGCCGCTTTTGAGCGGCGTCGGTTCCCCGCAAAGGCTCTTTCCGCTTGCACCCCCATTCTCGCCGAAGGGCAAGGCTGCTGGCGCAACCTAAAACAAGCTGTGGACGGCGGGCGGCGGTGCGACAGGCCGAGGGCCGTTTTCCTGTATCATCTGCCCCATGTGCGGACGCGTGGTTCAGGTTCTATCGCCGACATTGATTGCAGAGGTGCTGGGTACAACACTGCCGCTGTTCAACGCGCCGCCGCGTCACAACGGAGCGCCCAGACAGGAAATGATCGTTGCGCGCGCCAATCCCGAAACAGGCAAGCGCTCGCTCGATCTCCTAGTTTGGGGGCTTGTGCCGAGCCGCACAAAAGACCTCAAAACCACGCCGCGCCCGATCAATGCCCGCAGTGAGACGGTGCGCACCAATGCGATGTTCAAATCAGCCTTCGCCAAACGCCGCTGTATTCTCCCCATCGATGCGTTCTTTGAATGGAAGCCGAACACCAGCCCCAAACAGCCTTATGCCATCGCGAGAAAAGACCGCTCGATGCTGGCGCTCGCAGGCATATGGGAGAATTGGCAGGACCCGCAGACCAAGGAATGGCTCCGCACCTTTGCCCTGCTGACCACATCGGCGAACGCGCTTGTCGGGAAAATCCACAACCGCATGCCCGTAATCCTTCGTGCGCGCGACTACGGGAAGTGGCTCGGCGATGAGCCCGCCGACGCCGACGCGCTCCAAGCGCTGTTCGCGCCGTATCCCGAAGACCAGATGGAGATGTGGGCCGTGAACCCGCGTATCAATTCATGGCGCTACGATGCAGACGACACGCTGGAACCTTATCAGGCCGTGCCGACCAACTCGCTCTAGCGCTTGTTCGACATCGCGACCTTCACGCGAACGAGTGCATTGCGCGCCGCGTAATAGCGCTGCACGGGGTCTTCCATATCGAGCGCTTCTTTGAACTGCTGCAGAGGCTGACGCGGATTCATGCGCATCAGATAAGCGATTGCATCGCTCAGCTCTTCGCACCGCACGTCAACATCGAATGTCTGCTGCGCTGCGCGTTGAAGTACGCGGAGCGCATCGCCTGCGCCGCGCACATCTGCATCTTCTTCCGCCCACAAGCCAAAGTGGGCCACCTTTTGATCGATGTATTTCTTCCCAAAATCCTTCATGAGAACAAAAGAAGAACATTATACCGCATCTTGTCCAGAAAATTCGTACGCGCTTTTCCGTAAAGCATTGCCTTTGGAGCCGGTCAGCGGATTTGAACCGGAATAGCGGGGGAGCGCGATCACCCATCGGGCCGAAGCGGGAGCGGAGGACGGCGAAGCCGTTGAACGCGCTTCGCCGCTATTCCAAATCCGATTGCTGACGGGCTTCTTGGCTTTGCCTTTGGTGAGGGAGGCCTCTTCGCGGATTTGCCGCGCTCCATAGGCAATCGGTCATCCCGTGCCTTCCTCGACTTTGATCGATTGAGCACCCCCATAGCGGGTATGTTGCGATACAACGGCGGAGAGGACGGCGAAGGCAAGGATCAACAAGCCCATGCCAATGAGAATGGCTTTATCCCAATCGAACTTGTTTTTCGCCATCAGGCCCTCAATCTGTTTCTTGAGATTGAAGTATCCGCTGCGGTGATTGGCCGAACAAGAAACAGAACAAATCTGTCCACTGTGTTTTGTCTTCCATAGACTACCGCTAGAATGGCCCGTGCTATGGCGCGACTTCGACCTGCGTCTGCTCCCGTGCTCGCGTTCTGATCCGCGCCATCACTGCCGACAAATCTGCATCTTCCTGCGGCGCATCGCGTCCGCGCAGATGCGCGTGTATGTGTGGGCGCTGCCGAACATCGCGTAGCATGCCGCTGAGTTCGGAGCGCTCCCAAAAGTTCGGAACGTCAACGCGGGTGAAGCCCGCGTCGCGCGAATGCAGCAGTGCGCGATCCTCTCCCGTCGCCAGCCGCACGTCTTCCACCTGCAAGAGCGGACGCGCCTGTTCCCCTACATTGTCGCCGGAGCCGTTCACCTGCGCATTGTTCACGGAGAAGCCGCGCATCATTACGCCCGTCTTGCCAGAGAGATATTCGATCTCGCGAAGCGTCTGCTCTTCGGGAAGGCCGCGATAGAGCGTGTGCGCCACGGCCTTTTTCCAGATGCGGGCAAGCTCGCGCCCATAGCGCGCTTCGAGCTGCGCACCCGCATTCTGAAACACCCCAACGAAGTTGACACCGCCCTCTCGGTAAAGCGTGAGCATATGCTCGAAGTTGCTGACATAGAGCTGGCCCCATTCTTCGCCGATGACGAGCGTGCGCAAATCCCCGCGCGCGTCTGCGAAGCGCTCAATGATCGCGGCGGCCATCGCGCCGACGAAGTTTCGGCTGGAATGCGAGCGCGCCGAGCCCATGATGAAGAGCGACGTGCGGCGCTGCTTCATCTCGGCAGGCTCGAAGCTGTTTGAATCCGTCAGCCGCCGCGCGGCCGAATGCGGTTGAAACGCCTGCAGGTTTTCGACAATCACAGAGTTATAGGCATTCCACTGGTCTGGCGATGCTGACCAGCCCGCCACTTGGCTAAAGATGCCCTTGTATTCAGCGAAGCGATCATTGCCCGCCCAGCTCCGAAAATCTTCTGCGATAGCTTCGCGCTCCCGCCCGAAGAAATCCCACAAGCCCCCCGCTGTGCAGGGACGCATTGAGTCTGGAAACCGCGCCGCAATGACGTTGTAAGCGGCGAACATCGTGCGCACGCCTTGGCCTATCCAGCGCGTGCGCGGCTCGGAATCAATCGGAGCCAGAAAGCTCGCCGCGTCATACGCGGCTTCCCACAGCAACGGAGAAAGAGAAGGTATGCGCGCCGTCTCGAGCAGGCGCGTGTTGATATTGTAGCTCTCGCTTTTGTAGCCGTAGAGATCGCCTGCATTGATAAAGCGCACATCGTAGCCTTGGCGCTGCAGAATCTTCCAAGATATCCAAGCAAGCTCGCCGTCCTTCGGATCGGTGATGATCTTGGAAAAATGGGAGGTACGCGGCGAGACGAGATTAACGCCCAAGAAGCGCGTCAGCTTTCCTTTCCCCGCCTGCGCATCGATGGCGACGGGTTCGCTCCCGTCATAGATGAGCGGTTTGCTGTTAAAGAAGCCCAGCTCAATACCCCGCCGCATCACAAAAGACCTGCGCGGCGGAGTGCGTTCTCATCATCGAGCTGTGATGCGCCCAGCCGTCCGCTGGGCGCGGCATCGTACATTGCATCCGCCTGCGCTTTTGCGCTGGCTTCCGCGCGGTCGCGTGCGATCCGCGCTTTGGCCGCGTCTTCCCAATGAAGCCATTGCTGACGCTTTGATTCCAAATCCCACAAAAGAGCGAAGAGCCTTTGCATCAGCGGCGCAGCTCCTCGTCGTCCCACGATGCAAATTCATGCACGCGCGAAACACTCTGCGGCGGTGCGCGCGGGGCTTCACGCTCCTGCGGGAGCACGGGCGTGATGGATTGAGCCTGCTGCTCATCCTGCTTTACCTGCCGGACGACCCAGCCAATCGCGCCGATCGTGTAGCCGATGATGACAGTTTCCATCCCGAGCGAGCCCGGAGTGACGCGCGTTCCCATCATCAATGCCGTAACATTCAGAAAAAGCGGCAGGCCGATGATGCCTGCGGCGGCAAAGCCCATGAAGCCGAGCGCCGTCTCGTAAGACAGCTCCCATTTGCCCAAGCTAAGACCTCCTCGGAAGAAGGCGGCCACGCACAGCGCGCCGAATATCAGGGCGGCAAACGCAATAAGCCCCCAAAGAAATATGCCGAGCATTCCGATCACGCCCAAGATCGACCAGACACCCTGAAACTGGTTTGGATTTCGAGACTGCATCGCTTTCTCCTGTTATGAACGGTCGAGCTTCAGGGCGAGACGCTGGCTCAGCTTCTCCTGCCTTTCAGACGGCACAGCGCGCGGCGATACATGGCGCGCGAGCTCGCGGCGCAGACTCCAAAGCTCTTGTCCCTGCGCTTTGCGCAGCTCTTTGATCTTCTCCTGCAGCACGCGGCGTTCTTCGCGCTGGCGAAGCGCCAATTCCTCGCGTTTGCGGCGTTGTTCGCGGGCCTGTGCCTGCGCTTCGATCTCATTGGCGGCTTTGATGCGGCCAGTATTGCCCGTCATCCATGACCACAAACCGCGAAGTCCTCGCGGCAGACGCGCCTGCCGCGCTTTCGTGGCCTGCGTCCACTGGACGCTCTGCGCATCGCTAAGCGCTCCGCGCTCCGCACGATGCAGAGCGGTCATCTCGACGCCATAGGCTTTGAGCGTCTTTTGCCGTTCGGAGAAGCGAGTGCGCGCGTGCTGGATTTTTGCCCGCGCTTCGCTGCCGAGATTGGATGCGAATTGCTTCTTGGCTTCTTCTACAGTGCGAAGCGGCTCATCGCCGAGCTTGGCTTTCACGTCCTTGGTTTTCACATCAAGAACGCGCGGGAGGGAGTGAACTGCGCCGCTGTAATCAACAACCACGAAGCCGCGCTTGTCGCCTTTTGCCAGCAGAAGGGATTTTTCGGCGAGAGCCGCTTCAAATCCGCTGCGCGTATCTGACGCCGCCCAGCACGCCTGCACAGCGGCCCGCAGAGCGCGCGGATCATCGCCGTTTCGCTTTGCAATCTGTGCTTCGGCTTGGCTGAAATTGAGCTTGTCGCGCTGCGCTCTGTCGCGCAGACCCTTAGGCATTTCAATGCCGAACTCTTGATGGAGCGAGCGCGACACATCGCCGAGTTTGGCTTTCCAGTGAGAGAGCTGCCGCGCCGTCATGGTTTGCGCGTCTATGCGCGACCAGACGCAGTGGGCATGGCGCTTGCCGTCTTTCTCGTGAAAGACGATTGCGCGCGGCTGGCCGTCCAAGCCCAAGGCTTGTTCGGTTTGTTCGATTGCGGAAAGGAATTGATCGACCGAAAGCGGCGAGGACTCAGGAGGAGAAAAAGCGCATGAGAACAAATGCCGCTGGCACTTGGTCCCCCGCGCTATGGCCTGTGACTCCCTGAATGCGCCGTGCAGGTCTTCGGCGACGAAGCCGCGCACCTCATGAATTGAAACGTGCTCGTTTTCATCCATGCGCAGGAGGTGCGCCGCGTGGTTAGCTCCGCGCGTGATGCTGAATCCCTTGATTATCATTCGGCGGTCTTCCGGCAGCCGACCGCCTGCAGGATCAGACCGCGAACCTCGCCGATCAGCCGCAGGGTGTTCTCAAGCTCCTCGATGACCTCAGGAGTCAGCGGGAGCGCGCCCATGTTGGCGAGGTGCGCTAGTTGATTGAGGTTGCTCGCGTAGCGAGTCTGGCCGAGCAGAGCCAAGGCTTGGGCGAGCGCCTGACGGTCTTCGACCGCCATGCCGGACGGCCTGCGCCGAATCGAGGCCGACTCCTGATCGAAGAGTTTGGCCTTGATATAGCTTCCGAGCGGAAGCCCTGCGGCATCCTCCGTCAGCCGATTGCGTTCCGCTGCGGTAAGCCGAAGACTGAAAGGAGCGGGACGCTTGGCCGAATTATCGCAAGCGCCTAAGCCGCTGAAAATCTCACTCAGGGCCATGAGGCACCTGAGAATCTGAGATTCTCAGGCGGTTAAGTTCGCTGGACCACTCGCAGAAAACCTCAATCAACTGGTTTGAGGTTTCACCGTCGAGGCCCACCATCTTGCTGAACGCCGCAAATTGGTGACTCTGAGTTTTACAGGAAACTCCGGCACGCAATCTCAAAACCGTCGAAACGCGCTAACTCGCTCAGTGCAGCGGGACGATCTCGGCCGAGGCGGTGAAGCCGTCGAACAAGTGCACACCGAGCATCGCCAAGTGCGTTCTGCGGTGCGGTTCGGCTGGCGGGCGGGTGGCGACGCATTCGATCGCCATGTCGCGCTTCAAGGAGAGAATGTGCGCGGCGACCATCTCGACCTGCCCGCGTAAGAACGCGCCGTCGAGGAAAACGATCACCGGGCGCATGCCGCGCGCGGATTCCACTGCGGCTTCGAGATCAGCCACCACGGACTCTCGTTTGCCAACTTCGCGGACCAGATACTGATGATGATTGCAGTCGAGGCCTGCGAGCAGGTCGCGCGCATGCGCTTGATCGTCCGTCACAATGATGAGGTCGATCGCAACCGCGTTGGGCGGGTCGAATGGCATTCTGCTTTACTCGCCCGCGCACAGCTGGGCCGCCAGCTGCATTGGGACGCCCAGGTTGGAGAGCCCACACCCTCACTTGGAACCTAGTGGCCTGTGAAGACAGGGAAATCCGCAAATGTCAGGGTTTTCCTGACGGCTAGTTTTTGAGCCAACCTTCGCTGACGGCGAAGCGCACAAGCTCCACGCGAGTGCGAAAGCCGAGCTTCTCCATGGCGCGCGCTTTGTAGGTTTCGGCGCTCTTGACGCCGATGCCCAGGATGGCGGCGGCGGACTTGTTGCTGTGGCCCGAAGCGGCAAGTTTCAGCACTTCGACTTCGCGCTGGCTGAGTTCAGCGCGGCCCGTCGTGCTTTCCGGCAAGCGCGGCGCGCTGACTTCAACCGCCATGCCGGCGACGGCGGGATCGAGATAAAGCCCGCCCGCCGCGACTGCCGCAATCGCGCGCGAAAGCTCTGTCGTCGCCGACCGCTTCAGCAGATAGCCCGAAATGCCGACTTCCAGCAGCTGGCGCAGATAGCCGCGATCTTCGTGCACGGTGAGCGCCAAAATCTTGCAGTTCGGGCACTCGGCGCGCAGCCGCTCGGCGACTTTGACGCCGTTTAGATCAGGTAGCGAAATATCGAGAACGACGATGTCGGGCGCAAATTCCGCCGCTAGCCGCAGGCCGCTTCGCCCATCGAACGCCTCGCCCACTACTTCAACGTTTGGATCGGTCATCACCAACGCCTTCACGCCGGCCAGCACGATGGGATGATCGTCGATCAGCAGAATGCGCACGACGCGCGGCTTGGTCAGCAAGGTGGTCGTCACAACCGCGTCCACTCAAAGAGGCACATGGATCAGGATCGTCGTTCCTGCTCCGGGCGAAGTTTCAATCTCCAGAGTTCCGCCTAGCAGCGCAAGGCGCTCCCTCATGCCGAGCAGGCCCAATCGCATCGATGGCGCGGAAGCGCGCTCGGTTTCGCTCCAAACGAAGCCTTTGCCGTCGTCTTCGACAATCAGGCGCGCTTCCGTGTCGGTGGCGTCCAGAATGACGCCGACGCGGGTCGCGCCGGCATGTTTGACAACGTTGAGGATCGCTTCCTGCAACACACGGTAGAGCGCCGTCTCAATCGCCGGACTGAGCCGCCGATCGCGCAAGGCGAGGTGGAGGTCGAACAAAAGCGGTGAGCGCTCGGCCCACTCTTCCATGAATTGCTGGATGGCGGTTTGAAGGCCGAGATCATCCAAAGCTGTCGGGCGGATTTCCCAAGCGAGATGGCCGACTTCTTGGCCGACGTCGGCAGTCAATTCCTTCAACCGGCCGACACGCTCCTTGACCGAAGCACTCGCGGACGCATCGCGGCCAATGCCATCGAGATCAAGCTGCATGATGGTGAGATACTGGCCGAGACTGTCGTGCAATTCGCGCGCGATGCGCTGGCGTTCGGATTCTTGCTCAACCACGGTACGGCGCAGCACTTGCGAGAGTTCAGTTTCCAGCACGGCGCGCCGATCGCCTTCCACTTTGAGCTGGGCGGCCGTCTGCTCCCATTGAAGGATGCGCAGATCCAGTTCGGCTAACAACGCCTCTTGTTGGACGCGCGCGCGCTCGCGCTCACGCGCCAGTTGATCGACGTGTTCGAGCACAATTTCGAGCAAGGATACGCGCAGCGACTGACTGGTCTTGATGTCGACGCTGCTCCACGGCTCGGACTGGAGGCGCACAAGCTCTTGCCAATCAGCGAAGCTGGCGCGCGGCGACAGGCGTTCGCCTTCCTTGGCGGTCACCGCTTTGTTCGGATCGCCCGCCCAGCGCACGACTTGCACCAGTTCCGGCCTGAACCAGATCAAATAGTCCCGCGGCGAGCGCGACACGGAGAGTGCCAAAATGCCGCTCGCGACGGCCGCGAACTTCTCGGCGCGCGGATAATGAGCGGCGAGTTTTTCCGTGCAGAACACGCCATCCGTCACCGAAGCGTTCAGCCAGGCGACGAGCGCTCTCACCTCTTCCTCGGGCGGCGTTGCGCCGACAGCGCTGAAGGCGCCGTCGATCCAAAGCGCCAGGCCGGAGGCCGGAATGTATTCGAGCAAATTCTGTTTGGTGCGTTCGAGGCCGCCGACGAGATCGCGCTCGTGCGTCAGCTCCTTCACCAGATGCTCTTGAATGACCTTGCTACGCAGGCGCACGGCGTAATCCTCGGCTGCAGACTTGGTTTCCAATTGAAATGAGATGATCTGGCTGAATAGCTCCAGCGCCGTCCGCATCTTCGGCGACACAAAGCGCGGCGTGCGATGGTGGCACGCAATCAGCCCCCACAGTTTGCCTTCGATCACAATTGAGAGCGACATGGACGCTGCGACGCCCATGTTAGCTAGATATTCGAGGTGGATCGGCGAGACGCTGCGCAAAACGCTCAAGCTGAGATCGAGCGGCTTGCCTGGCGCGGCGCTCACGAGCGGCGCTGGCGTATAGCAGGCGTCAGCGATCAGGCGGATGCGGTTGCGCACATAAAGCTCGCGCGCTTGCGCCGGAATATCGGAGGCCGGATAGCGTAAGCCGAGATACGGCTCCATGCCGTCAGCGTGCGTCTCCGCCGTGACGGCGCCGCTGCCGTCTTGCATGAAGCGATAGACCATGACGCGATCGAAGCCGCAGACGGTGCGCACGCCTTCCGTGACAGCTTGGCAAAGAAGCTGCGTGGACTCAGCATTCTGAATGCGTTGCACCAGTGACTGCACGAGGCCGAGCAGATCGGCCGGCTCTTCGACGAAGAGAGCCGGAGGCTCAAGCTCCAGGATCAGCAAACCGTCGCTGGCGTGAATGGCGCCGTCGAGCACGCGGCCCTGGCCTGCGTCGAACGTGATCAAGCGACGCACTTGAGGCCCATCGGCGGCAGCGGCGTGGATTGCAGCCGTCATCGCCGGGCCGGCACGCGTGCTGAACGGCTGGCCCAACAGCGCTTCCGGAGTTGCGCCAAGCAAGGCCAGCGTGTCGCCGCCAGCGTGCAGCACTTGCAGATCGCCCGGCGCCATGGCGAGCAGGCAGCCATGCGGCTGCACCGAGCCTGGAATGTGAATCTGCTCACGATCGCAGTCCGACACCGTCGCGCGGCCGAAGGCGACGGGCTCAACGGACATGGGCCGCGATTTCAGTGACACGCGCGCATTCGTTCATCCAGTTTTGGAAGCACGCGAACGTGGCGAGCGCGGCGCGTTCCATCGCCTGCGCAAGGTCTTCATTCGCGCCATAAACCGCCATCGCAGCAGTGAAGCTGCGCCAATATTCGCCGACATCGGCGCCGTAGCTGGCGAAGAAGCGCGCGCCCGCGGTTTCGGTGACGCCGAGCGCCGGTTTGATTTGGCGCAGAATAAGCTGCCCGCCCAAGCTCGCGCCCTCGAGGATGTAGAGCACGCCGAAGCCATCGGCTGCGGATTGGATGGCGGGCAGATGCTGCGTGCGCGGCAGTGCTGCGATGTCGCGGCTTGAGAGGCCGAGCGCCATGAGATCGGCGCGCAACCATTGCGTCTTGGCGCGCTGGGCAAAGTCGATGCCGAGACCATCCCATGCTACCGCCGCAAGTTGGGCTTCCAGAGGAGCGTAAATGCCGAACATGTCGGCCAACAGCATGCGATAGGAGGCGCGGTCGGCGCAGCGCTCGGCCAGCGCCATCGTCGCCTCCAGTTCGCGGTGCGCTTCGGCGGTGGCGTCGCGAAGGCGAAAGCGCACGCTGGGCGGCGATGGGGGCGGTGCGATCATGAGCTTTATGGCTGGCGCCGCCACGATGGCGATGCGGAACGCCAGCCTAGCCGAGACCGCACTGCATCGGCTAGGCCTTCCCCGAACGCGGCCTGCAAATCTGGAGAAAGCCGGCGGCCATGAAGGACGCCATGCGATCCTTTACGGCGCTGAAGTCATCGGCTTTGCACTTGCCGGCCGAGAGGCGGTCGATCCGACCGGTGCGGGCGAGCGTCAGCATCAGCGCGCCAGTGACGAAGTGATAGCCCCAGAAGATGTCTTCATCGGCGCAATTGGGCAGCGCCTTTTTCAAAAGCCCGAGGAGACGCAACACGACGGGATCGAAGTGTTGGTCCATCAACATGGCGCCCTCGGCAGTGTTTGACGCTTGCGCGCTGAGCGCGCCATAATTCTTCCAGCCTTCGCCGCCTTGAATGTAGAGGTCTAAGTCGGTGTCGAGAAACGCGCGCAGCGCGCCTTCGACCGTGGGCTTGCCTTTTGATGCGGCGTCGTACTCATCGAGCGCGCGCATCCGCAATGCGGTGGTCACGCCGGCGCGACGCGCGAACACGGCGTCGAACAACTTTTTCTTGTCCGTGAAATAATAGTTCAACAGCGTGTGGTGTGCGCCGACACGCTGCGCCACATCCTTCAGCGTCACGCCGTGCAAGCCGTGCTTTGAGAATAAATACTCGGCAGCGTCTAGAATCTGCTCCATTTTGTCGGCGCGCTGCTGCACTTTCGTGGGCCGGCGACGGGGCTTCGTCTCGTCCTGCGCCGCGCGCGCCTTCGGCTTGGCCTTGGCGGTCGGCTTGCGCGTCTTGGATTCCGGCTTAACCGCCATACTCAACTCTCAAACGAATCTTGTCGATCTTACCCGTGGGCGCCAACGGCATCTGCGGAATACGTATAATCGCATCCGGAATCCACCAGGGCGCCATACTGTCGCGCAACGGCGCCAGCAGCGCCTCATCGCTGATCATGCCTTGTTCGCGCGTCTGCACGAGCAAAATAGGCCGCTCACCCCATTTCGGATGCTGGCGGCCAATGACAGCGGCGAGCGACACCTCCGGAAGCGCGCTCACCACCGCCTCGATCTCGGCCGGATTGATCCACTCGCCGCCGGACTTGATCAAGTCCTTGGCGCGGCCAGTGATGATGAGATTGCCGTCGCCGTCGATCTTCGCCAGATCGCCCGTAGCGAACCACCCCTCCTCGTCGGTCGCGCTTTCGGGGTCGCCGAAATAGCGCTCAACCACGGCCGCGCCGCGCACGCGCAAATGCCCCTCCGCATTGTTCGATGTGACGAACACCGCGCCGCCGGTGGCGTTTTGGCCGACGAAGGTGCCCTGTGGTCCGCGCAGAATCTCCACGCGAGAGATGTCGTAATACGGCTCGGCCGTGAAGTAGCCTGGGAAGGTCGCCACGCCGTCGCGATAGGTGATGACGCCGGTCGTGGTCTGCGTGTTGTGCTCGGCCTTGCCGATACCGCGAATATTGAAATCGATGCCCTGGCCGAAATTGTTGACGGTCGCTGAGGGCGAAATGAATTGCAGCTGATCAACGGTGGTGACGCCGGCATTCGCCAAGTCGTCGCCGGTCAAGACAGTCGCCGCGATGGCGGTCTGCTGCAGGTTGGTCGAGCGCCGCTCCGCGGTGACGACGATTTCCTCGGTTTCACTTTCGTTCGTCTGTGCCTGCGCCGGCAAAGCAAGCGCGACCTGAGCGACGGCGCACGCCGACGCGAGAAGCATAGCCCTCATCCGCATTCCTCCCCTGGCGTCGATCATTGTCGCCGACGCTCATGAGAGAATGAGCCACCAAAACCAGCGACCTGTCAATACTCACTCTCGCGAGCGTGAATATCTGGGGCAGGCCCCGCGCTCTGGCCAAGCGCGGGCGGGGCCCCTAAATAAACAGTGGAGGCAGTCGCATGTTTTGGGTCTGGATTGTTGTTTCGATGCTGGTTGTGGTCGGCGCGTCTGTCCTTGTCGGCCGCATGCTCAGCCAGCCGCCGCGCCAGCGTCTCTCCCGTGACGAGCGCCTGACGGCGCTGAAAGCCTCGGGCGCGCTGAAGCACCGCAAGTCGAACCGCGAATAATGGCGGAAGCCGTTCGCGCTGAACTGCCGGAAGGCAAAGCCGAGCGCTACGCGGCGCTATGCGCCGAGATCGGCGCCGTCATCGCGGGCGAGCCGAACCTGACCGCCCGCTACGCCACCGCCGCTTCGCTGCTGGCGCAGGCGTTTCCGGAGCGTTTTTTCTGGACCGGGTTCTACGTCGTCGATGCCGACAAACCCAACGAACTCGTCGTCGGCCCCTATCAGGGCTCGCTCGGCTGCCTACGCATTCCGTTTGGCAAAGGTGTATGCGGCGCCGCCGCCGCGCGGCGCGAAACCATCATCGTTCCGGACGTACATGCGTTCCCCGGCCACATCGCCTGCGACAGCCGCTCCAATTCCGAAATCGTCACGCCGGTTTTCGACAAAAGCGGTGCGCTCGCCGCCGTGCTTGATGTCGACTCGACGCAATTCGATGCATTCGACGCGATCGACCAAGCCGGTCTCGAAGCGATCTGCGCCGATCTTCTGACCGCGCCCTGATCAATCCTGCGGCTGCAGCTCATCGTCTGCGCTGGCGTTAAGCGGCGGCGCCACCGCAACCCCCTCAGCCGTCACCGGCACTGGCGCTTCAACAGCCGCGGCCGGCGGCGCAGCAACGCGGCGCGCAAACTCTTGTAGACCCGGCACGCTCGTCGCGCCGTCGAACGCGACCAGGTTCGCGCCTTCAAACGCTGTGCCCACCGGTTCGATGCGCCCGCCGAGGCAATCGCCGAGAAACTGCTCGAGCACCGCCGCATAGGCCAAACGGTTCTGCGGGCGTGTGAACTCAGCGCCTTCATCCGGGAAAACCACCGAAATCAGCGGCACGCGCCGCCCACGCAACGACAGCGCGACTTGATCAAACTCGCTTTGCGTCGCGGCGCGATCGCGCGCGCCGAGACCGATCAGGAGCGGCCGGCGAATTTGGCTGACCCGTTGCGCGGGCGAGCGCCCGCGCAGCGCTTGACGGCCTTCCGCCGTGCGCGTGTCGCCGACACGTAAATACCAAACATCGCGCAGGCTGACGGGCGCGGCCTCCGCCAAGCGACTCAAATTGGTCGGCGCGCCATAAGCGGCTGCGCAACGGAATTGCTCAGGCGTGAAGGTGAGCCCCGCTAGCGCCGCGTAGCCGCCGAAGCCGCTGCCGACGATGGCGATGCGATCCGATTGCGCGACACTGTTGTCGATCGCCCATTGCAGCGCGTCTTGCAGATCTTCCTGGATGCGCCCGCCCCACTCGCGATTGCCCGCGTTCAAGAAGGCTTCGCCAAACCCGATCGAACCGCGGAAATTCACGCTCAGCACCGCATAGCCGCGATTGGCGAGCCATTGGTGCATCGCATTGAAGCCGTACACATCGCGCGCCCAAGGCCCGTCATGCGGCAGCAACACCAAGGGCTGGGGCGTCTCTGGGCGCGCATCGCCGTTCGCATCGGAGCCGACAGGCAGCGTGAGATACGAAACCAAAGTAAGGCCATCGCGCGCCTCGATCTCGATTGGCGTCATCGGCTGCAGCGGCGCCGTCTCCAGTCCGGGACGGTGCCGGAAAAGCAGAGACAAGCGGCGATTGGTGCGGTCGCTGCGATCGTAGAGATGCGTGCGAGTCGGCGTCGTCGGACCTTCTTCGATGACGATCCAGCGCGCATCATCAGCGCTGCGTGAAGCGACGCGGAAGTCGCCGGTCAGCTGATTGTCGAGAAACTCTATGTCGGCCTGCGCATCAAGCTCAAGCGCGCGCCACTCGGAGCGCAGATAATTCGCCGCGAACGCTTCCGGCGCATTGGTCGCCGGATCGAGCCAAACGTCGGACACATCAGCGCGCGCGCTTTCACCCAGCACCGTTTTTGCGCCCGTCTCGGCATCGACGCGCATCAGCACGGCGCGGTCGCGGCCGGTCGAATCCACCATCAAAAACGAACGCCCATCCGCATCGAACGCCAGAGGCTGCGAGAGCGGGGCGTCCTCGAACGGTATAGCGAACAGCCGCGACCAGCTTCCATCGGCAGCGCGGGCAAACACATCGACACTGCCGTTGGCCAACGTCTTCAGCCCAAGCCGCAAACGGTTCTCGCGATCGAGCACGAAACGCGTGAAGCCGCGCACAGCGGCGCTGTTGGCGTTGCGCTGCACGATCGTGCGCGAACCGGTCGCCAGATCGACGCGCACCAGATCGGGCCACGCCGGGTCGCGCTGATTCAGCGTGATCACCACGCCATCGGGGTCGGCGAGGCTGACGCCGACAATCTCCGCACGCGCACCAGCTGGCGTCAGAGCGCGCGCCTCGCCGCCGTCGGCGCTGACGGCGAAGAGCTGCGTATTGCCGTCGCCCTGTTCATCGAGCGCATAAAGCAACGTCGCGCTATCGGGACCCCAAGCAAACGAGCGCACGCCGCGGGTGCGATCGTCGGTCACTGGCCGCGCTTCATCCATGGCGCCGACAGACAGCACCCAGAGGTTCGTCACCCCGTCGCGGGCGGCCAAGAAGGCGATGCGGTCGCCGCGCGGGGAAAGCTGGGCGCCGTGCCGGACCGCTTCGCCGAACAGATCGGCGCGCGCGATCTGGGCCGGCCCGGCGTCCGGCGCAGGCGCTTCGGCGCGCGGTCCGCACGAGGCGGCAGCGGCTGCCAGCCACAGAGCGGCGGCCGCTCCGGCCCAAAATCTGATCCTTCTCGTCCCCACTCCGGAACCTTACTGGGGCCGCACCCCACGGCCAACTCGATTGGCTGACAAGAAGTTCACCTTTACGGCACGGGTGGGGCGAGGCCCGGGCGAGGCAGCCCTTTTGACACCCCGCCCGGCGCGCCTTATCTCCCCTGCGCTTTGGCCAAATCGACTCACTCTCCTCCCGCCGCCACCGGCGCGCTTGTTCTCGCCGACGGAACCGTCTTTTTGGGCGAGGGTCTGGGGGCCGTGGGGGCTGCCGAAGGCGAGGTCTGCTTCAACACGGCGATGACCGGTTATCAGGAAATCCTGACCGACCCCTCTTACGCCGCCCAGATCGTCGCCTTCACCTTCCCGCACATCGGCAATGTCGGCACGAACGACGCCGACATCGAAACCTCATCGCCAGCCGCGGCCGCTGCTGCGCGCGGCGCCATCTTCCGCACGGCGCCGACCGAGCCATCGAACTGGCGCAGCACCGATACGCTCGATAGCTGGCTGAAGAACCGCAACGTCATCGCACTCGCCGGCCTCGACACGCGCGCACTGACGCGCCGCATCCGCGAACAGGGCATGCCCAACGCCGTCATCGCGCACGCGCCAGACGGCAAATTCGATCTCGAAAAATTGCACGCGCAAGCCAAAGCCTGGCCCGGACTCGACGGCCTCGATCTCGCAAAAGAGGTGACGACGGCGCAGAGCTACGTCGTCAATGAAGGCCGCTGGCAGTGGCCGCTTGGCGTGCAAGAGATCAAGAAACCGAAATTCACCGTCGTCGTTCTCGACTATGGCGTGAAGCGCAACATCCTGCGCGCGCTCGGCGACATTGGCGCGCGCACCATCGTGCTGCCCGCTACCGCCACCGCTGAAGAAGTGCTCGCGCACAAGCCCGACGGCATCCTGCTCTCGAACGGCCCCGGCGATCCCGCAGCGACGGGCGTGTACGCCGCGCCTGTGATCAAGACGCTGGTGGAGAGCGGCAAGCCCGTAATGGGCGTGTGCCTCGGCCACCAAATGCTGGGCTTAGCGCTCGGCGCGAAAACACTGAAAATGCCGCAAGGCCATCACGGCGCGAACCATCCGGTGAAAGATCAAACCACCGGCAAAGTCGAGATCGTCTCGATGAACCACGGCTTCGCCATCGACACCGCAACGCTGCCCAAAGGCGTAAAAGAAACCCACGTCTCGCTGTTCGACGGCTCCAACTGCGGCATCGAACTCGAAGGCAAGCCAGTGTTCTCGGTGCAATATCACCCCGAAGCCAGCCCCGGCCCGCAGGATAGCCACTATCTGTTCGAACGCTTCGCGAAGCTGATGGCGAAGAAAACGAAGAGCGCGGCTTAAGACGCTGCCTTCACCGCCGCCCCTGGCTCCAGCTCTTCCTCCACCAGCCGCGCAATATCCTGCAGCATCTTCAGCTGCGCAGCGTTGAGCGTGCGCGGCTTCCTGTCCACGATACAAAACGCGCCGACGCAGGCGCCGTCGGCCGTGTGCAGCGGGATGCCGGCGTAGAAGCGCACGCGCGGATCGCCGACGACGGCGGGGTTTTCGGCGAAGCGATCATCTTGCAGCGCATCGCCAACGACGAGCGGGCCATCGCCTAGAATGGCGTGCGAACAAAAACCGATGTCGCGCGGCGTTTCGCTGAAATCGAAACCGCGGTGCGATTTGAACCATTGCCGGTCGCGGTCGACCAAAGTGATGAGCGCAATCGGCACATCAAGCGCAGCCGTCGCGATGCGCGTATGGCGCTCGAAGCGTTCTTCGATCTCGGTGTCGAGCAGCCCAAGCCGATGCACAGCCGCGAGCCGTTCTTCTTCATCGCGCGGCAGCGGCGCTTTGCGCCAGCGGAACATAGACCGCATCAGCCAAGCGCGCATTCGCGAGCGCGCATATTGCAGGCTATAAGGACGCGTCAGCCAATCGGTGACGCCGGCCTCCTCGCCGCGCTCAATATCGACGCGTCCTTGATCGCCGACGATGATGATCGGCGTCTGATGCTCGGCGTCGGCATTCTGCAACGCGCGCAGTTCGCGGCAATAGTCCAACGGATCGCCGCCATCGGCGTCGCCCAGAAACACCAGCGAGGCGCGCCCGGTGCGCACCATATCCTTCACCGTCTCAAGTGACGCATCGGCGAGGATCGGTATCTCATCCGCTTCAGCGGCGGCGGCGAGCATGTCGCGATCCTCCGCCATCACATTGGCGATGAGCACTAGTTCCTTGGCGAGATCGTCAGTTGGATTGACCAGGCTAGACGGCAAGAACGGCGCGAACCCTTCGCGCTCTTCCCCCTCAAGCGCAATCGTCTCGCCTTCAGCTGCGCCAAACACCTCAAGCGCCGAACCCGCCGCTGCACGCGCGCGCGCAATTTCGATCAAGCCATCCACCGCATCATCGCTGCGCCCTGGATCGTGGTGGTAGAGCGCCACGCGCTTGACGCCCGCCGCAATCGCCATATCGACCGCGTACTCGATCGTGCTGTGGCCCCAGCCGACTTTATCGGGATATTCCTCGGCCGTGTATTGCGCGTCGTGGATCAGAAAATCCGCATCGCGGATGAACTCGACATGCGCCGCATCGCCACCTTCAACGACCTCCGCATGACCGTGCCCTGCGTCGGTGCTGTGCGGCTCGTGGTCGGACGCATAGACAAGGCTCGCGCCGTCAGCCTCGATCCGATAGCCCACCGTCAGCGCTGGGTGGTTGAGATAGTGCGTGGTAATGCGCGTATCGCCGATCGAGAACGCACCTTCGACGATTTCGTGAAAATGCACATTCGCCGCAAACGCATTCAGGGCCACCGGGAAGTAGGCATAATCCATCTGCCCGGCGAGCACATCGCGCAGCGGCTGACCGAGCCCGCGCGGCCCATAAATGTGCCACTCGTTCTCAGCATCGAAGAGCGGCCCGAAAAACGGCAGCCCCTGAATATGATCCCAGTGCGTGTGCGAGATGAGGATATGCCCGGTGCGCGCCTTGCCGGCGTCGATCAGCGCTTGGCCGAGCGCGTGTGCGCCGGTGCCGCAATCGATCACGATCACCGTCCCGTCGTCCGGCCGCACCTCGACGCAGGACGTATTGCCGCCATAGCGCACGGTCGTGGGCCCAGGCGTCGCAATCGACCCGCGCGTACCCCAGAACCGAACAAGCATGCCGCGACCTTACATCAGTAATTGTCGGCCCACTCTGCGTCGTGGCCGCATCACTCGCAAGAGGTGCGAACAAAGCACGCGCTACGCTTACACTTGCGAAGCGTGCGCAGCCCATGCACGCTTGCGCGCATGACCAAACCTGCCCTCCTCGTGCATCCCCCGCTCGGCCTCTTCGAAATGCGGCTTGCGGATTATGACGTCGTGCATTGGCCGACAGATCGCAAAGACATCCGCGCCGCCGTCACCATCGGCCATGTCGGCATTTCCAATGCGCAGATCGACGCGCTGCCGGAGCTCGCCTGCATTGTCTGCTTCGGCGTCGGCGTCGACGGCATCGATCTTGACTACGCCGCCAAGCGCAACATCGCCGTCACCCATGGCCGCGAGATCAATCATGAGGACGTCGCCGATGTCGCCCTCGGCCTGATCATCGCGACGTCGCGCTCGTTCACCGAAGGCGAACGCGTGCTGCGCGAAGGCCGCTGGACGCCGCCGCTGGCGGTGCCGCCACAACGGCGCTTGCGCGGCAGGAAGCTCGGCATTGTCGGCATGGGCGCCATCGGCCAAGCCATCGCCCACCGGGCCGAAGCCTTCGGCCTCGAGATCAAATGGACCGGCCCGCGCGCCAAGCCCGACGTTGCTTACGCCTACGAGCCCGATCTCAAAGCCCTCGCCAGCTGGGCCGATATCCTCGCCCTCGCCCCGCGCGGCGACCAAGTGGGCCTCATCAATGCCGACATCATCGCCGCCCTCGGCAGCGACGGCATCTTGATCAACATTTCGCGCGGCACCGTCGTCGATGAAGACGCGTTGATCGCCGCGCTCAAATCCGGCGCGCTCGGCGGCGCCGGGCTCGATGTTTTCCAGGAAGAGCCGACGCCAACATCACGCTGGGCCGATGCGCCGAACTGCACGCTGACGCCGCATCTCGGCGGCGGCACCCGCGAGGCGCTCTATGCCGGCTCTCAAAACGTGCTCGAGAATTTGCGTCGCTTTTACGCCGGCGAGCCACTGCTGACGCCGCTCGCGTGACACTCGTCACATCGTGCTCGCGCTAACGGATGTTTGATCGCTCCACGGAACGGGGAGATCGGTCATGGAAGCGCTGTTGTCATTCGCCGGTATCGTTGGCGCGGTGTGCTGCGTCGCCATGTATGCAGCGGTGAGCTTCGGCAAAATCAATGCTGAAAAGCCGCTCTTCTTTCTGGTCAACGGCGTCGGCGCCGGCCTCATCCTGATCGGCGCCGCGCAAGAGTTCGACATCGGCGATCTGGGCACGATCGCCCAAGAACTGATCTGGGCCGCCATCAGCCTCTACGGCGCCGCCCGCGCCTACGCCAAAACCCCGGCATGGCAGCGCGCGACCGAACGCTGGACCAACGCCGTCGCCTCGTCACCGCTGTGAGCGGAACCGCGACCGCTGGCGGCCAGTTTCTCCTCCAAGACAACTTGGAGATTTCCAATGGCACAACGCAGCGAACGAGGCTCATCGTCGTCTGGCGTGATCATCGCCATTTCGATCATCGCCGTGGCAGCGCTCGGCTACTACGCTTACAGCGGCAGTATTCCGGAGCAGACGGCGTCGATCGAGGTCGATATGGCGGACTTGGTCCCGCCGGACGTGGATCTGCCCGCGCCGCCGGCGCCGGTGCTTCCACCAACGGCTGAACAGCCCGGATAGCAAAAGGACGGCGCCTCATCAGCCCCGCCCTCAGCATTTCTAGCGCATCACGCTTAGCGCAGTTCGAACGTCACGCTGACGCTGACTTGCGTTTCCAACTGCCCCGGTGCGATCGGCGTTGACGCATCTTGCGCCGCCATCCGCTCCATCGCCATCGGCACGATCGGCGGACGGAAGCCGCCGCCTTCGCTCACCGCCACAACGCGGTGCACGCGCATGCCCAGCGCGTTGGCGTAGAGTTCAGCCCGGGACCGCGCTTGCGTGATCGCATCGCGGCGCGCGGCGTTCATCTGCGTATCCGCATCCTGATACGAAAACGAGACGCCGTTCACGGTGTTGCCGCCGGCGGCGACCGCAGCGTCGATGACGCGGCCAGTCGTGTCGATGCGGCGCACCTTGGCGTTGACAGTGTTGTTGGCCTGATAGCCGGTAATGCGCGGCGCTTGGCCTTCGCCGTACACTTGCTGCGGATAGACTGACACGTTCGCCGTCTGGATATCGCGCTCGGCGACGCCCGCGCGGCGCAGCGCCTGGATCAGCGCCGTGGTGCGGCGCGCATTTTCAGCCAGCGCTGCAGCGGCGGTCTGGCCTTCGGTGGTGACGCCGAGGCTGACCGTCGCCATGTCCGGCACGCCTTCGGACGAACCGTCCGCGCTCACCGTCAGCAACGTGCCCTGCACCGCCGGCACGGAAACCTGCGGCTCTTGCGCTGCCGCGATCTGCGGCGCCGCAAACGTCGCCATCACGGCGAAAGCCGCCGCCACTTTGATCAGTCGCATCGAGAAACTCCTTGAACCCTGCACGCCGGAGACACCCGCTTTGGGCGCCCAAATTACGGCGGCGTCACGGTTTTTGGCCGCGTTATCGGAAATGTGACTGGGCGCAACCTTGTTCCGTCTGGAGCGTTGAATTCTCAACACAGGAGCAACTCATGGCCGACACGCCCCGCCCAACCCCCAGCGACGACGCCGAGACCCCCAAGCCCAAAAAGGTCCGCGACGCCGGCCCCGACGCCATGGAAAACCCGCCCGAAAAGTGGAACGAAGTCGACGAAGCCAGCGACGAAAGCTTCCCGGCGAGTGATCCACCGGCGAAGTATTGAGAAGCTAGCGGGCGATCGAGCGACTAGCCCTCGCCTCGACTAGCCATGAACGGGCCTTGCGCCGAACCATCGAGCCACCATGCGACACGCAGGGCAACCGCCGTCATCGTTTGAAACGCGCACGAGTGCAGGACGCTCCGGCATGGTCGCGGGGATCTGTATGTTCGATGCGAGACCCAGTCGCTCTAGCGCGAGGATGAACCACCAGCCCGGATCGGGTTGGTCATGATTGAGCCCGATGCGCGCCGAACCGGGATAGGCGTGATGGTTGTTGTGCCAGCTCTCGCCCATCGATAGCAGCGCCGCGATCGGCACGTCGTGACCTTGAACGCCGGCGCCACGGACGCGCCACCGCATTGGCCCCTCATTATGCGCAAAGTAACCGATCAGCCAGTGACCAGTAACGCAAACACTTACGCGCGCGGCAACGCCCCAAACGACCCAACTCCAGCCGCCGAATGCAAACAGCACGAGCGCGATTGGAAGCTGTTGCCACATCCAAGTGCGCTCCATCCACCGATAGACGGCGTCGTTCGCGATGCGCGGTTCGGGCATGAAGCGCGGCGCGCGATCGAGTTCGAGGTCGCAATGCAACTGCCACCAGGCATCGCGCCAAAACCCACGACCGTGTTTCAAAAAATCATGGCAAAGCGGCTGCCGCTGCGCCCAATCGCGGAGATCATGCTGATGCATGAGCCCAAAAGGTCCGGCCATGCCGACTAGAACACCGGAATAAACCATCAAATACTCAAGCCGTAACGGGCACTCAAAGCTGTTGTGAATGAGTCGGCGATGCATGCCGACCGAATGACCCGCGCACAGCGTGATTGCACAACCAACAATGAAAACAGCGAATGCATCCCAGGAGAACAGCAACGGTCCAGCAAAGAGCGCCACCAATGTCATCGATCCAATCCAGATCGACTTCACCGGCTTCCAGCGAACGCGGCCATGCACGGGATCGGTTGAGGCGTCAGCAATGATGCGGTCTGACCCGTGGGCCCAATCCATAATCCCCTCCTAGCTGCGCTCTTGTTTGATGCGCTTGCTTTCGCGCTTTAGCGGCCGAGAAACGGGGCACACCTCTTGGACGAAGCCATTCAGCGTGTTGGCAAGGTTCTCATGCACGAGCGCGTAGTGGACGAACTGACCGCGCTTATCGCTCTTGATCAGCCCTGCATTCTCAAGGATCGCCAAATGTTTGGAGATCGACGGCTTGCTCATGTCGAAGCGCGCCGCGATCTCGCCTGCGGTTAGCTCAGCCTCGGCGAGATAAGCCAAAATCTTTCGCCTCGGCGTCGACGCCAGCGCATCAAAAACGGTCTCAGCCATCTATTTCCATCATTTAGCTAATGAACTAATTATCTACTTAGCTAGCAATGGTTCGTCAAGCCGCATTTTGGGCGCAGCCGAAGGCAAGAAATCGTCACGCGAAACGCACGCCAGCGAGCCAAAACCACTCACCCCCAGAATCGTTTCGGCGAATCGCTGTATAATAGGACTTGGTTCATCCTCAGGTTCTGATGCGCTTTTCCGACACCTTGCTACGCCAGGTGCGCGACCGGGTCTCGATTGCCGACTATGCCGGCAAAAGGCTGACCTGGGATAAGCGCAAGTCCCGCCCCTCGGCGGGCGACTATTGGGCGTGCTGTCCCTTCCACCAAGAAAAGAGCCCGTCCTTCCACGTGCTCGACCAGAAGGGCATCTTCAACTGCTTCGGCTGCGGCGAGAAGGGCGACGTCTTCACCCTCGCCATGAAGCTCGAGGGCCTCAACTTCCCGGAAGCGGTGGAAAAGATCGCCGAATATGCCGGCGTGCCGCTGCCGAAGGACGATGTCGAAGACCGCGGCCAGGACGATCGCCGCAAGCGCCTGCTCGCCATCACCGCGCACACCGCGAAACTCTACAAGGACGCGCTCCGCTCCTCAGGCGGCGCCGACGCGCGCAAATATCTGCAGTCGCGCGGCATCGGTGCGGACGTGTGCGAGCAATTCGGCATTGGCTTGGCGCCAGACGAATGGACCTGGACGCTCGATAAGCTGAAAGCCGAAGGCTACAGCATCGACGAAATCATCGACGCAGGCGTCGCGCGCGAGGGCTTCGAGGGCAAGCCGCCGATCGACACCTTCCGCGGCCGCGTCACGTTTGAAATTCACGACACCAGCGGCAAAGTCATCGGCTTTGGCGGCCGTGCGCTGGCGAAGGACGCCAAGGCCAAATACATCAACAGCCCCGAAAGCGCGCTCTATTCCAAGAGCCGCGTGCTCTATCGCTTGAAGCAAGCGCGCGAATTGCTGGCGCGCACCAAGGCGCCGGGGCTTGTTGTTGGCGAAGGCTATCTCGATGTCATCGCTTTCGAGCGCGCTGGCATCGCGGCTGTGGCGCCGTGCGGTACGGCGCTGACGGAAGATCAGCTGGCTCTGCTCTGGCGCTCCGGCGGGGAGCCCACGCTCTGCTTCGATGGCGACGAAGCCGGCAAGCGCGCCGCCGATCGCACGCTCGATCTGGCGCTGCCGCAGCTCGCGCCCGGGCACACGCTCCGCATCGCCTACGCCCCGCAGGGCCAAGACCCGGACGACATCTTCCGCTCAGGCGGGGCCGAAGCGCTGACCGCGCTCTTGGCTGCCGCCGCCCCCTTCTCGACCGCGCTGTTCGACCGCGAGCACGCCCGCCACGGTCTCGGCACGCCGGAAGCGCGCGCCGCCTTCCAAGCCTCGCTCAAGGAGGCGGCCGGCAAAATCGCCGACCGCGACACCAGCCGCGCCTACTTCTCCGACCTGCTGCAGCGCTACAACGCCCTCGTCCGCGCCCAGCGCCCGCCGTTTCAGCCGCAAACCCAGGGCCCCGGCGGCTGGAAGCGTGGGCCCCAGATCCTGCCGCCGACCCAGGAGCTCAAGGCGCAAGCCAGCGTCCGCCCCCGCCCGGCGGCGGAAAACTTCCTCCGCGCCGCCGCCGATTTCCCCGGCGTGCGGGCCCGCTACAGCGACTGGATCGACCGGCTCGAGATCACCGACCCTGAATTGGACGCCATTCGCACCGCTCTGGCTGAGTTTGCAGAAGCCCCCGATGGCCATGGGGCCATTGACCGGCAGGCTCTCAGCCTCCATTTGAGCCGGTCGGGGAACGACCGCGCGGCAGCGCGGATTTCGCGTTGGCCCAAGCCGGGTCTCGCGAGCGACGGCGCCGACGTCGAAGCCGAGTGGCTGGCGTTAGCGACGCGAGAGGTGGTGCTGCCAGCGATCAGGGAGGAATTGTCCGAGCTACGGATGGCCGCCGCCGAGGGGGACGAGGCGGCATTCGCCCGTTTTCAGGGCTTAAGCCGCGAAGCGCGCGAGATCGAGGCCCGCGCCCGCGAGGCCAAACTGGACGATGTGCAAGAAGATGATGCTGGCGGACTAGTCGCCTGAGAAGAGATGCCTATTTCCGATGAGTAAGAGCAAAGTTTCAATGAGCAAAACCGACGAACCGACAACGGACGAAAAGGACGCGCCAGAGGGCCCGATCCTCGATCTCTCCGATGCGGCCGTGAAGAAGATGATCAAAGCCGCCAAGGCGCGCGGCTTCGTCACCCACGAAGAGCTCAATAAGGTGCTGCCGTCGGAAGAGTTCTCCTCCGAGCAGATCGAAGACGTGATGAGCCAGCTCAACGAGATGGGCATCAACGTCGTCGACAATGAAGAAGAAGGCGAAGCCGCCGAGGACGAACCCAAGGCCATCGCCACGCGCGAAGAGACGACCACCAAGGTCGCCGTCACCAACACCCGCGAAGACGCCGACCGCACCGACGATCCGGTGCGCATGTATCTGCGCGAAATGGGCTCGGTCGAGCTGCTCAGCCGCGAGGGCGAAATCGCCATCGCCAAGCGCATCGAAGCCGGCCGCGACGCGATGATCCGGGGCCTGTGCGAAAGCCCGCTCACCTTCGAAGCCATCATGGTGTGGCGCGACGAATTGCGCGAGCAAAAGATCCTGCTGCGCGACATCATCGATCTCGAAGCCACCTACGGCGCCGAAATGGGCATCGTCCCGCAATCGGCGCCCGGCGTGAACGCCGACGGCCTGGTCGATCCCGAGCAAGCCAAAATCGAAATCGCCGAGACCGAGCGCAAGAAAGCCGAAGCCGCCGCGAAGGCCGCAGCACCCAAACCCGCGCCCGTCGAAGGCGAAGAGCGCGATCCGGCCGAAGCCGCCGCCGAAGCCGATAGCGATAGCGAGTTCGACGACGAACAAGCGATCTCGATGTCGGCGATGGAAGCCGAGCTAAAAGAAGGCGTGATGTCGACGCTCGACAACATCGCCGAAGCCTTCGGCCAATTCCGCAAGCTGCAGGAAAAGCGCATCGAGCTTCGCCTGCAAGGCAAGTCCCTGCCCGGCGCCAAGGCCGAGACTTACGACACCGCGCAAAACACGATCATCGAAGAGCTGAAGAAACTGAAGCTCAACAATGCGCGCATCGAGAGCCTGGTCGAACAGCTCTACGCCATCAATCGCAAACTCATTCAGCTTGAAGGCAAGCTGATGCGTCTGGCCGATTCAAACGGCGTCTCGCGCATTCAATTCCTCGAAGCCTATCAAGGCAGCGAACTCGATCCGAAATGGACCGAGAAGGTCGCCGCCAAGTCGAAGAACTGGGCCAAGTTCGTCGCCGCCGAGGCCGACGACATTGCCGACATTCGCGGCGAAATCGGCGTGCTGGCGCAAGAAACCGGCGTGCCGATCGACGAATACCGCCGCATCGTTCACGCCGTGCAAAAAGGCGAACGCGAAGCGCGCCAAGCCAAGAAGGAAATGGTCGAAGCGAACCTCCGCCTCGTCATCTCCATCGCCAAGAAGTACACAAATCGCGGCCTGCAATTCCTGGATCTGATCCAGGAAGGCAATATCGGCCTGATGAAGGCCGTCGATAAGTTCGAATATCGTCGCGGCTACAAGTTCAGCACCTACGCGACGTGGTGGATTCGCCAAGCCATCACGCGTTCGATCGCGGATCAGGCGCGCACCATTCGCATCCCGGTGCACATGATCGAGACGATCAACAAATTGGTGCGCACCTCGCGCCAGATGCTGCACGAAATCGGCCGCGAGCCGACGCCGGAAGAGCTCGCTGAAAAGCTGGGCCTGCCGCTCGAAAAAGTCCGCAAGGTGATGAAGATCGCCAAGGAGCCGATCTCCTTGGAAACGCCGATCGGCGACGAAGAAGATTCACACCTCGGCGACTTCATCGAAGACAAAAACGCCATCCTCCCCGTCGACGCCGCCATTCAAAGCAATCTGCGCGAAACGACAACGCGCGTCTTGGCGAGCCTCACCCCCCGCGAAGAACGCGTCCTCCGCATGCGCTTCGGCATCGGCATGAACACCGATCACACGCTGGAAGAAGTGGGCCAGCAGTTCTCGGTGACGCGCGAACGCATCAGGCAGATCGAAGCAAAGGCTCTGCGCAAGCTGAAGCATCCGAGCAGATCGAGAAAACTCAGAAGCTTCTTGGATAACTAGCCTCTGCCGATCGGCAGGGCTTCGCACAAACCCTGTCTCGATTGGATTTCAGATGGCCCTAGTTTCGCACATTATTGGCGACTGCCCTGGGTGTGGTGGCAAGAACACTTTTGGCGGCGTTACCGTTCATGGAAATCACGCGAGCCGTGGCTGCTTGCGTTGCCAGCATTGGGTGCGATTGCCGCTGGTTAAACTGCGCAAGCAAATTGTCTACCTAGATCAATCCTTCTTTAGCCGCTCGTTCCGCGAGAACGATGCCAAGTTCGTTTCTGCGGCACAGCGCCTGCAAGAGGTTTCTCTCCGACAAGCAATCGTAAATCCGTACTCATCTGTTCACGAGGAAGAGACCTATCTCTGGCGCGGCGCTGGCGGCAAATCGAACGCGGACTTGATGCACTTTATCAAGAGCACAACCGGCAATCACGAGTTCGAACCAGCGTATAGCGTGCAGAAAGACCAGCTCGTTAAGGGCTTCATTCGTTTCATCAGCAGCGAGCCAATCCCGACAACGCTTGACCCGAGCGATGCGCTTCCCCGCGACATTCATGACTGGAACAATTACATCTGGTTGGATGTCGGTAGCTATCTTGGAGACTCCGAAAAGGTTCGGAGCGCAAAGGAGCGATCGGCGCATGAACTCTTAGTGTTATTCGAAAAATGGCAAGCAACACCGCCCCATTTCGAAGAAGACGTAGACCACGAGCTGCGTACGGGTGCGGCAGCGTACATCCGACTCTACCAAGAGTACGTCGATCTCGTTGCGAACGGCAATGTGATCGACGCGATGCTCAACAGCAGCGTAAATTCGTCAATCGTGGAGACGATGCTCCACCACTGTTTCGAAAAAAGCGTTCCGATGCCGCAGCGGGTCACAAAGCTGCAAGCATACTTTGCGTCTGACCACTACAAGTTAGCTCCATATCAATGGCTGTCAGCGCGCATGTTTGCGGTTCTGAAGGAAAAGGTTTGGCAAAGCCCCCCGCAGAACAAGGAGAAGGCCGCAAAGCGTTTCCGCAGCTTCTTCCATGACGTTGATCACATCGCGACATATGCGCCGTACTGCGACGCCTTCTTCATGGACAACGCGATGGCAGAAATGATGCGGGATCCGCGCATCGCACTCGAACAGCGCTATGGCACAAAGGTGTTCAGTATTTCGAACTGGGATCAGTTCCTTAAATGGATCGAGAAAATTGACGGGTCGTTATCCGCCGACCATCTCAATGACCTGGAGATCGCATATCCCAAATCTATTGTTGATCCGACGGAGGCGCTCCGCGCCCTCGTTCATCCGGACAGCAAGTAATGAAGTCTGGTCATTTCGCACGCGCGCTTTGCGCGCGATCCGGAACCCAGGGGCCAACGCGCCGCTGCTCGCCCGTGGCTTCCGGGCTCTTCGCGTGCCGCGAAGCCCCGGAATGACGACGGTGACGGTTTGTGCTAGCGTCCGGCAACCATGGCAGACACGCTCACCATCTCCATCCCTGCCCCGCTCGCGGACGAAGTGCGCGCCGCCGCCGAAGCGCGCGGGCTGACGCCGGAGGAGTATGTGCGCCAGCAGATCGCCTGGGACATCGCAATCGGCGACGACGATGCCGAGCCAGCCTTTGGCGTCGAAGAGGACCTCGCCGCGTTTGAAGACTACGAGCGCACGGGCATGGCCATCCCCGGCGAAGAAGTCGAAGCTTGGCTACGCTCGCTAACAACTGACAATCCGCTGCCACGCCCACGTCCGCGCAAGCTGAAATAGCGCCGTGCGGCGCAAGCTCATCTACTCCAGGCGCGCCGACGTCGATCTGGAGCGGTTGGAAAAATTCATCGCTACCGAGAGCCGCCGTCAGGCGACGCGTGCAGTCGCGCGAATCCTGCGCGGGCTGCAAAATCTCCAGGACTTGCCGGAGCTGGGCAGGGACATCGGCGACGGCGTTCGGCAGTTCGTTCTGCGTCATGGCAAGAGCGGTTACGTCATCCGCTATCGCGTGCTTGAGGATGCGATCCTGATTACCCGCATTTGGCACGGCCTCGAGGATCGTCCGCCGAACGGATAAGAGCTGCTTCAATAGGAGGATAACCACCCACCAATCCGACCGGCTCCGCACCGCGCTTATACTGCGCGCCAACATGTCCGCGATCGCACCCGCCCGCACAGCCCCCATTGCGCTTTGGCGCATTGCGCAGGGGTTCTTGCACATCCTCCACAACCTCTTCGGCGCGCCGGAGGACGTTGCGTTTCGGCACACGCTGACGCGCGGGCCGTACGCGCTGCTGCTCTCGTGGTTGCGCGTTGGCGAAGCGATGATGCGGCTGCTGATCGCGATCGAAGCGGCGGCGTTTCCCAAACCCAACACGCGCCCGCTGCTGCATCCCGCGCGCACACGCAAGCGCCGCGCAATCGGGTTTGAGTGCGATAAGCCGGAAGACTGGCGCGTGTGTTTTCGCCTTATGGAGCGCTGCTCCGCGTCTTCAACGATCCCGCGCCATATGCGCGCCGTCTCGCGCAGCGACTCCACGCGCGTCCGCATCTCATCAGCGCCGTGCTCGCAGCGCCCGCGGAGTTCGAACACCGCGTCGAGTGCGCCGCTGATTTCACCAGCACAGCAAAAGACGCGTGGCCACGCGCGCCGGATACGAGCTGAGTCCGCAACTGCTAATTTGCGTTAAGCACTTCGGAACATCGCGCTTCCGGAGGCGCGCACGCGTGCGCGTAAGTTCCCTCGTTTCGCCTAAGCGGCGCGCACTGCTGAACAATCTGAACTTAAGTGCGGCGCCGCGCGTAGCCCTCCCATCGTCGGGGCGGAGTGACGATTCACAGCAAGGGACTACGCATGAAAAAATTTATCGTATCCGCTCTCACGGGCGCAGCGATGCTTGGCGCCGCCGGCGCTGCGCACGCGCAAGATTGGCAAGGACTTTATGTCGGCGGCCACGCCGGTTACGGCTATCAAGATGACGATGGCGGCGAGACCATCACCTTCGACACCGATCTCGACGGCGACTTCGGCGACACCGTCAACACCACCGTACCAGCTGACGCCTTCTCACCAGGCTTCTGCGACGGCGTCGCACGCGGCCCAACGCCGGCTTCCGGCTGTAACGACAATGGCGACGCCGTCGATTACGGCGTGCGGCTTGGCTACGATTGGCAGTTCGGCAGCTTCGTCGCTGGCGCACTGGCTGAAGTTTCAGGCAACGCCGTCGAAGACAGCGTCACCGCCTTCAGCACCACGCCGGCAACCTACACCATGACGCGTGAACTCGATCACATGGCCGCCATCAGAGCGCGCGGCGGCTTTGCCTTCGCCAACATGCTCGTCTACGCCACCGGCGGCTATGCCTGGGCTGAAGTCGATCACAGCTTCACCACCAGCAATGGCGTCAACACCTTCACCGAAAGCGATGAAGGCGACGCCGAAGGCTACCAATACGGCGCAGGCGTCGAATGGGCGATCGCGCCGCGTTGGCGCGTCGGTGCGGAATACCTGCGCACCAATCTGGAAGACGACGACTACACCGTCCGCGCCAGCGGCCCAGCGCCAGTGGACAATCCGTTCATTCTCGCCAACGCCGACGGCACAGACTTTTCCCGCAGCAATGATGAGTTTGAATTCGACAGCGTCCGCGTCACGCTGAGCTACCAAATCGGCGGCTAACGGTTCTTCGAGGGCGCGCGCCCAAAGCGTGCGCCCTCACCCGCCTTACGCGTAATTGAAGCTGATCGAGATGCGCGGTTTCTTGGCGCCATTCGCCGGCACTTCATGGCGCACGAAGCTTTCCCACATCAGCACTTCGCCAGCCTTCGGCGTGACATAGACAAACGTCCGCTCACTCTCCGGCGAATCGTCGCTGCGTTGTGGTGCGGCCATCATCAGTGGATGGCGCGGATCTTCCAGTTTCAACGCCGACGAGCCGGGCGGCGTCTCGACATAGAACGTGCCGCTCAAGACGCTGTGCGGATGAATGTGCCCGGTATGAACGCCGCCAGATTCCAGCACGTTGATCCAGATCGAATCCAGTTTCAGCTTTCGCCCGCTCAAATCGAAATGCAGTTCGCGCGCAAAAGCGGCGGCGTGCTTATCCAACAGCTTGGCGAGTGCGCCTATACTGGGATCGCGCTTCGGCAGATCGTCGAGCGAGGCATAGGAGGTGTAGCCGCGATAGTGTTTCTCTCTGCTCCACGCCTGCCCCGCCGCATCGTCAGCGGCGATCACGCGGCAGCTCTTGGCCAGATCGCGCAGGTCCACGCCTTCCACCGCCGCGCGGTAGAGCTTGGTGACGAACAATGTTGCGATCTCGGCCATGACGCGAGCTTAGAGCGCGAGCCGCAACCGGCGGCAACGTCATTCGCCCTACCAAGAAAAGAGCGCCCCCGTTTCCGGGAGCGCTCAGGCAGTCAACACATCCGCGCGGGAGGCGACGGATGCGCGGGCAAAGGCTCAGTTCGAGGCGACCTGCAGCGCCGGCGTGATCGACGCGATGGTCAGCTCAGCGCCGCGGGTGACTTCGCAGCGGATGTTGCGGAGCTGGCCGTCGGTCCAAAGGTCGAAGTCGACGCGCACCAAGCGCGGGCGGACATTCACTTGGTCGAGGCGGACCTGCGACGGCTCGGCGCCGGTCTGAGCCGCCACTTCGGCGCGGCAGAGCGTGATCGCCTGGGTGCGGTCAGCGACCACGTCGGCGGACGCGATGCCGGGCAGGCCGAAAGCGGCTAACGCCATGGCCGAAAACAGGAAATTCTTCATGTGTAACCCTCCGGGGAAGAGACGCCGGCGTCTACTATGACGACCGGTCTATTTGTTGGATATCACTAGACCGGTCGTCATACAAGTGCTATTTTTCCGCCATGGCCAAAGTTTCATCCGCGCGCGAAGACATGCTGACCGCCGCCGTCGAGCTCTTTGGAGCGCGCGGCTATGACGGCGTCGGCGTCGCCGAACTGCTGGAGAAATCCGGCGCGCCCCGCGGTTCGCTCTATTTCCACTTTCCCGGCGGCAAGCCCCAGATCGGCGCCGAAGTCGTCGCCCGTGTCGGCACGGAAGTCGCGGCGCGGTTTCGCGCGCTGCACGAGAGCGGCGTCACGCTCGATCAGTTCATCGAGCAAGTGTTCAAGACCACCGCCAAGGAAAGCAAAGAGCGCTGCTACGAAGCGTCGTGCCCGATGGCGGCGATCGCCACCGGCTTCGGCAGCAGCGATTCAAAGCTGGCCGAAGCGGTGCGTGGTGCATTCGAATCCTGGGAAGCGGAAATCCGCCTCGCCGCTGAAACGCGCGGCATGAGCGCGGCCAACGCTGCCATCTTCGCCTCCGCCATGCTGACGGCGATGGAAGGTGCGATGGTCATCTCGAAAGCGCAAGCGTCATCCATGCCGCACAAAAGCGCATCACGCGCGATCCAGGCGCTCGCCACCGTGTTGACGCCAAACTAATCCAACAGCCGCCAGCGTGTGATAAGATGGCGCCATGCGCCTAAACCAAATCACCGCCGCCGCCACCGACCTCGACGCTTCGATCGCCTTCTACCAATTGCTCGGCCTCCGGCTGATCGTGAAGAGCGCTCATTATGCGCGCTTTGAGCTTCCCGATGGCGAGGCCACCTTCTCACTGCACGTCGCCGACGGCCCAATGCCGCGCGAGAACGCGCCACAGCTTTATTTCGAAGTGAACGATGTCGTTTTCGAAGCCAGCCGCCTCGCGCATGCCGGCGTCATCATCGAGCGGCCGCCCACGATGCAGACATGGTTGTGGCATGAAGCGTGGTTGCGCGATCCGGCCGGCAATCAGCTTTGCTTGTTCAACGCCGGCGAGAACCGCCGCTACCCACCGTGGCGCCTCGATGCAGCGCCGGGCGCAGACAATCTGCACCTCGTCATCCGCGATGGCGCGCTTTGGTCGCTCGTGAAAGTCGACGGCGACGAAGAGGCGTGGCGCGCTCTGCAGGATCGCTTCGGCGACTACAAAGCCTCGCTCGGTCCGTTCGATCTCTATGACGTGCTGACCGTGCTCGAACGCGATTGGCCGCAGATATTCCTCGCGCACCAAAACGGGATCCGGGAATTCGCCGTCAGCGATGAAACGGAGATGTCGTTCTAGAGATTGAGTTCGTGCCAGACCGCCGACCAGCCGATCGTGCCGATAAAGGCGAGAAGCGCGCCCATGAACACAAAGCCGATCACCAGCAGCACCAGCGCGCCGATCCACGAGATGCGCGAGAGCAGCAGGCCGGTCTCGTCGCTCGTCTCACGCGCCTGGCCGGCGCCGATCACGCCCAGCACGAAAGCCGCGACCGTCGGCAGAAGCGGAATGATGAAGCCCAACACCAAACAGACGCAGCCGATCGCGCCCAACACCGTTGCGGTGGACGTCGGTTGAGAGACGCCACGAGCACCCGCCCAAGCGCCGGGCGCCGCGAACACGCCGCGCGCTTGGCCGCCCTCTTCGACATAATCGACGATCTGGCCAGCCGTCGGCGATCCGGCCGAGCGCCATTCGCTCAGCGGAAATTCCACCCGCTGATCGTTGGGGCCAAGCAGAACGCCGCGTCCGTCATAAACGCCGAGAATGGTGCCACGCATCAGCGCGACTTAAGCGCGATGGGCGGCGAGCGCAATGGCTACTCCGCGATCAGCCGGTTCGGCGCAAGGATCGCGTCGGGCGATTGGTTGAGCGCCAAGATTTCCGCGATCAGCGAAAGCACGGAAGAAGAGCGATCGCCCTCTTCTGCATTATCTTGGCATGGGCCCACCGCCGTAGCTGCGCCACACGAACGCGAAATCGCGGGGCCGGCATGATAGCGTACGCCGCCATAGAGAACTTCAGCGCCATAGAGGCGGCCGTGATCCGCGGCGCCATGCGGCAACACGCGAAACAGCGGCACGCCTTCGCCGCCACCGCGCAAACCAGCGGCGCCGACAGTGAGCTGCGCATCGATGGCTTGGCCTGGACCCGCTTCCATTGTGCCGGCGCGCAAGAGTTCGCCGACATAATAGATCATGTCGTCGAGCGAGCGCAGGCGGAAGACATAGGTGTCGTCGCCAACCACGAAAGTTGGCGCACATTGTTCCTGCGCCGAAGGCGGCGTCGCACGCACTGGCCGCGACGGCGCATAAGCATCGACCAGCCCGCAAATCGCGCGCGCGCTCGGATCGGTCGAGATCTGGCTGTGCGGCGTGACATTGCCGATGAAGTCGCGCAGCTCACGAACGAACTCGCAGCCGCCCGTGTCCACATCAGCGGCGCAGTTGCGGAAAATCTCGTTGGCTTCGTTGTTGTAAACGTACGCGTGGCCATCAGCGCCAATGCGCGTGATCCGCTCCACCATCACCAGTGTGAGCAGATCGCGCGGCCAGCCGCTGCGCCAATAGTGCGCGAACACGTAAGGCTGGGTGGCGTCGAACACGGTGCGCGTCAGCGTTTCCGCGCCGAACGGCTGCACGGCGTAGGTCGGGCGCGTTTGGGTTTCGCGCTCGATGCCGACATTGCCGAAGCCCCACGGCGCGCTGCCTTCGCCGAGCGGGATCGAACCGATGCCGGCGTTCTGCCGATAGCGCCACGATGGGCTGTCGGCGATGCCGGTCATGGCGAGGTAGTGACGCGGCAGCCGATCGCGGGCGCGCATGACGTTGAGCAGGATTTGAGCTTGCACCGCTTGCGCGTAGGCGTCGTTAAACGCGGCAGCGTCGTCAGCGATCTGGCGCGCAAGATCGCCCCGCTGCGACGGCATCGCCCCGGAGGCGCAGGCGCCGAGCAGCGCGCAAGCGGCGATCAGAGCGGCAAACGATTTCATCGGCAGTCTCCCCGCCGGCGAGATTGCCTCCGCCGCCGCAAGTGCGCCAAGCGCCTTCCCCCGCTGGGACCCCTTGCACTTCGCCGCGCCAACCGCTTGAAGGACGCGCATGCAGCATTTGATCGAAGGATATCGCGTCTATCGCGAGCAACGCTGGCCGGAGTTGCAGAGCCTCCACCGCGTTTTGGCCGAGCGCGGCCAATCACCGAAAACCTTGGTGATCGCCTGCGCCGACAGCCGGGTCGATCCGGCGACCATCTTCAATGCAGGGCCGGGCGAACTTTTCGTCGTCCGCAACGTCGCCAATCTGGCCCCGCCTTTCGAGGATGCGCCCGGTTTCCACGGCGTGAGTGCGGCGATCGAATTCGCCGTCCTGCACCTCAAGGTGGAAATCATCCTGGTGCTCGGTCACGCCCAATGCGGCGGCGTCGCGGCAGCACTTCAGGAACGGACACGCGATCCGCACTCCTTCCTAGACGCCTGGATCAGCCTGCTCGACCGGGCCAAAAGCCGGGTGCTCGAGAGCCAAAGTGCGGACCCCTGCTCCGACCTCGAACATGAATCCATCCGCGTCACGCTGGAAAATCTGGCGACCTTTCCATTCGTCAAGGAAGCGATTGAGGCACGCGGATTACAGCTGGCAGGCGCACGCTACGGCGTCGCCGATGGCGGCCTTGAAGTGCTCGACCAGGAGAGCGGCGTTTTCAAAGCAGTGGCTTGATGCGTTTTCATCCCGGTTAAGCGTCATAGACGGTGTTGTGCCGAAATCTTCCGTGCTATGGCCCGAAAGCCGCATGGGGACCTTGGGGGGACGCAGGAGGCGTCATGGCCGACGTACTCATTGTTTGTGTCCGTGAGGACGAACCGCAAGCCAAGGCGCTTGCGGAAATGTTCGAAGCTGCCGGCTTTTCCATAGGCGGGGCCCCTTCGAGCGACGGCGCATTGCGTTCGAGCGGCGCGGGCCTGGTGGTCTGGTCGCAAGCCTCGATCCGCTCACGCCCCTTTCTCGATGCGGCACAGCGCGTGATTAACGCCAACAAAGCCGTCGTCGCCAGCCTCATCGATCCGCCGCCGCCGTCCAGTATTGGCGATGCTTTGGCGTTCGATCTCTCGCGTTGGGACGGCGATCCCAACGATCCCGCACTCGATCCGCTCTTCTTCGCTGTCGACCGCATGGTGAACGCAGCCCGCGCTGGCGTCGGCGCCAATACCGCGCCCGAAGCGCCGGCCTACGATCCGCCCCCGCAACCCCGCCGCGCGGCGCCGCCGCCGCCGCCTCCGGCCCCGCAGCCGCCGACCTTCACGCGTCCCGGCGCCGATCCGCTCAGCACCGATGCCGAACACTGGCGCGCCATTCGCGACAGCCGCAATCCGTCCGACTTCATGGACTACCTCGCCCGCTTCGGCCCAGAAGGCGCTTTCGCCGAAGTCGCCGAACTGCGCTTGAAGCAATTAACCAACGCGCAAGCGGACGTCCGCGCGCCAGCGCCTCGCCCAACCCCGCCGCCAGCGCCGCCACCGCGTGCGCCGATCACACCGCGCGTTGCGATGCCGCCGACGCGCGAACCACGCCGTCTCGATCCGCCGCCAGCCGCCGTGCGCCGGCCTGAGCCGCAACGCCGTCCGCCACCGCCGCCGGAGCGCTCTTACGATCGCGCCGATCTGCGCGAACCGCCGCGCCGCGAAGGCGGGGCGTTGCGTGCGTTCATCCTCGTTGCCCTGCTCGGCGGTGCAGCGCTTGCCGGCGGGCTCTATTTTGGCGGCGGCATGCAGGATGTCGGCGGCGCGCAAGAAGAGCAGATCGCAGCGCCGAGCGATCCCAACGCCGATGCGCCGATGAGCGCCGAGCCGGATGGCGCCCCCGATCCGCTCTCGCTCGACGAAGCGATCGATCCCACGCCGCGTCGCCCGGAAGTCGCGACACGCGAACCAGCGGCGCGCGAACCAACACCGCGCGAACAGCCGCGCCCTGAGCGCGAAGTCGAAGCGCCTCCGCCGGCGCCGACAACATCATGGGCAGGCGGTTCGCCGCCAAATAGCGGCGGTCCAGTTTCGCTATCGCCTGGCTCTTCAGCGCCATCGACCGTGCCAAGCGTTAGCCCAGTGCCACTTAATCCAGCGCCGACAACCACCGCGCCTGTATCGACGCGGCCGCCGACGCCAGCGCGTGCCGCAACCGTATCGTGGGCCCAACGTCCATCCGCGCGCCGGATCAGCGATCTCTATCCTGATCGGGCGCTGCGCGATGGGTTGGGCGGGCGTGTTGAGCTGAGCTGTTCCGTGTTGGCCAACCTTTCTGTCAACTGCAGCGTCGCCAGTGAATCGCCAGCGGGGCTGGGCTTCGGTCGGGCTGCGCTGGCCGCCTCGTCGTCCTATCGCGCCAACCCAACCCGCAGCGATGGATCGAGCGCCGTCGGATCGCCGGCTCGTCTCGTCGTGCAGTTTCAGGCGCCGGCTGAATGATCGTCACGCTGCTGAAGGGCAAGCTGCATCGCGCGCGCGTGACGCAATGCGACTTGCACTATGAAGGCTCGATCTCGATCGATGCGGACTTAATGGAGCGCGCAAACATCTTGCCGCATGAGCAAGTCGATGTGCTGAACATCAACAATGGCGCACGCTTTACGACCTACGCCATCGAAGCGCCGCGCGGCTCGAAAACCTTCGGCATAAACGGCGCGGCTGCACGACTGGCGCAACTCGGCGACCCGATCATCGTCATCGCCTATTGCCAAATGCCCGCCGAAGAAGCCCGCAACTATGCGCCCAGCGTCGTGCTGCTGGATGAGAAGAACGAGATTCTTAGGCACTAGAGATGCGGGACTAGGGACGAGCGCCTTCTAGTCCCTCGTCCCCAATCCCTCGTCCCTATCAGTGAGTCAAACGCAACGAGCCGATGCCGGTGCCGATCGCGTCGAAGGCTTGCGACAATTCAGCGGCGTTGTTGGCGTTGAAGAAGTGCTCGTCGCCAGACGCGCAGTCCCGCATCAGGTCTTCATTGCCGTTCCGGAAGCGGACGACATAGATCTCAATGCCGGCATCCTTGATCGCTTCGCAAAGCGCACGCTGCCGATCATCGACGTAATCGACGTACTCGTTCGACGAGTCGATATTTCGACGGATAATGCCGGGCGGCAGGATGCCGTGCAGGACCCCGAACAAAAGTTGAGTGAGCGCATTGCCGCTCGCGTAATCACGCCAAAAGCCCATGTAGTTGTAGGCCGAGTAATCGGTCGCCATCACTGCATCGGTGCCGACATTGGTGTTTTCACCGTCGGACATGAGCACGATCACTTTGCGCACGTTATCGCGCTGCGCATTGAAGGCTTCGCCTTCCGTGAACGGCGCCGTCGGCGAAAGCACGCGCCAGCCCCAAGCCAGGCCTTCAGCCTGATTGGTGCCGCCGCCCATCCAATCGCGCATCGCGGCGATATTGGTTTGGATGACGCCTTCATTCGACGTCAGCGGCACGATCGGCGTCGGGCAGCCGCGGTTGGGGCCGCGTGTATCTGGCGCGCTAGCGTCGAGTGAAGCTGAAGAACCGCGATACTTGAAGACGTTGAAGAAGCGCGCTTCGCGCAGTTGTTGGGCGGTGACCGTATTGTCGTCGTCCGTGCTCATCGTCACCGTGAAGATGTTGGCGTTCGCGGCGGCGCCCGCGGCATTGACGTTGTTAGCACGCGCGTAGCGCAAGTCGCCGGGCGTGTCGTCGATATAAGAATTGTTGTTGTTGCGATAATTCACTGCGCTCGACGTGTTGGAGTTGCCCTGACCGGCAGTGCCCCCGGTGTCGAGCCAGAAGAACGGCACGAACAGCGTGCGCGGATCGCCGATCGTTGGCGCTGCATCGTTGATGTCGAACGGCTCGGGGCGCGCTTCGACGCAGCCTTTCCAGGTCTCGTTCGAGATCAGGTTGAAGAGCGTGAAATAGTTGATGCCGTCCGACGGTGTGAAAGCGTAGCAGCGGTTTCCACTCCGCCGCCACTCTACGCGGTACGGGCCCGGATAGCCCTCATTCGTGCCGGTGGACGTATTGTCGAAGTAAGGAAGCGTGCTGAGCGCGCTGCAATCGGAGCCAGTAAACTGTGCGCTCGATGAAGTCGTGTTGCGCGCAACACGACCGATCATGCGGTCTTCGAGCAGTTCGCCGTTCATCGGCGCAACGCCGGTCGTGTCCATCCACGCCATTTGCGTGGCGCCATTGCCAATGTTCACTTGCGCGACGAAGGGCACCAACGCGACTTGCACGGTGTCGCCATCGAGTGAAAGCAAATCCGTGGCGAGTTGCGACGCAGCACTGCGCAGTGCGTTCATGTCGTTGGCCATCGAACCGGTATTGTCGAGCACAAGCGCGACTTCGATCGGCGGGCTGGCGTTGGCCTCGGCCACGGCTTCAACCGCGATGTCCCAGTCTTCGGGGCGGATGATGCGGGCCAAGCTGAGCGGCATCGGCATGGTGGCGGACACTTGGTGGCCGCCTGTTTGAAGCTGGACGACGTTGAAGGTGACGTTGGCCGGCGCGGCGCCGCCCATTTCGGCGTCGAAGAAAGCGCGCGCAGCGGCGGTGCGCTCGGCGATTGGGCGGTTCGAGCTACGTTCAGCCACCAAGGCGGCGCCGTCGGCCGCATTTTGCATTTGATTCCGCAGGGCCTGGGCGCGGGTGAAATCGACGGTGATCCCGATCAGGCCAACCAGGACAGCGCCCATCAGCGCCCACATCATGGCGACGTTGCCGCCTTGATCGCGCTGGAAGCTTCGCTTCCCGAGCCTGTTCATCCACGTTCGGGTAACCATTTTCCGCCTCAAAATCGGACCCTTAGAGCCAACCACCCTTACGGGAAGGCGCTTAATTTCCGATTGGAGAACCTGGTAAACGCGCCGATTTGGCTTGCGCGTCGGGAGCTTTTGCTATTGAAGTGATATCACTTTGATGGCATGAGAGGGTATGTCATGACCGCAGCAGCGCTAAATCGCACACAAGAACGCAAAGCCAGCACCTCCGGCGGAGGGCTGATGCTGTTGCTGACCCTCCTCGTCTTGGGGTTGATGATCTGGAGCGTCATCGAACTCATTCGCGAGGAAAACGCCCTCCACGGCATCGCCGTTCTGGTCCTGTCGCTCGTCTTCACCGCCCAGCTGATCGGCTTCTACTCGCTGCAGCCCAACGAGGCCGCCGCGATCACGCTGTTCGGCAACTATAAAGGCACCGACCGCACGCCCGGCCTGCGCTGGGTGCTGCCTTGGTACACGCGCAAGAAGATCAGCCTGCGCGTGCGCAACGTCACCGGCGAAAAACTCAAGGTGAACGACAAGCGCGGCAACCCGATCGAGATCGCCGCCGTCGTCGTCTGGCGCGTCACCGATACCGGCCAAGCGTTGTTCGACGTCGATGATTATCAAACCTTCGTCGACATCCAGATCGAAACCGCCGTGCGCGAGATCGCCTCGCACTTCTCCTACGATCACGCCGAGCATGAAGAGCCGACATTGCGCGGCGATGCCGACCAGGTCTCGGCGCTGCTGCGCGAGAAGCTGCAGGAGCGCGTCGTGGTCGCGGGCGTCGTGGTCGACGAAACCAAGCTCAGCCACCTCGCCTACGCACCCGAAATCGCCAGCGCCATGCTGCGCCGCCAACAAGCGGAAGCCGTTCTCGCGGCGCGACGTTTCATCGTGCAAGGCGCGGTCGAGATGGTCGAACATGCTCTGCAACAGCTCTCCGAGCGCGACGTGGTGCAACTCGACGACGAACGCCGGGCGACCATGGTGTCGAACCTGCTGGTTGTGCTTTGCGGCGACCGCGACGCGCAGCCGGTCGTCAATGCAGGCTCACTCTATCAGTAAGGTCCGATGCCAACTGACCGCAAAGCCTTCGCGCTCAGGCTCGATCCTGCATTGCACGACGCGGTCGCGCGTCTGGCGAACGCTGAGTTGCGCAGCGTGAATGCAGAGATCGAATTCCTCCTGCGCGAAGCGCTGCGCGCCAGGGGTGTGAAGATCGAAGCACGATCGAATGACGACAATCAAAACGGGGGTGCGTGATGTCTACGGCAACAAAGTCGGCAATCTTCCTGGTCATTTCTTTCGCCGTGACTTGGGCGATCGTCGCTGGCGGCTGGGCCGCGGGGCTGCATGAGAACCTGCAAATCGGCGTTTATGTGCTGGCGCTTTCAATGTTCGGTCCGTCGATCGCCGCCGTCATCTGCGTCTTTGCATTTGAGAAAGGCCGCCGGAGCGCCGCGCTCGGTTTGCGCTTCAAGCCCAATTGGTGGTGGCTGCTGGCCTGGCTCGTCCCGGTCCTGCTCTCAGCCGGAGCGGTCGCGCTCACCATTGCACTGTCTCAGCACAATTACGCCGATCCTGGCGCAGGCTTGATCGCCGCAACGCAGGCGCTTTCGCCGCAAGCCGCCGATCAATTGCGCAACATGCCTTATCTCACCGTCATTGTTCTGGTGCAGTCGCTTATCTTGGGCGCGCTGGTCAACACCGTGATCTTGACCTTCAGCGAGGAACTCGGCTGGCGCGGCTATCTCTACGACCTGTGGCGCGGCGCGGGCTTCTGGCGCTACTCGCTAGCGACCGGCGCGATCTGGGGCATTTGGCACGCGCCGATGATCTATCTCTTCGGCCACAACTATCCCGACGATCGCCTACTCGGCGTCGGCCTTTTCACCGTGTTCTGCATCCTGTTGTCGCCGATCATGACGCTCATTCGCGATCGCGGAAAGTCGGTCTGGGCCGCAGGCATCTTCCACGGTACCTTCAATGCGTTGGGGGGTCTGACAGTGCTGATGGTTGGCGGCGCGCCGTTCCCGTGGAACGGCATCGTCGGCATCGGTGGCTTCGTGGCACTGGCGCTCGGGCTCTTGGTGATTGTGTTGCTGCAGCCGCATAAAACGGCCCCCACTGAGGTGCGGTCTCCAGCTTGAGCGCCGAGACGTGCGCGTCTTGCTGACGCTCCGAGCGACGGCTAAGAACGCGCGCGTTGGTGAGGAGCGAGCGGGTGGATTTCGCGTGGTGGCCGCACAAAGCCAGTGAAACCGTCGCGAGCTATCGCCTCCGCTGCGCGCAGATCATCGCTGAACTTAGCCGCCGCGGCGTGTCATGCGGGCTTTATGCGCCGGGCGTTGCACCGAAAGTGCTGGTGCTATCGAAGCGGTACGATGCAGCGAGCGTGAGCACGGCGCGGGCGCTGCGCGATGAACACGGCACCCGCATCGTGCTCGATCTTTGCGACAACCACTTCTCGTTCGCCGGCCAGGCCCCTGAATGGCAAGCGCGCGCCGAAACGCTGAAGAGCGCCGTCGCCGCCGCTGACTTGGTTACGGCGTCGACGGAAACGCTGGCCGACGTGATCCGCGAAGCGTGTCCTGATGTGCGCGGCGTTACTGTTATCAGCGACGCCGCTGAGCAGCCATACGAACCGGACCTGAACGCCAAGCTCGGCGACATCGGCGCCGAGTTCAATCTGGCCCTGCTCCGCCAGAAGCTCGACCGCAATCGCCGGCGCCTGGTTTGGTTCGGCAATCACGGCTCGGATTACGCCAGTGGCGGCATGCTTGATCTGCAGCGCATCTATCCGATGCTAGAAGTGCTCAACGCCGAGACGCCGATCCAGCTCACGATCATCAGCAACAGCGCGGAGAAGTATCGTCACACAGTGAAAGACTGGCGCATCCCCACGCACTATTTGCGCTGGCGCCGCACAACATTCTCGCGCGCCATGCGCATGCACGCGCTTTGCCTCATTCCCATCGGCGACAATCCGTTTACGCGCTGCAAGACCAACAATCGCGTGGCGACGGCGTTACTCCACGATCTGCCGGTCGTGGCGGACTCCATTCCAGCTTACGACGCCTTCGCAGACGCGATCGCGCTCAACGATTGGGAACGCGGTTTGCGGCTGATGCTGAATGATTCAACCGAAGCGACGCGGCGTGTCGCGCGCGGCAAAGCGATACTGGCGGCGGATTGGACGCTGCCGACAATCGCCGATCGCTGGCTCGCGACATTGCAAGCGCTGACGCGCTAGCCTTTGCGGGCGAAAATGTGGAAGCGGTCGAACGCGCCCTTGGCCGCTTCGCGGCGCACGGTTTGCGCCGTCTCGATCGGCAGCCAGACGTCGGCTTCGCTGGCGGGCGTGGCCTCCACGCCGTCAGCGCGCGCTTTGCTCAACACAGCGTCGCGCAACACAGGCTCGCCCACGACCTCGATGTCCGTAAAGCCCGTCTCTCGCAGCAGCGTCTCAGCCACTTGCGGGCTAAACAGCATAACGTGGCGCGGGCTATCGAGGCTGTACCAATGGGCGCCATAAGCGCGCGCCGAATAGCCATCGGGATTGGGCACGGCGATATCGAGCACGCCGTCCCGCTTCATCACGCGCCGCACCTGCGCCAGCACCGCGCGCGGATGGTACACATGCTCCAGCACGTGGTTCATCACCACGAGATCAAAGCTGTCATCGTCCACTTGCGCCCAGCCCGCATCGGACGCCTCAAAAGCTTCGTGGCCACGCTCACGCAAGCGCTCGAACAGCGAGGCGTTGAAATCCATGCCCACTGTGCGCACGCCAAAGCGCGCCTTCAGCCCGTCGAGCAAGCGCCCGCCGCCACAGCCGAAGTCGAGCACGCTGGCGCCCGGCGCCGTCAGCTTCGCAGCGCGGCGCTGATCGACGGCGCGCGCCGCGTCTTTCTCACCGGAAATCCGCTCGCCGATACGGGTCGCGAGTTTGCGGAAGACGCGCCCCAGATGCTTCTTTTTCTTGCCGCGCCGATATGGGCTGTAGTCGCCTTCATAGAAAAAGCCGGCTGTCGCCTCGGTCGGGCGCTCTTGCTGGAACAAAAGATCGCACGCGCGGCAGCGGGCGTAGCGGAAAACGTGCTCGGCGCGGCGCATCCAGAAGTCGGGCGCGGCCGCCCACGGCGCCAGATTCGTGCCGCCGCACAGCGGACAAGCGTCGAGAACTTCCGTCGCAAACGGCGCTGTTTCAGTGGCGACCATGGATGCGTCTCCTAGAGCCCGCCTCCAAGAGCGGCAAGTCCGCCCAGGCGCCCACTCTGCCCAGCCCAGCCCTTGCGTGCAGGGCCTGCGGGCCGTAAGCACGCGCGATCCGATGAATGGATCGATTCTTGGCCGCGTGAACGCGGGCGGAGACGCATGCCGAAACGTACAGATATCAACTCGATCCTGATCATTGGGGCCGGGCCGATCATTATCGGTCAGGCGTGCGAGTTCGACTATTCGGGCGTGCAAGCGGTGAAGGCGCTGAAGGCCGAGGGCTACCGCGTCATCCTGGTGAACTCGAACCCAGCCACGATCATGACCGATCCTGATCTGGCCGACGCGACCTATATCGAACCGATCACGCCGGAGATGGTCGAAAAGATCATCGCGCTCGAAAAGCCCGATGCACTGCTGCCCACCATGGGCGGTCAAACGGCGCTCAATTGCGCGCTTACTCTGGACCGCACCGGTGTGCTGAAGAAATACGGCGTCGAGATGATCGGCGCCAATGCCGAGGTGATCGAGAAGGCCGAGCACCGAATGAAATTTCGCGATGCGATGGATAAAATAGGATTAGAAAGCCCACGCTCGCGACTCTGCAACACGATGGACGATGCGCTAGCCGCACTCGACCACGTGCAACTTCCCTCTATCATCCGCCCGTCGCTCACTCTGGGCGGCCTGGGCGGTGGCGTCGCCTACAATCTCGAAGAGTTCAAGGAGATCGTCGAACGCGGGCTAGCCGCCTCGCCGATCACCGAAGTGCTGGTCGAGGAATCGATCATCGGCTGGAAAGAGTTCGAGATGGAGGTCGTCCGCGACAAGGCGGACAACTGCATCATCATCTGCTCGATCGAAAACATCGATCCGATGGGCGTTCATACCGGTGATAGCATCACCGTGGCGCCGGCGCTGACGCTGACCGACCGCGAATATCAGATCATGCGCAACGCCAGCATTGCGGTGCTGCGCGAGATCGGAGTCGAGACCGGCGGCTCGAACGTGCAATTCGCCGTGAACCCGCGCGACGGGCGCATGGTCGTCATCGAGATGAACCCGCGCGTGTCGCGGAGTTCTGCGTTGGCCTCGAAGGCGACGGGCTTCCCGATCGCCAAGGTCGCGGCCAAGTGCGCGATTGGCTACACGCTCGACGAAATCGCCAACGACATCACCGGCGGCGCGATGCCGGCGAGCTTCGAACCGACGATCGACTACGTCGTTGTGAAGATTCCGCGCTTCGCCTTCGAACGCTTCCAAGGCGCCGACACCACGCTCACCACCTCGATGAAGAGCGTCGGCGAAGCCATGGCCGTGGGCCGCACATTCCAGGAGTCACTGCAAAAAGCGCTACGCTCTCTCGACACTGGCCTGACCGGATTTGACGAACTCGAAATCGAAGGCGCCGCCGACGAAGACAATGGCCGCGCCGCCGTGCGCGCACGCTTAGTGACGCCGAAGGCTGATCGCTTGCTGGTTTGCGCCGAAGCGCTGCGGCGCGGACTGACTGTCGAGGAAATCTGCGCGGCCTCGCATTACGATCCATGGTTCGTGCGCCAGATCGCTGAAATCGTCGCAAAAGAAGCCGAAATCCGCGCCGACGGCTTGCCGAAGGATGCGGTGACGTTCCGTGCGCTAAAGGCGATGGGCTTTTCCGATGCGCGTCTTGGCAAGCTCACCGGCCAGCGCGAGCGCGATGTGCGCGCCGCCCGCCGCAAGCTCGGCGTCCGCCCGCAATTCAAGCGCATCGATTCTTGCGCCGCCGAATTCCGCGCGACGACGCCGTATATGTATTCGACGTACGAATTCCCGGCGTATGGCACGAACATCGCCGAATGCGAGTCCGAGCCGAGCGATCGCCAGAAGATCATCATTCTCGGCGGCGGTCCCAACCGCATCGGCCAGGGCATCGAGTTCGATTATTGCTGCTGCCACGCCGCCTTCGCCTGCGCCGATCTCGGCGTCGAGTCGATCATGGTCAATTGCAACCCCGAAACGGTGAGCACGGACTACGACACCTCCGACCGGCTCTACTTCGAGCCGCTGACCACTGAAGACGTACTCGAAATCGTCGAGACGGAAAAATCGCGCGGCACGGTGCAGGGCTTGATCGTGCAGTTCGGCGGCCAGACGCCGCTGAAGCTGGCGCAGCCGCTGGCCGATGAAGGCGCGCCGATCCTGGGCACCAGCGTCGATGCGATCGATCTGGCGGAGGACCGCGACCGCTTCCAGGCGCTGCTGCGCAAAATCAATCTGAAACAGCCAGACAACACCATCGCAGGCTCTCCCGACGCCGCACGCGCCGCCGCCGGCCGCATCGGCTACCCAGTCATGCTGCGCCCGTCTTACGTGCTTGGCGGACTGGCGATGCAGATCGTTCACAATGCCGGCGAGCTGGACGAATACATCACGCGCATCTCGCGCGCGCTCGGCGGCCCGAGCGAACTCGCCGTCTCCGACAAGCGCCCGCTCTTGGTGGATCGCTATCTGCGCGATGCGATCGAAGTGGACGTCGATGCGATCTGCGACGGCGAAGACGTGTTCGTCGCCGGCGTCATGGAGCACATTGAAGAAGCCGGCGTACACTCAGGCGATAGCGCTTGCGCGTTGCCGCCCTACTCGCTCTCGAAAGAAATCGTCGCGGACATCGAAAAGCAAACGCGCACGTTGGCGCTGGCGCTCGATGTGCGCGGGCTGATCAACATTCAGTTCGCGGTGAAGGATGGCGACATCTACATTCTCGAAGCCAACCCGCGCGCCTCGCGCACGGCGCCGTTCGTCGCCAAAGCCATCAACCGCCCGATCGCGGCCGCCGCGGCGAAAGTCATGGCCGGCGTGAAACTCTCGGAACTGAAGCTCGACCGGCCGTCGAAGGGCCATGTCGCGGTGAAGGAAGCGGTCTTCCCGTTCGCCCGCTTCCCCGGCGTCGACCCGGTGCTCGGCCCGGAGATGCGCTCGACCGGCGAAGTCATGGGGCTCGACCAGAACTTCGAAGCCGCCTTCGCCAAGAGCCAGATCGCCTCGGGCATCAATCTGCCGGTCGAAGGCTGCGTCTTCATCTCGGTCAAAGACCTGGACAAGCCGGCCCTGCCGCCGATCGCCAAAGACATCATCGCGCTCGGCTTCAAGATCATGGCCACCGGCGGCACCGCCGATTACCTCATCGAAAATGGGGTTGAGGTGCACCGGGTGAACAAGGTGGCCGAGGGCCGCCCCCATGTGGTGGACGCCATGAAGAACGGCGAAGTCCAACTCGTCTTCAACACAACCGAAGGCGCCCAGTCTTACCGGGACAGCTATTCAATCCGCCGCACGGCGCTGACGCAAAATATCCCCTATTATACGACAGTGTCCGGCGCTCGGGCCTCGATCCAAGCCATTCGTCGCTTGAAATCCGGGGCGCCCCTAGGCGTCAGGGCGCTTCAAGCCTATGCTTGACGATTAGCCGGACCGGATACATTTTCTATTCCTAGACGGACTTAAATACACACACCCCATGGAAAAAATACCAATGACCGCCGAGGGTTATGCCGCCCTCGACGCAGAAATGAAGCGTCTCAAGACGGAAGAGCGGCCGGCGGTCATCGCCGCCATCGCCGAGGCGCGCGCCCACGGCGACCTCTCCGAGAACGCCGAATATCACGCCGCCAAGGATCGTCAGTCGTTCATCGAGGGCCGCTTGCTGGAGCTCGAGGACAAGATCGCGCGCGCCCAGATCATCGACGTGTCGAAACTCTCCGGCAAACAGATCAAATTTGGCGCGACCGTGAACCTGCTCGACGAAGATTCCGGCCAAAAATCAAAGTACAAGATCGTCGGCGAGGATGAATCCGACGTCGGCGCCGGCAAGATCTCCGTCACCTCCCCGATCGCTCGCGCTCTGATCGGCAAGGAAGAAGGCGACGTTGTCGAGGTCATGGCCCCGGGCGGCGCCAAGTCGTACGAAATCGTCAAGGTGAAGTACCTCTGACCACGACGGCGGAGCTGGTCTGATGCGGAGCGTCGGCTACCAGCCTGCGGAAGCACCTAACGTCTGGGCGGTCAGCGATGGGCGCGCCGGGATCGAGAACCAGGCCGTCGGCTTAGCCGAGGCGCTCTCGCGCCGAACGCCGATCCGGCTCACCACCAAACGCGTCGAGTTGCGTTCGCCTTGGCGGTGGATGCCGCCCGGCTTCGTTCCGGCGCCGCGCCTTGCGCTTACGCTTGGTTCCGACCCGATCGAGCCGTCGTGGCCCGACATCTTCATCGGCTGCGGCCGCGCCTCCGTCCCGTTCGCGCTCGGCATCCGCGAGTGGTCGCGCGGCAAGACCTTCGTGGTGCAGCTGCAAGATCCGCGTGTGAACCCGCGGGAGTTCGATGTCGTCATTCCGCCCATCCATGATGGACTTGAAGGCCCGAACGTGTTGCCGGTCGTCGGCAGCTGTCATCGCGTCACGCCGGAAAAGCTCGACGAAGCGGTGCTCGATTATCCGGCCGCGCTCGAAGACATGGCGCAGCCGCGCTTTGCCGTGCTGATCGGGGGCAAGTCGAAACGCCAAGACATTTCCGCAAAGCGCGCGCGAGAGATCGCAGATTCTCTCGCCGCCGTGCAGCGCGAGACCGGCGGCACGCTGCTGGTCACGCTCTCGCGCCGCACTGGCGAAGCGGCGCGCATGGTGTTTCGCACTTTCCTCGCGCCGCATTGCGCCATCTTTTACGAAGGCGAAGGCGTGAACCCCTATTTCGCCATGCTCGGCGCTGCCGACCACGTCTTCGTCACCGCCGACAGCGTCAACATGGCGACGGAAGCGGCGGCCACCGCAAAGCCGGTGCACATCCTCGCTGTCGATGGCGGCGCCGGAAAGCTCGCACGCTTCCACCAATCGCTGGCGCGACGCGGCTGCGCGCGTCCGTTCGTCGGCCGCTTGGAGGCGTGGTCTTATCCGCCGCTACTCGAAACCGATCGCGCCGCAGCGGCCGTGCTCACAGCTTGGTCAGCGCGGGCCAAGGCGCGTTAGCGCCGCGACGGCGCCCGTAAGCCGCGCTCGTACCAGCCTTTGCTGCGGTTCACGGCGTACACCACGGTCAGCATCACCGGCACTTCCACCAGCACGCCGACCACTGTCGCTAACGCGGCGCCGGAGTTGAGCCCGAACAGGCTGATTGCGGCGGCGACGGCAAGTTCGAAGAAATTGCTCGCGCCGATCAGCGCCGATGGTCCCGCAACGCAATGCGCCTCCCCGCTCCAGCGATTGAGCAAATAGGCGAGCCCTGAATTGAAATAAACTTGAATCAGGATCGGCACAGCCAGCAGCGCGATCACCAAAGGTTGCGCGATAATCTGCTCGCCTTGGAAGCCGAAGAGCAGAACCAAAGTCGCCAGCAGAGCGACGAGCGAGAGCGGCTGGAGGATCGCCAAGAGACGTGCGAGCCCCGCCTCCCCGCCCGACTGCAACGACGCGCGGCGCAACACCTGGCCGATGATCACCGGCACGACGATGTAGAGCGCGACGGAGAGCACCAGAGTCTCCCACGGCACGATGATCGCCGAGAGCCCAAGCAGCAGCGCAACGATCGGCGCAAACGCGACAATCATGATCGCATCGTTGAGCGCCACTTGGCTCAGCGTGAAATGCGGTTCGCCTTTAGTGAGGTTCGACCAGACGAACACCATCGCCGTGCACGGCGCAGCGGCTAGGATGATGAGACCGGCGATATAGGAGTTGATCTGATCGGCCGGTAAATATGGCCGGAACAGATAGCCGATGAACAGCCAAGCCAAGAGCGCCATCGAGAACGGCTTCACCGCCCAGTTGACGAACAGCGTGACACCAATGCCGCGCCAATGTTTGCCGACCTCGCGCAAAGCGGCGAAATCGATCCGCGCCAGCATTGGAATGATCATCAGCCAGACGAGGCCGGCGACCGGAATGTTGACGCGCGCCACCTCCAACGCCGCGAGCTGCGCGAACGGTTGCGGCAAGAACTGACCGAGCGCGATGCCGGCAACCATGCAGCACCCCACCCAAAGCGTGAGGTAGCGTTCAAAAACCGACATGGGCTTAAAGGTCTTTCGCCGCGTCTTTAGTCTTGCCGATGTCGTTCAAGCGGTTTTGCAGCGAGAGCCGGTCGAGGCTTTCGAACGGCAGGCTGACGAAGATCGAGATGCGGTTGTTCAACCGCCCATAAATGTCCGCAAAAGCTTGCGCGATTTCAACTGGCGAACCTTCGACCGCGGCAGGATCGGGCACGCCCCAATGCGCTGTCATCGGTTGGCCGGGCCATACCGGGCACACTTCGCCGGCGGCATTGTCGCAAACGGTGAACACAAAATCGAGCTCTGGCGCGCCAGCTTGCGCGAACTCCTCCCAGCTCTTCGAACGGAATTGTTCGGTCTTGAAATTGAAGCGCTGCAGCAGCTTCAGCGCTTCGGGATGCACTTCACCTTTCGGCATCGAGCCGGCGGAGTACGAATTGAACTTACCGGCGCCGAAGCGCGAGAGGATCGCTTCGGCCATGATCGAGCGCGCCGAATTGCCGGTGCACAAGAACAGCACGTTATAGGCGCGATGGTGCGCGTGCGCGTTCACGGCACGGTCTCCAGCGCTTTCGGCGTGCAGCAGGGCGGCGGTTTCGAGGCCGCGTGTGACTCTGGCGCGGCGCCTTCAACGCCGCCGCCATAGGTGGTTGCTTCGCCTGTGGTGAGAAAGGTTTCCCAGGTGACGCCTTGCGGATCAGCGATCCAAGTTTTCTCGGACTTGGCGTAGCAACACGTCGTCGCGCCCTCTTCCAGCGTAGGACCATCAGCCTGTGCCAGGCGCGCATAGACTTCTTGCAACTCTTCGCCGTTCTCGACCTGAATGCCGAGATGGCGCACGCCGCCCGCTTCTGGACGATACGAGATAGCGAAGTTCACGCGCGGATCATCGAGCATCCACTTGGCGTAGTCCGGCTTCTTCACCGTCGGCTCGGCGGCGAAGAGGTTCGAATAGAACCGGATCGATTGATCGAGATCGTTCACCCCGACATGCACATGCAAGCGCTTCATGACGCTTTCCTTTTCTTCTGCGTGGGCGCCACGACCGGCGCGCACGAGGCGCCGCCGCAGCAATTCTCAGTGAGGAAGCCGACGAGGCCGCTCATGGCGGTGAAGTCGGCGGCGTAGATCAGCGAGCGGCCGTCACGGCTCTGCGTGATCAGCCCGGCGCGATTGAGATGCGCCAAGTGAAACGAGAGCGACGAGGCCGGCAGATCGAGCGCCTCCGCAATCGCGCCGGCCGGCTGTCCTTCCGGGCCCGCCTGCACCAGCAAACGGAAAACCGCCAGCCGATGCTCATTGGCCAGCGCGCTCAGCGCGTCGATGACAGCTTTGTTTTTCATTTCGATATTTCCAGTATCATCGAATCATTTGGCCGGCAAGCATCATTCGTGAGCCGCAGGCTCGGCCGAATTTACGGGAGTAGGTTCTTCAGCGCTTCAGAGAGTTCGGCGTCGCTGATCGGCTTGGTGAGGATGGGCGCCTTGGCCACTTCCGGCGGCGCATTCTTGATCTGGTCGTAGCCGGTGCAGAAGGCGAACGGCACGCCGAGGCTGACCAGCTTCACGCCCAGCGGCACGCTGGAGACGCCGGCCAGATTGGCGTCCAGCAAGGCGGCGTCCGGGCGGTTGGCGGCGATCAGCTGTTGGGCGTCTTCGACGGTCGCGGCGGGGCCGAGCACGAGATAGCCCATCTCGCCTAGGCGCTCTTCGAGCTCCATGGCGATCAGCGTGTCATCCTCGACGACCAGAACCTTCAAACGCCCCGTCATTGTACCCAGTGTCCCCGCGACCGGGCGGGACAATAGCGGGACTTATCCCCCGCGCAATCGCAGTTCGCACCCGAAAAAACTGTGATCGCGGCGCGATTTGGCGCGCTTTCGGAGACGCGCCGCAACCGCCATATTGGTTCAAGCGAATCCAATCCCCAAAGGCACGATCGTTTCATGACCGAACCCGCAGCCCGTCACGCCCCTATCGTCATCATCGGCTCGGGCCCCGCCGGCTACACCGCCGCCATTTACGCCGCCCGCGCGCTCCGCAAGCCCATGCTGATCGCTGGGCTTCAGCCGGGCGGCCAGCTCACCATCACCACAGACGTCGAAAACTACCCAGGCTTCGCCGACGCTATCCAAGGCCCGTGGCTGATGGAGCAGATGCGCGCGCAAGCCAAACACGTCGGCACAGATCTGGTCGACGACATCATCGTCAAAGCCGAGCTGGGCCAGCGGCCGTTCAAGCTGACAGGCGATAGCGGCCAAATCTATCTGGCCGACGCCGTGATCATCGCTACCGGCGCGCAAGCCAAATGGCTTGGGCTCGATAGCGAGCACAAATTCCAGGGCTTCGGCGTCAGCGCTTGCGCCACCTGCGACGGCTTCTTCTATCGCGGCAAGGAAGTCGCGGTGATCGGCGGCGGAAACAGCGCGGTCGAAGAAGCGCTCTATCTCGCCCACCTCGCCAGCAAGGTGACGCTGATTCACCGCCGCGACTCGCTGCGCGCGGAGAAGGTGTTGCAGGAGCGGCTGTTCAACCATCCGAGCATCGAGGTGGTCTGGGACACCGAGTTGGAGTCCATCGAAGGCACCGAGGAGCCCAAGGGCGTCACCGGCATCGTCATGCGCAATCTGAAAACCGGCGCGCGCGAAGAGCGCAAGCTCGACGGCGTCTTCGTCGCCATCGGCCACGCCCCGGCGACGGAGCTCTTCAAGGGCCAAGTGACGATGAAGGATAATGGCTACATCGTCGTCAAACCCGGCACGACCGAAACCAACATCCCCGGCGTCTACGCCGCCGGCGACGTGGCCGACGACACCTACCGCCAAGCCGTAACAGCAGCCGGCCTCGGCTGCATGGCGGCGCTCGAAGCGGAAAAATATCTGGCCGCGATCGAGTTGGACCACGCCCGCGGCGCCAAGGCTGGCGCGGCGGCCTAATTCACCGCCGGTAAAATGTACTCAGGAACCCACACACGCTGCGCTGTAAGCGCGGCGGGGTGGCCGAAATCGCCTGAGTAGAACGCGACCACCAAATCGAGCTCCGGCACGGCCATGACGATCTGGCCGCCATTGCCCGCCGCGTACACGACGCGCACTTGGCGGCCGCGATACGGCATGTCCTGTTGCCACCAGTAATAGCCGTAGCGCCGCTCCTGCATCTCAACGAGAGGCGCGGTCATGCGCTCGACATAAGCGCGATCGAGCACGCCGCGTCCGTTCCAAACCCCGCCGCTTAAGACCAGCTGACCCATTTTCATGAAATCGCGCATCTCGAATTGCGCGCCACCGCCGAGATACCAATCGCCGGTTGGGCTGAGGTTCAGAAAATAGCGGCGGATGCCGAGCGGCTCGGCGACCTGCTCCGCAAATAAGTCCGGCAACCAGCGCCCGGTTTCGTGCGACAGCACCGCGCCCATTAAGTTGGGATTCATGCTGCAATAGACCGCGCTTTCACCCGGATTCCGCGCCATCGGCACGTTCAGCGCATAGCGCCACCAATTTGGCTCTTCCCTCTGTTCCTGCATGACGTCTTCGTTGCCGGGGGAATCGCCGTCACTGTCGTCGCAATTAAAGCCGGCACTCATCGTCAGCACGTGCTCGACGCGCATCGCCGCTAGGCGCGGATCAATCGTCGCCGGCAGAAGCGCCGGATCGACGCTGTCAACGATAAGGCTGTGGGCGCTGAATGGTGCGCCGTTGCGCATCGCGGCGCCGACGAGAATGGCTGTCATGCTCTTGGAGGCCGAGCGCGTGTCGTGCACGTCGTGACGGCTAAAGCCGTGAAAATATTCCTCGAGAACTAAGCGGCCGTGGCGCGCGATCAGGAGCGCATGGATCTGCGGCGTTGCAACGCCCTCTTGCGCTTGGCGGGCCAGCATGTCGACGAAGGCGCCGATCTGGACGCGGTCAATGCTGGCGTCTTCGAGCGTGCCAGTGCGCCAGCCGTCATCGAGCGCGGGCGGAGGCGTATAAGCGAAGGCGTCTGGTGCTTCGCCGCGCGGATAGAAGCGGCGTTCATCCTCTGGCGAGGCCGGCGCGAAATCCATGGTCACGCCGAACTGCCGGAAGTGAAACGGGATCAAATCGTTGTTGCGATCGTACTCGGCCTCGGCAAACACTTGCTCCTGGCCCCGTCCGCGGAAACGACCGATCATCGAAAGATGATCACCGCTTTGTTCGATACGGTCGATCTGCAGCATCGCGCCGATATTGCGCTCCGGATTGCGCAGATAGGCGCGCGCGACGCCGCTCTCATCGGTGCGGATCATCAGATACATGGTGATCGCGTCATCCAACGGTGCGACCTCGCCCTGCCAGGCGTTCGGGCGCAGACGCCGCAGCGTGGTGGGCGACGCATAAGGCGTTCCACTCGACATGGTGCGTTGCTGAATCCAGTGACCGCGCAGGCTTTCCTCTCGGCCAACGAAGCGGCCGCAAAAGCCGCCCGCGCCGCTCGGCAGCTCAAAGCGCACTTCGTCCTCAGCGATCGTCGCCTCGACCCAATGGCCAGCGATCTCGGCGAACAAGCGCCCGCCGCGCCGCTCGATCAGGAGCGGGCCGCGAATGTCGGGGCCGTACCGCATGTGCGCGGCCCAAAGCCCGTTGATGTCGGGCAGCGCCTGCGTCTGAGCGGCGGCTGGCGTTACCGCGAGCATCAGCGCGCACGCCGCAACTTTCACAAGCTTCATCATCCCACCCACTATTTCGCTTTTTGAACGCCGCGTTGTTTCAGCCACGCGACGATGGGCTCGCGGCCGCTCTGCATGTTTTGCTTGAGCGCCGCACACGCCGACCCGAGATCGCCCGCGCGGAGCGCCGCCTGGATGCGAACGTGATCCTCGGTCGCGACCCGTACGTTCGAGGTTTCTCGCATCAAAGCGAGTTCGTAGCGGCGTGTCCGCCGAATCATGGCATCGATCAGATCGAGCAGAACCTTGTTGGGGCAGCCGCTCAGCAGTTCGGCGTGCCAAGCGTCGTCGACGTCGATGGCCGTTTCCGGATCGCGGGCAGCAGCGAGCTTGTCGTTGAGCCGCTCCAAACGGTCGAGCTGTTTGGCTGACGGGATGCCGGCTAGGCGCAACGCCTCTGGATCAAGCAGCGGCCGGATGTCATAGATTTGTTCGAACTCTTCCAGCGTCAGAGGCAGGACAAAATAGCCAAGCCGCGGCTTGGCGATCAGGGCGCCCTCCGCCACCAAGCCGGCTAGCGCTTCGCGCAGCGGCGTGCGGCTCACGCCAAGCTGGGCGGCCAAGTGGACTTCGTTGATCCGCTCTCCTCCCCCCAACCGACCGTCGACAATCATGGCCCGTACCGTCTCACCGGCAGCGGCGCTGATATTGGCGCGATCGAGCGTGCTCTGCATACTGTCTACAGTTTGCACAAGGCCGCGCTCAAGGCAAGCGGTTGCGCCATCGGCCAGCCGCCGTCACCCGCGAAGCGCCAGTCTTTCGCCCCGCAGCTCGCGCATCGCCAGTCGCGGGCGGGCGCCCGCTCACGCACGGGAGCCGCGAACTCACGTATATCCAATAGCTTGGGGCGGGGCCCCCGGACACTCTCAGGTCAACGGCAATCACGCCGCCACCGGAGAAACCCAATGCTTCGCACCGCCCTCATCGCCCTCGTCCTGGCCGCAGGCTGCGCCACCGCCCCCGCCCAGGCCGACGAAACCGCCACCGTGACCGTTCAGCTGACCGGCCTGCAGCCGCAGGGCTCGGTGATGATGCAGGTGTTCAACTCGGCCGAGGGCTACGGCTCAGGCGACCAGCTCACCGCTCGCCAAATCCCAATCACCGCCGCCAGCGCCAGCGTCTCATTCGAGAACGTGCCACCCGGCCAGTACGCGATCCGCCTCTTCCACGACGTCAACGGCAACGGCCAGTTGGACACCAACCCCTTCGGCATCCCGACCGAACCGTTCGCCTTCTCCAACAATGCCCGCGGCCGCTTTGGCCCAGCGAGCTGGGAAGACGCCGTGTTCACCGTCACCGCCGGGGCCAACGTCCACCAGATCACGATCCCGGGGAGCAACTAAGATGAGCCTCTCCCGCCGCCAGCTTCTCTCCGGTTTCGCCGCCGCCAGCGTCATCGCGGCGGCGGGCCCGGCCCTCGCCACCGAGACGCCGCGCTGGAGCCCGGGTCTCGACAACGCCCCGGTCGACGGCTTCGCCGAAGCCGGCATGCGCCTCCTCTCCGGGCGCGCCCCGCGCGCTCTGGCCGGCGAGCACTACCGCAACGGCCCCGGCTGGTTCCGCTATGCCGATAGCGCCACCGGCCACTGGTTCGACGGCGACGGCTTCGTCCAGCGCTTCGCCATCGAAGATGGCCGCGCCCGCCATAGCGGCAAATTCGTCGACACGCCCAAGCGCCGGCTCGAACAACGCGAACAGCGTATCGTCATGCCGGGCTTCGGCACGCGCGGCGATCGTAACGCCGCGATCGAGGGCCCGGACTCGATGAACGCCGCCAATACATCGGTGATGATCGTCGGCGACGAGCTTTGGGCGCTGTGGGAAGGCGGCTCGCCGACGCGCATGGATCCGCGCTCGCTGGCCACGCTTGGCGTGCGTCCGCTGCGCGCCGATCTCGCCAGCATGCCGTTTACCGCGCACCCGAAGGTGGAGCCGAACGGCCGTATCTGGAATCTCGGAATCTATGGCGACCGCTGCATCGTCTGGCGGCTTTCGCCCAACGGCGCGGTCGAAGATGCGCAGATCATCCAACTGCCCACTCGCTCTTACGTGCACGACTGGGCGGTGAGCGAACGCCACCTGATCATTCCGCTGCAGCCATGGATCCACGATCGCATGACAGCGCCGATGGTCGATGGCTTCACTTGGCACGGCGACCAGCCGTTCCGCGTGCTGGTGCTGGACAAGAACGACTACTCAAACCGCCGCGTCTACGAATTGCCGGCCATGTTCTTCTTCCACACCGGCGATGCGTGGGAAGATGCCGACGGCGCGATCCGCTTCGATCTCTGCGCTTCCGCGAACGCCGATTTCGTCACGCATCAAGCGCGCAGCATGATCACGCAGGAAACCGGGCAAACGCCGTCCGCCGAACTGGTGCTGGCGGTGTTGCACGCCGATGGACGCGCCGAACTGCAACGCAGCGGCCGTTACGGCGAATTCCCACAGACCGATCGCCGCCGCCAAGGCCGCGCCCGCGATCTGGTCAGCATCGTCGATGATCGCGCCGTCAGCCGGCTCGGTCTGATGAACTGGCGCACGGGCGCTTACGCCGAACACGATTTCGGCGCTGACCAGATGGTGCAGGAGCATCTGTTCGTGACCAAGCCCGGCCGCACCAATGAGCGCGATGCCTGGCTCGTCGGCGTTACGCTCAACGCACGCGAGCAGGCCACCGAGTTGCACGTGTTCGACGCGGCAGGCGTGGGCGATGGCCCGATTGCCACCTGGCGCAGCCCCTACCGCGCCCCACTCGGCTTTCACTCGACGTGGAAGGATGCGTGAGACGCGGGGTGACGGATCGCCGGCTCTCCGGTCGGCGGTCCGTTACGCTTTGTGCGGCTCTGCCGCTTCGACGTCGCTGTCGATCGGCTCTTCCGGCCGCGCCAGATCGTCGGCGGCGTCATTGACGCTGGCGGCCGTCGGCGGCGCGACGGGCGGCGAGTGCGGCGTCTTGCGCAAGTTGAGCGCCGTCATCGCATCGTCGCCTTCCTCGCCGAAGAAGCTGCGGATACGCAGATCGCGTTGCGGATAGGGAATTTCGATGCCGGCTTGGCGCAGCGCATCGTCGATCGCCCACATATAAGCCGCGTTCATCGCCTTTGGCCGTTTCACCGCTTCCAGCGTCGGCCACACGATCAGCTCAAACTTCAGCGCGCTGTCGCCATAGCCGACGAGCCAGACTTGCGTGCGATGCTGATCGGTATCGGGCAGCGTGAACGGCACATCGCGCGCGGCTTCGAGCACGCAGGCGCGGACCTTCTCCTTGTCAGCGCCGATAGCGACTTGGAACGGCACGTGGATGCGGCGCGTCTCGCCGCGCAGAGTCCAGTTGATCACTGTGTTTTCAATCAGCAGCGAGTTTGGCACCAAGAGATAGACGTTGTCGTTGTTGCGGATGCGCGTGGCGCGCGGGCCGATCTCTTGGACGATTCCGCGCGTGCCGTCGGGCAATTCGATGTAGTCGCCGATATGGACAGCGCGGTCGGAGATCAGCGTCAGGCCCGAGACGAATTCCTTGACGATGCCCTGCAAGCCCAGCCCCAAGCCAATACCGATCGCGCCGGCAAACACGGCGATGGATGAGAGGTCGAGGCCCAGCGTCGAGAGGCCGGCGACGAAGCCGAACAGCACCAGGCCGTAGGTCGTCAGCTTCTCGAACAAGTAGAGCGCGCCGGAGCCCTCGCGCGTGCGCTGGCGCAGGCGCTTCAGCGCCCCGCCAATGAGCCAAGCGGCGACCATAAAGGCCGCGATCAGCAGCACGGCCGCGCCGAGCCCGCCAACCGTGACGGCGGACTGCCCGATGGTCAGCAGCGGTACGTGCGCAATGTCGCCGAAGCGTTCCAGCATTTCGAATCCCAACCCCTTCTCTATCGACCCAGCCGTCGAGCTATGCAATATTGCAACGCGCGAGGACGCTACAGGGCGCCTCGGAGGCGGCGGCATTGATGGACTGGGACAAACTCAAGACGTTTCACTTCGCCGCCGAGACCGGCAGCCTGACGGCGGCTGCTGAAAAGCTGGGCGTCAGCCAATCCTCGGTCAGCCGCCAGATCGCCGCTCTCGAAAACGACATGGGCGTGCCGCTGTTCCAGCGTCACGCGCGCGGCCTGCTGCTCACCGGCCCGGGCATGGCGCTCCGCGAGTTCACCCGCGAAATGGCGGGCGCGGCCGTGATCGCCGAAAGCACGCTGAAGGACGCGCGCGAGAAGGTGATCGGCGATCTCACGGTGACGGCGCCGGTCGCGTTCGGCTCGACCTGGCTCGCGCCCCGGCTCGGCGCCTTTGCCGACACCTATCCCGAGACGCGCCTCAAGATCATGCTCGACGACCGCGAGTATGATTTGCTGAAGCTGGAAGCGGAATGCGCCATCCGGCTCTGGGCGGCGACGCACGCTGACCTTATCCAACGCAAACTCTTGGAGGTGCATGTCAGCCTCTATGCGTCAGCGGGCTATCTGCAGCGCCACGGCACGCCGAAGAATGTCGAGGATCTCGATAATCACCGCATCATCGCCTATCAGGCCGGCGTGCCGACGCCGATGCGCGAACTGGATTGGGCGCAACGCGCCGGCCGCGAAGACGCCAAACCGCGCACGCCGCTGCTCGAGATCAACAATGTCTATGGCATGTTGCGCGCGGTGGAATCCGGCTTCGGCATCGCCAGCGTGCCCGACTACATGGCGCGCGAAAATCCAAACCTCGTGAAAGTGCTGCCCGATCTGCCAGGCCCGAGCTTCGAAGTTTACTTCATCTATCCAAGCGATCTGAAACGCTCGAAGCGCATCGCCGCGTTCCGGCAATTCCTGATCGATCAGGCCGCGAGCTGGAACGCTTAGGCCAGGTGTCAGTTTGCCAGGTGTCAGGCGCCAACTTGCTGACACCTGACACCCGACACGCTGACACCTGAATTAGAGCTGCGCCGCACTCACCCGGAACGTATCGCACTGACGCGCATCGCCTGAGTCAAACCCGCGGCGGAACCAGCGCATGCGTTGGGCGCTGGAGCCGTGGGTGAATTGGCTTTCGTTCGATTGGCCCAGCGTATCGTCGCCGATCGCATGCGCGGCGTTCAAAGCTTCGCGCAAATCTTCTTCGGTGATCTGCAGATCGGCGCGCTCCTGGTGGCCCCAGACGCCAGCCAAGCAATCGGCCTGCAGCTCGACGCGCACTGAGGTTTGGTTTTGGTTCTCGCCTTGCACTTGCTGCTGCGTGGCGCCGATCAGGTTCTGCACGTGGTGGCCGGCTTCGTGCGCGATGACGTAGGCTTGCGCGAAATCACCAGGCGCGCGCAGGCGGCTTTCCATCACATCGTAGAAGGTCGGATCGATATAGAGTTCGCGATCGGCCGGGCAGTAGAACGGGCCCACATCTGACGTCGCGCCGCCGCACGCGGTTTGCACGCTGCCGGAGAACACGTTGATCGTCGGCTCCTGATAGGCTCTGACTTGCGTGCCATAGCTCGGCAGGCGGCCTTGCTGGAATTGCGCGTTCCAGACATCGTTGGTCGAGCCCAGCACGCGCGCGGAGAAATCGCAGGCTTCGGCATGCTGTTCGCACGTCGTGCCTTCGCCTTGCGCCGTGCTGCCTTGGCCAGGCGTGCCGCCGAGCAGCGCGCCGAAGACGGCGTTGCGGATATTGTCCGGCGCCAAAAAGTAGATGCCGCCAAGGATGACGCCGACAATCAGAATGCCGCGAAAGCCGATGCGGCGCAGGATCGCGAACAGCGCCGTCGCCGGCACGCCGCCGCCACCGCCGCCCGAGCCCCGGCCACGATCTCTGAGATTGCCTGGGTCCTGGTTTTCGATGCGCATGCGGCGTCTCCCCTTATGAGGCGCGGACCTTAGCCCGCCACGCCTGCTTGGGGCAACGCACCGCTACTTGTCGCTGTCGAATGCCGCGCGCTTTTCCGCCACGGCGCGCAGCGGCGTGCAGTCGGGTTCCGCGAACAGATCGGCCTGGCCGCCAGCTTCGAGCGGGCGACGGAACTGGGTGTGGTCGAGCGGCAAGCGCGGCTTGTCCAAGCCAAGACGCCGGCACGCCGTCGCGAAGCGGTCGACGATCATCTTGGCGTACGGCCCCTCGCCTTTTTGCCGCTTGCCCCATTCGGGATCGTAGTCGCGTCCGCCGCGCATCTGGCGCACGATCGCCATCACGCGCGTGGCGCGGTCAGGATAATACTGGTTGAGCCACTCGCGGAAGAGATCCTTGATCTCCAACGGCAAGCGCAACACCACATAGCCCGCTGAACTCGCGCCCGCCTTCTTGCACTCTTCGAGGATGGCTTCGATCTCGCTGTCATTGATGGCCGGCACGATCGGCGCGACCATCACCGTCACCGGCACGCCCGCTTGCGCCAACATGCGGATCACCTCGATACGCCGATGCGGCGCAGCCGCGCGCGGCTCCATCACACGCGCGGTGCGGCGCTGCATGGTGGTGACGGAGATCGCCGCTTTCGCCAGCCCGCGTTCGGCCAACCGCGCGAGAATATCGATGTCACGGATAACCAGCTGGCTCTTGGTGATCAGCGCCACCGGATGGCGCCAGCGCTCCATCACTTCGAGCAGCGCGCGCGTCACGCCATAGCCGCGCTCGATCGGCTGATAAATGTCGGTGACGCCGCCCAGCATGATGGTGCGCGGTTTGTAGGAAGGCTTGGAGAATTCCTGCTCCAACAACTCCGCCGCATTGGCCTTCACGAACAGCTTGGTTTCGAAATCGAGCCCAGGCGAGAGGCCGACATAAGCGTGGTTCGGCCGCGCGTAGCAGTAGATGCAGCCATGCTCGCAACCACGATATGGATTGATCGACTGATCGAAGGAAATGTCGGGGCTCTGGTTGGTGGAGATTATCGTCTTGGCCAGTTCGGGCGTGACGATCGTATCCAGCGGCGTCAGCTCCGCCCCGCCCCAGCCGTCATCGAACGCCTCGGTCGCGAACCGCTCAAACCGCCCGCTCGCATTGGTGCGCGCGCCGCGACCGCTCAAAGGATCTTTCGCCATGCGGTAGGAGTTTAGTCCTACGATAAGAACAAATCAAGAACATCATCCACATGAATAAAGGGCGTCGGTTGTCCGACGCCCTAGCGATGTTGGTTTCTCATGGTCGACCCGTTTCTCTTGCGCCCCGAGGGGGCTTGGGAAGAACCGGTCGAGCGTTAGGCAACGATCTGAGCGGCTTGGTTCAAAGTGGCGAAGGCGACCGGCGCGAACACCGCCAGAGCTGCGACCAAGGTGTAAAGCTTCAACATGACTGGCTCCATCTCCGTATCGGCTCGACCATCGATCCGATGAGATAAAGCTAATGGCGCGTTGGGCATGTCGCTGTGACGAAAGTCACGGGGCGCGCGAGGCGCGCTACATGAAGCCCATATCGCGCTCGTGGCTGACAAAACGGCGTCCGCCGTCAACGTAGATCGTTTGCCCAGTGATGGCGGGACTCTCGATTAGAAAGCGAACCGCGCGCGCAATGTCGTCCGGTGTCGGCCCACGTTTGAGCGGCGTGTCGTTATGCAAGCGCTCGAAATCCGCCTGCGCCTGGCCGGGCGCCGGCAACACATAACCAGGCGCCACCGCATTGACGCGAACGCGCGGCGCAAAAGCGCGCGCCATCAGTTCGGTGGCGCCCGCCAGCGCGTATTTTGAAAGCGTGTAGGAGAAATGATCCGGGTACGGGTTGGCCAATTTGAAGTCGAGGAAGTTCACGACCACGCCCTCGCCATCGTCTGGGAGCGCCTCAACGAATTCGCGGGCGAGCGCCGCGGGCGTAAACGCATTGATGCGCATATGCCGCTCAAGCGCCTCCTCAGTCAGCGTATCAATCGTGTCGTGCTCGAAGATCGCAGCACAATTCACCAATGCTGAAAGGGGTTCACCCGCCGCTTCGACGGCTTTGCCGATTAGCGCGTGCCGCGCGCTCGCATCATTGAGATCGGCTTGCACCAGCACCGCTGAAGCGCCAAGCGCCTGCGCTTCGGCAAGCACCGCGCGTGCGGCAGATTCGGAACGGTGATAATGGATCGCCACGCCCCAACCCGCGCGCGCAAGTTCAAGCGCGACGGCGCGGCCCAAACGTTGGCCCGCGCCCGTAATCAAAGCCCACTTCATCGCGCCTCTCTTCGGATCGTCACCGCCACCAGCCCATCGCCCGAGAGCACCGATGGCTTTTTCACCGTCACCTCGACCCAGCGCGCTCGTTGGCTCAGCGAAAGGCAATGCCCCGCCACGCGATCGGCCAACGTCTCGATCAAGTGTGCCGGCGCGCCGAGATCGTCGCGGATAAAATGCAGGATGCGGTCGTAATCGACGGTCGCGCCGATGCGATCATTCTCCGGAAAATCCGGCGGCGCGCCGAGCGCCAGCGCAACGGAGACGCGCACCTCTTGCGGCGCGGCGCGCTCGGGCTCCGGCACGCCGACGCGGACGATGGCCTTGGCGTCGTCGATGCGGATGATCTGCATGTCAGTCATGGCCGGGACCCTACTCAGCCGAACGCGATCAAGCCAGCGCCAGCGGCGACAATGAGCGCGCCGATCCAGCGACGCGGCCCCAGCGTTTCGCCCAGGAACAAAAACGCGATCAGCGCCCCGAACACGACGGAGGTTTCCCTAAGCGCCGTCACCTGCGCGATCGGCGCGAGCGTTTGCGCCCACAACACCAAACCGTATCCAGCAAAGCTGATAATGCCGATGGCGAGCCCGCGGATCGGCGCGACAGCGGCGTCCTTCCAGAGTTGCGGCCCGCGCCGCCAGAACGCGAACGCAATCATCGGCACGCCCATAATGCCGGAGGTCCAAGCCACATAGACCAACGCATCATTGCCCGCCCGCGCGCCAAGAGCATCGACGAGCGAGTACGCGGAGATGCACAGCCCGATGCTCAGCGCCCAAAGCGTCGCCTTCAAGGGCGCGCGTGGGCTGAATCCAACGAGCAGCACGCCGGCCGAGACCAGCGCGATGCCGGCAATCTTCAACGGCGGCGGAATTTCCTGCACCGTGAGCGCCGCGCCAATCGCCACCAACAGCGGCGCCGAGCCGCGTGAGAGCGTGTAGATGTGGCTCATATCGCCCGCGTCGTAAGCGCTGAACAACGTGAACCAGTAGACGAGATGGATCAGCACCGAGGCGATCAGATACGGCCACGCGTCGGGATGCGGCGCGCCCCAGATCGCCGCGACGACGCCCCAAACCAGCAAGCCGCCAACCGCGATCAAAAACGCATCGGCGATACGGTCGCCCCGCCCGCCCTTCAGCGCCGCGTTCCAACTGGCGTGGATCAGCGCGGAGGTCAGTGCTGCGGCGATGGCGGCTAAGGGCATGGAGCGATGAAGGGCTTAGCCGCTTCGCTCCGCGCCGGGAATGGGTGTTTGTGGTTGGCTGACGTGCTATCGAGCCGCAGCGGAGGCATCACGTGAGCGCACAGGAATTCGACGTCATCGTTTATGGCGCAACCGGCTTCACCGGCCGGCTGGTCGCGGAATATTTGCAGCGGACTTACGGAGCGGAAGGCGATGTGCGCTGGGCCATGGCCGGGCGCGACATGGGTAAGCTGCGCGCGGTCGCGGCTGAGATCGGCGCAAATGCGCCGCTGATCGCCGCCGACGCCGGCGATCCCAACGCCCTCGATGCGCTCGCGCACCGCGCCCGCGTCATCATCACCACGGTCGGCCCCTATCAGCTTTATGGCGAGCCAGTGCTTGCCGCATGCATCCGCGCCGGCGCCGATTACGTTGATCTTTGCGGCGAGCCGAACTGGATGGCGGCGATGATCGCCAAGTACGAGGCGCCGGCCAAAGCGAGTGGCGCGCGCATCGTATTTTCGTGCGGCTTCGACTCGATCCCCTTCGATCTCGGCGTCTTCTTTCTCCAGAGCCACATGAAGGAGCGCTTCGGCCAGCCGGCGCATTTCGTGCGCGGCCGCGTCCGCAAGATGAAGGGCGCCTTCTCAGGCGGCACCATGGCCAGCATGCTGGCTTCGCTCGAAGCCGTGCAGCGCGATCCGAAGCTGGTGAAAATGATGGCCGATCCGTTCGCGCTTTCACCGGAGCGGCTGGTGGAGCAGCCCAACGGCGACACCGCCATCTATGACGACGACATCCCGTCTTGGTCCGCGCCGTTCGTCATGGCGGCGATCAACACCAAGAACGTGCATCGCTCGAACGCGCTGATGGACTACGCCTACAGCCGCGATTTCACCTATGACGAAATGATGCTCACCGGCGACGGCGCTGCTGGCGAGAAGCGCGCCCGCGCCGGGGTCAAGCAGTCGGGCATGCAGCGCGCGCTACTGGGCTTTGCGCCGACACGCGCGCTGCTCAAGCGCTTCGCCTTGCCGAAGCCCGGCGAAGGGCCATCGAAGGAGGCACGCGAGACCGGCTTCTACGACGTGCTGTTCGTCGGCGAGACTGGCGAAGGCGGCAAGCTCTCGGTCTCGGTCTATGGCGACAAAGATCCAGGCTACGGCTCGACCTCGAAGATCATCGCCGAAGCCGCACTTTGCCTCGGGCAAACAAGCCGCGAACAAACGCCGGGCGGCATCTGGACGTCGGCGTCCGCCATGGGCCAATCACTGGTCGATCGCCTGCAAGCGCGCTCCGTGTTGCAGTTCAAGGTCGAAGAAAAAGACGCGCCGCGCCGCGCCCACCCGCTGCCGCCGGACTATCAAGCCGGCGTCTGAGCCAGCATTTTCAAGGCCCGCAGGGTTTTTCAGAAAAATTCACCACGCCCCGCATCCAAGCGCGCGGGCGCCGGCATCTCATAGTCAAACGCTGAAACACTTGAGGGACTTTGAGATGACCAAGATCACCGCTTTCGCCGCCGCGCTCGTGCTGTTCGCACCGGTCGCCGCCGCTGTTCTTTTGCAAGCCGCTCAGATCGTCGCCTGATCCCCCGTCTCGACGATCAACCAAGGCGCGGATTGCGAACGCGGTCCGCGCCTTTTGCTTGCCTGCAACACCAACACTGAATCGAAAACTAGAAAGGAGCCGACAATGTCAAAGTTACTCGCTCTTCTCGCCGCGGTCGTGCTCTTCGCGCCCGTCGCGTATGCGAGCCTTTATCAAGCTGCCCTGATCGTCGCCTAAGCCTCTCCCCCTCCCGCTAGCGACGGCAGTGCTTAAGCGCGGACCATCAGAGGTCCGCGCTTTTTTTCTTTACCCGCTGCTGCGAATGCGCACGCGGACGCTTTGGCTTTGGCCGTCAGCGTCAACGACGGTGACGTCATAAAACCCCGGCGCGCGCGGTCGCCAGATCGCGCGCCCGCTCGTTTCTTCACCGCTCACGCGTTCGCCTTCGGCGTACCAAGTCAGCGGCGCGCGGCCGCCGCGAGCGGAGAGCGAAAGCCCGCGACCGTCGGCGCCATAGTCCAACACCAGCACTTCCGCGCCAGCGGGAGGGAACAGGATGGAGAGACCTTCGCGCTCTTGCGTCTCCAGCCGCACCAAAGCCGGCGCGACGCGCTCCTCTTCCTCTCGCGCGCGCTGCGGTTCGGACGGCGCGCCAAGCAGATCGAAGGCTTCGAACAAAACCGGCAGCGCTTCGCTGCGCCCCGTCGCACCTGGACGCGGCGCGCCATCGGGGCGGCCCACCCACACGCCGATCGCATAGCCGTTCGATACGCCGACCGACCATGCATCGCGGAAGCCGTAAGACGTGCCCGTCTTGAACGCGACACTCGGCGCCCCGCGCGCCACCATCGCCGGGGCACGACCCGCCGGATGCGGCGATGACGCCAAAATCTCCAACACGCGCTCCGCCGTCTCCGGGCGCACGAAACGTCGCGAAAGCGCAAAGCCTGGGGAGTCGTCCACAACGAGCGGCCGCGAGCGGCCTTGATCGCCGAGCGCCGCGTAAAGTTGTGTGAGATCCTCCAGCGTCATGCCAACGCCGCCAAGCGCCAGCGCCAAGCCCGGCTCCGCAATCGCCCGGCGCGGCAGCCGCACCTCCGCGCCCGTGCGCCGCAACGCCGCGTGAAAACGATTGGCGCCAATCCGTTCCAATGTCGCCACGGCGGGCAAGTTGAGCGAATGACGCAACGCGTCTTCCAACGTGACGTCGCCATGGAAGCGGCGATCGAAATTTTCCGGTAGATAGCCGCCGAACCGACGCGGCGCGTCGCGCACCAACGTCTCGGGCGCAGCGATCCCTTCATCGAACGCGATCGCGTAAAGAAACGGCTTCAGCGCCGACCCCGGCGAGCGAATGGCGCGGCTCATATCGATATAACCGCCCGCCCGCTCGCGCCCAGCGCCGCCGATACGCGCGCGGACGCTATGATCCTGGAGATTGATCGCCACGATCGCGATCTGCGCATCGCGCTCGAGGTTTACGGCATGCCGGCGTGCGAGCGCTTCGAGATCGCGCTGCAATGTTGCATCGAGCGACGAGCGGATAACGCCTTCGCCGGGATGCGCCGCGACCAGCGATTGCGCTGCATGCGGCGCGGAATAGGGAAACGGCGCCCGCGTCGGCATCGCGACTTGCCGGCCCTCGGCAGCGCGGCGCTCATTGATCAGCCCGGCGCGCACGAACATGGTCAGCACACGGTCGCGCGCCGCACGCGCCGCTTGCGGGCGCCGATCCGGCCGCCGCGCTTCCGGCGCTTGCGGCAGCGCAATCAGCAGCGCCATCTCGGCATCGTCGAGCCACATCGGGTCGCGCTGAAAATATGCACGCGATGCAGCGCGCACGCCTTCGAGATTGCCGCCATACGGCGCCATGGTCAGATAAGCGGCGAGGATTTCGCGCTTCGACCAACGCGCCTCGATTTGAATCGCGCGAATGATCTCGATCAGCTTCGACCGAATCGTGCGCGGACGCGGCTCCAGAAGCCGCGCCAGCTGCATCGTAATGGTAGAGCCGCCCTGCGTTACGCGGCCCGCACGCGCGTAGGAAACACTCGCCCGCGCCAGCGCAATCGGATCAACGCCGGGGTGAAACCAGAAGCGTTTGTCTTCAATTGCGATTAGCCGCCGCTGAAACTCCGGATCGATTTCATCGAGCCGCGCTTCCAGCCGCCACGTTCCGGAGCGCGTCGTAAAGGCCATCAGCCACTGGCCGTTGCGATCCACCACAACCGGCGACACATCGCGCACACGCTGCAGCGGCGGCGGAAAGAACGCGTCGAGACTGAACAGCGTCAGCAAGACAACGAACAGCACCGTGGCCCAACGCTTTCCGCCAGGCGTCAGCGGCAGAGCAACGCGGGGGCCGCGGCGCATGCGCGTTCTCTCCTAGCCTCCGCGCGGCGCGATGCGGATCGAGCCGGTTTCGGTGCGGGCCATCACGCCGGGGCGGTACATGTCTTCGACTTGCGCCGCCGGCAGCGTGTAGCGGCCCGGCGAAACCGCGCGCGCGATGTAGGCGTAGCGGAATTGCCCGCGCAGATCGGCGGAGGCGACGTAGCGATCGTCACGCGCTTCCGAGACTTGCGTGCCAGTGATGGCGCCGATCCATGCGAACGGCCCGTTGCGCGTCGTGCCGTCCCAATTGGCGCCGGAGCCATCTTCCGGCCGCAGCAGCGTTTCGATCTCCAAGCCTGCCGGCAAGAGATCGACCAGCACCGTCGGATAATTCCGCGCCCCTTCGGGCTGGCCGGAGATCACCACGACGACGCGATCGCCTTGGCGAATGGCGTCGAGATCGGCGACCGTGCCGTCCATGCGGAAGATGCGCTTGTCGATCGTGTAGCCCGCTTGCATCGCAGGCGGCGCTTCGCGCGGCGCACCGGAGAGCGAGAGCGTGCGCCACACCGGCCCGCGCGCCGCATTGCGGAAGACGAGACCGGTCGCCAGACGCTGCGCGTTGGCTATCACGCGCCGTTCGGCCATCGCTTCGCCGTTCAGCGTCACATTGACCGGGCCCGCGCGTTCCAACAGCGCATTCGCCGCCAGCAGCAATTGTACTTGCTCTTGCGTCATCAGCCGCTCGGCTTCCGGTGCATCGCGTTCGAGACGACGGCGCAGGCGATCGACCAGTTCGGTCTCGCCGGCTTCAGCCGCCAACGCCAAGACGCCGGAGAGATCGCGCAGCGGCGTCTGATACCAGTCGCCGACATTGCGATAACCGAGCGCCTGCTCGGCCATACGGAAGGCGTTGCGCGACCGCGCCCGGTCGCCCAGGTGCGCCAAGGCGGCGCCAATCTGCGCCCGCGCCAGCGGCGAAGGCTCATTGCGCAAGCGCGCATCGTGGAAGTAGCGCACTTGGCCGACATCGGCCTCGCCGGCTTTCGCCAACACGTAGAGGGCATACGCCGCCGAGCGCGAGCGCAAGAGTTCGGACGTGTCGTTCGAACCCGGCCAGCGATAGACCTCAAATTGGTAATTCACCGCGCCGAAGTCATTCAGCCGCGCGACGCGCCGCAATGCGCCATAGGCTTGCTCCATCGGCTGACGCGGCACGGCGTAGCCGGCGCGCTGCGCCCGCGCGAGGAAGTCGGTGATGTAAGCGCCGAGCCAGGGCGAGGCGTTGCCGTCGCCGGCGCTCCACAAGCCAAACGAGCCGTCCGGCGCTTGCCGGTCGAGCAATTGCGTCACTGCTTCCTGAATGCGGCGGCGGATACGCGGATCGGCCGTGCGGTTCGCCTCGGATGCGAGGATGTTATAGTAAAGCAGCGGCATCGCCACAGACGTGAGCTGCTCGGAGCAGCCGTACGGATAGCGATAAAGCTCATCCAGCAGCGGCGCTGGATCGATGCCCGCCAAGTTCGAGAACGAGATCAGCGCCTGAGACGACGGCTGGAAGCGCGCCAACGCATCCGCCGGCGCGCGCCAGCTTTCACCGCTCGCCTGCGGCGCAGTGGTTGTGATCGTGATCGGCATGAACGGCGCGCGCGACTGGATGTCGTAGGTTCGATCGATCGCCGCAAAGCCTTGCGGGCCTTCGAGCCGCAGCGAAATCGAGCCGACACCGAGCGGACCGCCCGCTATCGGGATCAGCGCCGTCTGGCGCTGGCCGCGATTGAGCGTGAAGCGGCGTGGCTGCGCTGCGATCTGCGCCGTGGACGAACCGCTCACCGTCACCGTGTAGGCGCCGTTCGGGCCTTCGACGTTGTCGATGTTGAGCGTGCCCTGCGCTTCGTCGCCGGGCGCCAGGAAACGCGGCAAGATGAGTTCGGCCACAACGGGATCGCGCACGACGATCTGTTCGGCGTCCTGACCAACCGCGCTTTCGCTCCACGCCACGGCCATGAGCCTGAGCGTGCCGTTGAAGTCCGGTATATCGAGCGTGATCATCGCCCGCCCGCCGCTCACCACAACGATGTCGGAAAAGAGCGACACCGTGCGCGTCGGAACAACCGTCAGCCCCTCGCCGCCAATCGAGTCGCCGCCTTGGCGGGCCGTTGCCGGCGCGCCGAGGTTCGGGTTGAGCAAGCGGCCGTAGTCATCGCGCACGTCCACGCCCAAGGCGCGGCGGCCGAAGAAGTAATCGACCGGGTTTGGGCTCTCATAACGCGTGATGCCGAGAATGCCCTCGTCCACCATCGCGATCGCCACGCGCACGCGCTCGCCGCTCGGCACGCCAGTGATGCGCACGGGCACTTCGATGCGCGTGCGTGGGCGCACGTTCTGCAAGCCTTCGCCGGCTTCAACCGTCAGCGTCCGAGCGCCCATATCGACCGGCACGTAGGCCACGCCAACGGCGCGGCGCGGCACAGGCAAGTTCACCGGATCGCGCGGCGTCATCACCGTCACGAGCACGTAGGCGCCGGAGCCCCATTCGGCCGTCACCGGCAGATCGATGGTCGTGCCTTCGCTCGACACACGCACAGTGCGCGTTTCGATCACGCGATCGGTCGCCACCACGATTTGCGCCTCGCCCGCATAAGGCGGGCGGATCTGCACGCGCGCGCGCGCGCCCGGTCGCGTCGGATTTTCTGGCGCAATGACGCTCACCATGTCGGGCGTCTGATCGTCGTCAGCCGGGCCGCCCCAGCCGACGCCGAAGCGCTGCGACGTTTCCGTGCCGTTGGCGCGCACGATCAGGCGATAGGAGCCCGAACGCAGGCCGTCCTTGGCGATGCGCAGCGGCGCATTGGCGGCGACGTCCACGGTTGCGCCATCAACGGGAATGTCGCGCCCGGTCCGGCGCCAGCGCCAGTTGCCGTTATCGAGATACCAATCGTAGCTCCAATCCTCGCGCACCAACTGCCACTGCACGCCGCGTTGGGCGACGCGCCGGCCATCGGCGTTGAGCGCGATCACGTCATAGGCGACGCGCTCGCCTGCGCCGGCGCGGCGGTTTTCGAATTGCGCGCTCAAGCCCAGATAAACGTTGTTTAGTCGCACCGGCACGGTGAAGCTCTCGCGCACCACGCGTCCGCCTGGATCAGCGACGCTCGCAAGCATGCGCGCACGCAGGGGCAGCGTCGTGTTTGGTTCGTCGGGCAAGCGCAGTTCGAGTTGCGCGCGGCCTTGGCCATCGGTCACCGTGCCCGGCAGTTGGAACAGGCGCTCATCAAAGCTCTCATCGGCGCGGCCGAAACTGTAGCCTTCGAACTCAGGAAACGGGTTCGGATCAATCATCAGCCGGCCTTCGGCTTCCACAGCAAGACCAGAGCCTGGCGCGCCGTAGAGAAAGTCCGCCTGCACATTGATCGGCCGCGCTTGGCCGGCGCGTAGCACCGCTTCGCTGGCCTCGATCTGCACGCGCAAACGCTGCGGCACGAAATCTTCAACAGACCAGCTGACAGAGCCGACAGATTCCTCCTGCCCGTCGACCAACAATTCCGCACGCCACATGCCGCGCGGCGAGGAGCGATCGAGCTCGATGTTCTTGGCAATGGCGCCGCCGTCGACGGCTTCCGTCATGCGGATGCGCCGCGCTTCGGTGCCGTTCGGACGATAGACGACGAGCGTCGATGGCCGATTGGTTATGGCGCGGCCGATATTGTCGCGGATCAAGCCGATGAGACGCACGCGCTCGCCGGGGCGATAAATGCCGCGCTCAGTATAGAGATAGGCATCGACATCGCCGGGTGAACTGCGGCCATCGACGCCGCGATCGGAGAGATCGAGGCCAGGCCGTTGCAGATCGAGCGCCGCGAAATCGCCTTGCGCACCATAGGCCATGACATAACGCGCCCGCGCCGGGCCATCGCCATTGACCAGCGCATCAGCAAAATGCACGCGGCCTTCGCTATCGGTGCGCGTGCGCGCGAGTTCGTCATTATTCTCTGCAATGAGCGTGAGCGTGATGTTGCCCATCGGACGCGCCGTGCGCAGCGAACGTACGACAACATCGAGCCCAGTCGCGCCGGAGAAGCTCTGCAGCGCCATATCGGTATAGAGGATCCAGCGATAGGACGAGGCGCGGCTGTCGTTCTCCGTGTCGGCGCGCTGGCCCGCACTTGGGGAGGCATCGCGTACTTTGACGACATAAGCGCCGGGCCGCAGTTCGCGCAGCGCCGCGCCCAGTGCGAAAACCGTTGTAATGGCGCTGTTGCGGCGCGCGCCGACATCGATATCGATCGTGCCTTCATAGACGGAGACGCCGACATTCTCGCCGGCGCTGTTGAAGCTCCAATAATCCCAGCCGCCCTCTTCGTTGGTTTCGCCTTGCTCCAACTGATATTGCGACAAGATGCGGTCCGGCACGCGCAGGACTTCGACTTCGAGGCGCGAGACGTTGACTGTCTCGATGGCGATGCCGTCGGCTTCCGAGCGCGGCAGGATCACGCCGCCGCCGGCAAAGCCGACATAAGCGGGGCGATCGCCGAAGGTGAGCGTGAAGGTCTCATCCGCTTCGGTGCGTTCGCCACTGGCGGACGGCAGGCCTTCGCGGACCGTGACTTGCCGCTCCGGTTCGAACGGCAGGCCGCCCAAGCACAACAGATTGCCGGAAACATCGACCTGATAGGTCGTCGCCGGGTCCATCACGAGATAGTCGGCGTAATTGATCGACGCGTCGGTCGAGAGATTTTGCGAGAATACCAGGCACGCGCGCGGCTCGGCCTGATCCATCTCGGTGCGCAGGCGCACGAACGCCATGCCATCGACTTGCGGCAGCCCGGCGCGCGGCGCGCCCGCGCCTCGCGCGCCCTCGGCGCCGCCGACAGTGCCAAGCATCGCCATTTCAAACGGTGGCGCCCCAGCGGAAACGCGGCCCAACACAGCGCCGCCCCACAAGCCGGCAAGCAACGCCACCGACGTAGAGAGCACCACAGCCCGGTTGGTCACCAACCACGCGTTCACGGGCGCCGCCCAAGACCAATTCAGCTTGCGCGGATCGAGGCGCCCCGCGAGCGCTTTCCAATCAAAGGCCATGTCGCGCGTCTCCCGTCCCGCTCAGGACCGCACATGCTTGCCCGAGCTTCGCGCTCGTCACAACCACCATTAAATTCCGGCAAAGTTCTGTCCGTGCCTGCTGTTGCGGTGCGGGCGCTGGCGTGTTTCAACAGCGGAAATCAAAAATGACGCTGGCGGCGCCTTTGCCGCCGAGCGCGGGAGGTATTGATGTCTGAAGCGGCCGCCAAGCCGGCCTATCCGGCTATGACTATCGAGCAAGCGCACGCGCTGCTGACCGCGCCGGGCACGATGCTCGAAGTCGGCGAGGGCGATGTGCGCGGCATCCGCATGAAAGTGTGGAAGAATGCCCCGCCGACGCTGCGTGAGGTGTTTGCGATTTCGGCCATGTTCGCGGGCCGCGACTATCTCGTCCACGAGAACGAGCGCGCCACCATCGGCCAATTCCGCGCCGCCGCCGCCAAGTTCGCCCACCAATTGATCGCCGACGGCGTGAAGCCGGGCGACCGGGTGGCGCTCATCATGCGCAACCTGCCCGAGTGGCCGGTGGCGTTTTTTGGTGCGGTTTTGGCAGGCGCCATCATCACCCCCCTAAATGCGTGGTGGACAGGCTCGGAACTCGAATACGGGCTCACCAATTCCGGCAGCTCGATCGCGGTGATGGATGTCGAGCGCTACGAACGCGTGCGCGAGCACCTCGATAAATGCCCGGACTTGCGCAAAATCTACGTCTCGCGCTCGCGCGAGGAGATTGCCGATCCGCGCGTGTCGCGCATGGAAAGCGTCGTCGGCACAACCGCCGACTGGGCGGCCTTCGGCGATGTGGCGCCGCCCGACCTCCCCATGGGGCCAGACGATGATGTCGCCATCTTCTATACGTCAGGCACGACCGGCCATCCCAAAGGCGCGGTGATCTCTCACCGCAACATCATCTCCAACATGTTCAATTCGGCATCCTCGCAAGCGCGCGCTTTTCTGCGCCGCGGCGAAGCGCCGCCCGCGCCCGATCCGACGGCGCCGCAAAAGGCGTTCCTGATCTCGGTGCCGTTCTTCCACGCAACGGGGTGTTTCGCGATCATGATCCCGTCGCTGATGGCGGGAAACAAAGTCGTCATGCAGCGCCGCTGGGATTGCGACCAGGCGCTCGAACTGATGCAGCGCGAGCGCGTGACGCATTTCGGCGGCGTGCCGACGATTGCTTGGCAAGTGCTCGAACACCCGCGCATCGATGAGTTCGACCTCTCCTCCATCGAAGGCGTTGCATATGGCGGTGCGCCGGCCGCACCTGAACTGGTGAAGCAACTGAAAGCGCGCTTTCCCAAATCGTCGCCCAGCCAAGGCTGGGGCATGACGGAAACACCGGCGAAGACTACGAAGCCAAACCCGCCAGCACAGGCGTGCCCTCCGCCACCGGCGAAGTGAAAATCGTCGACGACAAAGGCAATGAGTTGCCGCGCGGCGAAGTCGGCGAGCTTTGGTACAAAGGCCCCATAGTCGTGCGCGGCTATTGGCAGAACGAGCAAGCCACGGCGGAAACATTCATCGACGGCTGGGTCAAAACCGGCGACCTCGCCAAGATCGATGACGAAGGCTTCGTCTATATCGTCGATCGCGCCAAGGACATGCTGATCCGCGGTGGCGAGAACATCTACTGCGTCGAAGTCGAGAACGCGCTCTACGATCACGCCGCCGTCATGGACGCCGCCGTCATCGGCAAGCCGCACCAAACGCTCGGCGAAGAACCGCTCGCGGTCGTCTATCTGAAGCCCGGCATGTCAGCCACCAGCGACGAGCTCCGTCATTTCGTGGCGCAAAAACTCGCCGCCTTCAAAGTCCCCGTCGAAGTGATCTTCTGGCCCGAAACGCTGCCCCGCAACGCCAACGGCAAGATCATGAAGAAGGAACTGAAGAAGCAAATCGAAGCGCCGGCGTTTTAGTATGGAGCGCGGGCGTCCTCGCCCGCATGCGGTGGCAGACACCGAGGCAAGGGTTCCGTCATCTCGTACAAATGCGGGCGAGGGCCCCGCTCCATAACGTCTTGAGTTCCGGCTGGCGCATCGTAGCTTCTCAACCGAGGAGCCTTCCCATGACCAAGATTGTTTACGAAATCATTCCCCACGATGGCGGCTGGGCGTTCAAGCTCGACGGCACCATCTCGCAGTCCTACCCCACCCACGACGCCGCCTATGACGCCGCCAAGCGCGTGGCGATGGAGCAGCGCCGGCCGGGCGAGACGGTCGGCATTTCATGGGAAGACGAGCGCGGCCGCTGGCACGATGAGCTGTCGTCCGGCGATGACCGGCCCGAGGTCGATATCGTCGATAAGACCTGATGCGCGACACCGCTCGTGCTAAGGGCGGCGCATGCAAGACTTTCGCAAATGGGCGGTGAAGGCCGCTGAGTGGGGCGTCGACTATCGCGCGCGGCTGCGCGAAATGCCGGTGCGCCCGCCTGTGCAGCCGGGCGAGATCGCCGCGAAAATCGCGCCCTCGCCGCCCGAACACGCCGAGACGTTCGAGCAAGTGTTCGCCGATTTCGAGCGCGACATCGTTCCCGGCATGACGCATTGGCAGCATCCACGCTTCTTCGCGTACTTTCCCTCCAATTCCGCGCCCGCCTCACTGATCGCCGAGCATCTCGTCAACGCCATCGGCGCGGTGTGCATGCTCTGGCAAACCTCGCCCGCCGCGACAGAATTAGAGACGCGCGCCGTCGATTGGCTGCGTCAAGCCTTCGGCCTGCCGGAGGTCTTCCAAGGCTGCATCCAAGACACCGCCTCAACGGCAACGCTCGCCGCCGTGCTCGTCATGCGCGAACGCGCGCTCAACTACGAAGGCAACGCGAAAGGCCTCTTCGACGCGCCGCGCTTGCGCGTCTATTGCTCGGCCGAAGCGCATTCATCGATCGATCGCGCTATCTGGTTTTCCGGCATTGGCCAAGACAATCTCGTGCGCATCCCGATCAAAGGCCCGCTGCGCGGCGCCGATCCTGAAGCACTGCGCCAACTCATCCACGCCGACCTCGCCGCCGGCTATCTGCCCGCCGGCATCATCGCCAATGTCGGCGCCACCGGCGTCGGCGCGACCGATCCCGTCGCCGAACTCGCAGCGATCGCGAAGCAGTTCGATCTCTATCTCCATGTCGACGCTGCGTGGGCCGGTGCAGCAATGATTTGCCCTGAGCTACGCCATCTGTGGGCCGGGGCGGAGCATGCAGACTCCATCGTCGTCAACGCCCACAAATGGCTCGGCGCGCAGACGCATTGCAGCGTACATTTCGTCCGCGACCCCGCCAGCCTCACGCGCACGCTGGCGGCGAAGCCTGATTATCTGCATACGCTCGGCTTGAGCGAAGTTGTGAATTACAGCGAATGGGGCGTGCCGCTGGGGCGGCAGTTCCGGGCGCTGAAACTGTGGTTCGTGCTGCGCGCCTACGGGCTCGAAGGCCTGCGCGCGATGATCCGCAATCACATCGCTTGGTCGCGGCAGCTGTGCGAGAGATTGCGCACCGCGCCTGGCTTCGAAATCGTCACCGAGCCCGCGTATTCGCTTTTCTCGTTCCGCTACGCCAAGCCCCACGCCGATCTCGATCAGCTCAATCTCGCACTCGTCGAAGCCATCAACGCAGACGGCCGCATCTATCTCACGCAAACGCGCGTCGATGGCGCCGTCGCCATCCGCTTCCAAGTCGGCCAATTCGAGTGCACCGAAGATGACGTGATGAGCGCTTATGACGTCATCACGGAAATCGCCGCGCGGCTTTAGCCCGCAATCTCACGGCAGACCGTAGCGAACGCCGCCACTTGATCCGTCGGCGGCGCCGGAAACGGCCCGACATTCTGTGCGCCGTAGTTCGCGGCAACCGTCTCCGCGCGGCCGAGGCGCTCGACCAGATCAAGCGAAACCTCCCGCTCCGCTGCTACGCCAGGCCCCGCTTCCTGAAGCTGCGCGACGAACACGAACGGTTCATCGTCCGCACCAAACGACAAACGCTCTTCACTGCCAATCGCGTTGAAGCCCGCCACCGTGATGCGCATGCGCTCCGGCGCGTAGAGGCACGCAAGATTGAGGACGACATTACCAGCCGCATCTTGCGCAGCGAGCGCTGAGCCTTCGCCGCTCGACACCGACGTCCACGTCACCACCGCTGCATCAACAACGGCCGGCTGTTCGACCGGCGCCGGCGCTTCAGCGCTTTGACCGCACGCCGCCAGGGCGAGCCCGGCCGCTATTGCAAGTGCGCTTCGATAAACCATAGGTCTTTATCCATCTGACGCGAAATGCCGGTGAAGAGATCGGCCGTGTTCTTGTCGCCCGCTTCATCCGCCGCGTCGATGGCTTCGCGCGTCAACTTGCCGAAAGCCGCGATGCGATCCGCCAAAGCCTGAAGATGTGCCTTCTCGTCGATTGTGTCGGTCGGGTACGCATCGAGCTGCGAGCCCTTCGCCACCGCTTGCGACGTGCCGGCCACGACGCCGGCCAGCGAGACGGAGCGTTCGGCGATGTCATCCGCAAACGTGTCGACGCGCGCCTGAATCTGATCGAACAGCTCATGCAGCGCGATGAAGTTAGGCCCCTTCACGTTCCAGTGCGCCTGCTTCACGGCTAGGCGCAAGTCGATCGCGTCGATCAAACGCGCATTGAGCAAAGCGATCATCGCCTTGCGGGTATTGTCCGGCAGATCGTTACGGGTCTTCGGCATGGGGCTCGTCCTCGACAATTCCGTACGGCTCATATGGTTTCGCGCAAGCGCGGCGGCAACTCAATCATCCATAGATATAAGGCCAGGTCGCCATGGGCATTGCCTATGATCAAAGCGTCGCCAGCCAATCGATCAGCAGCGCCGTGGCCTCCTTCGGCTTTTCCTGCTGCGTCCAATGGCCGACGCCGGGAATGATGTGCACGCCGCGTAGATCGGAGGTGTTGGCGCGCAAGCCCGCCTCGATCCCCGCCAGATCGCCATCGCCGAACATTTTCAGCACCATGTCGTGAGCCCCAGCAATGAAAAGCGACGGCTGATGCACGATGCGATCCGAGACGGCGTTCATCATCGCCCAGTCGCGCTCAAAGTTGCGATAGCGATTGATCGGCCCGCGAAAGCCTGAGCGCTCAAACTCCCCGACATAATAATCGATGTCAGCCTCAGACAGCCACGCCGGAAACGGGTTCGGGTCATCGAGGCCGGCTAGCATCGGCTCACCCGCCGGTTTATCGATATAGCCCCAGCGCCCGTCCGAATTTGCCGACGTTGCAAAGTAGAGCTTGCGCAACGCGCCGCGCACATCGGCTTCGAACTCTGCCTCGGCGACGCCTTCGTCTTGAAAGTACGCCATGTAGAAAAACTTGCCCTGATCGGTCCACATCGCCTTGATGATGTGATTGAGCGGCGCCGGCGGCAGCGCGTAGTACGGCACGGATAGCCCCGCGACGCCGCGTACTTTGCCCGGATGCAACACCGCCGTATGCCAAGCGATCGGCGCGCCCCAATCATGACCCATCACAACGGCGGGCGCATTCGGCGAAAGCGCATTGATCACACCGGCGACATCCGCCGTGAGTTCCTGCATCGAATATGCTTCCACCGCATGCGGTTTATCCGAGCCGCCATAGCCGCGCACATCGATTGCGCATGCCGTGAACCCCGCCGCCGCCAGCGGCGCCATCTGATGGCGCCACGAATACCAGGACTCCGGAAAGCCATGCACCATCACCACAAGCGGGCCCTCGCCCTGCACGGCGGCGCGAATTTTGACGCCGTTGGTTTCGATGGTTTTAAACGTATGACTCATTCGACCAAATCCCTCGGCAATGTCGGCTCTGTCAGGATACGCCGATACGCGCCCCAGCGCGCCGCGGGCGTATCACCCGCTCGCTCTACAAATGCGCGCACAATGTCCTGACCGCTTGAATAATTAATGATGTAGGAGCGGTACGTGTCGGCGAAGCGCAAAGCCTGCTCAGCACTAGCGCGCGACGCCAGCCGATAGTGCTGCAGCAATGCGATCGCGCGCTCGCGATCGATCTCGCCATCCAAATACATTGCCTGGATCGTCCGGCCAGCGCCTGCAGTCGCGTTCATCGCGTGCATCAGTTCGTAATAAACGGGCGCTTCGGCTGGATCGAGACCTGCCAACGGAAACAAAACCGCCATCTCGAAGGCGACACGTTCTTCCTCTGGAAACGCGAGGTCTACGCCGTAATTGCCCGCGCCTTCATTCAGCGGACCCATCGGCGAATAGAGCGGCAGTACCGAATACTCGACCCAGCCCTGCTCACGATACAAACGCTCCGCAAAAATGCCCTGCACGTGATGACCCGGATAACCCTCGTGGCAGCCGTAGCCGACAGCAGAGTTGATCATCAGCGGCAGCGTCGTGTTCACTTGAATGAGGCTGTGATTGTCGCCCTGATACCAGTTGTACGCGCCCCACGGTTGGCCGGTGACGAACTCGAAATCGAAACGCTCGTTCGCCGGCAGATCGAAATGCACCGCCGTGCGGCGTCTGCACTCATCGATAGCCGCGCGCATGACGGCGTCGGCGCGATCGGTCGGCACCACAAAACGACCCGCATAGGCTGCGACGCGCTCGGCCAGTGGGCCCTCGCCGGGGATCAGCATGTCTATGCGTACAAGCGCATCATCGTAAGCGCTGAGCGGGCGAAGCTCCGGCCGCAACGCGAACAGGCGCTCCGCCTCCTCCACAAAAGGAACGCGCACGCCTTCCATCATGTCGAGACGAAAGCGCGCGCTTGAGACGTACGCAGAAAGCGTTCGTGCGCGCCGTTGCGCGAGCGCATCGGCGCTCGAAGCGGCGGCGTCGAGTTCAGCGCGCAGCACGTCCGCCGCCGCTTGCAATTCATCGATTGAGCGCGGCGCTGCCTCGGCTTCAGTCTTCCACGCGGGCGGACCGTAATACGCGTCGATATAGCCTTCTTCGTGCGTGCCGATTTCGAGCGACATGCGGACATAAGCTTCAGCAAGGCGATCGAGGCCGCTGCTTTGCGGCGGCGCGGTGGCGCAGGCGCCGAGTGCAAGTATAAAGAGGCTAGCGGCCAAGAAACGCATATTCTTTCCTCTCCTGCTCATTAGCAGGTTTTTGCGCCCGCGCCCCGGCGCCGCAACGTCAATCGTCGCCGATCGCTTCGGCGGCTTTCTCGTTGAGCGCTTGGGCTTCGCGGCGTGGCTTCGTGAACGGCGTCGGCTGCGGCGTCACTGTGTTGTTGCGCATCAGCGCCCGCCCCGCCTCGATGCCGCCCGCCAGCTGCAACTCAAAGCGTTCAGCATCGCGCTCGCGCACGTCTTCGATCGTCTCGGCGATCTCCATGTCCGAAAAGCCAAGCTCACGCAGCACAGCGCCCGAGAACGTCAGCGACGATTCAAACAACTCGCGCAATTGATAGTCGACACCCGCCTGCACGAGACGCATCGAATGACCGCGATCGAACGCGCGCGCGAACACCTTTGCATGCGGGAACTCGGACTTCACCAGCGCGACGATGCGGTCGGTCGTCTCCGGCTTGTCCACGCAGACGAGGATCGCCTCTGCGGTTGCGGCGCCAGAGGCTCGCAGCACGTCAAGGCGCGCACCGTCACCGTAATAGACTTTGAAGCCGAAATTGCCGGCGGCTTGAATCATCTCGACGTCGGTCTCGATCAGCGAAATATCGACGCCGCGCGCGAGAAGCGATTGACTCACGACTTGCGCAAAGCGGCCGAAGCCGATGAACAGCACGCGGCCTTCAAGATCGCGCGCGTCCTCAACACCGTCGCGCGAGACCTCGGGCGGGCGCGCGAAGCGATGCAAGAGCAAGACAACGAGCGGCGTCAGCGCCATCGAGATTATGACGATCGCGGTCATGATCGCGGCGATGCGCGCGTCCATCACGCCGCCCGTGAGTGCGGCCGCATAAAGCACGAACGCGAACTCACCGCCCTGCGCAAACAGCGCGGCGCGATTGACCGCTTCGTGCTGCGGCGCGCCCGAGAGCCGCGCGATCGCGTAAATGCCGAAGGCCTTGACCAGCATGAACGCCGCTACGCCGGCGGCGATCAATTGCCATTCCGTCAGCACCGTCGTGACATTGAGCGACATGCCGACGCTGAGGAAGAAAAGCGCCAACAGAATGCCGCGAAACGGCTCGACGTCGGCTTCGAGCTGATGGCGAAACACAGAGTCCGAGAGCAGCACGCCCGCGAGGAAGGCGCCCATCGCCATCGAGAGGCCGCCCCATTGCATGAAGAGCGCAGTCCCCAGCACCACAAGCAACGCCGCCGCCGTCATCACCTCGCGCGCGCCTGAGCGAGCGAGCAGCCCGAAGAACGGATTGAGCAGCCAACGCCCAGCGATAAAGACCACACCGACGGCCGCCGCAGCAATGCCGATGCTTAACCAAAGCGGCCGCGTGTTTTCGGCTTGCACGCCCATGATCGAAGCGAACACCGTCACCAGCGCCAGGAGCGGCACGATCATCAGATCTTCGAAGAGCAGAATAGAGACGTTGCGCTGACCCGCCTCGCTCGAGGTTTCGCCGGCATCGTCCATCATCTTCATGATCACGGCGGTCGATGAGAGCACAAAGCCGCTCGCGCCGACGATCGCCGCGGCCCAATGAATGCCCGCAGCCATCCCCACAACCGAAAGCAGCACCGCGCACGTGATCACTTGCGCCGCGCCTAGGCCAAAAATCTCCTTGCGCAGCGCCCACAACTTCTGTGGCCGCATTTCGAGGCCGATCAGAAAGAGAAACATGACGACGCCCAGTTCGGCGACGTGAAGAATGTTCTCCGGATCGCGGAAAAGGCCGATGCCAAAGGGCCCGATCAAAAGGCCCGCCGCAAGGTAACCCAGCACCGAACCGAGGCCTAAACGCCGAAACAAAGGTGCGGCCACCACAGCCGTCGCCAGCAACGCCACCGCGTGCTCCAGCCCCAATCCCCCGTCCGCCACCGCTTCCGCCGCCATTACAACGCCCTCATGCTCAAGTTGTGCACCAGATGGCGCCCTCTTGCACGGCTTTGAACCCCCTCGACGGCGCTCGAATCATTTATGCTGTTCCATTCCCCGACAGCGGAGCGCGCGATGATCGAGAACACCAGACTGACGGCGCTTGTCGCCTCGCGCATCTGCCACGACATGGTCGAGCCGATGAGCGCGATCATCCAGGGGCTTGAGATGATCAAGTCCGGCGATGGCAAAACCGATCCGGATGCGCTGTCTTTGCTTGATAACGGCGTCGGCAAAGCGTGGGCGAAGCTTGAGTTCTTCCGCTTCGCCATGGCCGGGGCGATGGCTGAGGGCGATAGCGATATTGAGGAAGGCCGGGCGGTTGCGGAGAAGCTGTACTCGGTTTTCAAATCGGAGCTGATTTGGAGCGTGGGGCCGGTGGCGATGCCGCGGCCGGCGGTGCGCGTGATCGTGAACTTGTTGCTGATCGCCAATGAGTGCTTGCCGCGGGGCGGCACGGTTGAGGTGACGGGGGCGACCGGCGAAGTCATTGTCACGGCGAAAGGACCGCGCGCTAAGCTGCGTGAGGCCACGGCCGCAGCGCTGCGCGGGGACGCGGGTGAGCTTTCGGGGCACACCATCCAGCCGACGCTGACAGCCCTGCTTGCCTTGCAAGGCGGCGTCGAGCTGATTGCGCGCGAGAGCGAAGAGAAAGTTGAACTGATCGCCCGCTCCTCCGCCTTCAAGCTCTGACGCTTTAAACCGCCTTAATACTTTCGACCGAAAGTTCCGTCTCAATCCGACGGAGCTGATTCCCATGAGACGCTGCCTTGTCGTCGACGACAGCCGCGTGATCCGCAAAGTGGCGCGGCGCATTCTCGAAGACATGCGCTTCGAGATCGAGGAAGCCGCCGACGGCCTCGAAGCGCTGCAAGCGTGCAGACGACAGATGCCTGAGGCGATCCTGCTCGATTGGACCATGCCTGTGATGAGCGGCATCGATTTTCTGCGCCAGCTTCGCCAAGAGCCCGGCGGCGACAAGCCGACTGTTGTGTTCTGCACCACAGAGAATGACGTCGAGCGCATCTCCGAGGCGCTGAAAGCGGGCGCCGACGAGTATATGATGAAGCCGTTCGACGGCGATATTCTGCACTCCAAGTTTGCCGAGGCGGGCCTCATCTGATGTTGAACGACGCCGAGTTTGCGCTTGTTGCGCGTGAAGTGAAGTCGCGCTCGGGCGCGGTGCTTTCGCGCGACGTTGCCGGGCCGGCCGAGATCCGCTTGACGCCGCTGGCGCGCCGCGAAGGCTTTGCGACCGTGACCGAACTCATCTCCGCCGCGCGCATCAGACCAGACGGCGCGCTGTGGCTCGCCATCACTGAAGCGCTAGCGCAAAGCGATACGCGCTTCTTCAGAGACAAAGCCAACTTCCAAAAACTCCGCGCCGACCTCCTTCCCGCCGCCATCAAGCGCCGCGGCCATGAGCGCGTGCGCATCTTGTGCGCCGGCTGCTCGACCGGCCAAGAGCCCTACTCGATCGCCATGATCGTCGACGAGATGCGCGACGAGGGCGTTGCCGCCGCTGTCGAGATTGTCGGCGCCGACTTTGCCGAAAAGCTGCTCGATAAAGCCCGCAGCGGCCTCTACACGCAATTCGAAGTGCAGCGCGGCCTGCCCATCCGCAAGCTGATCGCGCACTTTGAAAAGTCCGGCGATCTGTGGCGCATTTCCGATCGCCTGCGCGCGGCGGTGAAGTTCGAGACGCACAATCTGATGAAGCACCCGGGCGGCCTCGGCCAGTTCGACATCATCCTGCTCGCCCATGTGCTCAACGCCTTTGCACCCGAGACGCGCGCCGAGATCGTCAACCGCCTGACCGACGCGCTCGCGCCCGAAGGCGCCATCCTGCTCGGCGCCGGCGAAAGCTTGCCCGCCGGTTGCGAGAGCCTTGTGCTGCGCGATGGCGTTGTGACGCGCAGCGCCGCGCAACGGATCGCGGCTGTCGCTTAATCCAAGTCTGGACCGCCGGCGCCCTCGCCGGCTTCTTCATTCAAACACGCCAGCGCCTGAGCGTTTGCAGCCATGCCGGCGGGGGCGCCGGCGGTCCAGACTTTACCTGTCTCCGATGAGAATCTCCTTCATGTATTCCTCCTGCCCAAGCGGGCCGGCCGGATGCGGACGCAGCGGCGCGGGCGGCTCGGTGTTGTTGGCGAGGCTTGCGGCGAGCGCGGCCTCGTAGGTCTCAAACTCGCGCTCCCATTGCTGAATCTCGGCGTCCGCTTGCGCAAACAGCGCCAGGCGCCGGCGCAATTCGGCCCGGCGCGCTTCTTCGTTCTCGAGGTCATCCATCTGCTGCGGTGTCTGCGCCAAGCGCGCGGCGGCGTCGACGAGCCGCTCACTGACTTTCGTCCAACGCTCCGCTTGCACAAGATCGCCGTTGCGCACGGCGCGCTGCGCTTGCTTCAAAGCCTGTTCGGCTTTGTCGCGGGGATTGTCGCTCATGCGCGCACCTCCTGCTCGCCCTCGATGGGCGAGCTGTCAGCGCGCGACAGCGCGATGACTGAGTGGGTGACAGCGTGGGCTTCGCGGCGCACCGCGCCGCCACCCACTCCGACCGCTTCGCGGCCACCTCGCCCATCAAGGGCGAGGAGGGTTCTCGTGTTCATTTCAGACATGCGTCATCCTTGTTGGCTTTCGCCTCAAAATTCGGAGAGCGGGGGACGCGGGGAAGCGCGCCTAAACAATCACGCTCTTGCGAGCGTCCAAACGCGTTTCACCGCGTCCCGTGATTGACTTCCAACGGCTCTGCACAAGGAGGTTTTTCACTCCTCTGGCGAGATCGCCGCCGGCGTGCGGGTCTGCGCGATTCGAGCGCGACAGGTCCCCGGGTCTCCACGCGGTTGAAACCCCGCGGGCTTTGACGTTGCTGCGTTACGCGGCGCGGATCAGTCCAAGGGGTCTGTCCAGTCCGGGCCTCGCCTTCTCTCGTCACGTACGGAGAGAAACACCAACGCCTTCACGCTCCATCACATCGCTCATCGCATCGGTTCGAACAGGGCACCAACTGCTCTCCAGCGGAGCGATGCACGCAGTATGCGGCCGCTTGCCAGCGGGCGGATAGATTTTTTGTGGGGCTTTGGGATTCAAGGGGTTGCGACGGAGAAGCGCCGGATAGAAGGTGTTAAATGCTGTTCTGGACTAGGACGGCGCTCTTTCGAGCATGCGCACGCGCATCGTTTCGACCACAAAGGTGGTGTTTCCTCAGGGTATGAAATCGATTAGTTGTTGCTGCCATTGAATCTGGATGGCTCAGCAACAACAAGTTCCAAGAGACTTGGCGGCTCGCATTGCGGAAATCGACAACGCCGTCGAACGCGTGCGCAAGACAATCGCCGAGAGCAATGAAGCCCTTGAGCCGCATGAAAGTCGACGGATCGAAGCGTTCTGCGACGCATCAGTCGCGGCGATCGGATCCAGTGTTGACGAGCTGCGCGACAACCTCGTTGCTTGCTACAGCCTGAGCTATCGTCCGACAGTCAATCTCGATGACGCGTCTCACTCTCACTTGAGAATTGATGCGGCGGTCAATAACTTGCGCGATGCGATTGTGGGCACTGAGCAGTTGGCAGCTCAGCTTGGACTCCGGGCCGCTGGTCGGGAAATCGCGACAATTCGGACCGAGACGATCGAGACCACAACAATCGCAGCCGAGCTTTCTGACATCAAGGGCTATCTCACCCAAATCAAGTCAGCGATCGATGGCCCGAAGGTGCAACAAATCTCATTAGTGTCGCTCAACATCAAATCCATAAAAAATCAAAACACAGATTGCCTGGCTGATCACGGAAGCAAAGGACGTTGATCTCAGAGGTCTGGGGACGGCGATCGCAGGGATCGCGCGCATCATTAATGACAGTATCACCGCAATAAAAGAGCTCTCGCGGGACGTGCGACGGGCCGCCGAGTCAATCTTCACGACGGCGAAGAACGCAGCATTGAAGGCGTTTGAAGTTATTCAAACAACGGCCAATCGCTATTTCGGCACTGCCGAAACAAACAGGAAGGACCCTGAACGCATTTGGACCGAAAGCGAGATTCAAGATTTGGTTATGCGTGGCGAAACTGTGCCCGGCGACGCAGCACCCTACGTGCGAACCCTAACACTCGGGCAGCGATGGGAAACGCGCACGACGATGCAGGACGCGGCGTCACTTCGATCGTTGACCGAGCTTCGGCGTCTGACGATATTCGCGAAGAACCAAATGGATCTCAGCGCAATCGGAAGTCTGCGGCAACTCGAGGCAATCGAGATTGATGCGAATGGATCTATTGACGTATCCGCGCTTGCCGACCTGCCGAACCTTCGCAGTATTGAACTCTCGAGTGGTTACGGGAATCGCGCGCCCATGTCGTTTCCCCAAAAAGTGAACTGGCCCTCCCTTAGCCACATCAGCATCGAAGGTGCAGTAATAGGAAAAATCCCTGACCTCAGCGGTTCTACCAAGCTGAAGAGCGTTGAGGTCAAGCGCTGCACTATAGCAGCGGAGGATATTCCGGTGTTTCGCAACGCAACGCATTTGACGCTAAACAGCGTGGTTTTGGCGAACCTCGAATTCGTTCAGATGTTCGATCGCATCCAGGAACTCGACGTTAGGACGTGCTCTATAATTACACTTTGGGGTATACAGCTCGCGCCAAAACGCTCCAACGCCTCAAGATGTCGAGGAGCGTAGCGGAACGCTTCAACCTCAAAATCATCCCAGCGCATGTAGACGTGACCGGTGATCATGGTGGTAAGCTACGCCGAGCTCGCTCCTAACCACCCTCCATCCCCTCATCCTCCATCTCGCGCTCCACCCGTAGCGCCGTCAGCTGGTTGCGCTGGCGGCGGAGGACTTGGAAGCGATAGCCGTGGAAGGCGAAGCGTTGGCCGGGGTCGGGGATGGCTTGGGCTTCGTGGATGACGAGGCCGGCGATGGTGACGGCTTCTTCGTCGGGCAGATCCCAATTCATCATGCGGTTGAGATCGCGGATCGGCACCGTGCCGTCGACATTGACGCTGCCGTCGGGCTGCGGGCGCACGCCTTGGATGGCGATGTCGTGCTCGTCTTTAATGTCGCCGACGATCTCTTCCAGAATGTCTTCGAGCGTCACAAGGCCCATGAGCGCGCCGTACTCGTCCACCACGATGGCGAAGTGTTCGCGGCGGCGCAGGAATTCGGCGAGCTGATCTTCAGCGCTCGTCTGCATCGGCGTGAACCAGGGCGTGCGCTTGACGTCGTTGACGTCGAAACCGTCGCGGCCGTGCTCGGAAATGGCGCGCAAGAGATCGCGCGCGTGCAGGATGCCGACGATGTTGTCGGGCTCGTTCTGCCAGAGCGGCAGGCGCGTGTGCGGGGATGACATCGCCTGGGCGATGATCTCGCGCGGCGGCAGATCGATATCGAGCGAGCGGATCGATTTGCGATGGATCATCACGTCGGCGATGGTGAGCTCTGAGAGATCGAGCGCGCCGAGCAAGCGATGGCGCTGCTCGGCCTCGACGCCGCCCTCTTCCGCGTGCATCTCGATGGTGCCGCCGATTTCGGCGCGCGCGGCTGTCAGCACGTCGACGCTCTCATCGACGCGCACGCCAAAGAGCTTCAAGCCATTGTTCACGATCCACTGCACCGCCGCCACGATCGGCGCGAGGAAGCGCACCATCCACTGAACGGGAAGCGCCACGTTGCGCGCGATATTGTCGGCGCCGGTGATGGCGAGCGTCTTGGGGCCAACCTCGCCGAAGATCAGCAGCAGCGGCGTCAGCACAATGGCTGTGATGAGGGGCGCCAGATCGCCGTAGAGGCTCGCAAAAATGCTGGCCGAAATGGCGGAGGCGAGAACTTGCACGAGGTTGGCGCCGAGCAGCACCGCGCCGATCATGCGCTCGCGGTTTTCGTTGAGCTTGTTGACGCGCGCGGCTTTCTTGTCGCCCTCACGCTCCAACGTCGCCATGCGCGCGCGCGAGGCGCCGGTGAGCGCGGTTTCGGCGGCGGAGAAAAACGCGTTGAGCAGGATGAGGCCAACGATCACGAGGGCCGCGGCAATGAGCGAGGTGGTCATCATGTTTGTGTTTCTGCTTGCAGAAGCGCGCGGACGGCGTCTGCTGGCGTGTCCTTGTCAATGAAAGCGCCGCCGATGGCGCGCGCGAGGATGAAGGTGAGCCGGCCCGCTTCGGCTTTCTTGTCGCTGGCAATGAGGGAGAGAAGCGCTTCTGCGCTGAACGGCGCGCCAGGAAGTTGGCGGAGATCGGTGATGAAGCCGGCGGCGTTGAGATGGCGGGCGACGCGCTCTGCGTCGGCTGGCGCGCAATGGCCGAGTTGGGCCGAGAGCTTGAAGGCGAGGCTGATGCCGGCGGCCACGGCTTCGCCGTGCAACAGGTCTGCGCTGTAGCCGCCGTGCGCTTCCAGCGCATGCGCGAAGGTGTGGCCGAGATTGAGCAGCGCCCGCTCGCCCTGCTCCGTCTCGTCGCGCGCGACAACGCCGGCCTTAAAGGCGACGGCGGTGGTGATGGCGTGGGTGAGCGCGTCGCGGTCGTTATCGAGGATAGCGGCGGCGTTGGCTTCGCACCAGGCGAAGTACGCCGCATCCGCGATCAGCCCGGCTTTGACGATCTCCGCATAGCCCGCCCGGCGCTCGCGCATCGGCAGCGTGGAGAGCACATCGGTATCGGTCAGCACCAAGCGCGGCTGATGGATGAGGCCGACGAGGTTCTTGCCCTCTGGCGTATCGATCGCGGTTTTGCCGCCGACTGAGGAGTCCACCTGCGCCAGCAAAGTCGTCGGTATCTGCACGAAATCGACGCCGCGTTTCACCAGCCCCGCAGCCAGCCCCGCCAAATCGCCGATCACGCCGCCGCCGAAGGCGATGACGAGGTCTTTCCGCGTGATGTTGACGGCGAGCATGGCGCTGAGCAATTGTTCGAGGCCGACGAAGCTTTTGGTTTGCTCGCCGGGCTCAAGCACGAAGACGTTGCGCGTATCGAGGCGGCCAAGACCTGCGATCAATGTTTGCAGATGCGCGTCAGCTACGTTGCGATCGGTCACCACAAACACGCGCCCGCTCGGCGCAAACGGCGCGATCAGGTCGCCAGCGCGCGCCAGCAGGCCGTGGCCGATATGCATGTCATAAGAACGCGCGGCGAGTCGGACAGGGATGGTTTGGGTCATTCGCTCTTGGATAAATGCGCACGCAGCGCGTCGAGGATAGCGCTGACGGCTGAGTTATGGGGGCCGGCGCCGGATTCGATGGTGAGATCGGCTTCGGCGTAAAGCGGATAGCGCTCTTCGATCAGCCGCTCCATCACCGCTTGCGGATCGTCTTCTTTCAGCAGCGGGCGATGATCGCGCTTGGTGACGCGCTTCATCAGCACGTCGAGCGGGGCTTTCAGCCAGATCGAGATGGCGCGCTCCTTCATCAGCGCGCGCGTCTGCGGATTGACGAAAGCGCCGCCGCCAGTGGCCAGCACGTGAACGGGCCCTGCGAGCAAACGCGCGATGACATTGCGCTCGCCGCGGCGAAACTCGCACTCGCCACGATCGGCGAAGATATCCTCGATCGATTGGCCGGCGGCGGCGACAATGGCGTCGTCAGCGTCGACGAACGGCAACTCCAGCGCGCTGGCGAGGCGCCGCCCGATCGTGGTCTTGCCCGCCCCCATCAGGCCGACCAGGGCGATGGTGCGCGGCGGCGCGATCCCGGCGGCCTGGCGGCGCAGTTCGGCTGCGGCGTCCGCCCGCTCGCCGATGTCACTGCTCTCCGGGCGCACCACGAATCACCTCAAAAGGACCTGCGCTAACGGTGTTAACGCCGGACCGGTTAGAAACTGGCCACATTTTGGGGGCATTCTCGCCCGCTCGCAACGGCAGGGGCCAAATCAGGCGATGTTCCGACGCAGACGACGGCGCTCCTCTTCGTTCGCCCGGCGGGCACCGCCGCAGGTGGGCTATATCGCAATCGGGCTCGGCGTTGTCGCCGTGATCGCCGCCTTCATCTTCTTTATCCGCCAGTCCGACGTGCTTGCGCCCGAGCGCCAAGAAATCCGCGTCGAGCTGGAAGACGCCTTCAAGGATTAGTTTCATGCTTAACCGCAGCTTGGCGCTGGCGGCGTTTACCGCGCTCACGCCGATGACCGCTCTCGCCCAGAACAATCTGCCGCGCCCGGTCGAGACCCAAGAGCTGAGCCAGCTCGACGGCTGGAGCGTGAGCGCTTTGTCACGCGCTGACGGCGCCCTGCCCGCCGATCTGTGGACGCGCAGCGATCCGGACGTGCTGGCTGTGATCTTCGATCGGCTGCCGGCAGTCTACGACTCGCCAGCGACGTTGGGCTTGGCGCGGCGCGTGCTGTTCTCCGGTGGTGAAGCGCCGCGCGGCGATGGGACGGTAGCTGTGCGACGGCGTTTCGAGGCGCTCGGCAAAATGGGCGCCGCCGACGAACTGGCGACGATGGCGTCAGGCGCGGGCGCGTCGCTGAACGATCCGGGCATCGCGATGTTTGCGGCGCAGGCCGAACTGGCGCGCGGACGCCGCGCTGAAGCGTGCGCCCGCGGCCGAGGCGCCAATGCGGGTGAAACGCCGCCTGTGTTTTTCCTGCGCTTGCGCGCCTATTGCGCGGCCGTGACCGGCGATCGCGCCGCAGCCGATTTGGCGCTGGAGTTCGCGCGCGCGCAAAATGCGGCGGATGCCTGGTATACCGGCGCGATTGCCGCTGCAGGCGGCGCGCCAGCAGCGCGGCCGCCAGCGGCGCGCTACGACAATTCGCTCGCCGCACAGCTTTCCATGGCGGCTGGCTTGCGGCCCGGTCCGAACGCGCTGAACGACTCTTCCACGCTAGCGCTAATCGCGCTCGCCCGCGCCGACGCCGCGCCGCAACCGCAACGCGCGCAAGCGGCTTGGCTTGCCTTCCGGCGCGGCGCGTTGTCAGCGGCCGACACGCGCCCAATATTGGCGGCGACGCCGGCCGAGATCACGTCCGGCTTGCCGGCTGTAGTCGCTTCCTTGCGGCGTATCGCAACGGTGACGCCGCCGCCTGCGGCTGCGGGTTCGGAAGCGGGCGCGGTGTCGGCGCTAGAAACGACCTCGGCGATCGCTGACGCATTGCGCCAAGCGAGCGCGCCAGCTGAGTTCGCGGCGGTGTCGCGCTTCTTCCAGCGCGAAATCTCCACCCTGGAAACGGCGCCGGATGTTGCGGCGGCCGTGTTGTTCGCGCGCGCCACCCTGCTCAATGGCGATGTCGCTAACGGCACCCGGCTGATCGCAAGCGCCCGCCAAGCCGGGGCCGACGAAGCGGTGCTCGCGCCACTCGATGCGGCCTTGGTTGCGATGACTGGCGCGCGCGGCGAACAAGGCACGATGGCGCTGCAACGCCGCATCGATCGCGGCGCCGGCCAACCGCGCGCCGCTGCGCGCGATGTGGCGATCCTCGCCGCACTCGGCGCGCCTGTGAACGGGCCGACACAAGCGTTCGTATTGGCCAATGCGCCGCAAGGCGGGGCGCGCGCGGAGTCCGGCGCGATGCTGGCGCTCGCGAGCGCGGTTGAGCGCGGCGCGATCGGCGAAGGCGCCTTGCTCGCCGTCGTCGCCGCCGGCGAGGGCGGACCCGCGCGGCTCGACGCGGAATCGCTAGAACGGATCATCCGCGCGCTGCGCGGCTTGCGCCTCGACGACGACGCGCGCCGGATCGCGGTGGAGGCGATCCTGGCTGGGGCGCCGGCGAGCTAAGGAAGCTTGCCGTAGGCTAGCTCCAGCGATATATTCAAAATGAATACTGGAGTTTGCACCCGTGGCTTCGACCTCTCTGACGCTTGGCCCGCATTGGGAAGACTTCATCGAACGCGAAGTCGCCTCCGGCCGCTATGCGTCCGCTAGCGATGTCATGCGGGCTGCGCTGCGCGAACTGGAAGAGCGTAGCCAGAAGCTCGAGGCGCTCCGCACGCACTTGGCGGAGGGCGCGGCGCAAGCGGCGCGTGGCGAATTCGTCGATAACGTAACAGTCGATAGCATCATGCAGGGCGCCAAGGCTCGCGCCAGAAAATGAAACGCTACCGGATCGCGCGCGCAGCGTTGCGAGACCTGGAGACGATCGGCGCATATACCTCCGAGAAGCGGGGTGAAGCGCAGGCACGTCGCTACACTGGAGACCTCCTGAAACGTTTTCAGTGGCTCGCCGAACATCCAACGGCGGGCCGTCCACGAGACGAGATCGCGCGCGGCTATCGCAGCTTTCCGCAAGGCACTCATCTCATCTTCTATAAGTTGGACACCGATGATGTTCACATCATCGGTGTCCCGCATATGTCGATGGATCTAGGCTCGTACTTCGACGAGGAATCCTAGCTCGGCCGGCTGTTGCCCAGGTTCACGTCGGCGACCTTGTCCGCAAAGTCTTTCTTCGGATCGGCGCCGAGCAGCATTTTCACGCCGGCGAACAGGCTGTTTTCGTTGAGCCTAGATTTGCGCGTGGCCGGGGTCGAGGCGGAGTAATTGAAGCTTCGGATCATCCTTGCCGCCTTCGAACCATGCGGCGACCCATGGGTTCCAGAGCTTCTCGATCATGGCGCGATCGTTGTTCAGGCTGATATCGCCATCGAAGCAGGCAAACAGTTCGTGCCCGTTGGATACGAATTGCGTCATCACCCGCGCGCTGCCGTTAATGGCGCGGACGAAGTCGGTGTCCTTAGATGAGAAGATCCAGATCGGACCGCTCTCATCGTCGCCTTCGAGGGGCCGTCATCGGCTGAGCGTGGCGCTCGGATCGTTGATCAGGCGGATCATGATGGTGCGCTCGGACTTCAGATGCTTCCAGAATTTCTCGCGGATTTCAGCGTCGTTGGTCATGGGGGCTCCTTTGTTTGCGAACGGAGCGCAGGTAGAATTGTTCCCGCTCGGAGGCGCTGCTAGTGCTGACGACAGGGGGAGTTCATGGCCGAGCAGCTCGGCATTTTGTGCACGGCGACCAACTGGGCCGCGCCGCCGAGAACGGCCGCGGCGCTGACCAAGTGCGGCGCTGACGTGTGCGTCGTCGCGCCGCCGGGCAGTTACGCGGCGCTGACGCGCTTCAAAGCTGCAGACATCATCATGCCCGTCGATGACCTCTTCCGGGCGATGCCGTCAGTGCTGCGGGCGCTGGCCGAGGACTTCGGCGCGCATGCTGTTTTGCCGGGCGACGATTTGGCGTTCGCCGCTTTGGCCAAGTTCGTCACGCGCATGGATCAACTCGAGACTAGCGAGACCACGCGGACGATGATGGTGCGTTCGATGCCAAACGCGCCGACTGCGCGTTTACTGGCGTCCGATTCCGATTTCATCGTCGCACAGCAGCATCGCCAGCTCTGCCCTGCGCCGCCCTGCGTCGCCAATCCTGGGCTCGCCGACGCAGAGGCGTTCGCGGCCGCGCATGGCTATCCGGTAGTGGTGAAGCGCGACGGCTTTGCGTCTGGCCACGGCGTTAGCATTTGCCGCGACCGGGAAGCGCTCGCGGGCGCGCTGGCGCAACCTCAGCCCCACCCGCGCAACGCCACCTTCGTGCTGCAGAAGTTTGTGCCGGGCACGGTGTACGGCGCGACGGTGAGCGGCGTTTCTGGGCGGCCGCTGGCGGGCTTCAGCTTCGTGAAGCATCGCTGCTCGACGGAGAACGGCGCCACCAGCGTTGCCTTGCATGATCACCGCGACGACATCGTGCGGCACGCGTTTCAGCTCTTCGAGGAGTACGGCCTCAACGGCTTTTCAGGCTTCGACTATATCGTCGATCCCGAGGGCAAAGCGCACTTCATCGAGATCAACCCGCGCCTGATGCCCACAGGCCACCTCACCTGTTTCGGCGTTGACCTCTCCGCTGTGTTCATGGCCGCACTCAGCGGCCAACCGCCGCCGCCGCCGCCGCCGCGCACGCATGAGTATGCGGCGCTGTTTCCCAATGAATGGGCGCGGGACACCGATAGCCCTTACTTGCGCACCGCGCTGCACGACGTGCCGTGGCACGATCCGCAAGTGCTGGCCGCCATGATTGACCGCTCGCTGGCCGCGCAAAGCCGCTAGGATGCGCGCATGAGCGATTCCGCTTTGATCGAGGCGTTTCTGGAAATGCTCTCCGCCGAGCGCGGGGCGCGGGCGAATACGCTGGATGCGTACGCGCGCGATCTGGAGGATGCGCGCGGCGGCGTGCGCGGCGGGCTGAAGGACGCGAGCGCTGAAACGATCGAGGCGTATGTGGCGGAGATGGGCCGACGCGGTCTCGCGCCGGCGACGGCGCGACGGCGGATTTCAGCGCTCAGGCAGTTCTATCGCTTCCTGCTCGGCGAGAACATACGGGCTGACGATCCGACATCGCGCCTCGATGCGCCCAAGCGCGCGCGGTCGCTGCCGAAGACGCTTTCGGTGGAGGAGATCGAGCGGCTGATCGCGGCGGCGGAGTCGCCGCGCGACAAGGCGATCATTGAGTTACTCTATGGCGCTGGATTGCGCGTGAGCGAGCTTGTGTCGTTGCCGCTGCGCATGGCGCCGAAGCCGGGCCAAGAGCACATGGTGATCGAAGGCAAAGGCGGCAAAGAGCGCTTGGTGGCGCTCGGCGGCCCGGCCCTCGCCGCACTCGATGCGCACTTGGCCGCGCGCACAGCGGCGCTGCCGAAAGCGGAAGCGGCGCGTGAGCGTGCTGCGCGATGGCTATTTCCCAGCACAAGCGCGGCGGACGGCAAGCTGACGCGCCGGCGCGTCGGGCAAATGCTGGAGACGGCGGCGGTGAAAGCCGGCATCGATCCGACGCGCGTCAGCCCGCACGTGCTGCGCCACGCGTTTGCAACGCACTTGGTTGAAGGCGGCGCTGATCTGCGCACGGTGCAGACGCTGCTCGGCCACGCCGATATCGCGACGACGCAGATTTACACGCACGTGGCCGAGGGACGGTTAAGAACCCTGGTGGAAACCAAGCATCCGCTGGCGAAGAAGAAGTGACGCAAGTCTTGCGTTGGAACCGCTCTGGCGCCATCTCGTTGCGGTAGGATGACCAGCGCACCTCTCCCCTCACAGCCCGGCCGGCTCTCGGCGCTCGCGGTTTACGTGTTCTATCTGTTGAGCATTCCGAGCTTCGCGATTTTCGCGCTGGTCGGCGTGATCGTGGCGATTGCGTCGCGCGAGGGCGCGGGGCCGTTGGCGCGTTCGCACTTGGATTATCAGGTGCGCATTTGGTTCACGGCGTTCTGGTGGTCGATCGGCATCGCCATCCTTTGCTTGATCGGCTGGATGCTGACGATCATGCTGATTGGCTTCCCGATCCTGCTGCTGGTCTGGATCGCGGCCATCTGCATCTTCATCTGGTTCACGGTCGTTTCGTTTTTGGGCCTGCTTGCACTGCTCGACGGGCGCCCGAAGTAGGAGCGCTTTCGATGCAGGCTTGGGTGTTGCTGGGGCTCGCGGGCGTCGCTGAGATCGGCTGGGTGATCGGGCTCAAATATTCCGAGGGCTTCTCCAAGCCATGGTGGACAGGTTTCACCGTGATCTCGCTCGTGATCTCGATGGTGCTGCTCGGCTGGGCGGTGAAGACGCTGCCGATCGGCACGGCGTACGCGGTGTGGACCGGCATCGGCGCGGTGGGCGCTGCGATCGCTGGGCTATACCTCTTTGGCGAAAGCGCAAACGCCATGCGCTTGGCGTGTATTGCGCTGATCGTTGCGGGTGTGGTGGGCTTGAAGCTCGCAACGCCTGGCTGAACGAGCTTGCGGGTAAAGTCGGCGCGGCGCTAATGACGGGGCTCAAGGAGCCGCTATGCCGTTGATCAAGCGCAAGCACGCCACGGCGAAGGCGTATGTGCACGACTGGCTGGAGCCGGATCAGCCCGGCGGCATCAACGCTTTCTCGGCGACGATCATTCTGCTGGTGATCGTCAGCCTCTTCTCGCTTGCGCTGGAAACCGAAGCGGCGCGCGCCGACACGACGCTTGAGCCGTGGGTGCGCGGGATCGTGGCGCAGATCAATCTGATCGTGGTGTGGGTGTTCGCGGCGGAGTTCGCGCTGCGCTTTTGGTCCGAGGGCGAGAACCCGGCGCACAAAGGTGTCGTAGGGCGCCTTAAATTTCTAGCGCAGCCGATCACCATTGCCGACGTGCTGGCGTTTCTGCCGGAGCTGATCGTTATTCTGTTTTACCCGCAGGCGGCGGGCGGGTGGCTAGCGGCGTTGCGGGCCTTGCGCCTCTTCCGCTTATTCAAGCTGGCGCGCTACGTGCCGGCGTTTGCGATTGTCGGCTCGGCAGTGAAGCGCGCTTGGGCGCCGTTGCTGGCCGCGCTCTGCGTCGCGGCGGCGCAACTCTATATCGCGGCGATGATGCTCTATTTCATTGAAGGCGAAGAGAAGCCCGAGGCGTTCGGCTCGATCATCCGCTCGCTCTGGTGGGCGATCGTGACTCTGACGACTGTCGGTTATGGCGACGTCTATCCTGAAACGGCGTGGGGGCGCGTTGCGGCCGGCATTGTCGCGCTCGCAGGCATCGGCATCGTGGCGATGCCGACTGGTATTCTGGCTTCGGCGTTTGCGGAGGAGTTTCGCGAGCGTCACGAACGCGCGCAAAAGGCGCATGACGCCAAGGCCAAGCGCGCACCGACGGAGTAGCGCAAAGAAAGAGGCGGCGGAGTTTGAGCTCCGCCGCCTCCAGCTTTGGTTCGAACGGGCTTCAGTGTTAGCGGAAGCTGATCGTCACCGCCGTGCGGCGGTTCAGCGGTTCGCGGACACCATCGGCGGTCGGACGCGCGAGCGCGCCTTCGCCGCGGGCTTCAGTGCGAATGGCGCCGGCCGCAAAGCCGCGGGCCACCATCGCATCGCGCACGATAGATGCACGACGCTCCGAGAGTTCTTCATTGTAGGCCGGCGAACCCGACGTATCGGTATGGCCGACGACCACAGCCGAGTTCACGTTGCACTGACGTGCGCGCGCGGTGGCGGCGTCGACGGTTTCAAGCGCCGCTTGATTGAGCGCCGAGCGATCCCATTCGAAGTACACGACGAACTCCGAGACCGGGCACGCTTGTGCTTGCGGCTGCGGTTGCGGCGCGGGCGCCGGACGCGGCGGCGGCGGCGGCGCCGCCGCAACTGGCGCAGGCGCCGGTGAGCCGAACGTGTAGCGCAATCCGAGCGTTACCGCTTCGTGGGTATAATCGCCTTCGAAGGCGGTGGGCGTGATGTCGACAACGCCGTCAAATTCGGCGTCCGGCACGACGAAGTAGCGATAGCCGAGATCGGCGCTCCAGTTTTGGTGGAACTGCCAATTGACGCCCACGAGCCCCTGATAGGCCACGCCGGTATATTCGTCGTCCCAACCGAAGAGCACGCCGCTGCCTTCGGATTCGATCTGCGCCGCGCCGACGCCGAGGCCGATATACGGTTGCAGGCTGCCGTGACGGTTGAAGTCGTAGAACAGGTTGGCCATCAGCGAGATCGCTTTGGCTTCAGCGACGGCGCCGAGCGCCACGTCTTCTTCGAACTGGTTGTCGCGATAAGCGAACTCGCCTTCGAGACGGAAGCCGTTCTCGAAGCCGCGGCCGATGCCGATCGCGGCCATCTCTTCGTCGTCAATGTCCGCTTCTTCGATAACTTCGAGTTCGCCTTCGACGGTGACGCCGATATCGCCGCGAACATAAATGTCGCGCGTGTCAGCCGCGGCTGGGACGGCGACAGCGCCGCCAGCGAGAAGCGCGGTGAGCGCCAGAGTGGATTTCAAATTCATGGTAAGTCCCTTGGGTGATGCAATTGATCCCCGCGGAAGCATTTGAACGCCGATGAGTTAAGGCCCGTCCAAGGTGTCGCAGATGACCTGCGCTTGGATGCGACATGTGACAAAGCAGTCGCACTCCATCGAATGAAGCGCGCTTCTTGACTGCGAAAGTTCCCTGGGAACTTTTGCGCTACGCAGGTGGGCGCGAGAGATTGAGACGCTGGCGTTCGACAACGCGGCCGTTTTCAAGCGCGCCTTCAATCAACTCCGTCGCCGATAAACCGAACACGCGGTTGCCGATGAAGAGCGCGCGCGTGTTGCCGTACCAATCAACGCACGAGACTTCGCACTGATAGCTCGGATCGCGCGCATTCGGATCGGCGTTCAGCGTGCCGGCGTCGGCGAGCTGGCCCGCGGCGCTCAGCGTGAGATAGCTGATGTCGGACGCCCCAGAGCGCCAATGCCAACGATTGCCTTCTTTAACGCGCGTCACCGTCGGCAGCCCCATAATGCCATCCCCTTCCGGACGCACGAGTGCGTTGAAGGCGTGGCTGCGGCCTTCGGATTCGTAGCGGTTCTGCAGCAGCTGCGTTTGCGTGATGCGCGGGCGGCCGTTGAGATCGAGCAATGACACTGAGAGACCCGCATCGGTGCGATAGCCGGTGAGCACGATGTCGCCGCCGGCGCGCTCGACGCGGATAATGTTGTGCGGCGCTGTGAGCGTGGTCGAGGCGCGCGGGCGATCGAGCGGCACGGCGATCACGCGGCCGGTCAGCGGCTCAGCGTTCTCGCCGGGTGGTGACGAGGTTCGGCTTTGCCGGCCGCCATAGACGACGTGGGTTTGGGTGTAGCGCACTTCGTAAGCGCGACCGCCGGGGCTTGGCGTGCGCGTATAGCTCGATTGCGGCGCTTGGCGCGGGCGCGTGCCAAACGCGGTGAAGGGCGCGCGGAAGTATGAGACGTTGAGATCGTCGCGCTGGCTCGTGCCGCAGTCGCGCGTGTCTTGATTGAGCAGCGCGCGGAATTCAGTGCCGGACGCGTCGAGCGCCAATTGGTTCATCGGCACGCCACGCGCAAAGAGCGCGGAGGGCGCGGAATTGTCGAGCGGTACGCGATAGAGCGTAGCGGGCAAGCTCTCGGCGCGATCGCAGGCGGGCAAGGCGTCATCCCATGGTTGCGGTGTGACCCAGAGATAGATATCCGACGTCGAGACGAAAAACTCGCGCTCGCCGCCACCAACGAACGCGGTGGTGCGGCACTCGAACTCGTCGCCGGCGCGGACGTTCCCGAGCGGGCAGACGGAGACTGAGTGCACCGTCGGCTGATGCAGGCTTTGCACCGGCTTGTAGATGTCTTGCGCATCGAACAGCGGCCGGCCGGCGGTGGTGACGGCGCGATTGTCGCCGTCGCGGATCCAGCGGCGCACCAGCGGCCATTGCACCGGACGCATGGCGTTGAGCGATGAGAGGTCGAGCGGCGTGTAGATGACGAGATTGCCGTTGACGAGGCGCGTGGCGTAATTCTCGACGTCGTAATAATCGTTCGAGCTGATGTAGTACGTCGCTTCGCGCGTCAGCTGGCCATCGTCGCTCAGCGTCAGCACGGTGATTTCAGAGGCGCGCTCGCGATAGGAATAACCGGCGACCAGCACGCGATTGCCGCTGGTCAGCATTTCGTCGAACCAAGTGTCCTGCCCGCGCCAGCGATAGACGTTGGTGCGGTTAGCGAGCGCGAGGCCGTTTTGCTCTGGGCCGGCGCGCGTATCGACGACGAACAAGCGTCCGTCTTGCAGCACGACCAAGAAGCGGCCGATCTGTTTGACGATGCCGCCTTCGTCGACGCCTTGCGTCTGCGTGTTGGTGATCGAGGACGGCTCGCCGCTCGACGGCTGCGCAGAGCCGGTGACGATGATGCCGCTCTCGGCCGCGGCCGCGCCAGCCATCGGCGCTGACGGAGGCGGCGGTGGCGGTGGTGGTGGCGGCGGCGGCACGGGAGGGGCAAAGCCATCGGCTGCGCCATAGTCGCGGCGGCGCAAATGGCCGGCGGCGCGCTGGAAGTCTTGCAGATAGCGCTGGAACTCAGTTTCGCTGGCGAAGCGTTCGAGTTGATCCCAAACCGGCGTCACCACCGGCTCCTGCGGACGCTTGGTCTGTGCGACCGCCGAGGTTGCCATAACAAGGACAGCCGCAGCCGCCAGCCAACGTACGCTCATGGTGGTTCTCCCCTATCGGAGAGAACGCACCACAATTATGGCGCCGATGCGATCAGAACTTTATCAAAATGGGTTGATGCGACGCCGGCGCGAATAGGCCAGATAGCCGACATTGGCGCCGAGGCGGAACCCGACCCCAGCGCGCATCGGCGCGAGCGTGATGTGATCGCGGCGCTGATAGTTCACGCCGACGCCGCCGATGAAATAGGCCGATCCATCGACGCCCGGGAAACGCTGGAAGATGCTATCCGGGTTGGTCGTGCCGTAAACCAGCGTGAACACGCGCGAGGCGTTGCCGCCGGTGTCGAAGCCGATCGAGGGCCCCTGCCAGTAAACGCGCGTGACGCTGCGCCGGCCTTTGAAACGCAAGCGCCCGTCGCCATAGCGCAGGCCGACACCGATGGCGCCAGAGCCTTCATTGCCTTCAATGTAGCCGTTCGGCCGACCAAGCTCATCGAACACGCGGCTGACAACGGTGGCCAGACCTTCGGCGCCGGCGCCGAAGAAACGCTGCGCAGCAGCAAGTATCTCATCCTCGGAATAAGTCTGCGGCTCTTGCGCAAACGCCGTCGCGGGCGCGAGCGCGCTGGCGGCGAGGCCAAGGGCTGCGGCGCGGCGGGAGATGGGATTTTTATCGGACATGAGGGCGGCCTCCGGTGGGATGCTGCTTATCTGAGCACCGTAGAGCCTGAGCGCAAGATGAATGGCTCAAACGCCCGGCGCGACGCCGTCTTCAAATCTGCCGATCGCCAAAAACCGATCACGACGCTGATGACGGATTTCGGTTCGGGTGAGGCCGACGAAATCGTCGAGCACGGCGGCGACGGCGGCGCCGACGCTGGCGATGGCGGCGGCGGGTTCGCGGTGGGCGCCGCCCATGGGTTCTTGGATGATGTCGTCGATGACGCTGAGTTCGAGCAAATCTTGCGCGGTGATCTTCAGTGAATTGGCGACGTCTTTGACGCGATCAGGCTTCGGCTCGTCGCCGTCTTTTTTCTTGTAAAGGATCGAGGCGGCGCCTTCGGGGCTGATCACCGAATAGATCGAGTGTTCAAGCATCAGCACTTTGTTGGCCGCCGCGATAGCGATTGCGCCGCCAGAGCCGCCCTCGCCCGCGATCACGGCCACCATCGGCACGCCAAGCGTGAGGCAGCGTTCGGTGCTTCGCGCGATCGCTTCACCCTGGCCGCGCTCTTCGGCGCCGATGCCAGGATAGGCGCCAGCCGTATCGACGAAGCTGACGACGGGAAGCGAGAAGCGGTCAGCGAGATCCATCAGGCGCACGGCTTTGCGATAGCCTTCGGGACGCGCCATACCGAAATTGTGCTTCAAGCGCTCTTGTGTCGTGCGGCCCTTTTCGTGGCCGAGCACGACGACGGGGCGGCCCAGGAATTTGCCGGTGCCGCCTAGGATGGCGGCGTCTTCGCCGTAATTGCGATCGCCGGAAAGCTCGATGAAATCGGTGACGAGCGAGGAGACGTAATCGCGAAAGCGCGGACGCTCGGGATGGCGGGCGACTTGCGTCTTCTGCCAGGCGTCGAGCTTGGAATAGATGAGCGCGAGTTGGCTCTCGGCTTTGGTCTTCAAGCGCGAGAGTTCAACGCCTTGGCTGATCGCGTCAGCGCCGGAAGCTTCGGCCAGGGCCTGAAGCTCCTCAATCTTGGCTTCGATCTCGGCGACCGGCTTTTCAAAGTCGAGATAGGTGCGCAACACGGTTTGGTGGACCCACGCGGCGGGAGCCCGCCGGAAGCGCCGGACAATAGCCTCCCCGCCCCTTGCTTCAAGGTAAAGCGCCAGGGCGAAGTGCCGGATTGCGCTGAAGGACGGCGCATATCATGCTGCGGATGCGAACAGAACAGGATCAAGCACAGTGACCAAGCCGCCCCGACAGTTTTTCTCGCCCCTGGCGAGCGGCGCCCCCGCCCCGCTGCAGGAGCTGCCGGTGCGGCTGGAGCGGTCGATCCATTTCGTACCGCCGCATCAAGAAAAGCTTCGCGCCAAGGTCCCCGAGCTGGCGGGGCAAGTCGATGTCGTGCTGGCCAATCTTGAAGACGCGATTCCCGCCGACGCTAAGGACGCGGCGCGCGCTGGCGCTGTCGCGATGGGCAAGAGTTTCGATTTCGCCAAAGCCGGCGTCGGCTTCTGGTCGCGCATCAATGCGCTCAACTCGCCGTGGCATCTTGATGACGTGACGACATTGGTCGGCGAATTGGGCGACCGGCTGGACGTGATCATGGTCCCGAAGGTCGAAGGGCCTTGGGACATCCACTACATGGATCAGCTGTTGGCTTTGCTCGAAGCCAAGCATGGCTTGAAGAAGCCGATCCTGCTGCACGCGATTTTAGAGACGGCGCAGGGTGTCGCGAATGTGGAAGCCATCGCTGGCGCGAGCCCGCGCATGCATGGCATTTGTTTAGGCCCTGCCGATCTCGCCGCGTCGCGCAAGATGAAGACGACGCGCATCGGCGGTGGTCATCCGGGCTATCGCGTGCTCTCGGATGCGAATGCGGACGACGCGCCGCGGGAGAGCGCGCAGCAAGATTTGTGGCACTACACGTTCGCGCGCATGGTCGATGCTTGCGTGATGCATGGGCTCAAACCGATGTACGGCCCGTTCGGCGATTTCGCTGACGCAGCCGCATGCGAACAACAATTCCGCAATGCTTACCTCATGGGCTGCGTCGGCGCCTGGACGCTGCATCCAAGCCAAATCGCCATTGCGCGCAAAGTGTTCACGCCGGAGCCGGACGAAGTGAAACTCGCTCTGCGCATGATCGCGGCGATGCCGGATGGAACAGGCGTCGCACTCGTCGATGGCAAGATGCTCGATGACGCCACCTGGAAGCAGGCGAAAGTGATCGTCGATTTGGCGAAGCAGGTCGCCGCGAAAGACACGGAGATGAAGGCGGCGTACGGGCTTTGACGCCCGCGTGACGATCGTCACGCACGTTTCCCACTCCCCTCCCTACCTGAGCAGCATGAGACCGCTGCATGCCTTTGTTCTGGCCGTCGCCATAGTGAGCTGTTTCGCGCTGACTGCGCTGATCGCGGCGCCGGGATGGTTTGGCTTGTGAGCGCGTGACGCTTGTCACTGCGCCTCACGCGCGACGGTCCTAACGTTGAACTGAGGGCTTTTGTCTTTCGGGAGAAAGCGATGAAAACGTCTACCTTCGCCTGCATCATGATTGCTGCAGTTTCGTATTTCGGAATCAGCGTCGCTGTCGCCAACGCGCAAACCATCGCACGCACGCCGCCCCCCGCTGCTTCGGGCCGCCTGGTCGCGCGCACGATCGATCTCATCCCGATCCCGTCGCGCATCGCGCACGGCGTCGTGTCGGTGCGCAACATCGGCACGTCAGCGTCGCTGCCGTCCGTGGTGACGGTGGACTGTCACCGCCCGAACCAGGAAGGCGGCTGCGCCGACATTCCGGCGGCGTACCTGGCGCAGTACACGGACGCGGCCTATCCCAATCGCCTCGTCGTGCAAGTGCCGGCGATCCAGCCGGGGCACGTCTACAATCACACGCTGCCGTGGTTTGCGGGCGCGGGTTGGACGTCGGGCCAAACCTATGAGTTCGACTTCGTCGCAGACGCCGGCGCGACCAACAACGAAAGCAATGAAGCCAACAATACCGGCTCGCACGCATGGGTCGCGCCGTAAGCGGACCAAATCGAGCTTGACGGGGTGACAGTGCGTGGCGCGTTGAATACCGTGCCACGCATGCGCCTCATCTCAGTTCTCGCCGCCCTCGCCTTTTTCGCAACGCCAGCCTTCGCGCAAGTCGCGCCGCCCACCGCGGCGGAACTCGCCCGGCTCGATCGCATCGTGCGCATCGCGCCGATCATCGACGGCCATAACGACCTGCCGTGGGCGATCCGCGACGATCACGGCAACGAGCTCGCCAATGTCGATCTCAACAGCGACACACGGCTGCTGACGCCACCGCTGCACACGGACATTCCACGATTGCGCGCCGGACGCGTCGGCGGGCAGTTCTGGTCGGTCTATGTGCCGGCCTCGTTGCAGGGCGCGGCGGCGACGCAAGCCGTGCGCGAACAGATTGCGCTGACGCGGGCCATCATCGCCGCTTACCCCGAGACGTTCGAGTTTGCCGGCAGCGCAGCCGACATCACGCGCATACATCGCGCCGGCCGTATCGCTTCAATGTTTGGCATGGAAGGTGGCGAGGCGATCAATGGCTCGCTGGAGACGCTGCGCGAATTCCGCGAAGCCGGCGTGCTTTACATGACGCTGACGCACTCGACGACGATCGCCTGGGTCGATAGCGCGACGGCTGCGCCGCAGCATGGCGGTCTCTCCCCGTTTGGCGAAGAGGTGATCCGCGAGATGAACCGGATCGGCATGCTAGTTGATCTCAGCCACGTCTCCGCCGATGCGATGCGCGACGTGTTGACGATTACGCGGGCGCCGGTGATTTTCTCGCACTCGTCTGCGTTTGCCGTAACGCCGCATCCGCGCAATGTCCCCGATGACGTGCTGCAACTCGTGCGGCGCAATCGCGGCGTGGTGATGGTGAATTTCTTTCCGGCGTTCACTTCTACTGAAGTCTGGCACTGGGGCGCGGAGCGCTTGGGCGAGCAGGCTCGTCTGCAAGCGCTCAATCCTGGCAATCCGGAAGCGGTGACGACGGGCGTCGCGGCTTGGGTCGCAGCCAATCCGCGGCCGCAGATCGATGCGGGCGTCATCGCCGATCACATCGAACATATCGCGCGCATCGCCGGGCGCGGCGCGGTTGGGCTCGGCGCCGATTATGACGGCGTGCCGTTCCTGCCGGTCGGCATGGAAGGCGTCGATGGTTATGCGGTCCTGTTCGCCGAACTGATGCGGCGCGGCTGGAATGATCGCGATTTGGCCGGGCTCGCCGGCGGCAATGTGTTGCGCGCGCTGCGCGAAGCCGAGCGCGTGGCCGCGCGCTCGCGGTAAACGATCACGCTTGCCTTGCGGCGCGGCCCGTGCGGGAGTGCGGGCATGCGGATTTCGGCTCTCATCCTGACGTTGGCGCTGACGGCGTGTGCGACGGCCGCGCCGCCGATCAATACGCCATTGGGCGGAATACGCGCGGACGTCGGCGGGCGCGTGCCTGTCGGCGAAGATTTGATCGTACTGGCGCTTTCGGGCGGCGGTGCGCGGGCGGCTTCGTTTCATCTGGGCGTGCTGCAAGGGTTGCGCGACACGCCTGGGCGCGATGGGCGGCCGCTCACCGAGCACATCGCGCTGATCAGTTCGGTGTCCGGCGGCTCGGTACTGGCGGCGTATTACGGGCTGCATGGCGACGCGGGTCTCGACACGTTCGACGCAGCTTACCTCGCACGCGACTGGCGCGTGCGTACGCCGAGCTCGCCGCTCGGCTTAGCTGGCGCGCTGCGCGGCGGCTTCAACGGGCCGACGCAAGTGGCGGCTTGGCTGAATGAGAATGTGTATGGCGGCGCGACTTTGGGCGATTTGGGCGCCGGGCCGCGCGTGGTGCTGAACGCGACCGATCTCTACAATGCGACGCCATTCGCGTTCACACAGTTTTTCTTCGACGGCGTTTGCAGTGATGTCCGCGCCGTGCGTGTGGCCGATGCGGTGGCGGCATCGATGGCCGCACCCGTCGCGTTCCGGCCGGAACTGGTGGAGAGCTTCGCTGCGCGCTGCGATGGGCCGCCGGCTTGGACGTCGCGCGTTCTGGCCGATCGCGCTGCGTCAGAGAATGTACGCCAAACGGCACGGGCGTTTTTGAACTATCGCGGCGACACGCGCGCGGCGCAGCGTTACGTCCATCTGAGCGATGGCGGCGTGGCGGACAATCTCGGGCTCTTGAGCTTGCAAGTGATGCGCGACGCGGAAGGCGCGCCTGCCCCGCTGCTGACGCGCGACGTGTTGCAGGCGCGGCGCATCGTGTTTGTGGTGGTGAACGCCGAATACATCCGGCCGCGCACGTTCCAGCAGGAAGGCACGGACGCGATCGGCGCTTATGAGATGATGTATTCGCCCGTCGACGTGGCGACCGAGGTTTCCAAGCGCGCGCTGGTCGATGTGTGGCGCGAAAGCTTGGCTGAGTATGAGAGCGATTTGCGCGAATGGCGCTGCGCGCAGCCGGTGAACGCGCGCTTCGCGGCGGGTTGGCGCTGCGACGACATTAGCGTCAGCATGGACGTGATCACCTTCCGCGACATGACGCCGGAAGAATACGAAGCGCTCTACGATGCGCCGACGGCGGTTTCACTGCCGCGTGAGATGGTGGATGCGCTGGTTGGCGCTGGGCGCGGTGTGGTGGCGCGGAATGCGGCGCTGGCGGAGCTTCGAAACGATGCCGACCGCAAACATCTCTTATGATTCGTTCGAGGGTGACCGATGAGTTGGGAAGCGGCGGCGGCCATCGCAGAAACCATCGCCGCGCTCGGCGTCGTCGTGTCGCTCATTTATCTGGCAAATCAAGCGCGCAATGAGGCGCGCGCAACCACTGTCGCCAACAAACTCGCTTCCACCAAATTGCTTACCGATTTCATCGACCCGCTGATCGCAAGTCCTGAACTTATGGATTTGCTGATGCGAGGTCGTACCGGAGCCACGCTTACCGAAGTCGAGCGCCATCGTTTCTCGAATATGTGCCTTAAGGCGTTCTGGTTCTTCTCGGCAATTCAGGTTCAATTGCGCATGAAAACGCTGAGCGATGAGGATTGGACGGAGGCGCAGGCGGTCCTTCGCTTTTGGCTTGATGGACCTGGTGTCCGCGCCTGGTGGAAGAACGGCGCGCGCATGCGCTTTGGCAGCGCGTTCGTGGCGTTCATCGATGGCGAGATCGAGAAAGTGGAAGCGACCGAATCTGCCGCAACCTAACCCCGCAGCGTTCCGCCCGTCGCCTTCGCGACGGCTGTCACAATCTTCGCGCTCGCCGCTTCGATCTCAGCATCCGTCAGCGTTTTTTCGCGGGGCTGCAGCGTGACTTCGATGGCCAGGCTCTTCTTGCCGGCGCTCATGCGTTCGCCGCGATAGACGTCGAACAACGCGACATCGGCGATGAGCGCTTTATCGGCGCCGTAGGCGGCGCGGACGACGTCTTGGGCGCTGACGCCATCATCGACAACGAAGGCGAAGTCGCGGGTCAGCGGTTGCAGATCGAGCTTCTCCAGCGGCGGCTTTGTTCTCCCCTTCGCGCGCGGTGCGGGCAAAGCGTCGAGGAAGATTTCGAACGCCAAAGCCGGCGCTTCGACGCCGATGGCTTTCAACGCGCGCGGATGGACTTCGCCATAGTACGCGATAACTTTCGGACCGAGCTTCAGGGCGCCGGTACGGCCGGGGCGCCAATGCGCGGGCGCGTCGCTCGACGTTTGTAGTGAGCCGACGGGCGCGCCGAGGGCTTCGAGCACGATCAAGAGATCGCGCTTGATGTCGAAGATGTCGGGCTGCGGCGCGGCGCGCCAGTGGCGCGGCGGGCGCGCCTGCCAGACGGCGCAAACGGTGCGCTGCTGGCCGCCTTCGTTGGTGTTGCCATAAGCGGGGCCGGCTTCGAACAGGCGCGCGTCATCGAAGCCGCGATTGGCGTTGGCTTGCGCTGCGGCGAGCAGCTGCGGCAGCGCGGTGGGGCGCATGCAATCGAGATCGGAGGCGATCGGGTTGGAGACGAGCATCTCCTCTGCCCCGCCGCCAAACGCTTGCGCTTGCGCCCGCGAACAGAAGCTCCAGGTGATCGCTTCATAATAGCCGAGCGATGTAACGGCGCGGCGCGCGAGGCGCGTGCGGCTTTCGCCGACGCTGGCGGGCGGCGGGCGGAAACCGACGGCGCGCGGGGGCGCAAGCGATGGCAATTTGTCGAAGCCTTCGATGCGCGCGACCTCCTCCACGAGATCGGCGCTGCCTTCGACATCGCGGCGCCAGGTCGGCGGCTGCACGATGATGCGCTTGGAGCTTTGGCCTTCGGCGCTGGTCTCGAAGCCCAGATCTTTCAGCACGGCGCGCACGCGCGTCGGTTTCACATCGATGCCGGCGAGTTGACGCACGCGGTCGGGATCGAAGGTGATGGCCGGCGGCGGCGCTGGTTCTTCACCGGCGATGACCATTTCGCTCGGCTCGCCGCCGCAGAGATCGAGGATCATGCGCGTGGCGAGTTCGAGCCCGGGCACGACGAAACCGGAATCGACACCGCGCGCGAAGCGATATTGCGCATCGGAGATGATGCCGGTGGCGCGGCCGGTGGCGTGCGTGCGGGTTGGATCGAAGTAGGCGCTTTCGACCAGCACATCGACGGTGGTTTCAGAGCAGCCACTCTCCTCGCCGCCCATAACGCCGCCGAGGCCTAAGACTTTTTCGTCGTCGGCGATCACGCACATTTCGGCGGTGACGTTATAGACGTTGCCGTCGAGCGCCTTGAAGCTCTCGCCGTCGCGGCCGAGGCGGGCGCGGACTGTGCCTTTGAGTTTCGCCGCATCATAGACGTGCAGCGGGCGCGCGCGATCGAGCGAGAGGAAGTTGGTGATATCGACCAGTGCGTTGCGTGGGCGCAAACCCACGGCGCGCAGGCGTTGTTGCAGCCATGCGGGCGATGGGCCGTTCTTGACGCCGCGAATGAGGCGGCCGGCGAACATGGGGCATGCTTGCGCATCATCGGTTGCAACTTTTGTCGGCGACGGGAAGCGGCCGGGGATTGGCAGAATGGGCTTCGTCGTTTGCTTGCCGATGCCGGCGGCGGCGAGATCGCGCGCGATGCCGGCGACGCCCAGCCAATCGGGACGGTTCGGCGTGACTTCGATATCGACCACCGGATCGTTGAGGCCGAGTGCTTCGGCCAGCGGCGTGCCGACTTTGAGATCGGCATCGAGTTCGAGAATGCCGTCGGCGTCAGTGTCGAGTTCAAGCTCGGCGCCCGAGCAGAGCATGCCGTTGGAGACGACGCCGCGCACCGGCTTCGGCTCAAGGGTGATGCCGCTGCCTGGAATGGTCGTGCCGATCGGCGCAAACGCGGTGACGAGGCCCGCACGCGCGTTCGGCGCGCCGCAGACGATCTCAAGATTGCCGAGCGCGGTTTCGACTTGGCAGACTTGCAGCTTGTCGGCGTTCGGGTGCTTCGCGGCGCTGATAATGCGCGCGACCGTGAACGCCTTCAGCTTTTCGCCAGCGTTCTCGACGGATTCAACTTCGAGACCGGTCATGGTCATCGTCTCGACGATAGCGTCGATGCTCGCATCGGTCGCGAGATGCTCTTTGAGCCAGGAGAGCGTGAATTTCATTGTGCGAAGCCTTCGTATCCTCCCCCGCATACGGGGGAGGTGGATCGCGGCGAAACCGCGAGACGGAGGGGCGAGTTGGACGTTGCTTTGACAACGCCCCCCTTCCCCTCGCTTTGCTCGGGACTTCCCCCGCGCGCGGGGGAAGATGGGAGTGTGCGCATCAGCCGACGCCCTGCGCGAGGCCGGGCAACAAGTATGGCGAGAACCCGTAGTGCTTCAGCCAGCGCGTATCGGCGGCGAAGAAATCGCGCAGGTCCGGCATGCCGTATTTCAGCATGGCGAGGCGATCGATGCCCATGCCGAAGGCGTAGCCTTGGTATTTCTCGGGATCGAGGCCGCACTGTTTCAGCACGTTGGGATGCACCATGCCGCAGCCGAGAATCTCGAGCCAATCTTCGCCGGTGCCGATTTTGATCTGACCGCCGGAGCGATCGCATCCGACATCGACTTCCGCGCTCGGTTCGGTGAACGGGAAATGGTGTGGGCGGAAGCGCAAGCGCACATCGTCGACTTCGAAATAGGCTTTGATCGCGGCGATCAGCACGCTTTTGAGATCAGCCATGGTCGAGGTCTCGTCGATGACGAGGCCTTCGATCTGGTGGAACATTGGCGTGTGGGTGGCGTCTGAATCTTTGCGGAAAGTGCGGCCCATGCAGATCATGCGGATGGGCGGCTTCTGCTTCAGCATGGTGCGCACTTGCACCGGCGAGGTGTGCGTGCGCAGCACTTTGCGTTCGCCCTTCTCGTCGCGGGCGTTCATGAAGAACGTGTCGTGCGTTTCGCGCGCCGGATGCTTGGGCGGGAAGTTAAGCGCGGTGAAGTTGTTGAAGTCGGTCTCGATGTCCGGGCCTTCCTCAAGCGCGAAGCCCATCTCGCCGAAGATTTGCGCGAGCTCTTCCATCACTTGGCTGACCGGATGGATCGTGCCGAGGCGCGGCCTCACCGGCGGCAGCGTTACGTCCACCGCCTCACTTTGGAGCTGACGATCGAGCTCCGCTTCAGCGATGCCGGCTTTCTTGGTGAGGATCGCTTCTGTGACTTTATCTTTGAGGATGTTGAGCGCGCCGCCGAACGTCTTGCGTTCGTCCGGGCTCATGGCGCCCAGGCCCTTCATCAACGCCGAGATCGAGCCTTGTTTGCCGAGCGCATCGACGCGCAGCGCTTCGAGCGACGCTTCGTCGTTGGCGGCGTCGAGGCGCGCCATGAGATCGCGCTCGAGAGATTGCAGATCAGTATTGGACATTCGGTCCTCACCCACTCCACCCATTCCCGGGGCGCGGCGCAGCCGTGAGCCCGGGACCCATAAACCCGACGAGTTGTGTTTATGGGCCCCGGACTGGCCTCGCGGCCATCCGGGGATTGGTGGTGCTAAAGCAAAAGGCTGCGCGACCCTAGTCGCGAGCTTACTTCAGAGCGGCTTGGGCTTGAGAGATGAGGCCCTTGAAAGCCGCCGGCTCGTTCATGGCGATATCGGCCATGACCTTGCGGTCCAGCGTGATACCCGCCTTGGCGAGCCCGCTCATAAATCGCGAATAGGTGAGGCCCTCTTCGCGGACCGCCGCGTTGATGCGCACGATCCAAAGCGCGCGGAAGCTGCGCTTCTTGTTCTTGCGGTCGCGGTAAGCGTAGAGCCCGGCCTTTTCGACGGCAGCGTTCGCGGTGCGGAACGTGGTCGAGCGGCGACCGTAATAGCCTTTCGCCTTCTTCAGAACTTTCTTGTGGCGGGCGTGCGCGGTGACGCCCCCTTTGACGCGTGCCATGGGAATTACTCCGTCAGATCAAATGGAAATCGGGAAGCGCGGGGCTTATTTGAGCCCGTACGGAATCCAGAGCTTCACGCGGTCAGCGTCGGGCTTTGCGAGCTCCGACATGCCGCGGTTCTGACGGATGTATTTGCCATTGTGGCCGAGCAGGCGGTGACGCTTGCCCGCGGCGCCGGCCATGACTTTGCCGGTCGCCGTGAGCTTGAAGCGTTTTTTGACGCCGCTCTTGGTCTTCATCTTCGGCATTTGATCCTCGTTTGGATAAGCGCTGGACCGAAATCCCACGCGAAGAGGTCGCCACGGCATGCCGTACAGGCCGGGCCACCCAAGAAGGCGGGGCTGATAGCAGAGGGCGGGAGCGGCGGCAAGGTGGGCCGGCCTGCTGCTCATCATACCACACGACTGGAGCCGCCCGCCTGAGAGGGTTAAGATGCCTGCGGTGGGAGAAGCCCGATGGTGCGACAGCCGAGAGATTTGGCCGAGGCCAAGCAGATTTTCCGGGAGGAGAAGACGAAAGTCACCTCCTCGCTGGCTGCGATCGCCGGATCGCGCTGGCTGATGGCGATTTTAGCGACGTTGGTGATCGCCTTCGGCTCGCAAGCCGTGTTCGCGCCGGCCTATCTGCCGACGCCGGGCGGCTTGAGCATCGCCAGTCTGGGGCTGCCGCCAACCATCGATTTCGGCGCCGTCGGCGAGCAAGCGCAGCAAGCGGCGGACGCTGCCGCGCGCAGTGATGGGCGGGGCCAGTTAGAGGCTCGCTTGGCGGCGGAAGCGGCGAACAACGCGCAGTTCATCCCGATGCTGAACATGATCGGACTGGGTGTTGCGTTCGCGCTGCTGCTGATCAACATGACGATCATGACCAGGCGGCGGCGGATCAGCCGGGGCTAGCCCCGCGGCGAAACCCGAAGCGATAAGCAGGTCTTGGCCCCAACTCTTCGCGTGGCCATTCGGCCCAGGCGCCGGGTGACGCGACCTCGAACTGAACGACGCCGCGCGCTGACTGATAATATCCCTCACCGAGCGTGAGTTCGGTGTCGACGCCCGACACCATGGCGCGGACGCGCATGCGCCCGGCCCACAGGCACTGAACATTTTGCGGACAGCGGCTGTCTTCGATGATGGCGAGCGGACGCACGGTGAGCCCGCCGCCGAGATCGGCGGTTTGACCAATTTCAGCGGTGACGATGCCCGGCTCACGCAGCGCTGCATTGAGACGCGCCATGTCGGCGTGGATTTGGCGGCCGAGTTGGGAATACGGTTCCGGCATCGGCGCGGGCGCAGGCGGCGGCGTGGGCGCAGGCGCTGGCGCCGGGCTCGCGCAAGCGGCCAGCAGCAATGCGGCGAAGAAAACGGTGCGGATTGTCATCGTGAAGTCCCCCACGCGTTTTCTACGCTAGTCGCGGCGAAAACCGAAGCGATACGGCGGAATGGCGATCTCATCTTCCGGCCATTCCTGAAACGGATACGGCCGCACGACGGCGAGCACAATCGTGCCGTTCGGCGTCGCCAGCGGCTGGTCGGAAATGAGTTCGGCTTCGGCGCCGGATATGTTGACGCGCAAGCGCACCTGCCCTGCCCAAACGCAATCCACATTCGCCGGGCAGCGGCTGTCTTCGAGAACTTCGAGCGGCGTGACGGTAAGACCGCCGCCGAGATCGGCGGTTTCGTTGAGGCCGGCCGCGACGACGCCTTCAGCGGCAAGCTCGCGGTCGATGCGTTCGAGATCAGCCTGGATGCGCTGCACAAGCTCAGTCTGCGCGGGTGGCGGCGCTTCGGCGGGCGCGGGTTGCGTGCAGGCGGCGAGTGCGAAAGCGAGGATCAGGGCGCGCATGGGTGTCTCCGACTCGCGCCATACTTACGGCGGTTGGTGCGGCGCGAGTGTGGCGCGGGGGCACAATACAAAACGCGCCGGCCTTTCAGCCAGCGCGTTCGTATTCAGCGTTGCGCTCTAGCCGTTACGCCCTTGGCGCCATCACCATCACGACTTGCCGGCCTTCGAAGCGCGGCTCGTGCTCGACCTTGGCGATGCCGTCGAGTTCGTTGCGCATGCGGTCGAGCAATTCCATGCCCAAGTGCGTGTGCGCCATTTCGCGGCCGCGGAAGCGCAGGGTGACCTTCACCTTGTCGCCTTCTTCGAAGAAGCGATGAATGGCCTTCATCTTCACTTCGTAATCGTGGTCGTCGATGTTGGGGCGAACCTTGATCTCTTTGAGTTCGACGCGCTTGGCTTTCTTGCGCGTCTCCGCCTTCTTCTTCTGCTCCTCGAAACGGTATTTGCCGTAATCAAGGATTTTGCAGACTGGCGGTTCGGAGTTCGGGGCCACCTCGACGAGATCGAGGCCCGCTTCACGCGCGGCGTCGAGCGCCGCTTGAATCGGCATCTCCCCCTGCTTTTCTCCTTCAGCGTCGATGAGGAGCACGCGGGCAACGCCGCGGATGTCCTCGTTCACGCGCGGGCCATCCTTCGATGGCGGTGGCGCGGCGTACGGTCGTCTGGCTATCGGGCCTTCTCCTGTAGCTGTTGATAAAACATGCGCGAGCCGCGCCTGTGCAGGCGCGGACTCACTGAATCAATATTGCTTGTGCGAGGCCGGGTATCAAGCCGTTGCGGCTTGGCGATAGACGCCGCAATTGCGCAATTGGGCGTCCACCTGCTCGACCGGCAGGTCAGCGATGACCGCAGCCGTCAGCGCCACGACGCCGCTTGGGCCCCTCGGCGCCGCCCGCTCTGGGTGGTTGAGCGAGGACAGGAACACGAGGCACGGCGCGCCTGATGCGGCGGCCACGTGCATGAGTTCGACGTCGTCCCCTACCGCGAAGGAGGCCCGTTCGGCGAGGCCGACGCATTGGAAAAAGTCAGGGCGGGTGACGAGGTTCTTGGCTGATGGTTCGGCCTTGGCGATGGCGGCGCCGATCGGGCGCTCTTCGGGGCCGCCGAGAATGACCGGGGTGACGCCGCCACGCGCGATGCGGCGGGCGAGATCGATGTATTTTTCCTCCGGCCAGCGGCGGCTCGGTTCAGCGTCGCTGCCGCGCGGCAGGAGCAGAACGTAGCTGCCGCGGATGCCGAAATAATCCGGCTTCAGACGCGGCGGGTCGCGCATCACGGTGCGCACCCAAGACAGATCGGGGGTAAGCGGCGCGCCGCCCGTATCGATTCCCGCGGCCGCGAGTTGGCCGGCATAGCGATCGAGCGGATTGAGATGGGCGCGGTCGGCATCGAGATAAGCGTGGCTGGCGCCGGCAATCGGGCCCGACCATTTCGGCGGCCACGGGCGCAAGCCTTGGAAATAGTTCTTGGTGCGGCTCGAACCTTCGAGATCGTAGACCACGTCGTACTTGGCGGCGCGGATACGGGCGATCAGCTTGGTGATCGCCTGCGGCTCCTGCGGTTTGCCGTCGGCTTCGATCGTATCGAAGTACGGGCACTTCTCGGCCAGCTCTTTGGTCGTTTCGGTGGTGAGCAGATTAATGCGCGCGCCGACATGGGTTTCGCGGATGACGCGGGCGGCGGCGAGCGCTTGTACAAATTCGCCGACCCCGCCGAGCTGAATGACCAGCACGCGGTTGGCGGTTTCGCCGACTTTGGACGCATTGGCTTTGCGCCAGGGAATCATCTCGCCTCTCTCGCTCTTCGTCTTATAGCACGGGCTTGGCCGACGGGCGGACCGTGCGCTTATTCGCTGCTTCGCGCAGGACGCGTTGGTAAACCGCTAATGTGGCCGATTGCAGGGCAGATTTCGAATAGAGCGCACGGACGCGGGCTTCGCCATTCTTGCCCATTTCGGCGCGTTTTTGAGCGCCAAGATCGATGACGCGTTCAATCGCCGCCGCAAGCGCCGCCGCATTGCCGGGCGGAACCAGGAACCCGGTTTCGCCTTCGCGTACGGTTTCAGTGAAGCCGCCAAGATCGGATGCAATCACCGGCACGCCCATCGCTTGCGCCTCCACTGCGCCGCGCCCGAACGCCTCCGGCTCGATCACCGGGAAGAGTGCGATGTCGGAAGCGGCGAACGCCTCAGGCATTTGGCGCAAGTGGCCGGCGAGCGCCACCGTCTCGCGCAGTCCGTGTCTTTCTATAGCCGATGTCATTTCATCGACGTAAGACGAGCGCCCCTGCGAGTCGCCGGCGAACACGAGTTTCACCGCGCCAGGCCTGCGTTTTTCGATCAGTGCAATCGCTTCGATCAGCACCAGCTGACCTTTCCAGCGCGTCAGACGCGCCGGCGCAAACAATATCGTGCGCGCATCGTTGGCCGCGACTTTCCATTGCGTGCGCAGCGCCGCAACGTCGTCGAAATTGACTTTGGCTTCGTCGAAGAGATCGAGATCGACGCCGCGCGGAATGACGACGACGCGGTCGGCCTTCACATCGTAGTGCGCGAGGATGTGTTCGCGCGTGTACTCGGAATTGGCGATGACGACATCGCCGCGCGCCATCACCGAATTGTAGAAGCGCTTCGGCGCCGAGTGCGCGTTATAGATGCCGTGGAATGTCGTCACGAACGGCACGCCCGCTAGCCGCGCCGCGCCAAACGCGCTCCAGGCTGGCGCACGCGAGCGCGCGTGAATGACATCGACGCCGCGCTCTTTGGCCAAGCGCCAAAGCTTCCACGTGTTGATCAAAGCCGTGATCGGATTTTTGGTTTGGACCGGGAGCCGGATCAATTCGCCGCCGGACGCCTCGAGGTCCGGCTCGAGGCGTCCGCCGGCGCTAGCGATCAAAGCGAGCCCCCCGGCGCGGCTGATCGCTTCCGCCATTTCAAGCGTGGTCCGCTCGACACCGCCAGCGTTTAGCTCAGGTGTGACTTGCAGAACTGAAAGGATGTGACCTTCTTGCAATGCTTTTTGCCGCCAGATTCCGGACCGTCAGGCTAAGGCAATGTTTGATAACGGTTTTGCTTAGCGAGGCGCTAACATTCGTTCAAAACGCCTCGAAACTGCCGGTTTTCGCCTCGGAGTAGAGCCATGCCATTCGGCCAAATCGAGGCTTTCGAGCAGGACGGGGTGCGTTTGGCGGTGGAACGCCAGGCAGGACGCGCGCCGACGTTCGTGTGGCTGGGCGGGTTCAAATCGGACATGGCCGGCACGAAGGCCGAAGCGCTCGCGCGCTGGGCCAAGGCGCGCGGGCAAGGCTTTGTACGGTTTGACTATTTTGGTCACGGCCAGTCCGGCGGCGCGTTCGAGGACGGCACCATTTCGCGCTGGCTGGGCGATGTTTTGGCGGTGATCGACCGGGCGGCGGAAGGCCCGCTCGTGCTGGTCGGATCGTCCATGGGCGGGTGGCTGGCGCTGCTGGCGGCGCGAGAAAGACCCGAGCGGGTCGCCGGTTTGCTGCTGATTGCGCCAGCCGCTGATTTTACCGAGCGCCTGATCTGGGACGGCATGAGCGCCGATGAGCAAGCGCGCCTCTTGGCGGCGGGGCGGCTGCTAGAGCCCTCGCAATACAGCCCCGAGCCCAACGTGATCACGCGGACGCTGATCGAGGATGGGCGCTCGCATCTGCTGATGGACCACCCCTACCCGTTCGCGGGTGCGGTGCGCATTCTCCAAGGCAGCGCTGATCCGGACGTGCCGGAGGCGCATGTGCGGACGCTGGCGGCTTTGATCGAGAGCCCGGACTTGGCCTTCGATCTCATCCCCGACGGCGACCATCGGCTGTCGCAGCCACAGGATTTGGAGCGCCTCTTGGCGCATGCCGAGGCGCTCGCGCGCTGAGGGAACGTCTTGGCATCGCCCGTCTGTTCGGGCATCGCTCAGACGACGTTTCGCGGGGAGTACGCGCCTATGATGATCGCCGCTGCTTTGTTTTTGCCGTTCGCGCTGATGCAGGCCGACCTCTCGGCCGCGGGCGAGGACCGTTACGCCCGCTGCCTCGCGCTGGTCGATGAAGACGCGCCGCGGGCCTACGAAGAAGCGATGGTGTGGGCGACCGACACCAATGCGGTGAACGCCTATCGCTGCGCGGCGGTGGCGCTGCTGGCGCAGGGCCGCACCGAAGACGGCGCGCGGCGTCTGGAATCGCTGGCGACGGCGGTGAACCCGGCGAACGCATCGCTGCGCGCGGAGTTGCTCTCGCAAGCCGGCAATGCCTGGCTGCTGGCGCGCGAGCCGGGCCAAGCGCGCAGCGCCTTCACGCGCGCCATCGTCACGATGAGGCCGGGCGCGACCGAATTGCCCGACCTGCTGATCGACCGCGCCCGCGCTTATGCGATGGAAGGCGATTATCGGCTGGCCGAAGAAGATCTCTCCGCCGCTTTGGATCAACGCCCTGGCGACGCACTGGCGCTGCGCCTGCGCGCCAGCGCACGCTTGAACCAGCGTGCGTTTCCATTGGCGGAAGCCGATGCGCTCGCATCGCTGAACGCGTCGACAACGGAAGACGACCGCGTCGGCGCCGCCCTCGTGCTCGGCCACGTGCGCGAAAGCGCACGGACGGGCACGGTGGTGGAAGCGCAGTAATGTGGCGCGGTCTAGCTGGCGCGGCGCTCGCACTGGCACTGAGCGCCACGGCCGGCGCGCAAGAAGCGCCGCGGGCGCGCCTGCTGACCGTGCCCGACGGCCAAGCGCTGAGTGACCTTTTTCCCGTCGCAGCGCTGGCGCGCGGGGTGAGCGGGCGCGTTGTGCTGTCATGTGATGTGACGACGGATGGCAGCTCCGATTGCAGCGCCGCTGAAGAGACGCCCGTGGGAATGGGCTTCGGCGCAGCGGCTGAAGCGTTAGCTGCGGACTGGACCTTTACACCGGTTGCAGGCGTAGTGCGCGTCCCCATCGAGTTTCAGAATGAGATCACGTCGCCGGTGCCGATCCAAGCCGGACTCTATGTCACCCAAATAGCCGCTGATCCATCGATAGGGGAGATCGAGCCGGGCGCTATCATCGTGTCGATGTGCCGATTGCCGGGCTGTCCAGCGCCTGTGCCACGTCCAACAACGACATACCCGCCTGCCGCGATTGGTGACAGCGTCGCCGGGCGCGCGCTAGTCGCATGTGCGCTCCGGTCCTCAGGCGCACGCGAGTGCGTTATAGAAAACGAAAGCCCCAGTGCATTCGGGTTTGGCGAAGCAGCGCTTGCGCTGGTGACTGACATAGACGGACAAGCCAACGAAGTCTTCCGCGTGCCGGTGCAGTTTTCAAGGGCGGGACAACGAAATGAGCTGTGGGCACGTCGACCAGATTCGCGACGCTATGGCAGGATTTACCCAGAAAGCGCGATACGACGCGGCCTAGATGGCCGAGTCGATGTTCTTTGTAGCATCCAATCCGACGGTCGCTTGGCGTGCGATGAAGCTTTAGAGCAACCTCGCAATTCGCGGTTCGCAACAGCGGCGATCGCCCTGATGGAAGAGTATCAACTCAACGAGACGTCCCTGGGTTTACCAGGTCTCGCTGTCGGCGATCGAATTACGATGTCTCTAGCATTCGATATGCAAGATTAGCCCGACGGACTCCCCGCCTCCCCCCGTTAGAGCCTCGTGAGGGCTCTCGGCCTTGGGAGGCAGATGTGACTTTGAAAGCTATAATTGCAGGCGCAGCGCTGGCGTTGATGGCGTGCGCGAGCCCGGCCGTGGCGTGGGATGTTATCGGCGTGCGGGAAGTGCGTGACCGCACCGATCGAGATACGATCGTGGTGGAAGGCAGACGCCAGTTCGAGCGGATCAAGCTCTGTGTCTATCGCAACCCGGTGCATTTCATCGACGTGGACGTCCATTACGCCAATGGCGGGCATCAGGATGTGAGCGTGGCGCAGCGCATTAATCCAGGCCAATGCACGCGCGCCATCGATCTCAACGGCGACGACCGCAACATCACGCGCGTGGTGATGTTCTACGAAGAAACCAGCTTCCGCCGCCGCACGGCGACGGTGCGCTTGTTGGCGGAATGACGGGGACCTAGCCCGCCACGATGGCGCGCAAATTCCAGCGGCTGGTGCGGATGTTATCGACCCGCCAGCCGCCATTTTCCCAAACGAGGTCGTAGAAGACAGCAGTCTGCGTGCCGCTGTTGTTGAAGCTAGCACGCACCACCGCGTGGCTGTTCTCGACGATCGCTTCGGCCACGACCTCGAGATCGGTCAGCTGATAATCCTGCGCGTCGATCAACGGATCGAAATCGAGGATCGGCTCGCCCGCCGCCTGTGAGCGCGCCATCATCGCCTGCAGCGCCGTAAGCAGCGCCGCCGACCATGGCGCTTGCTGCTCAAGACCCGGAAACTGCGCACCTTCGGTGAGATAGGGATCGTAGAGCGGGCGGATCGTATCGGCCGGATTGGGGACGGTGCTGACGGCGGGGTCTGGCGTTTGCGCCTCCTGCGCCGGCGGCGTGCACGCAGCGAGCGCTGTAGCGGCAAGCGCGCCAACGACAAGTGAGCGGCGTTGCGTGTTCATCTCTTCCCCCAAATGCGGCTTTGCCCGAGCCTAGTGGCTCAACGCGCGCGCTGCAAATCGAAGAAGGCTAACTCCGCACCCAGCGGACGGCGGGATCGGTGAAGTCGACGGTGTCGGCGAGTTCGTAGACGTTGCGATAGCCGTAGCCATAGAGATTGATGAAGGTTTGGATGTTGAGCGCGAGTTCGACGCGTTTCAGGATCACCGGCGCCGCGTTGTTCGAGAAGTTGTTGTTGCAATAGATCAGGATGCGCACGTTCGGATCGGCGAGGGCTTGCCGGAGGCTCGCGTCGGTGAAGTCGGTGAACGGCAGATTGATCGCGCCGTCGATGTGGCCGGCTGCGTAAGCATCGGCTGACCGCGCATCGAGCACGATGGTGTTGGGCTCGCGCGCCATGCGCTGGAAATCGGCGAGCGAGACCAGGCGGTTCTCGCGGTAAGCTTCGACCTCGCCAGTGAGATTGCGGAAGCCAGCATAATCGACTTGGCCGCTACTGGCGGGCGCGCCTTTATCCTGGGCGAGCGCGATGCCAGTTATGCCTAAGCTTAAAACAGCGATGGCGGCGCGTGCGGCGCGCATGATTGAACTCCTCCCGTCACGAGGAGGCGCGTTCGGTTTGTCGTTATTGAGGCGCGTTGTTGACGGCTGCGACCAGCGCCGGAAGCCCAACCATCCAGACGCCGCCAATGAGAAACCCGATCGGCATGCCCATCAGCGCGCCGACATAAGCATTGCCGAGCCGCTCGCCCCAATCGAGGCCGCGGCCTGGCAGGCGCAGTAGAAAGCCCAGCGCGCCGCCGATCAGGCCGCCGACGCCGCCATAATTCCAGCCGACCACGCACAGCGCGATCATGCCGGCAAAGACGCCGAACGTAAAAAGTGCCCTGAGCCCGATCACGCCCTGCTCCGTCCCCCCGCCGCCTGTAAGCGGCGCTTCACCGCCACCTCATGACAGCGCCGCCCTGCTTTATGCAAGCGCGGGCGGCGCCGCAGGGCGCATCTCACGTCCGGGTTTCGGCGGGGCGAAGGCCGCCATTGGGCGGCGGTGAGGCGCCCGTCTGCACTTGGTCGAGACGCGGGCGGTTGAGCATGGCGTCGCGCTGGGCGGTGGCGCCGAGCAGGCCAAGCTCTTGCGGCGTCACAACAATGAGCTGGCCGGACTGAGCCAGCGCTTCGGCGATGTTCTGACGCGTCTGCATTTCCAGCATGGAGAGAATGGCGGCGGTCGCGGCGGGATCGCGGCCTTTGAACACGTCCGAGAGCTGGTCGAGCTGTTGCGGGCGCAAGGAGAGCACGCCTTGTGAGCCCTGCGCCGCGCGTTGGGCCGCGGCGGCGCGGATGGCTTGCTGCTGTTGCTCCGGCGTAGCGTTCGGCGGCAGAGCGAGCGGCGCTGCGCTGAATTCATCGGGCTGGCTGTAGGTGAAGTTGGCGGTGTGGAAGCGCACGCCCAGCGCCATGCCGCGCTCGCCCGCTTCGTCGCCCTCTTCTTCAGCGTGGCGAAGCTGTTCGACCACGGCGCGCTCGACTTCGGCGAGGCCGCGGCGCAGGTCCTCATCGTTACGCTTGCCGATTTCGGAGCGGAAGGCGCTCTGGATGCGGGTTTCCAGCGCCAGCGCGAATTCTTGAATCTCGTAGACGTGCTTCAGCAAATCGCGATTGAGGCTGAACTGCACCCGCGCATCGACAATGACTTTGTGGCTGTCATTGGTGATCGCGTCGAACGGCAGCGGCGCACAATATTGAGGGCGCAGGTTGATGGCGCCGGTTTTCGGATCCATCAGCTTCATGGTGCGCCGGCCGCCGGTGGCGGGATCGAGCGCGACATATTCGATGTGCGGGGCGCTCGGGCCTTTGACCACGGTTTCTTCGTAGTCCCAGAGCACGACCTTGCCGGCAAGCGCGCGCTTAAAGCCGCGATCGTCCTGGGTCATGTAGGTGCGGTCGGCGCGGGCCTCGTAATAATTGATCCAGATATAGAATCCGACGCCAAGCACGATGACGCCCACGAGCGCCGCGATTGCGATGATGAGCGCCATAGACATGCGCTTCTCCCCTTATTCCCACGCGGGGACGAGCTTAGCGCAGGAACCGGCGGAGAGTTACCCCTTGAATGGGGAAATGCACTCAACGCTCCGTGTTGGGGCGGTCCATGATTAGGGCGCAGGAGGCCAAGCGCTCGTTGCGGATGACATTGGCGCGCTGGACGATGGTGGCGGCGCGGCGGCGCACGTAAGGGCCGGGGCTGTCGGCGCTCCAGCGATTGGGGCTCGGCAGGACGGCGGCGAGACGCGCAGCTTGCAGCGGCGTCAGATCGGCGGCGGAGACGCCGAAACGCGCACGCGCAGCGGCTTCGATGCCAAAATTGCCATCGCCCCATTCGGCGACGTTGAGGTAGTGCTCCATGATCCGGCGCTTGGGGTACATGAACTCAATGAGCGCCGTGAAATACGTTTCGAAGCCTTTGCGCACCCATGAGCGTTGCGGCCAGAGGAAAAGGTTCTTGGCAGTCTGCTGGCTGATGGTGGAGGCGCCGCGCGTGCGGCCGCCGGCGGCGTTCGACTCCATCGCTTCTTGAATGGCTTCGACGTCAAAACCCTCATGCTCGCAGAAGCGCGCATCTTCCGCCGCGATTACGGCGCGCACGATGTGCGGCGACATGCGGTTGATCGGGATCGGATAGTGACGGATGGTCTCGCCTTCCGCGGCGCGCTGCATCATCAGCAGCGTCGACGGCGCGTTGATGAAGAGATACGCGCCCGCCCACGTCACCGGCATCAACACGAGCGCGATGAACAGCACGCTGATCGTGGTGATGAAGAGACCGTAGCGTTTGCGGCGCTTGATGCGGCCAAGATCGAGATCGAGATTGACGCGCGCATCGCGAGCGCGCTGGCGATCGACGCGCGTCGGCGCGGGACGCGGCATCGGGATTTCGGGATCGGCGGGCGGCGCGTACGCGGGCTCGCGGTTGCGCGGATCGTAAAGCGGCTCGGGCTCGGGTTCGGGTTCTGACGACACGTAGACGGTTTCTGGCTCAGGTTCTGGTTCGACCGGCTGCTCCGGCACATCGCCGAAGATGGAGTCCGGCTCGCTCTGGGGCGGCGGTTCTTGCACAGGTTCGGACGGCGGCGCTTCGGCGCGCGGCTCTTCCGGGACGTCCTCCGGCTTTTTGTCTTCGGGTTCGTCCGGACTCATGCGCCCCATTCCTCCGCCACGCTCGCGTCCTGCTCGCGCGGCGCCCAGGCGGATTTGAGGCGTTGAAACGCCTCCGCGTCAAGCAAACGCGCCAGCGCCCACACCGCCATGCCGCGCACCAGGGGAGAACTATCCCCAAGCCGCATCTCGGCAACCGGGGCGAGTGCGGAATCTCCCGAGTTTCCAACAGCACAGAGCACGTTGCGAACAAACCGGTCGCGGCCGGTGCGCTTAACCGGCGTCGCTGCGAACCGGGTGCGGAAGGCCGCGTCATCGAGCGCGGCCAGTTCGGCGAGCGGCGCGAGGCGTAAATCGTCCCGCATCGCCATGCGCTGCTCGCGCGCATCGGCGGCGAATTTGTTCCATGGGCAGACGGCGAGGCAATCGTCGCACCCGAACACACGATTGCCGACGGCGGCGCGGAATTCGCGCGGGATCTGAGTTTTGGATTCGATGGTGAGGTAAGCGAGGCAACGGCGTGCATCGAGTTGGTACGGCGCCGGGAACGCATTGGTCGGGCAGATATCCAAGCACGCGCGGCACGAGCCGCAATTATCCTCATGCGCCGCATCCGCTTCCATCGCGGCGGCGGAGAGAATGGCGCCGAGAAGGAGCCAAGAGCCATGCTCCCGCGAGACGAGATTGGTGTGCTTGCCTTGCCAGCCGAGACCCGCGCGCGCAGCCAGCGGCTTTTCCATCAGCGGCGCGGTGTCGACGAAGACCTTCACCTCCTCCCCGCTCTCACGCGCCAACCATTGAGCGAGCTGTTTCAGTTTGCCTTTGACGACGTCGTGATAATCGCGCCGCGCGGCGTAGGCGGACACAAGTCCGCTTTGCTTCTCGCTCAATAGCGCGAGCGAGTCGTCCGCTGGTGCGTAGGATTGGCCGACGAGAATGGCGCTGCGGGCGTCAGGCCAAAGCGCAGTGGGATGGGCGCGGCTTTCGTTTGCCATCCAAGCCATGTCGCCGTGGCGCTCTTGTCCGAGAAACTCCGCCAGCCAAGCTTCATTCGGCCACGGCGCGCGCGCATCGGCGACGCCGATAGCGTCGAAGCCGAGCGCGCGGGCTTGCGCCTGGAGGGCCTGCTTTGAAAACACGCCCTGCTATGGGCAAGCGCGCGCGCAGGGTCAAACGCCGGCGGTGAATCCGAGCGCGCCGATGGCGAGGCCGGCGGCGGTCAACACGACGAGCAGGAGTACGAGCACGCGTTTCATGTCTCTCCCTGACGTTCGGGAGATGCCGAGGGCGTGAAGTCTGGATGCGTGCGCGCGACGAGCGCTCACGGGGCTGCGACGGATGACGTGCGCGCCTAGGCTGCGCCTTGAGCCAAGGGCCGCGGCGGCGCCCAGAAACCGATCGTACCGCGCTTGGTCGTCTTGGCTTGATAGAGCGCCTCGTCTGCCCGCGCCGCGAGGTGATCGAGATCGACGCCGTCTTGCGGCGCAAGCGCGATGCCGACGCTGGCGCCGATATGAAGTTCGCGGCCATCGACGCGGTAGGGCGCGCTGATCTCCCGCACGATCCGGCGCGCCAGGACTGCGGCTTCGCTAGGCTCGTTGATGTTGATCTGCAGAATGACGAATTCGTCGCCGCCGAGGCGCGCGGCAGTATCGCCCTCGCGCAGGACATTAGAGAGACGCCCTGCGACCATCTTCAATAAGGCATCGCCCGTCGGGTGGCCGAAATTGTCGTTGACCGCCTTGAAGCGGTCGAGATCGAGAAAATGCAAGGCGATGAGATCGCCGGACTCGCGCGCTTGCAAAATGTCTTGATCGAAGCGCTCGCGCAGTGACAGGCGATTAGCGAGGCCGGTCAGCGGATCGCGCCGCGCCAAATGCGAGAGCATGGACTTGGTCATCAGATGCTCGAGCGTGGTGCGGTAGAGGTGGTTGACCATTTCGCCGGTGCCGAGCGTGAACACCAGGATCAGCAGCGCCATGCTCATATAGGCAAAGCGGTAGTGCTCATCGCTATTGTCGAAGTTGGCGGCGAAACCGCAGAGCGTGAGGCCGACAACCGCCAGCAGCGAGAGGCCAACAGTGACGGGGCGAACGGAAAGCCGGATCACCGCGCCGGCGGCGTATCCAAACATAAGCCCGCTCGCCAACAACGGCACCGCGCCATCACCTACGGCGACGGCGCGCCCGATTAGCGCGCCGAGCGCGGTTGCCGCAATAGTGCTGCTTATCGCAAACCGCAGCTCCCAGCTTTTCACTTCGGGAAGCGTCAGCATCGCCGCCGCGCGGCGGCGCTTGTAAGCGGAGTTCAACCCCACCCGCGCGACTGTAATCACCAGCGACACCGCAGTGAGCGCGGCGACGGAGACATCCCCGGTCATCGTGTAGAGCAGAGCCCCGACGCAGGTGACGACGACGCCCATATTGATGAGCGGCGACATCGAGCGATAGAGGATGTCCACGAGCTCCGCATAGACGTCGTCCGGGAGCGGCTGGCGAGGCTGCGATCCTCGCGCGCGGAACATGGAGTACCCCTAATCGTCGCGCGGATGCGCCGGTCTGAGGCGCCACCTTGCGCGAACGCGGTTAAATCGCGGTGCGCGAACGGAGTTAAGAACTGTAGTCCGCTAGGCGACCGCGGCGATGTCGATCGCTATGAGCCGGCTAAACGGCGCTATATCACACCACGGACCCGATTGGCGGTGGATTGCCCATCAGACCAGAGAATTTGGTGGCGCACCGAGATAAAATATCGAATGTCGTCGCCAGGCACCGTGTGGCGTATGATGACTGGTACAACCAATTTTTTTGCTGAGTGTGCGATTTGTACTTCCTGCAAAACGTCCGCGCTTCGGTCAGCTTCTGGAGTCAGCATCAGGACCAAAGCGCGGCAACGTTCGATCGCACGTACAATCTGACCGGGGTAGGTCTTACCCGGCTCAACGTCGCGTGGCGCTATCCAACAGCGCACACCCTCGGCTTCAAGCGCTCCAGCAAGCGCAGCGGCCTCCAGTGCGCCGTCAACGGTTGAGTGACTAATGAACACTTGCCCCGCTTCGCCGCGATCGATCGGGGATGTCGGTGCAGCAGGGCGATGACGTCGAGCCGGTTTTTGTACCTCGTCAAGCAACTTGGTGATCAAGTCCTCAAGGTCGGGAAGGAAGTCCGGCTCCGGCCTAAGCCGCTCCGCCTGGGTTCTTTTCAGGAAAGACAGCTCCGTAGGTACGTTTTGAAGATCGCCGCCCTGCAACAGCACCGGCAAAATTCGCTTTCCTGCTCGGTACGCGAACTCAGCCTCGGCGAACACGTACGGGTTGCGCCTCTCATATTCGACGGACGGCGCGAACGTGTGCGGACCTATCAGCAACGCATATATGGCCGAAGCTTCAATCGCATCGTGGCTGTCCATCGACGTCGTGTCTGCCCAATCTACGACTGACAGGCCGCGCTCGTTCATGTGCGCCTTGATCCGCGCCGCATCTCCCCTCTGGGCCGTGCGGAATCCCAAGAACACGTCGTGCGACATTGCTTTGCTCCGGGGCTCACGCTAGCAAACCGGCCAGATTACGTCACGCTGTCAAGCGGCTGCGACGGATGACGTGCTTGCGTCATCACTCAGCGCATGCGCAAGCCGGGGCAGCATTTCCTTCGGGCAGATTTGCCAGAAGCGGCCGCGGGCGACGCTCCAGTGGGCGAGCAGTTCGGCGGCGCGCGGCGAGGCGGTGCGTTTGGCGTGCTCTTCGATGAGCGCCTTCAGCAGCTCTTCCCAGTGCTTCGACGCCAAACGTTGCCAGACGATGGTGTCGCCATTAACCATCGATTCGAAGCGGCCATCTTCGTCATAGACGAAGGCCATGCCGCCCGACATGCCGGCGCCGAAATTCTCGCCCACGGCGCCGAGGATGATCGCTGTGCCGCCCGTCATATACTCGCAGGCATTGGCGCCGGCGCCTTCGACGACGGTGGTCGCGCCAGAGTTACGCACGGCGAAGCGTTCGCCGGCCAGGCCGGCGGCGAAGAGCCGGCCGCTGGTTGCGCCGTACAAGCATGTGTTGCCGATGATGGCGCCGGTGGGCTCGCCCGGCGCGGGCTTCAATGTGATGAGGCCGCCGGAGAGGCCCTTGCCGACATAATCGTTAGCGTCGCCCGTCACGTGCAGCGCGATGCCCTGCACCATGAACGCGCCAAGGCTTTGGCCGCATGAGCCGCGCAGATTCACGCTGAGCTGGCCTTCCGGCAGCGCGTTCTGGCCGACACGGCGAACAACGTGCGCGGACGCCCGCGTGCCGATGGCGCGCTGAGTGTTGCGCACGGTAAAATCGAGTTGGCGCTTTTCGCCGCGCTCGAAGAAGGCCGGCGCTTGTGTGAGGAAATCGTGATCGAGCGCTTGCGGCGGCTCGTTGCGCGTGAGCTGCGTGCAATAAGGCGGATACGGGCTATCGACGCGGACGAGCAGCGGGTTGAGGTCGAGATCGTCGAGATGCTCTGCGCCGCGGCTGATCTGTTCGATGAGGTCGGTGCGGCCAATGATTTCTTCCAGGCGGCGGAAGCCGATCTGCGCCAAGATTTCACGCACTTCTTCAGCGATGAAGGTCATCAGATTGACGACCTTGTCCGGCGTGCCGGTGAACTTCTTTCTGAGCGCCTCATCTTGCGTGCAAACGCCGACCGGGCATGTGTTAGAATGGCACTGTCGCACCATGAGACAGCCCATGGCGACGAGCGAGGCTGTGCCGATGCCGAACTCTTCGGCCCCGAGGATGGCGGCGACGACCACATCGCGGCCAGTGCGCAAGCCGCCATCGGTGCGCAGGCGCACGCGGTGACGGAGATTGTTGAGCATCAGGGTTTGATGCGCCTCAGCTAGCCCCATTTCCCACGGGATGCCGGCGTACTTGATCGAGGTTTGCGGTGACGCGCCGGTGCCGCCAACGTGGCCGGAAATGAGGATCGTATCGGCGCCCGCCTTCGCGACTCCCGCTGCAACCGCGCCAATGCCGGATTGGGCGACAAGCTTCACGCAAACGCGCGCGACCGGGTTGATCTGCTTTAGGTCATAGATGAGCTGAGCGAGATCCTCGATCGAGTAGATGTCGTGGTGCGGCGGCGGGCTGATCAGCGAGACGCCGGGCGTCGCGTGACGCAGGCGCGCGATTAGCTCGGTGACTTTGAAGCCGGGCAGCTGGCCGCCCTCGCCGGGCTTGGCGCCTTGGGCGACTTTGATTTCGATTTCGCGGCACTGGTTCAGATATTCCGCCGTGACGCCGAAGCGGCCGGAAGCGACTTGCTTGACGGCCGAGTTTTCGTCGTCGCCATTCGGATGCGGCGTATAGCGCGCGGGATCTTCACCGCCCTCGCCCGAGACGCTGCGCGCGCCGATGCGGTTCATGGCGATGTTGAGCGCGCCGTGCGCTTCAGGGCTGAGCGCGCCCATGCTCATGCCGGGCGTTAAGAACCGCTTGCGGATTTCAGTGACGCTTTCGACTTCCGAGATCGGCGTGGGGCGCAGTTTTTCTTCGCGGACTTCGAGCAAATCACGCAACTGGATCGGCTGGCCCAAGCGGCGCTCGCGGATGACTTCGGAATATTTGCGGTAGGCTTTGTAATCGCCAGTGTCGCACGCCGCCTGAAGCTGGTGGATCGAGTTGGCTTCGAGTGCGTGGCGTTCGCCGCTGGCGCGATAGCGATACTGGCCGCCGAGCGGGAGCGCCGTCAGCGTCTCATCGTAGGCGCGTTCGTGCTGTTCGGCCGCTTCATAGGCAATGCCGTTCAAACCGATGCCAGAAATGCGGCTGACGAGGCCCGGAAAAAATTCATCGACCAAAGCGCGCGAAAGGCCGATGGCTTCGAAGTTCAAGCCGCCGCGATAAGACGAGATCACCGAGATGCCCATCTTCGAGATGATCTTGAGCAAGCCCGCTTCGAGTGCTGCGCGATAGTTCGCGGCCGCTTGCTCGCGCGTGAGATCGCCGGTGAGCCCGCGCGAGGCGCGGTCGGCAATGGTGTCGAACGCGAGATAGGGGTTCACGGTGGTGGCGCCGCAGCCGATCAGCACGGCGGCATAGTGCGGATCGAGGCACTCGGCGCTACGCACGCTGAGCGAGCAGAACGTGCGCAGGCCCTTCTTGGTGAGATGCGCGTGGACGCCGCTCGTGACCAGGATCATTGGGCAGGCAATGCGATCCGGCCCCTGCGCTTCGTCGGTCAGTACGATGTGGCTGCGCTGATTGAAGCCGACGGCTTGCTGCGCTTCGGCGCGAATGCGTTCTAGCGCTTTGCGCAGCGCCGGCCCCTCTTCGCCCGGCGCTGGCTTTTCGTAGGTGCAATCGATACGCGCGACTTCGCCGCCGAGCTCCTCGAGCAAGCGCTCGTGCATGCCGTTGGTGAGGATGGGGCTTGAGAGCACGTAGACGTTCGCCTGCGTTTCGTCCTGCGCCAGAATGTTGCCAAGGTTTTTGAAACGCGTGGTCAGCGTCATCACGCGGCCTTCGCGGAGCGGATCGATCGGCGGGTTGGTGACCTGGCTGAAGTTCTGGCGGAAATAGTGTGAGAGCGGCCGGTTTTGCTCAGAGAGCACGGCGAGCGGCGCATCATCGCCCATCGAACCGATCGCTTCCTTGCCATCTTCGAGCATCGGCTGCAGCAACAGTTCGACATCTTCCATCGTGTAGCCGGCGGCCGCCTGGCGTTGCAGCAACTCGGCGCGATCGGCGTAGAGACGCGGCTCGGCGCCGATCAGCGTCTTGTCGAGATCGATGATGTTTTCGAGCCATTCGCCGTAAGGGTGCTGCGCGGCGAGCGCGTCGACCAATTCCTCATGATGATAGAGCCGGCCCTCGCGCGTATCGACAGCGATCATCTGCCCGGCGCCGATGCGGCCGCGTTCGAGAATTTTCTTGCCGTCGAGCGGACACATGCCGGTCTCGGAGCCGACAGCGAGCAAGCCATCTTCGGTCAGCGCGTAGCGCAGTGGCCGCAGGCCATTGCGATCGAGGCCCGCGACCGCCCAGCGTCCATCAAACATGGCAAGCCCGGCGGGGCCGTCCCACGGCTCCATCACGGCGTTGCAGTACGCGTAGAGCGCGCGGTGCTCGCTCTTCATCGTGCGCGACTTGGCCCACGCTTCCGGGATCAGCAGCGATTTCACCATCGGCGCATCGCGGCCAGCGCGCACCAGCACCTCGAAGACATTATCCAGCGCAGCCGAATCCGAACCGCCCGGTTGAATGATCGGCTTCACATCGCCATCCGCATCGCCGAACGCATCGGACGTCATGCGGATTTCGTGGCTCTTCATCCAATTGATGTTGCCCTTCAGCGTGTTGATCTCGCCATTGTGGGCGAGCATGCGGAAGGGTTGCGCCAAGCGCCATTGCGGGAACGTGTTGGTCGAATAGCGCTGGTGATAGATCGCAACCGACGAGACAAAGCGCTCATCGCGCAGATCAGGATAAAACGCGTCGATCTGCTGAGCCAGGAACATGCCTTTATAAACGAGGCGTTTGGCCGAGAGCGAGCAGACGTAAAGCTCGGTGACGTTTTCCGAGAGCGCGCGCTGTTCGATGCGGCGACGGCAGATGTAGAGATCGCGATCGACGATTTCGCTTGCACGGCCTTGCGGATCGTAGAGCAGAACTTGCTCGATCTCCGGGCGCGTGGCGTTGGCCTTTTCACCGATCTGGCTGATGTTCACCGGCACCTGGCGCCAACCGTAAAGCGTGAAGCCAGCGCGGATAATTTCGCTTTCCACGATAACGCGCGCGCGTTCCTGCGCGCCGAGATCGAGGCGCGGCAGAAAAATTTGGCCGACAAAGATCGGCGCATCTTTTGGGGTGTGGCCAGTGCGGGCGACGGCTTCGCGCAAAAAGTCTTGCGGCGCTTCGACCAGGATGCCTGCGCCGTCGCCGGTTTTGCCGTCAGCATCGACTGCGCCGCGGTGCCAGACCGCTTTCAGCGCGGCGATGGCGAGCGTGACGACTTCGCGGCGCGGCTTGCCGTCAATGGCTGCGACAAGACCGACGCCGCACGCGTCGCGTTCGTGCTCCGGGAGATAGAGGCCGTCGCGCTCGAGGCGCGCGCGTTCGCGCTCATAGCGCGCGATATCTTCGTAGCCGCTCATAGCGCAGCCACCTTGGCTTGCGCTTGAATCCACGCGTGCATGGCATCCGATGCGTCGCGGCCTTCGCGGATGGCCCAGACGACGAGCGAGGCGCCGCGCACGATGTCGCCGGCGGCGTAGACGCCAGGGAGATTGGTTTCATAAGTCAGCGGATTAACGTTGAGCGTGCCCCAGCGCGTGGTCGCCGCGCCCCAGGAACTCAAATCCTCCGGATCGAAGCCGAGCGCGGCGATGATGAGATCGCCGGGGACATCGTAGGTGTCCTTGGTTTCCTCCGGCGTTTGCCGGCCACTCTCATCGGGCGGGCCGAGCTGCATGCGCACGGCTTTCACGGCCGGCGCCTTGCCGGCGCGCACGCTCTTGGGCGCCGCGAGCCAATCGAAGGCGACGCCCTCCTCTTCGGCGTTCGACACTTCGCGTTGCGAGCCCGGCATATTGGCGCGGTCGCGGCGATAGAGGCAGGTGACGCTGGCTGCGCCCTGGCGGCGCGCGGTGCGGACGCAATCCATCGCCGTATCGCCGCCGCCGATAACGACGACGCGGCGATCCTTGGCGTTGAGCTTGCCAGAGGCGAAGTCGGCCACATCGTCGCCGAGGCCGACACGATTGGCGGCGATGAGAAAATCCAGCGCAGGGATGATGGCGCGCTCGTTCGGCGCGTTGAGCGGCTTGGCCTTATACACGCCGGTCGCGATTAGCACCGCGTCGTGCTTGGCGCGGAGATCGGCGAAGCTGATCGTCTCGCCAACATTGCAGTTGAGCTCGAACTTCACGTCGCCATCGATGAGCCGCTGCGTGCGGCGCTCGACGACATCCTTCTCCAACTTGAAGTTCGGGATGCCGTAAATCATCAAGCCGCCGACGCGGTCGTGGCGATCATAGACGGTGACTTGATAGCCGCGCAGGCGCATGCGCTCGGCGGCCGCGAGGCCCGCAGGGCCTGCGCCAATGATGCCGATGCTCTCGGCGCGCTCAGCGCGCGGGCGGATGGGCTCGACCCAACCTTCGCGCCAGGCGGTCTCGGTCAGGTATTTTTCCACCGCGCCGATCGTTACCGCGCCATGGCCGCTTTGCTCGATCACGCAGGCGCCTTCACACAAGCGATCCTGCGGGCAGATACGGCCGCATATTTCGGGCATCGAATTGGTCGAGGCGGAGAGCCGGTAGGCGTCTTCGAGCCGGCCTTCAGCGGTGAGCTTCAGCCAGTCGGGAATGTTGTTCTGCAGCGGGCAATGGGTCTGGCAGAACGGCACGCCGCATTGCGCGCAACGGGCGGCCTGATCAGCGGCTTTTTGCGCAATGAACTCGCGATAGATTTCATGGAAATCCTCCGCCCGCTCCTCGGAGGGGCGCTTATCTGGCCACTTTTGCCCGACAGACACGAATTTCTGCATGCGTTCGGCCACGAACGCCCTCCAAACGGCGCAAGAGTGGGAGATTATTCCCATATGCCCGGATTCCCGGCGCATTCAAGGAAAGAGCTGCCTTAGGTGCGCTAAAGCGTCGGTTTGCCGCTTCCGTGAGCGGGCGACGCACTCCAAGGTCCGGCCCCTCAGCATTTGGGGGCGCTCTTGGACTTCGCTGATCTTCTGCGCGCGGCGGTGCTCGGTATTTTGCAGGGGCTGACGGAGTTCTTGCCCGTCTCCTCCACCGGCCACCTGCTCATTGTCGGGCGCGCCATTGGCTATGACGACCCAGGCGGCGTCTTCACGGTGATGATCCAGCTGGGCTCGATCCTGGCGATCATGTGGCTCTATCGGCAGCGCATCATCGATGTGACGCTGGGCCTATTCACGAAGCCCGACGCGCGGCGGTTTGCGCTGATGCTGTTCCTGGCGTTTCTGCCGGCGGCCTTCATCGGCCTGCTGACCAACAATTTCGTGCGCACCGAACTCTATTTGCGGCTCGACATCATCGCCATCGCCCTGATCCTCGGCGGCTTCGCAATGCTGGCGCTGGAGAAATGGCCGCCGAAGGTTGAAGTGAAGGACGCCGCCGAGACGCCGATCTGGCGCGCCATCGGCGTCGGCGTGTTTCAAACGTTGGCGCTAATCCCCGGCGTGTCGCGCTCCGGCGCTACGATCTTCGGCGGCTTGGCGCTCGGCTTGGACCGGCGCGCGGCGGCTGAGTTTTCGTTCTTCCTCGCCATGCCCACCATGGTGGCGGCGTTCATTCTCGATTTTCTGACGGTGAAGGATCACATCACGCCCGACCGTATCGCAGAGATCGCGGTGGGCTTTGTGTTTGCGTTCATCTCGGCTTGGATCGTGGTGAAGCCGTTCCTCGAGTTCGTGACGCGCGTGGGCTTCGGCCCGTTTGCCTGGTATCGCATCGTCTTTGGCGCGGTGATCCTGGGCGTTGTGACGATGGGCTGGCTGTGAGCGACGAAACCAGAGACAGCAACGGCGCGATCTTGAAGGATGGCGACACGGTTACGCTGATCAAGGACCTGAAGGTCAAAGGCACGTCGACGACGCTGAAGCGCGGAACTGTCGTCAAAGGCATCCGTTTGACCGGCGATCCCGCGGAGATCGAAGGCAAGGCCGGCAACATCAAGGGCCTGGTGCTGCGCGCGGAGTTCTTGAAGAAGGCGTGAGCGATGGCGGCGAAAATCTGGACCATCGGCTACGAGAAAGTCGGCCAGGCTGATTTCGTCGCGGCCTTGAAGGCGGCTAAGATCAAAACGCTGATCGACGTGCGCGAAGTCGCCAATTCGCGGCGCGCGGGATTCTCCAAGAAATCGCTAGCGGCGGCGCTCGATGAAGCCGGCATCGCTTACGTGCACATGAAGCCGCTCGGCACGCCTAAGGCGGGGCGCGAGGCGGCGCGCAAGGGCGACAACCAAACCATGCGCCGCATCTTCGAAGCAAAGCTGGTCGAGCCCGAGAGCCAGTTGGCGCTAGCGGAGGCCGCCGAACTCGCGGGCAAAAGCCGCGCGTGCATCATGTGCCTGGAGCACGATTGGCGCGACTGCCACCGCACCATCGTGGCGGAGCACTTGGGCGAAGAATTCGGGTTGGCGGCTGTGAACCTTTCGCCGGCGCCCAAAATTTGATAAGGTCACACCATGAAGCTGGCCGACCGCATCGTCGCCGACCCCGAAACTTGCAGCGGCCATCCGCGCATTGAGGGCACGCGCGTGCGCGTTTCCAATGTCCTTGGCTGGCTCGCGGCGGGCATGTCGGCAACAGAAATCGTAGCGGACTATCCCTATCTGACCGAGGCCGACATTCGTGCCGCGCTTGAGTTCGCGGCGAAGGCTATCGACGCCGCGCCTGTAGCGGCGGAATGAAATTCATTGTCGATGAGAACTTGCCGCCCAAGCTAGCCGCTTGGTTGCGGGAGCGCGGCCACGATGCCCTTCACGTGCGAGACAGCGTGGGACTGGGTTCGCATGACTTAAGCCTGGCGGACTTCGCGCGGTCCCAGGGTCGCACTATCGTGACCAAGGATAGCGACTTCGATCCACCGCGCGGCAAGGAACGCGTGCTTCATCTTCGCATCGGCAATTGTGCGACGTCTGAACTGCTGGCGTGGCTTGAGCCGCGCCTCGACGCTGCACTTCAACGATTGGCCGCGAAAGAAATCTACGTCGCGCTTGACTGAGCCCGCCTGCGGAAAAGCTCCACACCCGCAAGCACAAGTAGCGTCACCCAATAGAGACCGAAGGCGCCAGCGAAGATGCGCGTACTCAAGAGGTCCGCGTAGGACGCGACGACCAGCGGCAGTGGCAGCAGCGCGATGACCGCGAGGATGATGCGGCGCTTCTCCCCTGTCAGCGCGATGCTGGCGACGGCGACGGCGTTGAGCGCGAGCGCCAGATATTTGAGCCAGTGCCACGGCGCGATCGGGAGATGCGCTTCCGCATTTTCGATGTCGGCGGTGACTTGCAGCTGTTTCCAAGTCTCCACCGCGTCGGCGGCGGCGCCGATGAGCGCGAACACAATCGCCGCTTGGGTCCAGCGGTTTTTCAAACCACCCAGCATGATCGCGGCGGCGGCGAGGAAGAGCCCGTAGGCCGGGATGAAGCCCCAGAGATCGAGGCCGTTAATGGCGTCTTGCGCAGCGACGACGCGCTCATCTACTGGCGCGCCGAACACTTGCACGAGATCAGCCGGCGTTTCGGCGAGCTGGAAGAGACTGACAGCCGCGCTGACTTCCGTGCGGTCGTAGATGGCCGTCACCGCCGGTTGCGAACCGAGTGCTACGAAAAAGCCGAGGGTGGCGAGCCCGAGGATCAGAGTGGCCAGCGGCCAAGCGCGCGCGTTCATGCCGGGTTCTGCTTGGTTTGAAATTGCCCGTAGGGACGAAAGCGCCAGAGATAGGCCGGCACGATCGCTTCGATCGACTCCAATTGCGCGACGCCGAGATCTTGGATCGTCAGCGCGGCGGGATCGTCACCGACGACGTTGTCGCGCTTCAGCATGGTGACTTGATCGCCGGTCAGCGGCGGCGCCCAAGGCGTAAGCCCAAAAAGCCCGCTGAGTAGAAGGCCCATTGGATGCGCGATGAAGAACGGCAGCGGGATTAGCGGGACGTTGCGCTGTGTCTCGGTGCGGACGAACTGGAGCAATTGCTTGAACGTGTATGTGCCCGGGCCGCCGAGTTCATAGATACGCCCCTGCGCTGCGGGCGTGTTGAGCGCGGCGACCACGGCTTCGGCGACGTCACCAACGAAGATGGGCTGAAACTTGGTCTTGCCGCCGCCGATCAACGGCAAACCGCCAAGCGGCAGCGCTGACATCGTCTGCGCCATGCCAGCGAAGCGGTTGAAGAAATTGTCCTCGGGCCCGAACACGATGGACGGGCGCAGGATCGTGGCGCTCGGCACGGCCTCCCGCACCGCGCGCTCGCCCTCGAACTTGCTGCGCGCGTACTTGGCGCCCTTCTCGGCGGCGCCAATCGCGGAGATGTGGACGACGCGCTTGATGCCGCGCTTGGCGGCGGCTTCGGCGACGGTGCGCGCGCCATCAATGTGCAATGCTTCGAACGATTGCTTGCCGCTAGAGTGCAGCACGGCGACGAGATTGACGACTGCGTCCGCATCTTCGAGCGCCGCATCGATCGATTGCGGAAAGCGCAGGTTCGCTTGCACGAGTTGAATCTGGCCGACATCGCCCATCACGCGAAGTTCGTGGCCCAAGTGCGGACGCCGCATCGCGATGCGTATGCGGTGACCGCGTTGCGCCAGCGCGCGCACCACTTGTTTGCCGATGAAACCCGAACCGCCGAACACAACGACGAGATCGCCGCTCATGAATTGCTCCATCACCGCCGGTTCAGCGCGCGTGCGCAATAACAGCGCTCGAAGCCCGGAATGCATGTCGATGTGTGTCGCTATGGATCGTTTGACACAGGTTGGCAACAGGAAGGGAACCGAACGGGTCGCGACAGCTTGGTTCATGTTCCAGAGGAACGACGCTGCAGCGCCCCGGTTGTTCAGTCAGAGGGCTTTCAAGCTCTACTTTGTGAGGAAGGTCCTTATGAAAAAGTTTCTAGCACTTGCAGTGGCCGCCGGCGCTCTTGCGATCGCCGCTCCTGCTTCGGCGCAATCGTGGCAAAACATCAATCAGCGCCAAGCCAACCTTGATCAGCGCATCGACGCTGGCGTCCGCACTGGCGACCTGACGCGCGGCGAAGCGGTGCGCCTGCGCGCTGAGTTCAACGATCTGGCCCGTCTTGAAGCGCGCTATCGTTCCAGCAACGGCCTCTCCTATGCCGAGCGCGCCGATCTCGATCGCCGCTTCGACGCCTTGAGCGCGCGTGTTCGCTTCGAGCGCAACGACCGCCAGGATCGCAACGACCGCTGGGTGCCGATCAATCAGCGCCAGCGCCAGCTCGATCAACGTATCGACGCCGGCATCCGCGATCGCTCGCTCTCGCGCCAAGAGGCCTACGCTCTGCGGGCCGAGTTCCAGCAAATCGTGCGTCTTGAAGCCACGTATCGCCGCAACGGGCTCGATGCTCGCGAACGCAACACGCTCGACCGCCGCATGGACCGGTTGGGCGCGATGATCCAAGCGGAACGGAGCGATCGCAACAACCGCTTCGGCTAATTCACATTAGCTCTGCGTAAGACAAGCCGCCGGTGTGCAAGCATCGGCGGCTTCGCCTTGCGCTCGCCGCGATTTTGCGCGAACGCGGAGCAATGCCGCGACCCGAACCTGTCCGCCTGCGCGAAGCGCCTGGCCGCCCTGCGCCGGACGCCGAAGTGATCGACGTGAAGTATGTCGAAGTCGGGCGCAAACGGCGCGGGATTTTGGGCAAGCTGTGGTTTGCGCTGGTGACGGTGGTCTGGGCCGCCGTGATCGGATTTCTGATCCCGCCCGCTTGGATGCTGATCCAGGACATCGGGGCGATGTTTGCGCCGCGCTAAGCGCTCAACCGCGCCAGTTCTTCCTCGCTGATGTCTTCGTTAGAATAGACGTCCTGCACGTCGTCCAAATCGTCGAGCTGATCGAGCAGCTTCATCAGCGCCTCGGCGCTTTCGCCTTCGATCGGGATGGCGATGTCGGTGCGCCAGACGAATTTGGCGGATGACGGATCGCCGAACTTCTTTGAGAGCGTTTGCGCGGCGCCGGCGAGCGCGTTCATCTCACACGTGAGCACGTGATGCTCTTCTTCCGCCACACAATCGTCGCAGCCGGCTTCGATCGCGGCTTCGAGCATGGCGTCTTCACTGCCGGCGGCGAGTGGAAAGCGGATTTCGCCGACCTTCTTCCAGGCGTTCGCCACTGAATTGCTCTCGCCCAAATTGCCGCCGTGCTTAGCAAAAGCGGAGCGGACTTCGCCGGCTGTGCGGTTTTTGTTGTCGGTGAGGCACTCGACGATGACGCCGACACCGCCCGGGCCGAAGCCCTCGTAGCGGATTTCATCCAGCTGTTCGGCGCCGACGCCGCCGCCCTTATCAACAGCGCGCTGGATATTGTCCTTCGGCATGTTGACGGCGCGGCCCGACGCCATGGCGCGGTAAAGACGCGGGTTCGCGTTCGGATCAGGCCCGCCAAGCTTGACCGCCGCTTGAATTTCGCGCGCGATCTTGGTGAACGCCTGAGCGCGCTTCTTATCCTGCCCGCCCTTGCGGTGCTGGATGTTCGCGTATTTGGAATGGCCTGCCATGGGCGGGGCTTCTAGCCGGGGGTTTTGAGTTTCTCAAGGCGCGGCGGCGAAGAGGCCGCTCAACCGGTTTTGCCAAACGCCTCGCGGAAAATAGACAATGGTCGTTGCCAACACGCCTGCTGGGACCTTCAATGCGCGCGAGGGCCCCACCAGGGCCCGAGAGAGGATCCCGATGGACACCGTCAAAGACGCTCTGGCCCGGAAGCATGGCGCCCTGATCCATGTTCGCTCCAACGGCATGGTCGTCGAAGCCTTGCGCCAGATGCGCGACAACCGGGTCCGATCGGTGCTGGTTCTTGACGACGACGTACTGGTCGGAATCGTGACTCAGGGTGACTGCGCCATAAAGGTGCTGCTGCCGGGGCTCGATGCGAAGCAGACTCCGGTCGGCCAGGTGATGACCGCCAATCCGGTGACCGTTCAGCCAGACGATAAAGTGCAGAACTGCATGGCGCTCATGTCAGCGCGCGGCTTTCGCCATCTACCCGTGCTCGATGGGAACAAAGTTGTGGGCGTGATTTCGATCGGAGACGTCGTCAAGGACGTCGTGCGAGATCTGGAGCTCAACGTCAGCGACCTGATGGGCTTCATCATGACGGATGGTCCCGGGGGCTGAAGCGAAAACCCACATTCAACGGCTTCGCCCACGCAACCCTTCACCGCGCACGCATTTGATCGCTTCTTTTGGCGTGATCACCCAATCGAGATGGGCGTCGTGCGGGCCTGTGGGCACGACGCCCATTTCCTGTTCGGCGTAAGCAAGGCCGACGGCGACGGCGCCGTGGGCGCGGTAGAGCGAGATGATGCGGTCATAGTGTCCGCCGCCTTGGCCCAAGCGCCGGCCGGCGCGGTCGAAGGCGAGCAGCGGCGTGAGGATGAGGCGCGGCGAGAGATCAGCGCCGGTGGCTGGCGGCGATGGCACACCGAAGGCGTCAGCCGTCAGCGCCTCGCCGCCGCGCCAAGCGAGAAAGCGCGCAGGCCCGGCGCGCGATTCCATGCGCGGCAACGCGACAGTGCGGCCGGCTTTGGCGAGCGCTGCGAGCAAGGGGCGGCCGTCGATCTCGCCGCCGACCGGCCAGTAGCCGGCGACGGGCGAGAGCTTCGCCAGTTCGAGCGGGAAATTTTCAATCAGCTTGAGTGCGGCGTCGCCGACCTCAACCGCGTTGCGCTCAGCGCGCATGAGCATGCGCGCATCGGCTTTGTCAGCTTCGAGGTCGGCCGCGGTCATCGTGCTCCCCCGCGTGCGGGGGAAGAAAAGGTTGGGCGGAACCACATACGCCGTAAGGTTTGCTCATCCTCTCGAACCCTAACAAGTGTAGGTGGGCGCCAGGTGCTGGGGACCAGGGTCCCCGACAGAGCCAGCTCCCGAGAGAGATGATACGGTCCCTGGGATGAAAGCGCCTCTCGAACGCCGCAGTAACCGCCCGAGGTGAATCTAGGCGCGGGGGCGCATCTTCTCAAGCGGCGCCTTCTGCGACGCGACGAAGCGCGCCGACGCGGCCGCGCTCGGGGGTATCGGGCGCAGCGGCGGCGGCCTCGATCTTGGCTTCCACCACCATGTCCGTCAGCCGCTCGATCTCGCAGCGGGCGCGGGCGAGTGCGGCGTTGGTGGCTTGCGCCTCGTCCATCAGCGACAGCGCGGTGAGCGCAAGGCGGCGGAGCGCGTCAGGCTCACCGGTGAAGCCCGCAAGGCGCGCGTCCAAGGCGCGGGAAAGATCTTCGAGGCGGCGCTCTTCGTGCGGCTGGCAGGCGAGATCGATGTCGTGACCGAGAATGGTTATGCGCATCAGCGGAGCGCCTCCTTGGCGGCTTCGGCGAGTTGATCCAGCGCCGGCTGCAAGAGTGGTTCGATCGTTTCGGGACGGCCCGGCTCAAGCTGGCCGAGACGGGTTTCAAGCGCTGAAACCGCCTCCTCCAGACTGGGCGTGCGGCGCTCGCACGGCGCAGAGGGGGAATAGCTAGCCATTGTGACGAAATGTTACGGCCAGCAGCGATTCGATGAAAGGCTGGAATGCGGTTCCGGCGCTCGACGCAAGCACGCTTTACAGTTAAGCGAAGGCCATCAAATCCAATCATTTTTCCGAAGGAGCCGGCCGATGGGCGTGAAGGTTGCGATCAATGGGTTCGGACGTATCGGCCGCAACGTTCTGCGCGCGATCCACGAGAGCGGCCGCAGCGACATCGAAGTCGTTGCGATCAACGATCTAGGCCCGGTCGAAACCAACGCGCATTTGCTGCGCTTCGACAGCGTCCACGGCCGTTTCCCGGGCGAAGTGAAATCCGGCGAAGACTGGATCGATATCGGCAAGGGCAAGATCAAGGTCACCGCCGTCAAGAACCCGGCCGAGCTGCCGCACAAGGATCTGGGCGTCGACATCGCGCTCGAATGCACCGGCATCTTCACCGCGCGCGATAAAGCGGCGCTGCACCTCGAAGGCGGCGCCAAGCGCGTGATCGTTTCGGCGCCGGCTGATGGCGCGGACTACACGGTCGTGTTCGGCGTCAACCATCAAGGGCTGACCAAGGATCACGTCGTCGTCTCCAACGCCAGCTGCACCACCAACTGCCTGGCGCCAGTGGTGAGCGTGCTGCACAACGCGATCGGCATTGATCACGGCATGATGACGACGATCCACAGCTACACCGGCGACCAGCCGACGCTCGATACGCTGCACAAGGATCTCTATCGCGGCCGCGCCGCGGCTTTGAACATGATCCCAACGAGCACTGGCGCTGCGAAAGCGATCGGCCTCGTCATCCCCGACTTGAAGGGCAAGCTCGACGGCATCTCGATCCGCGTGCCGACGCCGAATGTGTCGGTGGTGGACTTCAAGTTCGTGGCGAAGAAAGCGACCTCGAAGGAAGAGATCAACGCGGCGATCAAGGCTGCGGCCGACGGCCCGCTAAAGGGCGTGCTCGGCTACACCAACGCGCCGAACGTCTCGATGGACTTCAACCACGATCCGCACTCGTCGGTGTTCCACAACGATCAGACCAAGGTCATGGACGGCACGTTCTGCTCGGTGCTCAGCTGGTACGACAACGAGTGGGGCTTCTCGAACCGCATGGCCGATACGGCTGTTGCGATGGGGAAGTTGATCTAGTCCCACATGAAAAACACCCTCGTCATTCCGGACGCGCGAAGCGCGATCCGGAACCCAGGGGCCAACGGCACAGTGTTTGCCCCTGAGTTCCGAGCTCATCGCTGCGCGATGCCCCGGAATGATGAAGGATGAGACTCCCCCGCCTCCCTCACCTCTCGCCCACCGCGAAAGCGCAGCTGTTTGGCTTGTTAGTCGGCGGGTCGTTGGCGGTGTTGCTGGTCAATCGCTCGGACTTGAGTTGGGGCTTGTTCTTTATCGGGTGGGCGGGCGCTTGGGCGCTGGGTGAGAAGCTGTTCGGCGCGCGCATTACCGGGGTTTCCGATGGCAATGCGATGGTTATCGCGCTGGTCAGCGGCTTGATGTTTCCATGGGTGGGCGTTGGGTTTGCGGCACTCGTCGAAATGCTGCGCCCGTAGGGCGAACTCTGCGCCAGCGGGTTGAGCGCTAAAGCGTAAATGGCGCCGGCTCTGCAAGCTTGGCGTCCCATGAGACGCCGCCGCTCCTACGACATGAATGTCGCGGCCATTGAGCTCGCGTTCGCCATCGCCGCCTTCGGCTGTGGCCTCTTCGACGCGCCCCTATGGATGGTAGGGGTGGCGGGGATCGGCATGCTGGCCTATTGGAACTGGTCGCGGCGCGTGGTGCTCAATCGCCTGCGCGGCGCGGCTTGGCTTACGGTATCCACCGTCGGCACAATCGCCATCATCGCCATCGTGGCCGGGGCCTATTGGCTCGGCCTCGCCTCCGGGGGATTCATCTAGCTTATGACCAAATGTACGATGCACGCTGTGAGCGCGCCCGTTTTCGCGCGCATGCTGCGCAATCTGTCGGCGATTTTGACCAAGGCCGAGGCGCACGCAAAAGCCAAAGGCGCCGATCCCGCCTCGCTGCTGAACGCCCGCCTGGCGCCCGACATGTTCCCGCTGACCAAGCAAATCCAGATCGCCACCGATCACGCCAAGGGCTGCGTCGCGCGCCTAGCCGGCGACACGCCGGAAACACTCGAAGACAACGAAGCCACGTTCGCCGATCTGCAGGCGCGGATCGCGCGCGTGCTGGCGATCGTTGACCGCTACAGCGCCGATCAGTTCGACGGCTCGGAGACGCGCGATATCACGATCAAGATCCCGAACGGCGAACTCAAATTCACCGGCCTCGACTACGTGACGCAATGGGCGATGCCGAACTTCTATTTCCATCTCGTCACCGCCTACGACATCTTGCGCGCCAATGGCGTCGAGCTAGGCAAGCGTGATTTTCTGATCAGCTGAACTTGAGAAGATAGGCCATGAGCTTTCGCCGCATCGAGGACGCACCAGCCAGCCAGACCGCGCTCGTGCGCGTGGATTTCAACGTGCCGATGGCCGATGGCGCGGTGAGCGACGACACGCGCTTGCGCGCGGCGCTGCCGACGATTCAGGCGCTGACGGCAAAGGGCTGCAAAGTCGCGCTGCTGGCGCATTTCGACCGGCCGAAAGGCAAGCGCGTGGCAGCGATGTCGTTGCAGCCCATCGCTGCGCCGCTGGCCGCACTGCTCGGCGCGCCGGTGGCGTTCGCGGACGACTGCGTCGGCGACGCGGCGAAAGCGGCGATCGATACGCTGCCTGCCGGCGGCGTGATCCTGCTCGAAAACACGCGCTTTCATGCGGGCGAAGAGACGAACGATCCGGCGCTAGCGAAGCAGATCGCCGCGCTCGGCGATTTCTACGTCAATGACGCCTTCTCCGCCGCGCACCGCGCGCATGCGAGCACGGAAGGCGTCGCGCACCTCCTGCCCGCTTATGCCGGAAAGCAGATGGAGCGCGAACTGGATGCGCTGGAGGCCGCACTCGGCAACCCAAAGCGGCCAGTGCTCGGCATTGTCGGCGGCGCGAAGGTCTCAACCAAGTTGGAGCTGTTGCAGCACCTGATCGCGAAATTGGACAAGCTCGCCATCGGCGGCGGCATGGCCAACACCTTCCTCTATGCGCAAGGCGCCGAGATTGGCGGCTCACTGGCGGAGAAAGACATGGCCGAGACCGCACGCGAAATTCTCGCGGCGGCGAAGGGCAAGTGCGAAATTCTGCTGCCCATCGATGTGGTGGTAGCGAAGGAAGTAAAGGCGCACGCCGAAGCGCGCATTTGCGGGCTCGACGACATTCAACCCGACGAGAAAATTCTAGACGCTGGCGAAAAAACCGTCCGCAAGCTGCGCGAGGCGATGAAGCATTCGCATACCTTGATCTGGAACGGGCCGCTCGGCGTGTTCGAACTGCCGCCCTTCGATCAAGCCACCGTGCTGACCGCGCAAGCGGCGGCGGAATTGGTGAAAGACGGCAAGCTGGTCGCCGTGGCCGGCGGCGGCGATACGGTCGCGGCGCTCAACCATGCGGGCGTGGCCGACGACATGACGTTCGTGAGCACCGCCGGCGGCGCGTTCCTGGAATGGATGGAAGGCAAGCCGCTGCCGGGGGTCGAGGCGCTGAAGCGGTAAACGCCGCTGACGCATAGGTGCATTGCTGCGGCAAGTTTTCCCCATATCCCCTCGCGGCGTGGCGTTTTTCTGACGGCTGGGTTAGACACCGGCCATCTCATAAGAACCCATTCCAACGCGGGGAGCGGACGTGAATCTCGACGCATTGAACAAGGTCGCTAACCGTCTGGTCGAGCCGGGGCGCGGCATCCTGGCGGCGGACGAATCCAACGCCACCATCAAAAAGCGCTTCGACGGCATTGGCGTCGAATGCACCGAGGACAATCGCCGCGACTATCGCGAGATGATGTTCCGGGCCAAGGACGCGATGAGCTTCGTCTCCGGCGTCATCCTCTATGACGAGACGATCTGGCAAAACGGCAAGGACGGCACGCCGCTGGTCAAATTGATCGAGGACGTAAACTCGATCCCGGGCATCAAGGTCGATGAAGGCACGCGCGAGCTTGCCGGCGCGCGCGGCGATTTGGTGACGCGCGGCTTGGACAAGCTGCACGAGCGCTTGCCGAAGTATCATGAAAAAGGCGCGCGCTTCGCCAAGTGGCGCGCCGTGATCGATCCGACCAACGGCCGCCCCTCTTATGCCGGCTTGGTCGCCAACGCGCACGCGCTCGCGCGCTACGCCAATCTCTGCCAAGAGTTCGACATCGTGCCGATCGTCGAACCGGAAGTGCTGATGGACGGCGATAACGATATCGACACGACCTACGCCGTCACCGAATGGGTGCTGAAGGAAACCTTCCAACAGCTCTATTATTTGAATGTCGCGCTCGAAGGCATCGTGCTGAAGCCGAACATGATCGTGCCGGGCAAGAAGGCCGCCAAGCAAGCGAGCGTCGATGAAGTCGCTGAAAAGACCATCCGCTGCTTGAAGGCGTGCGTGCCGAGCGCGGTGCCGGGCATCGCCTATCTCTCCGGCGGCCAATCGGACGAATTGGCGACGGCGCACCTCTCACGCATGAACCAAATCGGCGGCTTCCCGTGGAAGATGACGTTCTCCTACGGCCGCGCGCTGCAAGCAGCGCCGCAAAAGGCGTGGAGCGGCAAGGCTGAGCAAGTCGAGGCCGCGCAAAAAGCTTTCTTGCACCGCGCGCGCATGAACGGCCTGGCGAGCTTGGGCAAGTGGAACGAGACGCTAGAGCGCGAGGCCGCTTAAGGCTTGCCAGTTCCAATTTGAGAATGAGACATGGGGCCTTCGTTCGAGGGCCGCATGTTCTTTTCCGATCCCGTCAAAAAGCTGAGACCTTGGGCGGCGCTGCACGCGCGCACGGCCTACAAGCCGGTGACGCGCGAAGGCCATGGGCCGGATCGCGGTTCGCGCTTCAACGGATCGCCGTTCCTCGCCGACGGCGAAGCGTGGCCGGCGTGTACGGTGTGCGCCAAGCCGATGCCGCTTTTTCTGCAACTCGATCTCGATGAGCTGCCGGGCGCCCATGCGGGGCGGTTTGGCTCGGGGCTGCTGCAGCTTTTCTATTGCGTCGGCGATTGCGAGTTCGAGGGACCCGACGCGTGGGCGCCGTTCGACCACAAAACCAAAACCGTGCGCGTCGTGCCAGCCGATGCGGCAGGCGCGATCGCCGCGCCGCGCGATGTCGGGCTCGAAGCCAAGCCGCAAGCGATCGTGGATTGGAGGCCGCATAGCGAGTGCTGCAACAGCGAGGAAGCCGAACAGTACGGCATCGCTGTCGATTACGAGCGCGAGCGTCTTGGCCACAAGACACGTTTTCGCTGCGATGCGCTGAAGATCGACACCGGCTGGATCAGCCAGGAGGACGAAGACCGGTTGAACGAACAGGTTTTCAATCCATCCGGCGGCGACAAGCTCGGCGGCTGGCCGCAATGGATTCAGAGCCTAGAATATCCGAACTGCCCCGAATGCGGCGCGCGCATGGACTTGGTTTTTCAGATCGACAGCGAAGACCACGTGCCATTCATGTTCGGCGATGTCGGCACCGGTCACATCACGCAATGCCCGACGCACAAGCACGTCGTCACTTTCGGCTGGGCCTGCACCTAAGCAATGTGCCAGCTTGGCACACGCAAAAACCCACGAAAAATCGGTGCGCTTTTAGGTTGAGCTTAAGCGCATTCGATTATGCTCCTGCGCATATCGGACTTGGATACGTGTGCGCGAGGCGGCGTGAACATGGTAAAGTTTCTGTTCAGCTATAGCGGGCGCATCAATCGCGCGCAGTATTGGCTCGGCAGCATTGGCGTCGGCGTCGGCGGCATGCTGCTGTTTGCGATGCTCGCGTTTTTGATGCCGCAACGCGGCTACGACAAAACCGGCGTCGGCGCGATTGAATCGCTGCTCGGTATGGCGGCGATCGTCGTGCCGGTGTGGGCGCTGATGGCGTGGTGCGGCCTCGCGCTGCAAGTGAAGCGCTTCCACGATCGCGGCCGCAGCGGCTTGTGGACACTCGCACCGCTGGTGCCGATGTCGTTGCTGATGGTCACGTTGGTGAGCGGCGTTATGGCGGGGCAACCGCCGATGCAATTGGCGGCGTCGATCCAAATTTATGTGCTGATGCTGTGGGCGGTGAACCTCTTCTTCTTCATCGATCTGGGCTGCCTGCCTGGCAAAGAGGGGCCCAACAAATATGGCGACCCGCCGGGCGCCGGCAGCGGCTACACGCCTGCCCCGCAAACACCGATGGCGCCCTCCGATGCAGCGCCGACGGCGGCGATGTCATCGCTGTTTGGCGCACATAGCGCGATCGATCGCGCGATCGCCGAACAAGCCCGTCCGCAAGCTGCGCCGCGTCCGACGATGGCAAGCGCTGCGCCCGTTGGCGGCGCGCCCTCATTCGGGCGCAAGGCGCGCTGAGTTGCATGCGCGGCAGCGCGCGCTATTGAGGCGCGATGACACGCCGCTGCCGCCTCTATCTGATCACGCCGCCCAGTTTTGAACTGGCTGCATTCGCGGACGCGCTGGGCGATGCGCTGAGCGGCGGCGATGCCGCCTGCGTGCAGTTGCGCTTGAAGGATGTGAGCGACGCGGAAATGCTGCGCATTGGCGCTGTGCTGAAGCCTATCGTGCAAGGCGCCGATGCGGCTTTCATTCTGAACGACCGCCCCGACCTCGCCGCCAAGCTCGACGCCGATGGCGTCCATGTGGGGCAGAGCGATGCATCCTACGCGGCGGCGCGCGCGGCGCTGGGGCGCGACCGCATTGTCGGCGTGACCTGCCACAACTCGCGCGATCTCGCCTACGCTGCAGCCGAGGCCGGCGCGGATTATGTGGCCTTCGGCGCCTTCTATCCGACCGGCACGAAAGAGGCGTCGCATTGGGCTGAGCCGGAGCTCTTGGAAATTTGGCAAGAGACAATGGAGACGCCGTGCGTCGCCATTGGCGGCATCAGGATCGAAAACGCCGAGCCTTTGGTGCAGGCGGGTGCGGATTTCTTGGCGGTGTCGGCCGGTGTGTGGACTCACGTTGAAGGGCCGCGCGCGGCGGTGGCGGCGTTCAACGCGCTGTTCGATCGACTGGCTTAGAGGTCTTCGTCCACATCCTCGGTCGCATCGAGCGTGTCAGGCGTTTGGATAGTGTCTTCGTCGCGCTCGGGGAAGGCCTGCATATAGGGCGTCACCAGAATGAACGCGAAAGCGGCGGCGACGAGCAGATGGTGCATGGCGTTCCCTCCGAAGTGACCATGAGATGGGACCCCAATCGATTGGAACAACAGCTGACGGGAGTTTCGCCGCATTAAATTGCGGAACGGCATAGGTGGCGCGCCGTTCATCCTCGACACCAAATGCGAGGAGAACATTATGGCCAAGTCGCTTGCTGGCAAGAAAGTCGCCGTCGTTTCGACCGATGGTTTCGAACAATCCGAACTCACCGAGCCGCTCAAGGCGCTGAAGGACGCGGGCGCCGAAGCGCACGTGATCGCGCCGAAGGCCGGCACGATCCAAGGCATGAAGCACGACGAGAAAGGCGACAAAATCGCCGTCGATTTCACACTCGATCAGGCGCGTGCCGATGATTATGACGCGCTGGTGCTGCCGGGCGGCGTCGCCAATCCCGATTCGCTGCGCATTGAGCCGAAGGCGATCGCCTTCATTCGTCATTTCGTCGAAAGCGGCAAACCGATCGCCGCCATCTGTCATGGACCGTGGACGCTGATCGACGCGGGCGGCGTGAGCGGCCGCACGATGACGTCGTGGCCGTCGCTGAAGGCAGACCTCACCAATGCCGGCGCCGCTTGGGTGGATCGGGAGGTGGTGGTGGACCAAGGCCTGGTGACCTCGCGCAAACCGGACGATCTGCCGGGCTTCTGCGCCAAGATGATCGAGGAGATCGCCGAGGGCCCCCACGCCAATGGCCGCGCACGTGGCCGCCGGGCCGAAAACCACGCCGAGCGCGCTTAACCCACCGGCCCGTTGGGTAACGGGGCGCCGGCCGGACTAGGAAATCCGGCCGAACGGCCCTACGTGAGGGCCTTCCAGTTTTATTCGGGAGCCCTGCCCTCCAATGATGCACTCGTTCCGCCTCGATGACGAAGACGACAAGGACAAGAACCCCGCCGACGGCCGCAACGCCCCGGAGGTGATCGAGAAAGCGCTGCTCGAGGCGCGCGTCGTCATGCTGACGGGCGAAGTGAACGACATCCAGGCGCGACGGGTCACGGAGCGGCTGTTTGCGCTGGCGGCGCAGAACTCAAAGCCGATCACCTTCGTCATCTCCTCGCCCGGCGGCCACGTTGAGAGCGGCGACATGATCCATGACGTCGTCCGTTACGTGGACGCACCAGTGCAGATGCTGGGCACGGGCTGGGTCGCGAGCGCTGGCGCGTTGATCTATTGCGCGGTGCCGCGTGAGCGCCGCTTCTGCCTACCGAACACACGCTTCCTGCTGCACGAACCGCGCGGCGGCGTCGGCGGCATGGCTTCGGACGTGGAAATCCAAGCGCGCGAAATCCTGCGCATGCGTGAGCGCCTGAACAAGATTTTTGCCGACGCCACCGGCCAGCCGCAAGAAAAGATCAAGCGCGACGTCGATCGCGATTACTGGATGCTGGCGGAAGAAGCGAAAGCGTACGGCCTCGTCGGCCGCATCGTGAATAGCCAGAGCGAGCTGCGCTAAACACGCGTCGAGAGAACAAGAGTAAGGGCGTCGCCATGGGCGGCGCCCTTTTTCGTTGAGGCGTTCGCATTGACGGAACTTCGCGCGTCAGGATGTGTCACACGCTTATTCTGACAGAATGCTAAGGGAAACGGGGCGGAAACCAATGTGATGGGCGCCTACGCGCCGCATTCTCGCCCTGTGGAAAAGGTGAAACACAGCCGTGCCTACCGCGCTGCGAGGTAGGCACGTTCTGTTTTGAACATGACGCCAGCGCAATGCGCGGCGCTCCATAGAGAGAGACCTGAATGGCCGCTCGCTGGGTGGGACTGACACGTTCCCACGATAACACACGTCAAGCTGCGCGCTGTGTGAAGAGCGCGGTGCATGAATCGCGTCACGCCATCGGCGCGATGGGCGTTCTCGTCATGGCTGCGGCGATGAATTTCGCGCTGCATCCGGACGCGCTCGCCGAAGTCGTACGCGGGGAACGGTCGATCGTCAGCTTCGTTCCGAGCGACACTGCATTCGGCGGCATCTTCGGCCCGCATGCCGCAGCCGACGCAACGCAACAAATCGTGCTCGACGAAACCGAAGTGCGCTTGCTGGCCGCGACCGTTTGGGGCGAAGCGCGCTCCGAGGGCGAGCACGGCATGCGCGCGGTCGCGCACGTCATGGTCAACCGCATCGGCCCGCGCTTTGGCGAGACGCTCTCAACCGTGATCCTGTCGCCCAGCCAATTCTCAGTGTGGAATCGCCGCGACCCGAACCGGCGCCTGGTGATGAATTTGGTGGCGCATCCGGAGCCCTATACGTCGGGGGAAAACGCAGCGGCGTGGGAAGCAGCGCAGCGCATCGCGCGCGAAGTGCTCTCCGGCCAATCGGTAGATCCCACCAATGGCGCGCTGTTCTATCACACGCGCGCCGTGCGCCCGCGCTGGGCCCCGCACGGAGTCGGGCGCCAAACCATCGGCGCGCACATCTTCTATGCCGACGTGCCTGACGCCGGCATCCGCCGCACGCCGCGTGTCATCGATGTGGCGCAAGCGCTTCGGCTGCCGGTCGGCGGCGAAGTACAGGTGGCTTCGGCCGAGCCGCAACAGCGCGGCCCCCGCGCCGGGCGCGTCAATGGCGTGATCCAGTACGCGCCAGCTGACAATGCGCGCCAGACGTTGCCGAGCGAAGTGGACGTAAACGCTGCGGCAACGCCCACGATCGACGATGTGGCAGTGAGCGCCGGCGGCGCGCCGTAACGCGCTGCATCGGTTCACGCCCAAATGCTGATGAACTCACTCATGTTCGGCAGCACGTCGACAAGGGCGTGCAGCAGAACCACCAGCAGCAAAGACTTGGTGCGCGCGTAGATCAAGCCAAACAACAGCCCCATCGGCGCAAGAACGGCGATCGTATAGGCGATCACTTGCAGCGGGTCGGTCGACCAGCCGTCCACCTCGGGGCCGCCACGGAAGAAAAGCCCCGGCGCATGCGCGACGCCAAACAGGATCGAGGTGATGAACACGCCGGCGACACCGGAGCGGAGAAATGCGCCGAGGCGCGGTTGCAGCACGCCGCGGAAGAGGAATTCTTCGGTGAGGCCGGCTTCGAGGCTCATCCAGAGCATCGTCGCGGGCGCGGCCCAGGCGAGCACTTCGATCCCTGCGCCCGTGGCGGCGATGTTGCGCAGGCTCGGGCTGATGACGGCCAGCAGGCCAAGAATGATGAGGCCCAGCACAATCAGCGTGCGCCAAAACTTGCGGCCGCTGAGGCCCGCTTGCAGGAGCGGCGCAATGCGCGCGCCGAGCGCCAGCAGCAACAGCGCCGGCAGCACGACATGCACCGCAAGCTTGAGCGCGAGCACGACCACTTCTTGCGTCTGCGGCTCGGCAATTGAGCGCGCCCAGGTCATGCCGTAGCCCAAGAAGAGCACCGCGTAGACGATGGCGAGATAGGCCAGCACCGCCCCGCTCTCGAGCGCTGGACGCTTCACTTCAATGGCCGGCGCTGCGGCGCCGCGCGTCAGCAGCCAGGCAAGCCCTGACAGGGCGATGCCGAATATGAGCATCACGAGAACGGCGGTGAACCAGTCCTCATTGCCATTGGCAAAAAGATAGTAGGTCGACCCGCCCCAGAGCGCGGCGAAGACGAAGCCGGCGGCGATGGCGGGACCGCGACCGTGAGCAGCAGCAGACATGAAAACGCATCCTTCGGTTTTCCGAAGGATGCGGCTTCAGTGGTAATCGGATGCGCTTTAGTGGCTCTCGCCGCGCCAGACTTGCTTGTAGGCCAGGTACATCAGGCCCGCGAGCACGATCAGGAAAGCGAGCACCACGATGCCAGTGCGCTTGCGCTCCTCCATGTGCGGGTCGGCGGTCCATTGCAAGAAGTGGGCGACGTCGGTGGCGTATTGCTCCGGCGTCTGCGGCACTTCCGGATCGGTGTAGGGCACAACGCCTTCGCCGAGCGGCGGCGGCATCGCGATCCAGCCGCCTGGGAAATAGCGGTTGTGATAGAGCGTGCCGTTCACTTCACCGTCATAGCCGATCAGCAGCGAGCGGATGTAATCGGCGCCGCCATGGCGGGCCAGATTGATGACAGTGAGATCCGGCGGATAGGCGCCGCCATTGACGGCGCGCGCGGCGATCTCGTTCGGGAACGGATTGCGGAAACGATCGGATATGCGGCCCGGGCGCTCGACCGGCTGGCCGCTGTTCGGATCGATGTCGTTGATCATCGCCGTTTCAGCGATGGCGCGGACATACGGATTATCGACGACATCCACGAACGTGCCGCCATGCGCTGGGCGGCCAACTTGCAGAGTCGGCTCGCCGGTTTCGTGATCGCGCACGCGGTAAACCGCGAACGGTCCGCCCTCCTCGCCGAGATTGCGATAGGAGAGATGGTCGAGCCCGTGACAGGCGGCGCAGACTTGATTGTAAACCTGAAAGCCGCGCTGCACCGACGCCATGTCGTATGAGCCGACAGGGCTATCGAAGCTGAACGGATAATCCTGCGGATGATCCGCTTCCGCCGCGGCGAAGGCGACGCCGACGGCGGCGATGACGACCGCGGCCGCTGCTGACAAAGCACGCAACATCAGGCAGCCCCCTGCTCGGTGAGAACCGGCTTGGCGATGGTGTCCGGCACGCGGCCCGGCTTCTCGCGAAGGCCAAGCAGCGGCAGAAGCACCAGGAAGAAGAAGAAGTAGTAGAAGGTCGCGAGCTGCGAGAGCGTCGTCACCGTGAACGTGTACGGCATGCGGCGCTCAACGCTGAAGAACGCCGCGCCTGCGCCGATCTCGGTTTTGACTTCCTGGATCAGCGTTTCCATTTCGTCGGCGGTGTGGCCGCTGACGGTGCGCGTCGCTTGCGTGCCGCCGATGACGCCAGTGGCTGTTGCGGTCGTCGCGCCTTCGCGGGTGACGGCCGTCATCGTGGCGCCTTGCGCCGTCAGCGCTTCGCGCGCGGCGGCTGCGGCGTCATCGAACTGCGCTTCGCTGGCGGCGGTGACCGGCTGCGTGACGACCTGGCCGCCCTCGACGTAAGTCAGCGTCGCGGTGAAGTCGGATGCCTTCGCCAAGATGAGGCCCGGGTTCTGACCGCCGCACCAGCCCAGGATGAAGCAAACCACCACGAAGATCAGGAAGAACTGACGCGCGATCGGGCGATAGCGCATCGAGCGCACGCGCGAGGTGTCGATCCACGGCAGCACGAACAGCACGCCGATCGACGCGAACATTCCGATAACGCCGGCCAGCTTGGAATCGATCGGGCCGATGTTGAAGTCGAACGCGCGCAGGATGGCGTAGAACGGCAGCAGGTACCATTCCGGCACGATTTCCGGCGGCGTCTGCAGCGGGTTGGCCGGGATGAAGTTGTCGGCGTGGCCAAGCGCGTTCGGCATGTAGAACACGAAGGTCGCAAACAGGATCAAGAACAGCACGACGGCGAAGAGATCCTTGATCGTCGCGTGCGGCGTGAACGGCACCGTGTCGGCCTTCGACTTCACGTCGACGCCGGCCGGATTGTTCTGCCGCGCTTCGTGCAGCGCCCAGACGTGCAGCGCGACAACGCCGGCGATCACGAACGGCAGCAGATAGTGCAGCGAGAAGAAGCGGTTGAGCGTCGGCTGGTCGATCGAACCGCCGCCGCGAATCCAGACCTGAATGCTTTCGCCAACCAGCGGCACTGCGCCCAGAATGTTGGTGATGACGGTGGCGCCCCAGAACGACATCTGGCCCCAAGGCAGCGTGTAACCAAGAAAGCCGGTGACCACCATCAGCAAGTAGATGATGCAACCGAGGATCCAGAGAATTTCGCGCGGGGCCTTGTACGAGCCGTAATAGAGGCCGCGGAACATGTGGATGTAGACGGCCAGGAAGAACATCGACGCGCCGACGGCGTGAATGTTCTGGATCAGCCAGCCGAACGGCACGTCGCGCTCAATGCGCTGCACAGATGCGAACGCCATATCGACATGCGGGATGTAGTGCATCGCCAGCACGATGCCGGTGACTATCTGCGTCACCAAGCAAAGCGACAGCATGGCGCCGAACGTCCACCAATAGTTCAGATTGCGCGGCGTCGGATAGGCGACGAAGCTGTCATGGGCGAGCCGGATGATCGGCAGGCGCTTATCCAGCCAGCGCGTAAAGCCTGATGCAGGTTCGTAGGTAGAAGGTCCGCTCACTTAATGGCTCCCAGAGTCCGGCAATGCCTCAGCCGATGCGGATGGATGTGTCGTTGAGGAAGAGGTACGGCGCGACCAAGAGATTGGCCGGCGCAGGACCACGGCGAATGCGGCCCGACGTGTCGTAGTCCGAACCGTGGCACGGGCAGAACCAACCGCCGAAGGATGAGCCTTCGACGAAGGTCGGCACACAGCCCAAGTGCGTGCAGCTGGCTTGCAGGATCAGCCACTCGGGCCGGCCCGGCTGGCCATCTTCCTGCACGAGCCGTTCTGCGTCGCTTTGCGGATCCTTCAACGACGCGAAGTCGTCGCGCTGGGCGCGTGAAATTTCGTCGGCGGTGCGGTGACGCACGAACACCGGCTTTCCCTGCCACATCACTTTGATCTGCTGGCCGAGCACGATGGCGCTGAGGTCGACCTCGGTGGTCGAGAGTGCGCGCGTATCAGCGGCGGGGTTCATCTGATCGACGAAAGGCCAGATCGTGGCCGCGGCGCCAACCGCGCCAACGGCGCCGGCGGCGATGTAAATGAAATCGCGCCGGGTTGTGTCTTCTCCCGCGTGCGCGGATGCTGCTTCAGCCACCGACTTGATCTCCCGGCCTTGGTTCGGCGCCGAAGCTAGGCTAGTCCGGGTCGCGAAGCGCGCGGCGCGTCGCCGCAGCATCGCCCGCTCAACTACCCGATTCAGCCCAGTTTCTCCGGCGCCGAGGCCTTACCGTGCGGCTCGCACTCTATCAACCGGACATCCCCCAAAATCTCGGCGCGGCCATTCGCCTCTCTGCCTGCTTGGGCGTCGGGCTCGATGTGATCGAGCCGTGCGGCTTTCCGCTGACCGACACGTCGATGAAGCGCGCCGCGCTCGACTATGGCGACAAGGCCCGGCTGATCCGCCACGCCAGCTTCGCAGCATTCAGAGCGGCGCCGGAACGAGAGGGAGGGCGCTTGGTGTTGGTCGAGACCGACGGCGCGCTGCGCTTCAAGGATTTCCAGTTCTCCACAGGCGACACTCTGATCCTCGGGCGCGAGAGCGCCGGCTCGCCGGGGGAACTTTACGCAGCGGCGCAGGCCAGCGTCCGGATTCCAATGACGGCCGGCTTGCGCTCGCTCAATGTGGTGACGGCGGCGGCCGTGGTCTTGACCGAGGCGATGCGGCAGACCGGGGCATGGGAGAAATTGAATTGAGCGAAGACCGGAAAGCGCGGGCCAAGGCGTGGTTCGAAAGCCTGCGCGATCAAATCTGCGCGGCGTTCGAGGCGATCGAAGATGACGCGCCGGCGGCGCTCTATCCGGGCGCGCCGGGGCGGTTCGAGAAAACGCCGTGGCGGCGCGGCGATGGCAGTGCCGATCATGGCGGCGGCGTCGCCGGCATGATGCGCGGGCGGTTCTTCGAAAAGGTCGGCGTGCATGTGAGCACCGTACACGGCGAGTTCTCGCCAGACTTCGCCAAGAACGTGAAGGGCGCCGCCGACGATCCGCGCTTTTGGGCGAGCGGCATTTCGCTGATCGCGCATCTGCGCAATCCCCACTGCCCCGCCGCGCACATGAACACGCGCCATATCCGCACCACCGAATGGTGGTTCGGCGGCGGCGGCGACTTGAACCCAACGCAGCACTATCAGCGCAGCGAGAGCTTCGAAGACGCCGTGACGTTTCACGCCGCGTTCAAAGCCGCCTGCGACGCGCACGGCGACGATCTCTATCCGAGCTACAAAAAGTGGGCCGACGAATATTTCTGGCTGCCGCATCGCAACGAACCGCGCGGCGTCGGCGGCATCTTTTATGACCACCACAATAGTGGCGGCGCGAGCGGCGATACCTGGGAAGAAGATTTCGCTTTCACGCAGGACGTGGGGCGCGCGTTTCTAGCGGTGTATCCCGAGCTTTTGCGCAAGCGCATGCATCAAGCGTGGAGCGAGGCGGATCGCGAAGAACAGCTGATCCAACGCGGACGCTACGTGGAGTACAATCTGCTCTACGACCGCGGCACCACGTTTGGGCTGAAAACGGGCGGGAATGTTGAGAGCATTCTGAGCTCAATGCCGCCGGTGGTGAAGTGGCCTTGAGCCGCTAGCGTGGCTCCACGTTATCGCGCAGCCACGCCGCGAACTCGGCTTCATCGATCTCGCTGGCGGCCAGTGACAGCATCATTGCCAAGCAATCCTCGTCGGACGCCACGAGATCAAATCCGTTAGCGGCGAGGAAAAGTTCGCAGGCGACGAAAGCCGTGCGCTTGTTGCCATCGACGAAAGGATGGTTCTTGGCGATGCCGAACGCATACACGCCCGCGGGCGCCGCGGGATCGCTTTCGCCATAGGCGAAGAGATTCTGCGGCCGCGCCAAGGCGGACTCCAACAGGCCTTCATCTCGAACACCCACACCGCCGCCATGCTCGGCCAGCTGGCGATTGTGAATGTCGAGAATGAGGTCCTTCGGGAGCCAGCGCGGCTCCTTCATTGCGCCAACGCCTTCAGCACGCGGCGGCGCTTGCGCATGATGTCTTCCGCCAACTTCATCAGTTCGGCGGTGTCCTCGTCATTGGCTTTCAGCGTCACGCCCTCGGACGTCTCGCTCACGCTCAGCTCATCGCCTTCGCCGACCTTAAGCTTCGCCAGCACATCCTTCGGCAGCACGACGCCGAGCGAGTTGCCGATTTTGCGGACTTTCAGGGTGCGGCCGGCCGGCTTCGTGGCGGACTTTTCCGCTTCGAAGGGGATGCGTTCGCCATCGGCGACGCCTTTTTGCGCGGTGGGCTTTTTGATCTCATCGGTCATGGCCCCGGCCAATCTAAGTTATAACATCAGTTATAACAAGCCGACCTCGGCCTTTTTCTTGCTTGAGGCGAGCGATCATGCCTCAACTCGCCTATCCGCAAGAGCTTAAACCACTGACTTCGCTCCGATTTATCGCGGCGTTCTGGGTGCTTTTGTACCATTTTAAGGACCATCTGGACCTTGGCATGGGTCAGATCGGGCTGGTCGCGGACGGCTACCTCGGAGTCGACCTTTTTTTCACGCTCTCCGGCTTCATCCTGGCGCACGTCTATCTGACCAACGTCGAGGACGGGCGCTTCGGCTATGGCGGCTTCCTGAAGAACCGAATCGCCCGGGTTTACCCGATGCACCTGGCGGCCCTGGCGGCGATGGTTCTGTTGTTCGTCGGCGCGAGCGCCATGGGCGCGGGCGTCGGCTCGCCGGAGGCGTTCAAATGGAGCGATCTGCCGGCGCACCTCCTCATGGTTCACGCTTGGGGCGCGACTAGCGCGGTGGGCTGGAATTTCCCATCCTGGTCGATCAGCGCTGAATGGGCGGCTTACCTTCTCTTCCCTCTGATCGCCGCCGCCGTTGTGCGCGCGCAGGCCTGGTCGGGCTGGGTGCTGGCGGGCGCGCTGGCGCTTTGTGTGTGGTCGTTCTGGGCGCTTTCGAATTTGCATTACGCGCTGCCGTGGGTCGGCAACGACTTTTCGCAGATGACGGCGCAGATCGGCGCGCTGCGGATCTTGCCGTCCTTCCTGTTGGGCGTTGCGCTCTATTCTTTCGGCCGCAATCACGCCGCGCCGAAGAGCTGGGCCTGGCCGATGGTCGCCGTGAGTGCGGGCTGGATCGTGGCTGCGACCATGCTCGGCTGGTGGGAAGGCTTCGTGTGGTTCGGCCTCGCCGGCTTGTTGTATGGCTTAGCGGAAACCTCGCGCCACGGCGTCGATGCGCCGATGAGCGGGCGCGTGTTCGTGTTTCTGGGCGCGGCCAGCTACGCGCTCTACATGATCCATCTGCCGATCGACATTGTCTGGTTTCACGCGCTCGAGCGCTTGGGCGTGGCGGAAACGTCTGAGCTCGCGCTGCGTGTCGGCGCTGTGGTTGGCGTGTTCGTGGCGAGCATCGTGGCTTCAGTGTTTGCGTACCTGCTCATCGAAGAGCCGGCGCGGAAATGGATACGGGCAATTCAACTCCCGTCATTCCGGGGCGCGCGCAGCGCGAGCCCGGAACCCAGGGGATCGTAGAGCGGCGCATTCGCCCCTGGGTCCGGATCACGCTTCGCGTGTCCGGGATGACGAATTATGAAAGCCCCTGCGCCACGGCCTTCAACCGCTCAATCACGCTGAGCTTATCGTCCGGGAAATCGGCGTCGATCCACCAGTCTTCGACTTCGCGCAGGATCAGGCCCACCTTCGGCCCGGCGGGCACGCCGGCGGCCATCACTTCATCGCCGGTGAGCGGCAGCTTTGGCGGCGTCCACATCTGGCCGTGCGCGACGAGCGCGCGCCAGGCTTGCGCTTTGTCGCCACCGCTAGCGGCCCAGGCGAGTTTCACGCGATCGCCAAAGGCTTCGTTACCCAGCTTGTAAATGGCGCGGCGCATTTCGCGCAGCGACATATAGGAGGTGATCTTCACATCGTCGCCGAGTGCGGCGACCAAGCGATCGCGCTCTTCGTTTGAAAGCTTGAGCCGGCGCGCCAACGCTTTGGCGCTTTCCTGATCCGGCAGCGTCGCCGCGACGCGCGTCATCGCATCGACGGGCAACATGAGATCGGCGTCAAGCGTGCACAGCGCATGCAGACGATCGTCGTTGCTCAGCTCCGGCAGCGCGCGCGCGCGGACTTCGATCGCTTTCATGCCCTCCCAAGAGGCGCGCGGGTCAAGCGCGCCGAGCATTTTCTTGGTTTCTTTCCAGATGCGCTCAACCGAGAGCGTGTCGAGCCCAGCGACGAGATCGGCGCAGGCGTGCAGGCCTTGCGGATCGACGGGCCCTCGCGCGTACCAGGCGTTGAAGCGGAAGAAGCGCAGGATGCGGAGATAGTCTTCCTTGATGCGCTGGTGCGCGTCGCCGATGAAGATGACGCGGCCCGTGCGCACATCGTCGAGGCCGCCGCCGGTGGGATCGTGGATGGCGCCGGATGCATCGGCGTAGAGCGCGTTCATGCGGAAGTCGCGGCGCTCGGCATCCTCCGCCCAGCTTTCGGTGAAGGCGACGGTGGCGCGGCGGCCATCGGTGCTGACGTCGCGGCGGAGCGTGGTGACTTCGAACGGTTTGTGATTGACGACGACCGTGATGGTGCCGTGCTCGATGCCAGTCGGGTGCGCGGCAAAGCCCGCTTTCGTGGCGACGGCGATCACGTCCGGCGGCGTCAGCTGCGTGGCGATGTCGATGTCGTCGACCTCGCGGCCCATCAAAGTATTACGCACACAGCCGCCGACGAAACGCGAGCCGCCAGCGCGCGCCGCTTCGAGCGCTGCGATCAGCTTTTGAGTTTCGGCGGCTTTGAGCCAAGCGGCGTGGGTGATCGCGGTCATTCGCCTACTCTTCGCGCAGTTCGCGCGCGCGCTCAATGGCAGGGACGCTACGGCGCCGACCTCTCACATCTTCTCGCCGGGCAGCTTCACGGCTTGTTTGACCCATTTGGTGAACTGCGCTTCGTCGAAGGCGCCTTCGTGGATGTCGTAATAGCGCACCCGCGGCGACTTCGACTTGCCTTCGGGCGGGGGTTTCAAGTCGACGCCGTCGAAGAACGTCACTTTCACGTAGCGCGTGAAGACGTGGAAGGCGAGGAACCAGCGCCCCTCCTCAACGCCGTAAAGCGGCGTGTTCCACTTCACCGCTTTCTTCACGCCCGGCACGACCTCAGAGACGATAGCGTTGATGCGCTTGCCGACGTCCTTCTTCCATTCCGGGATCGCCGCGATGTAGGCCTTCACCGGCGCATCGCCGTAGCCCTTGGCGATCTGCGGATTGCCGCCGGAGAGCAATTTCGGCTTAGCCTTCTTCGCCGGCGCTTTTTTCGCTGGCGCCTTTTTCTTCACGGCCTTCTTTGCCATTTGCATCACCCCGTCTCGCGTTTCGAAAAATATGGCAACGCGAAAAGATAAAGTCCCGTCAGCATCAGAAAAAACAGCGGCAACAGCGGCAGATAATAAATCCACCGCGCCGGTTGCTGGCCGAGGGCCAGAACGACAAAAATAGCGGCGACGACCAATGTGAACGCGATCGACGTCCAGCGGTGAAACGTGCGGATGAATTTGCTCACGCGGGCCTCCTTCGAAGCAGCATAAAACTGCGCGTACATTAGCGGTCTTGCACCATTTTCCAGGCGTTGCCGGAAGGATCGCGGAGATTGGCGTCGACGCTGCCGAAGCGCGCGATCGGTTCTTGTGTGAACTCCACGCCCTTGGCCTTCAGCGCCTCGTATGCGGCGCGGCAATCTTCGACCACGAAAACCAAAGGCGGCATCGCGCCCTTGGCCACCATTTCACGCATCGTTTGCGCGGTGGCGGAGTCGAGCGCCGGTTCTTGCGGCTCGAATAAGCCGAGTTCGAAGCCGGGTTGGCTCGCGTGTTTCACCGTCAGCCAGCGGAACGGGCCGTTCTTCACGTCGGCGTGGACTTCGAAGCCCAGCTTGTTGACGTAGAAATCGACCGCCTCGTCCTGATCGTGCACATAGAGCCCGATCACGTTGATGCCTTTGATCATTGCCGCCTCCTCAGAGCTATTTGTCTTCGACGGCCTTCTTAACCGCGGCCTCCTGGCGGCGCTTCTCCGAAACTGCGGACTTGAGGTTGGGACGGTGAGCGGCGCTGACGAAACAATGCGGGACGTGGGCGAGCGCATGCGCGCTGGCCTGCTCGCGGGCGCGGAGCGCGCTGGGGCTTTCGCCTGTGATGTCGCGGAAGACGCGACCGAAGGTGCCGAGGCTTTGCCAGCCGGTTTCGAGTGCGATGTCGAGGATCGGCATATCGGTATCGCGCAGCAACGCCTTGGCGCGCTCGATGCGGCGCGTCAGCAGATAGCGATGCGGCGGCGTGCCGAAGGCGTCTTTGAACGAGCGTGCAAAATGCGCTTCGGAAACGCCGCTGACGGAAGCCAAGCGCTCGACCGGCCAATCCTCGTGCGACGCGGCGTCCATGCGATCTTTGGCGCGCAGGAGACGGCGGAGGAGTGCCGGGTCTTGAGACGGCACTAACTCCCCCTCCTCTCGAGAGGAGGGGGTTGGGGGGTGGGGTGACGCTCGATGTTTGTGAGTTCGCGCATGTCATTCTGTCGCTAGCATTGAACGCGCAGCGCTTCACCCCGCCCCCTGCCCCCTCCCCTCAAGGGGAGGGGGTTCTAGAGATACAACCGCTCCCACAACGCGCGCACCATGCCCGCTGTCGCGCCCCAGATGTTATGGCCGCTCCAGGGGATGGCGTAATAGTAGCGGGTGCGGCCTTGCCATTGGGCTTCGCGTTTTTCGTGGTTGGCGGGGTCAAACAGGAAATCGAGCGGCGCTTCGAACACGCTCGCCACTTCGCGCGGGTCGAGTTTGAGATCGAAACCGGGCTCAACCAGAGCGACAATCGGGGTGACGCGATAGCCGGTGATGGTGTCGTAGCGATCCCAGGCGCCGATGGGCTCGATGAAGCTGCGCGCAAGCCCGATCTCCTCGAAGGTTTCGCGCAGCGCTGTGTCGACGGCGTCGGCGTCGCTCGCCTGCACGCGCCCGCCGGGAAATGAGATTTGCCCCGGATGCGCCGGCGTCTCCACCGAGCGTTCGGTAAAGAGCATCGTCCACCCGCCCGCGCGCTTGATGATCGGCGCAAGCACTGCGGCGGGACGCGTTTCGGGGTGATTGTCCCAATCGGGATTGAGATCGTTGTCGCTCCGCGTGCGCGAGGATTCCTGCGCGACTGCGGAGAGCGGGTCCAGGCGCTGGCGGAGAAGGAGTTCGAAGGCGGCGGACATTAGATTGAGTTAGTCGCAGAGAGATGCGCGTGCAATCGACGCTCGCTCAGCCGCTAAAGAAGCTTAGCTGCTAGGAGCAGAGCGCCACCGAAACGCCCTACGAAAACCTCGCTGCTCCGCCTCGGCGGCAGTCGCGGCATAAAACTCGCCCTTCTCCGGTTCAATCTTCACTCGATGATCAAACGGTAAGTGATAAAGGCGCTCGCCCTCTCGACCGACATTGCATTTGATCATTGGATACTCACCAATCGGAATGGATGTATCCGCCCTGATCTTCAGAGCATCACACGCCATGAGTGCACGCGGAGACATTTGTGTAGATGTCACAAAGACCGCGCTAACACCGTTTCGCTTCATGGAAGAAAAAACGTCCTGGTCGTCGGGCAAGAAAGAGGACGCTTGCCCCAACAATCGTTGTTCGACCAGATAGTCCACCACGGAACCGAAGAGCTGCAACACGGCACTTTCGTGAATGTCTTTCCACTGCGCCCAGTATTTGCACTGAATGATTAGAGTTTGTCCCGGGCGTCGAGCGATTAGATCGCGACCGAGATCGTCAAATCCCATCGTTGCGCCGTGAAACTCCACGGCCCAGCCAAGCTTCTCTTATTGATAGCCAATGAAGCGTTCGTAGTCGCGGCCTATTTCCCAATTGCTTTTTCCCCGACGCTTGTATCGCTCAAGAGCAAGCTGCGACTTCTCAGCGCTCGAGAGCTTCGTGTACTCCACCTCCGTCAAAAACTGACGAGCTGGATCGTCTGATCGCTCTCCGCGAGCGATCGGCGCCGTTAAATTCTCGACTGGCGCACCTTCAACAAGGTCGATTAAGAACGGAAAAGCCGCTTCATAGATCGCGGCTTTGTAATGCGCGTACTTGAGGCGCCCAAGCGTGTCCGCGATGCCATCCTTGAACTTGCGCACCTCATCTGCTGCTTTCAGCGCTGGGTGCTTTTTTCTTTCAAGTTGTCTGCTCAGACTCTCGGCTTCGGCGGTGAGAAGATCAGTATGTATGGTGGTCACCCACGGATACTTGCGATTGGCCTCAGTTAGGACCAGCGCGAAACGCTGTTGTAGTGTGAGTCAACTGGCGCCGTTCCTTCTCCACCGCACTTCGTAACTTCTCGGCTTCTTCATCCTTCCTCCTTTGAATGCCCTCCATCTCCCTGCGGAACTGCTCCACGTCGCGAACTCCGCCGGCACGTGCCTTCCACACGTTGACGCGAATGAAGAGATAGAGCCCGATCGCGAGGGCGATCAGAACTAGCCAACCGGAATTGTCCTCGTACATCTGCAGCACCCCCGTCTGACGATCTCTATGGGGCTCCCAACTCCCACCACTCACCCCCGCTCCACAGACCAAGCTTCCCCTCCCGCGCTTCACTCCACTCCACCAGCTCATAAAACGGTGCGCGCAGTATTCGCGCCTCCAGCCGTCCGCGCACGAGCACGTACGGGCGCGGTTCTTCGCCGTGGCGCTCTACGCGGATCGGGTTGGCGGGGCCGGCGGTGACGATGTCGCCGACGTTGGTGGTGAAGACGATGGTTTGATCGGGGCCTTGCCCATGCCGATCGGCGCGGATGGCGATGAAGGGTGCGTCCTGCACTTTCACGACGATCTTTTCGCCCGGCGTCACGAGATAGGTTTGGCCGTCTTCGTCCTTGCGCAGGATCGACGCGAAAAGCCGCACCAGCGACTCGCGCGTGATGCGTGCGCCCTCGTGCTTCCATGTGCCGTCGGCCAGGATTTCCATGCCGATATCGCCGCAATGGGCCGGGTTCCATTTGTCGACAGGCGGCAGGCTTTTGTCGCCGGACGCCGCTTGCTGCTTGAGCGCAGCCAGCAATTGCTCCAGGGACGAGGTGTTTTCAGGGCTGGTCATAATTCAGCCCCCAACTAAGCGAGCTTCGCCCCATGAGCAATTCGGACAGAGAGTTGGCGGCAGCCCTGGTCGGCGAGGCGGAACAGGCGGGCGAAACCTTGGCGCGGGTGCGGGCCGAGATCGCCAAAGCCGTGTTCGGGCAGGAACGGGTGATCGAACTGACGCTGGCGGCGGTGCTCGCTGGAGGCCACGTGCTGCTGGTCGGCGCGCCGGGCTTGGCGAAGACGCGATTGGTCGAAGCGATGGCGCGTGTGCTGGGGCTCGACTGGGCGCGCGTCCAGTTCACGCCGGACCTGATGCCGGCGGATATTCTGGGCTCGGAAGTTCTGGATCAGGACGATGCGGGGCGGCGGCACTTCCGCTTCGTGAAGGGTCCGATCTTCACGCAGCTTTTGATGGCCGATGAAATCAACCGCGCATCGCCGCGTACGCAATCGGCGCTGCTGCAAGCGATGCAGGAATATCATGTGACGGTGGCCGGCGTCGGCTACGACGTGCCGCGCCCATTCCATGTGCTCGCAACACAAAACCCGATCGAGCATGAAGGCGCCTATCCGTTGCCGGAAGCACAGCTCGATCGCTTCCTACTGCAAGTCGATGTGCCCTACCCGGACGCCGAGATCGAACGAAAGATTTTGATCGAGACGACCGGCCTCGGCGATCAGCAACCGCAAGCGGTGTTGAACGGCGCGGCGTTGATGCGCTTGCAGGAATTGGTGCGGCGCATGCCTGTCGGCGAAAAAGTGCTGGCGGCGATTTTGGAACTGGTGCGCTCGGCGCGGCCAGGGTCGAGCCACGATCCGCGCGTGAACCAACACGTCGCGTGGGGGCCAGGCCCGCGCGCGGGGCAAGCGCTCATGCTGGCCGTGCGCGCACGAGCACTGCTGCGCGGCCGCTTGGCGCCGGCTGTGGACGATGTCGCTGCACTGGCGCGGCCGGCTCTGGTGCACCGCATGCAGCTGAGTTTCGGCGCGCGTGCGGAAGGGTTGGACATCGACTCGCTGGTTGACGATCTGGCTGAGAAAGCGGCTTGAGCCAGCAAGCGCGCCTCGACGCGCTCGCGCTCGCGGGCGATCTGCCGGGCGTGTTGCTCGACGCCAAGCGCCTCGCAGCGAGTGCGCCGGGCGTGCATGGGCGGCGGCGCAGCGGCCAGGGCGAAGCGTTCTGGCAATATCGCGATCACCGCGCCGAGGATGGCGCGCGCATGGTCGACTGGCGCCGCTCGGCGCGCGGCGATCGCTATTTCGTGCGCGAGCGTGAACGCGAAGCGTCGCAGACGGCGTGGTTCTGGATGGATCCCGACGCCGGCTTCAACTGGACCAGCGACCCGGCACGCACGACCAAGCTGCGCCGCGCGCAAACGATCGCACTTGCGCTCGCGACTTTGCTGACGCGCGGCGGCGAACGCGTCGGCGCGATCGGCGTTGCGCCGCGCGCGGGACAGCGCGCGGTGGAGCGCTTGGCGTTGGATTTCACCACGCCCGCACGCGAAGCGCCGCCACCGCCGCGCAGCTGCATCATTTTTCTCTCTGACTTTTACGCGCCGGTGGAAACTTGGCGCGATCGGCTGACCGCGTGCGCCGATGCGGGCGCGTCGGGGGCGCTGGTGTTGGTGGCCGATCCGACGGAGGAAGATTTTCCGTTCCGCGGGCGGACGCTGTTTCTCGAGCCAGGCGGGCGGCGCGAAATGTTGCTGGGCCGTGCGGAAGCTGCGCGTGAAATTTATGCCGACCGGCTGGAGACGCATCGCCGCGCTATTCGCGCGCTCGGCGCCGAGTTTGGCTTTCCGGCGCTTTTGCACCGCACCGATCATGGCGCCGCACCCGCGCTCGCCATGCTGATTTCGCTGGTGGCGGAGCGGTTCGCGTGAGCTTTGGGCCGTTCCTGTTTGGCGCACCATGGGCGCTGCTGGCGCTTGCCGCACTGCCGGCGCTCTTCTTCATCATGCGCGCAACGCCGCCTGCCCCGCAGCGCGCGCAGTTTCCGCCGACGCGCCTACTCGAAGGCTTGCGCACCGAAGAACAAAGCCGCGAACGCGCGCCGTTGTGGCTGGTGCTCTTCCGCATGCTGGCGGCGGCGCTGCTGATCCTGGCGTTCGCGAAACCAAGCTTGGCGCCGAGTGCGGTCGAAAGCGCGCAAGGCGGCCGCACGTTGATCGTGATCGATGATGGCTGGACCTCAGCGCCCTTTTGGAGCGACACGCGCGCGGCGGCGATTGCGGCGGCGTCGCAAGCCGAGCGCGCGCAGGCGCCGGTGTTTCTGCTGCTGACAGCGCCGGCGATCCCCGCCCGCGATCCGGGCGAAGCGCTGACGGCGGCGGATGCGAAAGCGCGCATCGGCCGGCTGGAGCCGCAACCGTGGCGGCCGGATCGCGCCGATGCGGCGCGGCGCCTCGCACAAACGCGCGGCAATTTCGATCGCATCGCCTGGATCAGCGACGGCCTGAACGACGCCGGCGCCGAAGCTTTGGCTGCGGAGTTGCAGCGGCGCGGGTCGGTGACCGCACGCGTGCCGCCGAGCACAGCGCGCGCCATCGTCTCCGCATCGGTGACGCCGCAAGGCGTGATAGCGGAGCTGCGGCGCGCGACGACGGGCGTTGGCGTTGCGGCGATTGCAGCTGAGACGGCGGAAGGGCGCTCGCTTGGCGCAGGCGAGATCACCTTCAGCGGCGACGCGTTGACAGCAACGGGCCGCATCGAGTTGCCGCCCGAGATCGCGGCGCGCGCGGCCCGGGTGCGCATTGTCGGCGAGCAAGGCGCGGGCGCCGTGCGCCTGTTGCCGGCGGGTGCAGGGCGTCCGTTTGTCGGCTTGGTCGATCCCGGCGGCGCAGGGCAGCCGCTGCTTTCGGAATTGTTCTACGTCGATCGCGCGCTGCAGCCTTATGCCAGCCTGCAGCGCGGTGGAATCGCGGCGTTGATCGACGCGCGCGCGCAGGCGCTTATTCTGCCGGATGCGAGCCACATCGCGCCGACCGATCGCGCGGCGCTGGAGCGCTGGCTCGATGATGGCGGCTTGCTTGTGCGCTTCGCAGGACCGCGTCTGGCAAACGATGCCGATGAATTCATGCCGGTGCGGTTGCGCCCCGGCACGCGCACTTTGGGCAGCGCGCTCGCCTGGGAGACGCCGCTCGGTATTGGCGAATTTCCAGCGGACTCGCCGTTCGCCGGCATCGCCGCGCCAGCAGATGTGAGCGTGCGCCGGCAAGTTTTGGCGGAGCCCGCATCGCTCGAAGAAGCGCGCGTGTGGGCGACGCTCTCGGACAACTCGCCGCTGATCACGGCGCAGCCGCGCGGACGCGGACTCATTGTGCTCTATCATGTGAGCGCCGGGCCCGAATGGTCGGACGTGCCGCTCTCGGGGCTGTTCGTTGAACTACTGCGCCGGACATTAGCGTTTGCAGCGCGCAGCGATGGCGCCGGCGAGCGCGAGATTGCGGGCGGGCCGTACGCGCCGACGCGCTTGCTCGATGGCTACGGATCGCTCGCGCTGGCGGCGCCCGATGCGACGCCAATTCTGGCGGAAGCGTTCGGCGCGGCGCGCGCTTCGCCGGTGACGCCGCCCGGTTTGTACGAGCGCGCCGGGGTGTCGGCGGCGATCGATGCGGCGAATGCGGCGGAGACACTTGAACCTCTAGCCCTGCCCGCTGGAATCGAACGCGCTGGTTTGGGCGCGACGATCGAGCGGCCCTTGTCTGGGTGGCTGTTCGGCGCAGCGGCGTTGTTGCTGGCGATCGATTTGCTAGTTGCGCTCATGCTCGCGGGCCGCTTGCCGCGCTTCGCACGCGCGGGCGCAGCAGCGCTGGCGGCGCTGGCGGCGCTCACCGTGTTCGGCGCGCACGAAGCGCAGGCGCAGAACATCAACGATCCGACACAGAACTTACGCCTCGCTTATGTGCGCACCGGCGATGCGCGCATCGATCGCGCTTCGGAGCAAGGCTTGGCGGCGCTGAGCGACGTGCTGACGGCGCGCACATCGGTTGAGCCCGGCTCACCGGTCGGCATCGATCTCGCGCGCGACGACCTTTCGGTTTATCCGTTTTTGTACTGGCCAGCGCCGACGTCGCCGCGGCGGTTGTCGGATGAAGCGCTCGCCAATCTCGATCGCTATCTTGCTGTCGGCGGGCTGCTGCTTGTCGACACGCGCGACGCGGGCGCTTCGGGTTCGCGGCCTGCTGTGCAAATGTTGGCGGGCGTGGACGTGCCGCCGCTTGAGTTGGTCGGCGCCGAGCATGTGCTGACACGCGCCTTCTATCTGATGCGCTCCTTCCCGGGCCGCACGCAATCGACGCAATTGTGGGCCGAGAGCGCGTCCGCCGCATCGGCGCGCGATGGCGTGGCCTCGCTCTTTATTGGCAACGGCGATTGGGCGGCGGCGTGGGCTGGCAGTGGCGGTGTGGGTGATCGGCAGCGCGAAATGGCGCTGCGCTTTGGCGTCAACCTCGTCATGGTGGCGCTCACTGGAAACTACAAAGCCGACCAAGTGCACGTGCCGGCGCTGCTTGAGCGCATGGGCGACGAACGATGATCGCTGGTGCGCGCATCGGCTTCGATCCGGCGCTGCCGTGGAGCGTGATGATCGTGCTCGGCGTGCTTTCCGTGCTGGTGCTTGCGTTTTATGCGTGGCGCGGCGGCGGCGCGACGCTGTGGCGCGCGGCGGGTTTGGCGCTTTTGTTCATCGGCCTGATGCAACCGCAATGGGTGCGCGAGACGCGCGAACCGGCCGACGATGTCGCACTCGTGGTGGTTGATCAAAGCGAAAGCCTGGCGCTAGCGGGACGGCGCGAAGCCGCGCGCGCGGCGGGCGATGCGATCGCGGAACGGCTGTCGCGCGAGCAAGGCCTCGACGTGCGCATGCGCGAAGCGCGCGGCGGGCCGGATGGCACGCTGATAACCGCAGTGATCGAAGATGCGCTCTCCGACGTTGCGCGCGATCGCATTGGCGGCGTGATCGTGGTGACGGATGGGCAAGCCGTCGATCCGCCGCCAGAGCCGAACCGTTTACGCGATCTCGGGCCCACGCACGTGCTGATCGTCGGCGATCCAGAGCGCGGCGACCGGCGCTTGGAGCTGATCTCGGCGCCGACGTTCGGCATCGTCAACGAGCCGATGCAGATCACTGGCCGTGTGATAGATGATAGCGGCAACGCGCAAGTCGCGCTGACTGTGAGCATTGATGGGCGGCGCGTTTCGCAAAGCTTGGTGCGCGCCAATCGCGAGTTCACTCTGTCGGTCAGCCTGCCGCGGCGCGGGCGCAACATGGTGATCGTCGAGGCCGCGGCGGGCGCGCAGGAGATCACGCTCTCCAACAACCGCGCCGCCTTCGCCGCCAATGGCGTACGCGACCGGTTGCGGGTGCTGCTGATCACGGGCGAGCCGCATGCCGGCGCGCGGGTGTGGCGCAATCTCTTGAAGTCCGATCCGGCCGTCGACGTGGTTCACTTCTCGATCCTGCGTCCGCCGGACAAGCAGGATTTCACGCCGCTGCACGAGCTGGCGCTGATCCCCTTCCCGACCGAAGAATTGTTCGAGCGCCGCCTCGGCGAGTTCGATCTCATCATCTTCGACCGCGCGCCGCAGCGCGGCATTTTGCAGTCCTACTATTTCTCTTCGATCGCGCGCCGCATCGAGGAAGGCGGCGCATTGTTGATCACAGCGGGGGAAGCGGAAGCGGGATTGGACGGGCTTTATCGCACGTCGCTTGCGGGCATCTTGCCGTCGCAACCGACAGGCAATGTGATCTCACGCCCGTATCGGCCGACGCCAACAGCGTTGGGGCGGCGCCATCCGGTGGTGCGCACGCTGCCGATGCCAGAGCGTTGGGGACGTTGGACGCGGCAAGTCGAAGCGAATGCGAGCGCGGGGCAAACCTTGCTCTCCGGCGCCGATGGGCGGCCGTTGCTTGTGCTGGATCGCGCTGGCGACGGGCGCGTTGCGCAATTGTGGTCGGATCAACCGTGGTTGTGGGCGCGCGGTTACGATGGCGGCGGGCCGCACGGCGAGCTGCTGCGCCGGCTAGCACACTGGCTGATGCAAGAGCCAGAGTTGGAAGACGAGCGGCTGACGCTCGATGCCGGCCCGCGCGGCTTGGAAGTGGAACGCAGCACGTTAGGTGACGCGCCGGGTGCGGTGCAGATCATCGCGCCGTCGGGTGAAACGAGCGCGATCGTGCTGGGTGAAGCAGCGCCGGGTTTGTATCGCGGCGAAGGTGCGGCGGTGGAGCAAGGCTTGTACGAAGCGCGCAGCGGGAATTTGCGCGCGTTTGCCGCAGTAGGTCCGCTCAATCCGCGCGAAGCAGCGGCACTGGCGGCGACGCCGGAAATCTTGCGCCCGTTTGCGCAAGCGACGGGCGGCAGCGTCGTGCTCACCGGCGAAGATGGCTCGCGCTTGCCGGAGGTGCGGCGCGTCGACGGTGGCGCCAATGCAGGCGGCAATGGCTGGATCGGCATCGAGCGCAACGGCGCCTATGTCGTGCGCGCTGCGCAAGCGACGCCGCTGGGGCCCGGATGGGCATGGGCGTTTCTGGGCTTGGCGCTGCTAATGCTCGGCTGGCGGCGCGAGAGTTTGTGAAATCTCTGAGTTTCGCGTCGTTGCGCGCGACTCGACGACAAACTGCGTTCTAGCGTTCCGTTGAGGGGCCACAGTGCGGAGGACGGCGATGCGCCGAGCCCTATTCCTCATGTTCGTCTTGCTGACAACGTCGATGCTGAACATCGCGCCGTCACGAGCGCAATTTGCCGAATGCAATCCCGATTATGTCCGCACCTTCGATGTGGCGGCGTACGGCGATGACCCGGCCTGGTCGGCCGGCACGATCGAGTGCGTCGAGTATTTTCGGCTGAGCTTCGAGACGCCGGCTGGCACGCGCTGGATACGCGGCATTGGCGATGTGAACGTCGATCGCCTGCTGGCGCCAGGCGCGATCCAGGCCGTCGAAGAAGGCGCGCGGTTAGCATCGCAGCGCATGGACGGGCTCGGCGACTATCGCTTTGACAACACCACGATCCTGATCACGTTCTCAACGTCAGAGCCGTTGGCGACGGAACGCAAGGAAGGTCAGGCCTCTGGGTGGACGATGCCGGGGCAAGGACCGGAGACATCGAAGTGCCACGTCACCCTGTTCTTGATGGATGACTACAACACCAGCGGCGAGATGCAGTACATCGTCGCGCACGAACTGTTTCACTGCGTGCAACTCGCAAGTCTTTCGGAAGCGCAGAACACCTCATCGGCGGGCTATGGGCTGTGGTGGATCGAAGGTTCGGCGGAAGTGTTCGCGGCGGCGGCTGTCGGCGAACAGAGCCGTTGGAATAACGCCTCGGACTTCGACGGCGCCGTCGCCAACGAACGCCCGCTCTATGCGATGACGTACGAAGCATCGGTCTTCTTCTACTGGCAGCATCAACGGGAAGGCCTCGGCGCCTTGATGCCGTTCTTGCGCTCCATGGCCGGGAGCCCGAGCGAAGCAGCGCAACGCGGCGCGCTGCGTGCGACGACGTCAAACTCTGAATTCTTGGATTTCGCACAAGCCTATGACGAGCGCACGATCCGGTTTCCGAGCGGACGGCCGCTGCTCTTCGGCGCGCGTCTGGACGGCGAAACCTGGGCGATCGCCAACACCGGCTCGCAGCAGCGCACGCTAAAGCCGTTCGTGATCATGCCGGGCTGGGCCGATTACGCTTGCGTCAATTGGGAAAACACCGTCAGCGACGCCAACATGCGCGTCCGCGATGAACGCGGCGGGAGTTGGGGTGATTGGCCAACGGAAACCAATGCGCGCGATTCTGGCGGCGCACGCTATCGCAGCCTCGCCTTCCATACAGGCGATGACAACATCGAACTGCGCGTGCGCCACAACCGCACTGCGGCGTGCGGCTCGTGCCTCGCGGTGGCGACGATCGACCGTTGTATGCTCGGACGCTGGCGCCTGACCGGCGGCGGGCCGGGCGAGTGGATGCAGCGCCAAGGCATCCCGTTCACACGCATGAACATCAGCCCGTTCACGCTAATCATCAACGAAGACGGCACCTACACGACCGAGGGATTCAACTTCGACTTCCGGGTCCAGTATCCCGATTCCGCCGGTGAAGGTCAGGCCGCCACGCAGCCGACGAACGGCCGTTGGGGCGCAGAGCGCGGCCGGCTTTATGGCTGCACCGATGGCGGCGGCGCGACCAGCGGCACGGCCACGGTGGAATCGGAGGGCATACGCGGAACGGCGCCTTACGCTTCACCCGGACCATTCGGCGCAAGCGGGTCAACCACTTACACGTGCACCGACACCACATTTTTCACGTCGCAGCCAATGGAACGCGGCGGGCCGATGACGCACACCTTCACGCGCGAGTCGCGGCGTTTGCCTGAGTGATCACCGCAACGGCGCGGTGACTTCGCCTTGCACTTTGTCGAGACCGCCCGGCCTTAGCTCGAGCCAGAGCAGGCGGGCTGGATCGACGGGACCGGGGAGGCTGACGCGATCTTTTGGAACAACGCTGAAGCCGGCGGGACGGAAGAAACTTTCGGCGCCGACGAGCACGATCGGGGCGCTGCCGCCAGCGCGGCACGCGGTAATGCACTCGCGCACCAGCGCAAGGCCGAGCCCGGCTTGCTGGGCGCGCGGATCGACGGCCAGCGGACCAAGAAAGAAGATCGGCGCGCCGGCGTGAACCGCATAGATGCGGCAGACGCCGACTACTTCGCCCGCCTCGTTCAGCCCGACGCGCGATAGCGCCAGTTCATGGCGCGCGCCGCGCTCACGCACGCGCTCGCTGGTCTTGGCGAAGCGGCCGGGGCCGAAGGCGCGGTTGAGCACAGCCTCGATCTGGGCTGCGTGCCCGGGCTTTTCGGCGGAGAAGGTAACGGCCATGGAGGCGCGCGCTTAAGCGGCGGCGCAGCTCACGTCAATCGCGCTCGTGTCATAGTTGCTCCCCGCCCCGGCGCGGGTCCATAAGCGGCGCGCTTGGCCTCCCTCCGCATCCCCTCGCTCGACATTTTCCGCCATCGGCTGTTCGCCCAATTCTGGGGCGCGCGCTGGTTCGCGACGCTGGCTATTCAAATTCAGGCCACGGCGATGGGCTGGCAAGTCTACGACTCGGCCCGCGCGCACGGCCAGAGCATCGCCGAGTCTGCGTTCGTGCTGGGCTTGGTAGGGCTCGCGCAATTCTTGCCGTTGCTTGTGCTCTCGCTCTTCGGCGGCCAAGCTGCGGACCGTTACAATCGGCGGCTGATCATGACCGCGTGCATCGTCGCCAAGGCGGGCATTTTGCTTGGGCTGGTGATTGCATCAGGCATGGGGCCGGAGATTGTGATCCCGGCCGTATTCGCCGCTGCGATTACAGCAGGCATCATCAATTCGTTCCTTCCTCCCGCCGCGAGCGCGCTGCTGCCGATGTTGATCCCGCGCGATGAGCTGCCGCAAGGCATTGCGTGGTCGTCACTGGCGTTTCAATCGGCGCTGATCATCGGGCCGGCGATCGGCGGCTTGCTCTACGCGTTCGGACCAGCGGCGCCCTACTCGACCGCGTTCGTGCTGCTGGTTATCTCCGCAGCTTTGCTATTTGCGCTGAAGCCACCGGCGCAGGAGCCGGTGAAAGATGCGCGCACTGTCGGCATGATCATGGAGGGGCTGCGCTACGTTTGGAGCAACAAGATCGTGCTGGGCGCGATCTCGCTCGATCTCGTCGTGGTGCTGCTGGCGGGCGCGGTGGCGCTGCTGCCAGTGTTTGCACGAGACATTCTGCACGCGGGGCCAAGCGAACTTGGGGTGCTGCGTTCCGCCATGGGCGTGGGCGCTGCGACGGTGGCGCTATGGCTGGCGGTGAAGCCGCTGCAGCAACGCGTCGGAATGTGGATGTTCGGCTCGACCATCGTGTTCGGCTTGGCGACGATCGTGTTCGGGCTGTCGGAATATTTGTGGCTGACGGCGCTGGCGCTGGCGATCGCGGGCGGCGTCGACATGATCTCAGTCTATGTGCGGCAAAGCTTGATTCAGCTTGCGACGCCGGACGCGATGCGCGGACGGGTGGCGGCGGTGAGCTTCGTGTTCATCTCGGCCTCGAATGAGTTCGGCGACTTTGAAGCCGGCGTCATGGCGCGCATCTTCGGGCCGGTGGCGGCGGTGGTGATCGGCGGTGTCGGCGCGGTGATGGCGTCGGTCTGGTGGATGCGGCTTTTCCCGGCGCTGGCGAAGGCGGATGGGTTCGAACCAATGGACGGCCCTCAGAGCGGCGCGAAAATATTGACGCCGCAGAAATAGGCGACAATCAGCGCGCCGATGAGCATGCCCCAGCCGGGCTTTTCGGGATTGGAGCGATCGAAGAAGAACGCGATCACGATTGCGGCGCAGATCAGCAGAATGAAGCCGAGCACGACGCGGATGGCGAGCTTGCCCAACGCATCAAGCCAACCGCCTTGCGCGTCCAACCAAAGATCAACGTCGTTCAGGTCAAACCCGAATGTCACCAGGATGACGCCGATGATCGCGAAGATCATCACCAGGAACATCAGCCCGCCGGCCAACGTGCTGCCGGTGCGGACGCCCTCGATCGGCGAGATGCGCCAGAACTTCGCAGTCCGCCACAGAGAGCCGATGAAGCCGCCGATCGCGCCGAATATGCCCAGCATGCGCGCCAAACTTCCTCACGCGACGCCGCAACGTCAAGCGGCGCGCAACGCTGGCACGCGCTAAAAGGAGGCGCTAAAGCGGACGCAACGGAGGAAACACATATGGGCGTGTTGGACGGAAAGGTCGTCATCGTCACCGGCGGCGGCAATGGCATCGGCAAAGAGTGCGCCCTACTGGCCGCGCGCGAAGGCGCCAGCGTGCTGGTCAATGATCTGGGCGGCGGACTGAAGGGCGAAGATGCAGGCTCTGCCGGCCCCGCCGAACAAGTGGCGCAGGAAATTCGCGCCGCCGGCGGCAAGGCGATCTTCAACTCCGACAGCGTTTCCGATTACGACGCCGTCGTCGCCATGTGCGAGCAGGCGAAGAAGGAGTTCGGCGGGCTGAACGCCATCATCAATCCAGCCGGCATCTTGCGCGACGGCATGTTCCACAAAATGGCGCCGGAGGATTGGCGCGCGGTGATCGACGTGCATTTGCACGGCGCCTTCAACGTCACGCGCGCCTCGATCGAGTTCTTCCGCGAGCAGCAAGACGGCGCCTACGTACTATTCACCTCGACGTCGGGCCTGATCGGCAATATCGGCCAAGCGAATTATGCGGCGGCGAAGCTCGGCGTGATGGGCCTGTCGCGTATCGTCGCCATGGAGAACGCCGCCAAGAACGTGCGCTCCAACATTATCGCGCCATTTGCGTGGACGCGCATGATCGCGTCCATCCCGGTGAAGGATGAAGCGAGTGCTGCGCGCGTGGAGCGGTTCAAGCGCTCGATGCGGGCCGATCAAGTGGCGCAAGTTGCGGTGGCGTTGTGCGCTGGCGGGGCCAAGGACACTACCGGGCAGATATTCGCGGTGCGCGGCAACGAAGTGTTTCTGTTCAACCAGCCGCGGCCAGTGCGCGGCATGGCGCGACTCGAAGGCTGGTCCCCGTCGAGCATTATCGAGCACGCGCTGCCAGCGATGAAAGCCAACTACACCGATGTCGGCGCCAGCGCCTCGGTGTTTCCGTGGGATCCAGTGTGATGAAGCGACGCTCTCTTCTGCTGGCGATGCTGCTTGCGGCGTGTGCGCAAACCCCGGCGCCGGCGCCAGGCCCGGCCACAAGCTATCTCGCCGGCACGAGCTGGCTGCGCATCGACGATGAGAACGCCAACCCGCATGGCGCGCTATTGGAGTTCGCCGATGACGGCGCCTCCGGCTACACCGGGTGCAATCGCTGGTTCGCGAGCGTGACGCATAACGGCGAAGCGCTACGCTTCGGCGCCATCGGAATGACGCGCATGGCGTGCCCAACGCTGATGCAGCGAGACACCGAGCGCAATTTTCTCGCCGTGCTCGAAGCCACGCGATACGGCCACTACGACCAGGACGCTCTAGTACTCCTGGACGCGCAGCAGACCGTGATCGCGCGCTTCAATCGTAATTGACGCTTACGGCGTCGCCGGCGCGGGCGCGGCCTCGACAACCGGCACGACACGCGGGCAATCATCCTGACCGCGGGCGTTGGCGCAGTTCACCACTGACGCGGCAGTGGCGCCCGGTGCGATCACCAGCAACCAGTGCTCATTCGGATCGAAACGCTCGCGGCTGACGAGGTTGCCGCACTGAACCGAAAGCACCAGCGCGCCCGCGTGAGCGGCGTAGAGGCTTTGCGGATCGACATTGGCGGGAATGACGCCGCGCGATTCCGTGCCGCGCACATTGACGCACGGCGGCTGCAGCGCCGGATCGGCGCGTTGCAATTCGCCCAAGGTCGTCACCGCCCAGACAAGCTGCTCTTCAGCGCCCATCCCCTGCACCTGCTCCATCAGGCTCTGTGCGGCGGGCGGCGCTTCTTCGACCGGTGCTGTGGATTGTCCGCAGGCGACCAGCGCGAAGGCGGCTGTAACTAGAAGAATATGTTTCATTGGGTCCCTCCCTTGCCGCTGTTCCACTCGCATGCGGGGCCCGCGTCAAGCTCCGGGCGACGGCGGACGGTGTCAGACATGTGCCTTGCAGCCCCAAAACGCGGCGCCACATTGGTCGGCGAAGAGGTTTGCCATGATTGAGAAACGTCCGTTCGACAGTTTGGGCCGGCACGACGCCGATTGGCTCGCCGCCCGCTACCATTTCAGCTTTTCCGGTTATCACGATCCCGAACGCGTGCATTGGGGCGCGTTACGCGTTTGGAATGACGACACCATCCAGCCGAAGACGGGCTTTCCACCGCATCCGCACTCGGACATGGAAATCATCACCTACGTCCGCTCCGGCGCGATTACGCACCAGGACTCGCTCGGCAATCGCGGCCGCACCGAAGCCGGCGACGTGCAAGTGATGAGCGCAGGCTCAGGCGTCACCCACGCCGAATACAATCTCGAAGACGAAGCGACGACGATCTATCAGATCTGGATCGTTCCCAAGGAGCGCGGCGGCAAACCGCATTGGGGCGCGGCCAAGTTTCCGAAGGGCGATCGCTCCGGCGCGCTGGTCACGCTGGCATCGGGGTTCGATGACGAGCAGGAAGCTGGCGCGCTGCCGATCCGGCAGGACGCGCGTGTGCTCGCGGCTACGTTGCAGAAGGGCCAAAGCGTTGCTTACGCGCCCGCGCCGGGCCGACATCTCTATCTGGCGGTCGCGCAAGGCGAGGCGACTGTAAACGGCGTTACGCTCGGGCCACGCGACGGCGCAGCCATAAGAGACGAAGCCGAGCTTCGGGTGGAAGCGAGCGCCGATGCGGAAATCGTCTTAGTCGATGCGCCGTAAGACTTGAGTCCAACTTCAGGTCGGATGCGCTTACGGTAGATTGTCACCGGTGGCGCATTCGGCTGGCGGCATGAATTGTTCCCGATACTCAAAATTTACTGTCTGTTTGCTGTTGGCGCCGTTCCTAGGGCGAAGGGCGGGACAGATGACATCGGTCAGCGACATTCACGTATTGGTCGTCGACGACAACCGGCAGATGCGATTTCTGCTGCGCTGCCTGCTGCGCGCGGGCGGCGTCACCGACGTCACTGAAGCCGACAACGCCGAGCACGCCTTCGATTTGATGCGCGTGCGGCCTGTCGATCTTGTTATCGTCGACTGGATGATGCGGCCGGTGGATGGGCTCGAGTTTACGCGCATGGTGCGTTGGGACTGGAAAAGCCCGAACCCGTACGTGCCACTGCTAATGCTGACCGCCCACACCGAAGCATCGCGCGTGGCTGCGGCGCGCGATGCGGGCGTCAGCGGCTTTATCCGCAAGCCGATCAGCGCGCGCATTCTGTTCGAGCGCATGACGTTCGTGCTCACCGACACACGCATGATTATCCGCACCGCCGACTTCATCGGCCCAGATCGGCGCCACGCGCAATGCCAGGATTACGCCGGCCCCTTCCGGCGCGAGTCCGACGGACGTCCCAATCTGATGGACACGGTCGATGTTGATGACGAGCGCTGGCGCGCCTGACTGCGGCGCCGGCTTGCCGGCGCGCGGGGCGTCGCGCAAAATGTTCCCATCAGGCGGGAAACTGACATGAACCGAATACTCGCACTCGCGCTGCTTCTAGCGCCGCTCGGCGGCTGCCTTGTCGGCGCAGCGGTTGGAGCGACCGGCGCAGTGATCGGCGCTGCGGTGGGCGTCACCGGCGCCGTCGCGGGCGCAGCCGTCAAAACCACGGGCGCGGTCGTCGACGCCGCCATCCCTGGCGACGATGATGATGAAGACGACGATTGAGCGCGAAGTTACGGGATCGTGACTGGCTTCGGGGCGGATTCGGCATCATGCTCAGCAAAACGCTGAAGGGAGCCTCCATGCGCTTTATCTCTGCCTTTTGCAGCTTAGCGGTGCTCGCGTTCGCGCACACGGCGCACGCCCAGACCATTTCGCCGGTCGCCTTCTCCCCCGAATTCCAGGTGCTCGTCGACGAAGAACTCGGCGCGCGCGAAGGCGTCTACTTGCGTGAGACCGTCACCCAACGCGTCGCCGCCGCACTCGCGCAACGCGGCGTCGCCGTCGGGCAAAGCGCCAACGTGACCATAGAAATCTCTATCATCGACGCCGATCCCAATCGGCCGACGATGACGCAGCAATCGCAAAATCTCGGGCTCGATGGCCTTCGCTCCGTCTCGATCGGCGGCGCTGAGTTGCAAGCGGTGCTGCGCAGCAGCGACGGGCGCGTGCTCTCGGAAGTCACACACCGCCGATACGACCATAGCTTAGCCGACATCCTCGGCCCGCCCGATACATGGCAGGCCGCGCGCCGGGCAATCAACCAGTTCGCGCGCAAAGTCGCCGACGCGTACGTCGAGAGCGCCAGCTAACGAAGGCGCAGAGACGGCGTCTCGCTCAGCTTGATCGCTCTAAAACAGAACAGCTCCCCTCCTGGGGAGCTGTTCTCATTTCCGGTCAGCCGCGACCGCGCCACTCCTGCCAGCCTTTGGCGCGCAAATCGCAGGCTGGGCACGCGTTGCAACCGTAGCCCCAGTCGTGACGATGGATGCGATCACCTTCGTAGCACGTGTGACTGTACTCAACGATGGTCGTAACGAGCGCATCGCCGCCAAGCGCATGCGCGAGCGCCCAAGTATCAGCCTTGGTCAAATGCATGAGCGGCGTCTCAACGCGGATCGGGCGATCCAGACCAAGCGCCAGCGCTTGCTGTTGCGCGTCCAAGGTCTCGCGCCGGCAATCGGGATAGCCCGAATAATCGGTCTCGCACATGCCGCCCACGAGCGTATCGATCCCGCGCCGATAGCCATGGGCGGCGGCCACGGTGAGGAACACAAGATTGCGGCCAGGCACGAAGGTCGTCGGCAGGCCGCTGGCGGCGATCTCGATGGCGCGATCCGAGGTCAGCGCGCTTTCAGCCAGCGCGCCATAACCCGAGACGTCCACAAGCTGGTCGCCGCCGAGGCGCTCCGCCCAATTTGAGTTGAGCCCCGCGATGGCGCCGCGCAGCGGCGCGCGCTGCGCCAGTTCGATCGCATGACGCTGGCCGTAGTCGAAGCCGATGGTCTCGACCCGTTCGAATCGCTCGAGCGCCCAGGCCAGGCAGGTCGCCGAATCTTGCCCGGCTGAAAACAGGACGAGGGCAGATGCAGAACTCATGATGTTGTTTTAACGTATCTCTTCGCACTTGCACACACGGGCTTCCGTAGCGGAAGCGGTTCGAAATTGGGAGCCATACGCAGCGTAACTGTGGCTCGCCCGCCGCAGGCTGGAGGCGCTATGACGCGAGCGTCAAGTTATCCCGTTCCACACCGTTGACATGGATGGGGTGGAGGCCTGCTATAGCACACTGGACAGGTAGGGCGCGGGGGGAGCACCCGCTCGCCAGCCCGACATGCCGATTGTTTGCCGACGACGCGCGTAAGAAAGCGTCCGACGCACTGGGAGGACGGCTATGAAAAGCAAATCGAAGTTGGGTTGGATTCTGCTGACGGGCGCTTCGCTCGCAGCGATGGGCGCGGCCAGCCCTGCATTCGCGCAGGATGACGACGTGTCTGACGAAATCGTCGTGACGGCGACGGGCCGTACCGCGGCGATCCAGGACGTTCCGATCGCGGTGACCGCCATCAGCGGCGAAACCATCGAAGACGCTGGCGTCGAGAACTTGCTCGATCTGCAGCAGCTCGCCCCCAGCCTTCGCATCGGCACGGGTCAATCCACCTCGCTCGGCACCACAGCGCGTATCCGCGCTCTCGGCACCGGCGGCGACAACCCAGGCTTTGAATCGGCCGTCGGCTTCTTCATCGACGGCGTCTTCCGCGCTCGCGCGGGCATCGCCATTTCGGACCTCCCCGAGGTGGAGCGCATCGAAGTTCTGCGCGGCCCGCAAGGCACGCTCTACGGACGCAACACCTCGTCCGGCGCGATCAGCATCACGACCGCGGGCCCAGGCTTTGAGCCTGGCGCTTGGATCGAGGCTGGCGCTGGCGATCTGAATTACGGCGCCCTGCGCGCTGGCTTCGACTTGCCCGCCAGCGACGATCTGTCGTTCCGCTTTGACGGTTCGCTGCGCGCCCGCGACGGCTACATGACCGACCTGCTTACCGGTCAAGACTACAATACGCAGGACCGTTACTCGGTCCGCGGCCAAGCGTTGTGGGACATCAACACAAACGCTTCGCTCCGCGTCATCGCCGACTACTCGCAAACCGACGAAGATTGCTGCGCCGCCACGATCTATAGATATGGTTCGGCTCAGAGCATCCTCAACGGCGCCTATTTGATCGGAAACCCGTACGCTCCGTTCCTGCCGTCGTTCGGCGTCACCAGCTTGCCGAACACGGCCGGCGTCGTGAACAATCCGGATGCGCGTCAAGTTTCGGTGACGCCGGGTCGCGATTATCTTGAGCAAGTCCAAGACAGCGGCATCTCTGCCCAACTCGATTGGGACATTGGCGGCCTGAACTTTACCTCGATCACCGCTTTTCGGGGTTGGGAAGCCGTCCGTGGCCAGGACGTCGACTTCAACCAAGCCGACCTGTTTTATCGTGACGGCCTCACCGTCGACATCGACAACTTCACCCAAGAGTTCCGACTGCAGGGTGAATCGGGCCGCCTGAACTGGCTCGTTGGCATGTTCTATTCGGAAGAAGACATCGATACGACCGACCGCATCCGCTTCGGCGCGCAAGCGGCCGACTACGCTGACGCAGTCATCTTCGGCCAAACCCTTGGAACACGCGAATTGTTCGACAACACCACCGCTGGACAGGACGCGGGTATCTTCGGCGGCGTCGACCCTGTCCCCTCAATTCTTGGCGCGATCAATGCCGGGTTCAACCAAGTCTATCTGACGCCGAACGGAAACGGCGACGGTCAAGTAGCGGACAATTGGACCCAAGACGGCACCGACATCGCGTTTTTCACGCACAACGAATTCAGCTTGACCGACGCGCTCACGCTGACGGTTGGCCTGCGCTACAGCCAATCCGAAAAAGAGTACGATGCCAACCTCGATGCCTCGAGCCCGAGCTGCGATTCCATGCAGAACATCGAAGCATTCGTCGCCCCCTTGTTCTCGGGTCTGAACGCCAACGCCAACGCCGGCAGCGCGTCCGCCCAGGGCCTCCGCCAGTTGTTGGCGCTCACCTGCGCACCGCAAGCCAACACGGCGCTTGACGGGCGCTGGACCTCTTCACGCGATGAAGAAGCGTGGACCGGCACGGCCTCGTTGCGCTTCGAAGCCACCGAAGACCTTATGTTCTACGGAGGTTACTCGCGCGGTTATAAGGCTGGCGGTTTTAACCTCGACCGTTCGAGCTTCGCCGGCATTTTCCCAGGCATGACCGTGTCGCAGGCCAGAACCGGACTGCTGGCGATCAACCCAGCGAGCATTGGCTTCGAGCCCGAATTCGTGGACTCCTACGAACTCGGCATGCGCGCCACGCTTCTCGGCGGCGGCACGTTCTTCAACGTCACGCTGTTCCACGCCCAGCTGCACGACTATCAGCTGAACGCGTTCAACGGTACGGCGTTCATCACCCGCAACGTGCCCGAAGCGATCAGCCAAGGTGTCGAAATCGACATCCTGTCGCGCCTCACGGATCATCTGACGATCCAAGGCGGCATCAACTACACCGACGCCTATAACGACTCGACGGTGTCGTTCTCCCCGTCGGCAGGCGATACGATCTTCTCCGGCGATCCGCTGATCCAAGCGCCGGAAATCTCGGTCACCGCGTCGGTCACCTATGAGCTGCCGATCAACGAAGACCTGATGGCCCGCTTCTACCTGGATGGCCGTTACGACAGCGAGTACCGCACGCAGGCGCTCGGCCGTAACCCGATCTCGGATCAACCGGAAACGGTTGTGCTGAACGGCCGCGTCGGCCTCGGCAGCCCGAACCAAAACTGGAGCATCGAAGTGTGGGGCCGCAACCTCACCGACGAGTTCATCGCGGGCGGCTTCGGCGCCCCGCTGCAAACGGGCACGATCGGCGCGTACACGAACGAGCCGCAAACCTACGGCGTCACGCTGCGCGCGCGCTACTAAGCGCTCGAGCGAAAGCTCCGGCCGTTTGCTTTTGTGCGCAACGGCGCTTAAGCGCGGCACATGACGAAGCCCCTGCTCGACGTTCTGATCGTGGATGACCACGAAGGCATGCGCGTGCTGTTGCGGACGATCCTAGAGCGTGCGGGCGGGGCGCGGGTGCGTGATGCGGCCAGCGGCGCAGAGGCACTGGCGATGATCGCCGAGGCGCCGCCGTCGCTCATCCTTGTCGATCAGCGCATGCCAGTCATGGACGGCCCGGCGTTAGTCGCCCGCGTGCGGGCGAACGACGCTTGCGCCGCTACACGCATCATTATGATCAGCGGCGCGATGGACGGGCCAGCGCGCGATGCGGCCATCGCCTCGGGCGCCGACGCTGCGCTCGCCAAGCCAGTCTCGCCGCGCGCTCTACTGGCCGAGATCGAAAAACTTTTCAGCGCTTAGAGGCGCCCGCGCAGCATTTGCAGGATGGCGGAGAAATCCTTCTGGCCATGGCCGCGCTCGACGAGTTCGCTGTAGAGCGCCTCGGCCGCGCCGCCGAGCGGCGTCGGCGCGCCTGAGGTTTCAGCGGCGTCCTGGGCGAGCTTCAGATCCTTCAGCATCATAGCGGCGGCGAACCCGCCCTCGTACTCGCGGTTCGAGGGCGCTGCCGGCACGGGCCCCGGCCAAGGGCAATACGAGGTCAGCGACCAGCACTGGCCGGACGCCTTCGAAGCAATGTCGTAGAATTTTTGCGCATCGAGCCCAAGCGCGTCAGCCAACGCGAACGCTTCGCTGGTGGCGATCATGGAAATGCCGAGCAGCATGTTGTTACAGATCTTCGCCGCCTGGCCCGCGCCGCTGTCGCCAGCGTGGATGGTGGCTTTCGACATCGGCTTCAACGCTTCCTCGACGTCGGCGAAGTCCTGCTCGCGACAGCCGACCATGAAGGTGAGCGTGCCGCCCGCCGCCGCAGCCGTGCCGCCAGAGACCGGCGCGTCAGCAGCACGGAAGCCTTGCATCGACGCGTCGCGCGCGACGGTGCGGGCGCTATCGACATCGATGGTGGAGCAATCGATCAGCAGCGCATCCTTCGGCGCGTTGGGCAGGATCGCCTCCATGTAGATTTCGCGCACGTGCTGGCCGGCGGGCAGCATGGTGATGACGATGTTGGCGTCCTTCACCGCCTCTGCGGCGCTGGCCGCTGGCGTCATGCCCTGCTCTTTGGCGCGGGCGAGCGCGTCGGCGCTGAGATCGAAGGCGACAACCTCACGGCCAGCCTTGGCTTGGTTGGCGGCCATGCCGGAGCCCATATTGCCGAGGCCAATGAATGCAACGCGGGTCATGGGTGTGCTCCTGATATGGACCGCCGGCGCCCTCGCCGGCTGGTGCGGCGGGCGCTTCGTTTGATGACCACTTAGCTCAATCGACCGATGCCGGCGAGGGCGCCGCGGTCCAGACCTAGAGCGGCGACCATTCCTCGCCGTCCGGCAGCGGCGCGAAGATTTCATCGAGCAGCGCGTGGGTGACGCCATCGAGCGTCGCCGGCTTCCAAACCGGGCTGTTATCCTTGTCGACGATCAAGGCGCGGACGCCTTCCTGAAAATCATGCAGCGCGCAGACGCGCGACGCGATGCGATACTCGCTGCGCATTTCGTCGGTGAAGCTCGCCATTGCTGCGCCTTCGCGCATCTGGCGGAAGCTGACCTTCAGCGCTTGCGGCGACTTCGTGCTCAACGTGGCAAGCTGGCCGTGCGCCCACTCGGACATATCTCCGCCAAGCGCGGCCAAGATCGCCTCGACGCTGTCTTGCGAGAAGATGCGGTTGATGCGCTCGATGTTTTCGGGGGTCAGTGCTTTCGGCTTTCCGGCGGATTCGCTGAGCGCTTCCAGGCCGCTTTCCAGCGCGCGCGTCGCGTCATGCGTTTGCGCGGCGCCGGCGATCTGCGCGCGTGCGGCGGCGAGGATTTCGGTCGGCATGAAATGCGTGGCGATGCCTGCGATGAGGCAATCGGCGGCTTTCAAGCGTGCGCCGGTGAGCGCCAACCACATGCCGATCGCGCCGGGCTTGCGCGGCAGATACCAGCCACCGCCGACATCGGGAAACAAGCCGATGCCGGTTTCCGGCATGGCGTACGTGGTGTTCTCGGTGGCGATGCGGAAGCGCGCGGGCATCGAAATGCCGACGCCGCCGCCCATGGTGACGCCGTCGATCAGTGCGACGATGGGTTTGGGATAATGGAAGAGCAGATGGTTGAGACGATATTCGGTGTGAAAGAACGCGCGCGCTTGGCGGCCATCACCCGCGCCGCTCTCGGCGATCATGCGAATATCGCCGCCCGCGCAGAAACCGCGGGTGCCAGGTGCATGATCGAGCAGGATGGCGTGGACGCTTGCATCGTCGCGCCATGCAACGAGCGCTTCGATCATCGCGGCGCACATAGGCGTGTTGAGCGCGTGCAGCGCGGCTGGGCGGTTTAGCGTGATGTGCGCGAGGCCGTTGGCCGAATTTGTTAGAACGTCCGACACTATGCGCCTTCCTCCATCTTCGTCATTCCGGACGCGCGAAGCGCGATCCGGAACCCAGGGGCCGCCAGCACATCGTTTGCCCCTGGGTTCCGGGCTCATCGCTGCGCGATGCCCCGGAATGACGAGCTTTTATCGTTCTGACTAAACCTATCAAGCGGCCCATGCGAGCGGGAGCGGTAGTCGCTCGGCGCAGTGGTCAATCCGAATCGCTCGGCGACTTGCATTGGTGCGCGAGGGCGCCGAACGGTGGAGAATGAGCGCTTTCGCGAACAGCACGTCGCCGCGGGCCGCGATACAGTTTTCAATCTGTGTTGCGTTCGCGATGGCGTCGGCGCCAGCGGAGGCGATCTTTCCGCACGTGTGTGTGCCGAGCGCGAGTTGGAGACAGCCATTCTCCTCATCCGCCGGATCGAGGTGAATGCGAGCAAAGAGCATGCGTTGCAGGAACTCGATCGGTGGCTCAGCATGCCAAATGCCGGCCTTGTTGGTCCAGTTGGTGTAGCCTGGCGCCTCGATGCGTTCGCGTCATCGCGCTCCGCGAACGCATCGAGGCGCCAGGGGAGCGTCCAGTTGCTGGCCTCTGTCTTGTTGAAGGCAACAACACGGACGGCGCGTGCTCCTGGCAAAAGCTCGGTTGCAAATGCACTCACCGCCTCGATATGCGGCAACGCGATGATCCTTTCGCCAGGCCTTCCTTCGATGCTCGCCTTCGCGTCTAGCGCAGCCAAACATTCAACAGACAGGGCTCGCCTAAACCAGACGCGCCCTTCTTGTTCGAGCATCGCGTGCAAAAATCACCGCATCGTCGGAATCACGAAGCTTGAATCATCCGTCAGTCCCTCCGGCCAGCGCGCCGTGATCGTTTTCACTTTGGTGAAAAACTTCACGCCCTCCATGCCGTGCTGGTTGGTGTCGCCGAAGGCGCTGCGTTTCCAGCCGCCGAAGGTGTGATAGGCGACCGGCACCGGGATCGGCACGTTGATGCCGACCATACCGACATTGACGCGTTGCGCGAACTCGCGCGCGGCGCGGCCGTTGCGGGTGAAGATGGCGACGCCGTTGCCGTATTGGTGTTGGCTCGGCAGCGCGAGCGCTTCTTCGAACGTTTCAGCGCGGACGATCTGCAGCACCGGGCCGAAGATTTCTTCCTGGTAGGTGCGCATGTCGGTTTTGACGCCGTCGAACAAAGTCGGGCCGATGAAGAAGCCTTCTTCGTAGCCTTGCAGCTTGAAGCCGCGGCCATCGCGCACGAGTTCGGCGCCCTCTTTCGCGCCGAGGGCGATATAGTCTTCGACCTTCTGCTTGTGGGCCGAGCTGACGACGGGGCCGTATTGCGCTTCGGCGTCGGTCGAGATGCCCACTTTCATGCGTTCGATTTCCGGCAACAGGCGCTCGCGCAATTCGTCTGCGGTTTTCTTGCCGACCGGAACGACAACCGGCAGCGCCATGCAGCGTTCGCCGGCCGAGCCGTAGGCCGCGCCGACGAGATCTTTCACGACTTGATCCATGTCGGCATCGGGCAGAACCACGCCGTGGTTCTTGGCGCCGCCCATGGCCTGCACACGCTTATTGTTCGCCGTGCCGTGGCTGTAAATGTAATGGGCGATGTCGGACGAGCCGACGAAGCTGATGGCTTTGATGTCCGGATTGGCGATGATGGCGTCGACGGCTTCCTTGTCGCCGTGGACGACATTGAGCACGCCAGCGGGTGCGCCGGCCTCCATCATCAGTTCGGCGAGGCGGACGGGAACGCTCGGATCCTTCTCCGACGGCTTCAGCACGAAGGTATTGCCGGTCGCGATGGCGACGCCGAACATCCACATCGGGATCATGGCCGGGAAGTTGAACGGCGTGATGCCGGCGACGACGCCGAGCGGCTGACGCATCGAATAGACGTCAATACCGGGGCCGGCGCCTTCGGTGTATTCACCCTTAAGCGCATGCGGGATGCCGCAGGCGAATTCGATGACTTCGAGGCCGCGCTGAATGTCGCCCTTGGAATCAGCGATGACCTTGCCGTGCTCGGATGAGAGTAGATGCGCGAGCTCGTCCATGTTGGACTCGACGAGCTGCTTGAACGCAAACATCACGCGCGCGCGGCGCTGCGGATTGGTGGCGGCCCAGCCGGGGAAAGCGGCAGCTGCGGCAGCGACAGCGGCGTCTACATCGCGCGCGTTCGAAAACGTGACCTCGGCCTGTTGAGCGCCAGTGTTGGGGTTATAAACGCGACCAGCGCGCCCGCCATTAGCGGACGCGCTGGCGCCATTGATGAAGTTACGGATCGCGCGCATCGGCGGGGCCTCCCGGATCGGAATATGCCGCTCTTATGGCGTCAAATGCGAGCCGGGACAATGCCGCGCCGATGTGGGCTGCCGCGACCCGTTACCCTCGTCGCGCCATGCCCATGATCAAGGACACCACGAACAGGACGAGGAAAAGGAAGAACAGGATTTGCGCGATGCCAGCGGACGCCGAAGCGATGCCGCCGAAACCAAACACGGCCGCGATGATGGCCACGACGAAAAAGATGAGCGCCCAAGAGAGCATGACGTTTCTCCAGATTGAACTGGTTGGAGAACGCGGACGCCTAATCCAGGTTCCGTTCTAGCTTGGAAACCGCCACGCACCGGCGCCGCCATTCCGCGCTGCCTCGTACTGCTTCTCGGCAAAACGCCAATTGGCGAGCTTCTCGACGAAGCCTTCCAAGAACGCGGCGCGATCGTTTTTGAAGTCGATGTAATAAGCGTGCTCCCAGACGTCGGAGACGAGCAGCGGCGTGACGCCCGCTTCGGTGAGGGCGGTGGCGGCGTCGTGCGTATCGATGATCTTCACGGCGCCGGCGCTATCGGCGACGAGCCAGGCCCAACCGGATGCGAAGTGGCCCACACCTGCGGCGGTGAACTTTTCGCGGAAGCCATCAACGGAGCCGAACGCCGTTTCAATCGCGCTCTTCAGCGCGCCTTCAGGATTTTGCGGCGTGGGCGTGAGGCTTTCCCAGAAGAAGGCATGATTCCAGGATTGAGCGGCGTTGTTGAACAGCTTCTTGTTGTTCTCGCGCACGGAGAGTTCGACCACCTCTTCCAAAATCGCCGGCGCATCGGCGCGTTCGGCCAGAATGGCGTTCATGTTTTTGATGTAGGCGGCGTGGTGTTTGCCGTGGTGGGTTTCGAGCGTGGTCTTCGACATGAGCGGCTCGAGCGCATCGATGGCGAAGGGCAATTCCGGGAGCTTGAACATACGTATCCTCTCAGCGTGAAACTTGCATCAGGCAGGATCGTATTTCGTCTCCGCTTTCTCGGCCGGGATCGGCCAGAGTTCACCCTCAACGCCCTGCATGATCCAATCACCGGGCTTGGCCTGCTGCGGACCCTCCAGGGTCTTTACAGTGCAGGCATAGGGCAGCGTGAAGTAGCGAAACACAACATCCGTGCGCTTACGATATAGGTCCTCGCCGACGGGTTCGTAGGTGGCTTCGAAAACATCTTTGCGGATAACCGCATGGTCCTGAGGGCCATAGGAGATGATGTAATCCTCGCCGCCGCGCGCTTTGAGTCGCCCCTTCCCGGTCTCCGTCACGCAATCGGCTTCCGCGCGGCGAGCGCGCACCGGCATATGATCGGCAGTCGCACGTACGTTCTTCCAAGACGCGTTTGACGGCGGCGCCGTGATGAGGCGGCGCGGCTTTTCGCCGAAGACAAGCGTGAACAGATTCATTGAGTCTCCGAGCGGCCGCGAACGGCGCGCATGACGAAGTGGATCACCAGCACCGCGAGAAAACCCAAAAAGAGGATTTTGGCGATGCTGGCGGCGATGCCGACAAGCGCGAAGAATCCCAACACGCCAGCGACGATCGCCAGCAATAAGAAGACCAGCGCCCAACCTAACATCATGTAACTCCATTCATATTGCTCAGAGCAACGCTGCGGCGGCGGCGGCAGTTCCTGTGCGGAACGCGCGGGAACTTTGCAGCGTGAAATGGGTTGGAACCGGTAGGCGGCATTCGTCGCTGCAATGCAACGAAGGAAAACTCATGGCTCAAGCTCAATTAGAAGGGCGCAAGAATGGCGCTGCACGTGCGGCATTGAAGGCGCGCGCCACGGACGTGCTTGATGATTTCGCAGAACTTCGCAAAGACGTTAACCGTCTTGCCGAAGCCGCGAACAAAGCGGCGCGTGAAGAAGCCAAGCACGCTGCCAAGCGCTTCAATGGCATCTCGACCGATGTCCGCACGCGCGCAACGGAAAGCGTCAGCCTCGCCGCCGACAAAGTGCGCGAGCATCCGGGCGCTGCGATCGGCATCTCGGTCGGCGCGGGCTTGCTGCTTGGCCTGCTTTTGTCGCGCCGCTAAGCGACAAACTTCAGTGCGCCGTCGCCATCGGCGGCAGCCGCACCCAGATTGCATAAGGGCGCTGCGGATCTCGACCGATCGCAGCGCCCAATTGCCGTGCGAAGGCATCGATCAGGCGCGCGCTGGGGCTCGTCGTCTCGCCACCGCCCTCGCCTTCGAGCGTGATGCGAATTTCACCGTTTTCATCTTCGCGCAAAGCCAGCGTCAGCTCGGCTGTTGCATCGGCTAGCGCGTCCAGCGCGTTCGACATGGCTTCGCCGATCAGGAACGCCGCCGGCACGGCGCGATCGACGTCGACCCGGGCTTCACCCAGATCAAGCTTTAGATTGATGTCCTTGGCCGCAGCGCCGCGCGATTGCAGCAATTGGCGGGCGATTTCGGCGGCCAATTCATCGAGCCGCAGGAGGCGGACCTCGCCCGAGGCGTAGATGCGCTGATGCACGAGCGCCATGAGCTGGACGCGATCATGCGCCCGCGCCAGGCCGCGCGCCTCGGACTCGTCCGCGGCGGCGCGGGCCTGAATGTTGAGCAAGCTGGCGACCATCTGCAGATTGTTCTTCACCCGGTGGTGAACTTCGCGCAGCAGCGCGCGCTCTTCGCCGAGCGTCTCCACCAGGCGCTGTTCGCGACCTCGCAGTGTCTTGGCCATGGCGGCCAAGGTTCGGCGCAAGGCGCGGATTTCATCCGGCGCGCTCGCCATTTCGGGCGTCTCGCCAACGTCTTCGCCGCGGGCAAATCCGCGGGCTGCGGATTCCAGTGTCGAAAGTGGTCGCGCCACGAAAATCTCGATGGCGAACCAGCCTGCTGCGATCGCCAACAGCCAGATCAGCAGCGGAGCCGCGATCGAGGCCGTGACGTCCACCGCTTCGCGCCAGGGCGCGCGGCCTGATGGCCACGACATCACGGCGTAAAGATCCGGCTCATGCAACGGCACGATCACGGCGTCGCCGTTCTCGACTTCGATGAAGCGTGGCTCAGAACCGAGCATGCTGCGAATTTCGTCGGCGCTCGGCAGGCCTGGCGTGTTCTCGTCGCTTGGATCAAACGACGATTCCGCCACGACGCGGCCGTCCATATCGACAATGGCGGAGCGCGCGCCGTCACGAGATCGCCCCGCATCAAGCGCCTCGCGCAAATCAGACAACGCGATCGACGCGCCGACAAAGCCGACGCGGCGTCCGTTAGCATCACGAAGTGGCTCGACCGCGGCCAACACAGGGCGGCCGGTAATCTGGCCGCGCGCGACAAACCCCACCGCGAATGTATCGAGAGACGCGGCACGGTCGCGCAAGTCGGAAGGTGGCGCGCGAAATCCTGGCGCCACCGAAGGCACGCTGCAGCGCACGACGCCATCATTAGAGATCACGGAGATCGACGCCAAATTGCGATAGCGCTGGACGACGCCGCTCAGCCACATCCGGCAGTCAGGCGCGTTGATGTCGCGAAGCTCGGGGCTCGACGCCAAAACGCGCAACATTTCGCGCGTCTGGTCGATAATCTGGCGTTCATCGGTGATGGACTGAAGTGCGCGGCGGCTCAGTTCTTCCCGGAACGCTTCTTGCCGCGCGGAGACTGCGTTCAGACCGACTTGCATCGCGATTGCGCCGGCTGGCAGCATCGCCAAGCCGAGCAAAACCGCCATCCGCCCGCGCATTGATCGCAACGATAATGCACGGGGCCAGAAGCTAAATCGCCTTTCGCCCCCGGAAATCACACGTTCGCCGTGTCCTCGATCATGCGCCCGTCAGCCGGGATGGTGGTTTCGTCTTCGTCCAGACCGAGCAGGTCAGACAAGCGCTTACGTGCGCGATTGACGCGGCTCTTAATCGTGCCGACGGCGCAGCCGCAAATTTGCGCGGCTTCTTCATACGAGCAGCCCGAGGCGCCGACGAGCGTCAGCACTTCGCGGTGATCCGGCGCAAGCTTGGCGAACGCGACCTTGAAGTCTTCAAGATCGACCGAGCCGTCTTGCTCAGGACGCGACGAGAGGCGCGCAGCGAACTTGCCGTCCGCGTCTTCAACTTCGCGCTTCGACTTGCGAAGCTGCGAATAATAGTGGTTGCGCAAAATGGTGAAGAGCCAAGCGCGCAGATTGGTGCCAGGCTCGAAACGCTCAACGTTCGCGAGCGCTTTCACCAGCGTATCTTGCACCAGATCGTCAGCGTGGGTCGGGTTGTGGGCCAGCGACCGCGCAAACGCGCGCAGGCTGGGCAACAACTCGATCAATTCGGATTTGAACGCGGCAAGCTGGGTCATTGCTTTTTGCCCTCAGCTTGATCCAACTGGCCGAGCAAATCGAGGAAGCGATCGGGCACGGACTCACTCGCCACTTCACCATAAGCAAGGCGAAGGTTGCGGGTGATCAGCGCCTTGTGGGTCGCTGCTGTCCCCTTCGGGGGCTTTGCGCCTCCGTCGTGGGGGGGCTTCTTTGACACCAAGGTCTCCATATCGTCTTTCCGCCGCATGTTGCCTGTCGTCCCCAGGAGCTCGGAGAAGTCCGAACAACCGCAAGGTCAAAAACGCCCAGGGTGGCAACCTGTTCCGGTTCTGCGGAACTTTTTTCAGCTGTTTACGTTTTCCCTACCTCTTCGGGATGGGAGAATGATATGACCGTGCACGCGGCTGAGCCACAAAAATCGAGTGAAAACAAGGGTTCTTATATGTCTCTGGCAAGAGAAATCGCGCCTCATCTGCCGCTTTTACGCCGCTACGCCCGCGCTTTAACAGGCGCCCAGCCCAGCGGCGACGCGTTTGTGGCCGCAACGCTGGAGGCGATCGTCGCCAGGCCCGAGGAGTTTCCGCGCAGCGTCGATCCGCGCGCCGGTCTTTACCTCGTTTTTCATCGCATCTGGTCGAGCGGCAACATCGAGGTTGAAGCCGAAGAGACGACGCGCGGCGCGGCCAAGGCGCAAGAGCGCCTGCGCACCCTATCCCCGCTGACGCGCCAAGCGCTGCTGCTCACCACGCTCGAAAATTTCACCGTGCAAGAGACAGGCGAAATTCTCGGCCGCTCGACCGACGAAGTGAACGCGTTGATCGACGACGCGCTCGAAGAGCTCGATCGTCAGACCAAAGCACGCATCCTCATCATTGAAGACGAAGCTGTCATTGCAATGGATTTGAGCGATCTCGTCACTGGCGCCGGCCACTCTGTGTGCGCGGTGGAAGCGACTGCATCGACGGCCGTCGCTGCGGCCAAGCGCGAGCGTCCCGATCTCGTGCTTGCCGACATTCAATTGGCGGATGGTTCGTCCGGCATCGATGCGGTGAAGGAGATCCTGTCGTCGTTCGACGTGCCGGTGATCTTCATTACGGCATTCCCTGATCGCCTGCTCACCGGCGAGCGGCCGGAGCCGACATTCCTGATCACCAAACCGTATTCACCGGACATGGTGCGCGCGGCCGTAAGCCAGGCGCTCTTTTTCGAGAGCACCGGTTCCCTGAACTAAGAAAAATGGAACAGCTCAAGCGGCGCGGCGTTCACCAACGCGCGCCGCTTGGGGCGGCGCCCACAAATGGAGTCGCATATGTCCCGCAAGTTTACTGCACCGCTCATCGCGCTGACCGCGCTGGTTGGCGCCGCTGGCCTCACCGCCTGCAACACGGTTGAAGGCGCTGGCGAAGATATCCAAAACGCTGGCCAAGCGATCGAAGAGACCGCGCAAGAAACCAACGACGGCAACCCGAATACGCCGTAACAAGCCACCCGCGACCCTGCGCGCTAACGGCGCGTAGGGGTGCGGCAATGGTGCGGCGTGACAAGTCCTCCGCCGTACGGAAAGACTCGCAACATGCGAGGCTTTTTCTTTGCCCTGGCGCTGGCCTGCGCCGCCTGCACCCCCGCCCCCGAGCAAACCGACGCCACCGTAGCGCCGGCGGGACGATTGGAAGTCCGCGACGCCTGGGCGGCCCCGACGCCGAACGGCGTCAACGTCTCAGCCGGGTATCTGACCATCATCAATGGCGGCAACGAAGCCGACAGACTGATCGGCGCAGAAAGCACGCGCGCCGGCCGCGTCGAAGTGCACGAGATGATCATGGACGGCGCGGTGATGCAGATGCGCCCGATTCAAGCGCTCGAAATCGGCGCGGGCGAAACCGCAAGCCTCTCCCCCGGCGGCGCGCATCTCATGTTCTACGAGGTCGCCGAGCCATTCACCGACGGCCAAACCGTTTCGGTGCGCCTGCAATTTGAGCGGGCCGGCCCTGTGGATATCAACCTGCCGGTGCGCCGCGCCGCTGCGCATGGCGCCAGTCACTAAGAGTTAACGCTCACTTCAGGCGCAACCGCTATGCGCGTTGCTGATGCGCGACTCAGCCGACGCTTCTAATCTGCCCGCGAAGGTAGAGTAGCGATGTTCCGGCACCTGCGCGTCAAACTCACGGTGCTTTATGCGGGGCTGTTCTGCGCGGCGCTGCTGGTCATTGGCGCAACGGCTTATGCCGTGATCGCCGGCGCCACCAATCAGCTAGCGCGCGAACAATTGGTCAGCGCCGGCAGCGTCTTCAATCGCACCTGGGCGCTGCGTCTCGACCACCTGCAAGACAGCGCCTTCAACGCCGCTGCTTCCACCGATGCGCTAAGCGCCGCCCAGTCGCGCGACGACGCGGCGATGCGCAGCCTGCTGCTCGATCTGCGCCGCCGCACCGGCGCCGACCTTGGCTTCTTTGTCACAGCAGAAGGCCTGATCGTGGGCGAGCACAGCGACGCAAGCGCGTCGGTGTCGCCTGGCCTGCAAATGGCGCTCAACCGCGAAGACACCACACGCGGCATCGTGCGCTCTGGCGATACGCTCTACCAAACGACAATCGCGCAATTGCCGCTCAACGGCGGCTGGCTCGTACTAGGCGCCCGGCTCGACAATGACGGGCTCGCCGCGCTGGAAGACCTCACCGCGCTGCCGATCAACGCCAGCATTCTGGCGCGCGCGGATCAGGGCTGGGGCGATGCAGCGGCAGCCGATTTCGCGGCGCTCAACGCATTCATCGATCTCTCGCTCGCCTCGGCGCAGCCGCGGGCGCGCGAGTTCGAAGCGCCGAGCGGCGATTCCATCGCGCTCGCAATGCCCCTGCCGGCCTTGGACGGCACACGCAGCGTGCTGCTACTGCGCTATTCTCTGTCGAGCGCGCTTTCGCCGTACCGCACGCTGTTTAGCTCGCTCTTCGCCATCGGCCTGATCGGCTTACTCGGTCTCATTATCGGCACCTGGTTTTTGGCGCGCGGCATCACGCAGCCGCTCTCGACGCTGGAAGAAGCAGCAAAACACCTGCGCGAGGGCGTTTACGACACGGTGAAAGTGCGCACCAACGATGAGCTTTCGCGCTTGGCCGAGAGCTTCAACGCCATGACCGAGGCGATCAAGGAGCGCGAACGGCGCATATCGCAGCTCGCCTATTATGACGCCGAAACGCGATTGCCGAACCGGGTCGCTGTCGAGCGCCGGCTGACCGCGACGACACAGCCTGAGCGGCTCTACCTCGCCGCCATCGGCGTCGACCGCTTTGCGCATGTGCGCGGCGCCATCGGCTATGCGCTCACCGGCGCGATGATGCGGACATTGGGCGCGCGGCTTTCGCATATGGCGCCAAACGCACCCGTGGCGCGGCTTTCGAGCGATGTGATGTGTGTGGCGTTCCTGGCAAACGACGAAGCCGATGCGAAGAAACGCGGCGAAGCCTGGATCGCCAATCTCGAAGAGACGATGTCGCTTGAGGGCCAGAATGTCGATGTCAATGTCAGCATCGGTGTGGCGCAGCCCCGCCCGAAGGGCGAGCCACCAGCGCGGATGATCGAACGCGCGAGCATCGCGCTCGATCAAGCGCGCGCGACAGGGCAAAAAGTGGCGCTGTTCGATCACGGCGCTTATGGCGATCCGGCGCTCAATCTTTCTCTGATGGGCGACATGCGGCGCGCGCTCGAAGCGGGCCACATCTCGCTGCTGCATCAGCCGAAGTACAATTTCCGCAGCGGACGCATCGAGAGCGCCGAAGTGCTGGTGCGCTGGCGCCATCCGAGCCGCGGCATGATCCCGCCGGACCTGTTCGTGCCGATGGCGGAAGAAACCGGGCACATTCGCGCGCTGACTGAGTGGGTGTTGCGCGCGGCGGTGGCGGATCAAAAGAAGCTAAGCGCCGCCGGTTGGCCACTGACGCTGGCAGTCAACATTTCCGCCCGCTTGCTAAGCGATCCCGACTTCGCCAAGAGCGCCATCGCCTGCGTACGCGAGGCGCCGCACGCCATCGCCTTTGAAATCACCGAAACCGCGGTGATGGACAATCCGAAACAGGCGCTCGAACACATCGAAATGTTCACAGCCGCCGGCATCAAAATCTCCATCGACGATTACGGCTCGGGTGTCTCTTCGCTCGCCTATCTCAAGCAATTGCCGGCGCACGAATTGAAGATCGACAAGGTGTTCATCCAAAATATCAACACCGATCAGCGCGACGCTTTGCTGGTGCGCTCCACTATCGATTTAGCGCATGGGCTTGGCATGGCGGTGGTGGCGGAGGGCGTTGAAACGCCGGCGGTGTTTGCGCTGCTGGCGTCGATGCGCTGCGACATGGCGCAGGGCTATATCGTCTCGCGCCCGACGACGATTCAAGAACTGGTCGCCATCCTCGGCGACGAGCGGCGCATGCGCTTTTATCAGCAGACCGCCGCTGCTGCGCCAGGCTCTGCGCCGACAGTCGTGACCGACACCAAGCGCGCCTAGTCGGCGTCGAGCGGCAATGCCCTCGTGTCCTTCAAGTGCTCCAACACGATCGAGCTTTCCATATGGGCGATGGCGCCACAGCGGAGCAGCTTCGACTGCACGATCTCCTGAAAGTGCGGCAAGTCGCGCGCGACGATTTTTACGAGATAGTCCGCCTCCCCCGTGATCATCACACAGAGCGTCGCCTCGTCCATGCGAGTGACCATGTCGCGGAAGGCTTTGACGTGCGCAGCGGTGTGATCCTTGAGACGCACGCGGATGATGGCCGAGCATGTCAGGCCCGCAGCGTCAGCGTCGATGAGGCCGACAATGCCGCGCAACACGCCGACCTCCCTGAGACGGCTCATGCGGCGCGAGACTTGGCTCGGCGATACGCCGGTGACCTCCGCCAGTTCCGCTTGCGAGACGGCGGCGTCCTCCTGCAAGGCGCGCAGCAAGCGACGGTCGGCGGCGTCCAGGACAGGGCGCTCATGTTTCATGCGCACATTCGCTCCGTGGCGCATATTCCGTGCGCCGATAGCGACAAATATGACCGTAATGTCGCAGATATTGCGCTGGAATGCCAGTATTCTCGCATTCCATGAGCGCCAAACCCAAGTCAGCCCCCCGCCCCGCCGTCGAGACCGATTGGCGCCGGGTCGCCGAACTCGTCCACTGCTCGCGGGCCATGGACGCGATCGAGGAAACCACGCTCGTCCCGGGCAAGAAGATTTTCTACCAGTTCAGCGCCCGCGGCCACGACATGGCGCAAGTGCTGCTCGGCTTAGACCTCACGCACCCGAAGGACGCCGTGTGCGGCTACTACCGCTCGCGTCCGATTCTGCTCTCGCTTGGAGTCGCACTCGAAGACGCGCTGGGTTCAGCGATGGGCCGCGCCGGCGGCTATAGCGACGGGCGCGATATCGGCGTTGTGTTCAACTATCCCAATGCCAACGGCGCCTCAGCGCTGCCCATGTGCGGCGGTGTCGGCGCGCAATACACGCCAACCGCCGGCTACGCGCAGGCGATCGAGTATCACAAGAATGTTCTGGGCGATCGCGCCTACGACGGTGCGATCGGCGTCGTCCTCGGCGGCGATGCTTCCGTTGCGACAAACGGCTTCTGGGCCGCGCTAACGATGGCGACGACTTTGAAGCTGCCCATGCTCTTCTACGTCGAAGATAACGGCTACGGCATCTCAACGCCAAGCTGGCTGCAAACGCCCGGCTGCAACATCGCCGCCAATCTCGCGAGCTTCCAAGGTCTGAAAGTTCTCGACGGTGACGGCACGGATCCCGAAGAAGCAGCGTCTCTGATTGGAGAAGCGGTCTCGCACGTGCGCGGCGGTAATGGGCCAGCGTTGCTACACCTCACAGTGCCGCGCCTGCAGGGGCACTCGTTTCAGGACACGCAGGCTTACAAGAGCAAAGATGTCGTCGACGCCGAATGGGCGCGCGATCCGCTGCCGAAGCTGAAAGCGCACGTCGTGCCTTCGCTGCTGAGCGAAAAAGAGTGGGCGGCGCTCGAAGAGCAGGCCAAAGAGCGCGTCGCGCGGGCGGCGCAGATCGCCGATCAGCGCCCAGTCTCCGACCCCACACTGGTGACGCGCTTCGTGTTTAGCGAAGACGGCGCGCTACAAGATGAAGGCGGCCTCTGGAACAGCGGCTATAACGCGCCGCGCGCCAGCGACACGCCGAAGCCGGAAGGCGCACGCATCAATATGATCACCGCGATCCGGCGCACGTTGGATCATGAGCTTGCAGTCAATCCGCGCGTACTGATTTTCGGCGAGGACGTCGGCCCCAAGGGCGGCGTGCATGGCGTGACGCTCGGCTTGCAGGAGAAGTATGGCGAAGGCCGCGTGTTCGATACCTCGCTCTCCGAGGAAGGCATTATCGGCCGCGCCGTCGGCATGGCGATTGCCGGGCTGATGCCGGTACCGGAAATTCAGTTCCGTAAGTACGCCGATCCGGCATGCGAGCAGATCAATGATTGCGGCACCATGCGCTGGCGCACAGCCAACCGGTTCGCGGCGCCGATGGTGGTGCGCATGCCGGTCGGCTTCTTCAAGTGCGGCGATCCTTGGCATTCGCAGACCAACGAAGTGCAATTCGTGCACGCGCCGGGCTGGCGCGTGGCGTGCCCGTCGAACGCAGAGGACGCAGTCGGTTTGCTGCGCACAGCCCTGCGCGGCAACGACCCGGTGATGTTCCTCGAACACCGCAACATGCTCGACGCCGCCAGCGCGCGCCGCCCTTATCCGGGCGATGATTTCGCGCTGCCGTTCGGCGTCGCTAAGCGCGTGCGTGAGGGCAGCGACATCACCGTCGTCGCTTGGGGCGCCATGGTCGAACGCTGCGAGGCGGCGGCGGACGCGGCTGGCGTCAGCGCCGATATCATCGACCTGCGCACGCTCGCGCCGTGGGACAGCGACGCGGTGCTCGCGTCCGTCAAGCGCACGCATCGCTGCTTCATCGTGCACGAAGATATCGGCACAGCAGGCTTCGGCGCCGAGATCGCGGCCGTCGTTGCGGATCGCGCATTCCTCGATCTCGACGCGCCAATCGCGCGCATGACGATGCCGGACATCCCCTCTCCGCACCATCCCGAGCTGATGGAGTGGGCGCTGCCTTCGGTCGAGCGCCTCGCGGCGAAGATGCAAGAGCAGGTCGCGTTCTGATGGCCGACGCGATGAACATCGTCATGCCGTTGGAGCAAGAGGGCTCCAAGTCGGTCGTGCGCGCGTGGCTGAAGAAGATCGGCGACGCGGTGAAGCAGGACGAGCCGATCGTTGAGTTGGAGACGGATAAGGTCGCGGTAGAGGTGCCGGCGCCGGCGGATGGCGTGTTGACGTCGATCGCGCTCGGCGAAGGCGATGAAGCGGCGCCGGGGGCGACATTGGGTGTCCTTTCGCTCAATACCTCCGTCCTCCCGAACGCGCGGAGCGCGGTCCGGGACCCAGGGGCAAGCATCGCGCCGGTTGCCCTGGGTTCCGGGTCTTCGCTTCGCTCCGCCCGGAATGACGGTGGAACAGAGCAGCGCCTCTCTCCGCTAGTGAAGCGGTTGCTGTCGGATCACCGTCTCGATGCAACCGACATCGCCGGCACGGGCCGCGATGGGCGGATCACCCACAAGGACGTTGAAGATCACATCGCGCGTGGGCCGGCGAAACCGGCGGCGCCTACTGCGCCCGTGAAAGGCGGCAAGATTCCCCACGATGCTATGCGGCGCTCCATCGCTGAACACATGTCGCGTTCGGTTGCCATCGCCCCGCATGTGACCGCGGTTTTTGAGGCGGATTTTTCCGCGATCATGGCGCACCGCGCCAAGCACAAGGACACATACGCCAAGAGCGGCGCGCAGCTCACATTCTCCGCTTACATCGTGCGCGCGGCGGCGGAGGCGATGAAGGCTTCGCCGAACGTCAATGCACGCTGGCATGACGATTTCCTCGAAGTGTTCGAAGACGCGAACATCGGCATGGGCGTAGCGCTCGGCGACAAAGGACTCATTGTTCCTGTGATCAAGCGCGCGCAGGCGCTGACGCTCAAGGAAACGGCGACGGCGCTGACGGATGTCACCGAACGCGCGCGCAAGAACGCGTTGAAGCCGGCGGATGTGCAAGGCGGCACATTTTCGATTTCCAATCACGGCGTCTCCGGCTCGCTCGTTGCGGCACCGATCATTATCAATCAGCCGCAATCGGCGATCCTTGGCGTCGGCAAGCTGGAGAAGCGCGTTGTCGTGCGCAGCGTGGGCGGCGCCGATGCGATGGTGATCAAGCCGATGGCGTACGTATCGCTTACCATCGACCACCGCGTGCTCGACGGGCACCAGACCAATGCCTGGCTTACGCGTTTTGTCGAAGTCCTTGAAACTTGGCCGCTGGAAGATTGAAATGATCGAAGCTCTCGCGCCGAAGGCGCCCGATCCGCTCCTCAAGATCATCAAGATGTACCGCGAAGATCCGCGGACAGATAAGATTGATCTTGGCGTCGGCGTTTACAAAGATGCATCGGGCAACACGCCGGTGATGCGCGCGGTAAAAGACGCCGAAGCACTGCTGCTGGCGACGCAGAAGACGAAGACATATGTCGGCCAACAAGGCGACGTGGACTTTCTGAAGCTTGTCGGCCAGCTCGTCTTCGGCACAGTCGGGCGCGACATGGTTTCGATCCAAGCGGTGGGCGGCACCGGTGCGTTGCGCTTGGGTTGCGATCTGCTCCGCGAAAGTGGCGCAAAGCGCATCGTGTTGCCGCAGCCGTGCTGGCCGAACCATCCGTCGATCGTGCGCGCGGCGCGGCTTGAGTCGGTTGACTCACCGTTCTTCAACATTTCTGAACAGCGCATTGATCTGGATGCGCTGATCGCGACGTTCGACACAGTTGAGCGCGGCGATGCAGTGATCCTGCAGGCGTGCTGCCACAATCCGCTCGGCGCAGACTTCTCTATGGATCAGTGGATTGCGCTGGCGGATGCGCTGAACGCGCGCGGCATCATCCCTTTCCTCGATCTGGCCTATCAGGGCTTCGGCGACGGCATAGACGAAGATGTCGCCGGCTTGCGCGCCATCGTGGAACATGTGCCGGAGGCGGTGATCGCGGTGTCGGAAGCCAAGAGCTTCGGGATTTATCGCGAGCGCGTCGGCGCGCTTTATGTGAAGGCCGCCGAGAATGCGCGGCCGGCGGTGATGAGCAATCTCGCGGCGATCGCGCGCGCAAATTATTCGATGCCGCCGGATCACGGCGCGGCGATCGTGCGCGAAGTGCTGGCTGACGAAGCGCTGCGCCAATCGTGGCGCGACGAGCTCGACGAAATCCGCGCACACATCAAGCGCACGCGCGCGGCTTTGGCGGCGGAGCGAGTGAACTCGCTGCCGATGCACCAGATCGCGGCGCAAAAGGGCATGTTCTCGACACTGCCGCTTACCGAAGCGCAAGTGGTGGCGCTGCGCGAGGTGCACGGCATCTACATGACGGATGCGGCGCGGATTAACGTTGCCGGCCTTCGCGAGGCGGACATTCCGCGTTTCGTCGAAGCGCTGAAGGCCGTCGCTTAAGCCGCGTTCATCGTCAGCAGATCGTAGGCGGCGACGGTGTCGCCGTCGCGATTGGTGACCACGACATCCCAGCGCACCTCGCCTTGATCGGGCTTACGAAGCGTTTTGTCTTTCACGGTGAGCGCAACTTGGATGGCGTCGCCGGGCTTCACTGGTTTGACGAAGCGCAGATTGTCGAGCCCGTAGTTCGCGAGCACCGGACCGGGGTCGGGATCGACGAAGAGACCGGCGGCGAATGCGAGGATGAGATAGCCGTGCGCGACGCGACCGCCGAACAGCGGATTGGCGGCGGCGGCAACGTCGTCCATGTGCGCGTAAAAGGTGTCGCCGGTGAAATGCGCGAAGTGCTCGATGTCTTCGAGTGTGATTTCGCGGGCTTTGGTTTTGAGTTGATAGCCGATCGGCAGATCGTGGAATTTGCGGCGGAACGGGTGTTGCGTCGCCTCTTCAACCGGCATGCCCGCGACGTAGCGATTGACGATAGCGCTCAGAACGCGCGGATTTCCCTGCAGTGCGCTGCGCTGCATGTAATGCGTGACGCCGCGAATGCCGCCCATCTCTTCGCCACCACCGGCGCGGCCGGGGCCACCGTGGATCATGTGCGGCATCGGTGAGCCATGTCCGGTCGATTCCTCGGCGCTATCGCGGTCGATAAGGGCGATGCGGCCGTGATACGCGCCTGAGCCCAGGACGACGTCACGCGCGAACTCGGTGTCGTACGTGAACACGCTCATCACCAATGAACCCTTGCCGCGATTGGCCAGCGCGATGGCGTCGACGCCATCCTTGTACGGCACGAGCGTCGAGACCGGGCCGAAGGCTTCAACGTCATGCACGGCGCGCGCTTCCCACGGGCGCTCACAACGCAGCAAAACCGGCGACATGAAGGCGCCCTTCTCGTTGACGGGCGATGCATTTGGATCGCCAAACACAATCGACGCATCGCGCGCGAGTTCAAGGATTCTAGCGCGGACGTCTTCGCGTTGGCTGACACTGACGAGCGCGCCCATGCGCGCGGTTTCGTCGCGCGGATCGCCGGGCGTGGTCTTTTCCAAACGCGCAATGAGCGCGGATTGCACGGCGTCGAGCAGCCCGGCGGGCATGAGCGCGCGGCGGATGGCGGTGCATTTTTGGCCGGCCTTCGCCGTCATTTCGCGCACGACTTCTTTCACGAAGAGATCGAACTCGGGCACGTCAGGCGTTACATCGGGGCCGAGTACGGAGGCGTTGAGTGAGTCCTGCTCCGCCACAAAGCGCACGCTTTCACGCTGGATTACGGGATGGCTCTTGAGCTTGGCGGCGGTCTGCGCGGAGCCGGTGAAAGAGACGACGTCCTGGCAGGTCAGATGATCGAAGAGATCGCCCGTCGAGCCGACAATAAGCTGCAGCGCACCTTTCGGCAGTACGTTGGCTTCCAGCATGATGCGCACGGCCGCTTCGGTGAGATAGCTCGTCGCGCTGGCGGGCTTCACGATCGCGGGCACGCCGGCGAGGAAAGTCGGCGCCAATTTTTCCAGCATGCCCCAGACGGGAAAGTTGAAGGCGTTGATGTGAACGGCGGCGCCTTGCAGCGACGTGTAGACGTGTAGCCCCTGGAACGTACCGTTGCGCGAGAGTGCTTCGAGTGCGCCATCGATCAGGATGCGCTCATTTGGAAGCTCGCGGCGGCCTTTGCCCTGATAGACGGCGAACGTGCCGATGCCGCCGTCAATATCGATCCAGCTATCGGCGCGCGTGGCGCCGGTGTTGTAGCTCAGTTCGTAGAGTTCTTCCTTTCGCGCCGTGAGCGCTTCGGCGAGCGCCTTGAGGAGCTTGGCGCGGTCGTGGAAGGTGAGCACACGGAGTGCGGGGCCGCCGTGCGTGCGCGCGAAGTTCAGCATCGCGCCGAAATCGAGCCCTTGCGACGAGGTGAGCGCCACGACATCGCCGTTGATAGCCGAGCGGAGTTCGGCCATGCCGCCCGTGCCCGCAATCCATTTACCTTCGGCGTAGTTCTGGAGCGTGATCGGCTTCATGGCTCAGCTTCCCGTAAACTTCGGCGTGCGCTTTTCCATGAAAGCGCCGACGCCCTCTTTGTAGTCGGCGGTTCGGCCCAGGGCGCGTTGGGCGTCACGCTCCTCTTCAAGCTGATCGGACAACGAACGCGCACCGCTTTCGCGGATGAGTTTCTTGGTCATGGCGAGCCCTCGCGTCGGCGCGGCGGCGAATTTGGCGGCGAGCGCATCTGTTTCTGCGACGAGCTGATCGTCCTCGACGCACTTCCAGATCATGCCCCAGGCCTCGGCGCGTTCGGCGAGCAAAGGTTCGCCGGTGAGCGCGAGGCCGAGGGCGCGGGTTTGGCCGGCAAGGCGCGGCAACGTCCAAGTGCCGCCGCTATCAGGGATGAGGCCAATATTCGCGAAGCTCTGAATGAACTTCGCGCTCTTGGCGGCGATGACGATATCGCACGCCAACGCGATGTTGGCGCCAGCGCCGGCGGCGACGCCGTTGACGGCGCAGATGACTGGAATCTCCAAGCTGGTCAGCCTGCGGATGAGCGGATTGTAGCGCTTCTCCAGCGACTCGCCGAGATCGACGCCCTCGCCCCCTGGCGCCACGGCGCGGTCGGACAAATCTTGCCCCGCGCAGAAGCCGCGCCCGGCGCCTGTCAGAACCAACACGCGAACGCTGGCATCTTTCGCGACGCTTTCCAGCGCGCGCGAGACTTCATCGTGCATTTGGACGGTGAAGCTGTTTAGCCGATCGGGGCGGTTGAGGGTGAGCCGGGCTACGCCGTCGGCCACGCTGAAGAGGATGGTTTCAAAATCCACTGGCAGTCTCCTTCGCGCGTGGAATTGGCGTAAGTTAGGGGCGCCGCGCGGTCAACGTAATTAATTGACCGATCGGTCGGTGAATGGTAATGTCTGCTAAATCCTAGAGGCGCGCATGTACACCACCGATCTGAGCGGTAAGGTCAAAGGCAAGGCCGAAACGGCGGTCGCGGAAGATCCGGCCCTTGTGGCTGCGTTCGAGGCCCGCGTCGCCAATGACGAATTCATCGAGCCGAAGGATTGGATGCCGGAAGCGTACCGCAAGACGCTTGTCCGTCAGATGTCGCAACACGCGCACAGCGAAATCGTCGGCATGCTGCCGGAGGGAAACTGGATCACGCGCGCGCCGAACCTGCGCCGCAAGGCGATCCTGCTCGCGAAGGTGCAGGATGAAGCCGGTCACGGGCTCTACCTTTACTCGGCGGCGGAGACGCTGGGCACGTCGCGCGATGAAATGACCGAGGCGCTGCTCTCCGGCAAAGCCAAATACTCCACCATCTTTAATTATCCGACGCTCACTTGGGCCGACATCGGCGCCATCGGCTGGCTGGTCGACGGCGCGGCGATCATGAACCAGGTGCCGCTGCAGCGGACCTCATATGGCCCTTACGCGCGCGCGATGGTGCGCATCTGCAAGGAAGAGAGCTTCCACCAGCGCCAGGGCTACGAGATCATGATGCATCTCGCGGCCGGCACGGAGGCGCAAAGGCGCATGGCGCAAGATGCGCTGAACCGTTGGTGGTGGCCGTCGCTGATGATGTTCGGCCCGCCGGACGACAAGTCGCCGAACACCGAACAAAGCATGCGCTGGCGCATCAAGCGCGACACCAATGACGAGCTGCGCCAGAAGTTCGTCGATATCACCGTGCCGCAAGCCGAAGCGATCGGGCTCACTGTCCCTGACCCGGCGCTAAAGTGGAACGAAGAGCGCGGCGCCTACGATTTCGGCGAAGTCGATTGGGAAGAGTTTTACGCCGTTGTCAAAGGCGAAGGCCCGGTCGCGAAAGAGCGCATGCAGGCGCGTATGAAAGCGTGGGAAAACGGCGCTTGGGTGCGCGATGCGGCGCGAGTGCATGCTGAAAAGCGCGCGGCGGCGAAGCTGGCGGCGGAGTGAGACGATGAGCGACGCATCGAAGGAATGGCCGCTGTGGGAAGTGTTCGTGCGCGGCAAGGGCGGGCTGTCGCATCGCCATGTCGGCAGCGTGCACGCGGCGGACGCCAAGATGGCGATCGAGCACGCGCGCGATACCTACACACGGCGGATGGAAGGCGTGAGCCTTTGGGTGCTGCCGTCGGCGCAGATCACCTCCTCCGATCCGGGCGACGCAGCGGCGCTGTTCGAGCCAGCCGAGGACAAAGTCTATCGCCACCCGACCTTCTACAAAATCCCTGACGGCATTACGCACATCTGATGGACGCTCTCGCCACATACGCGCTCAGGCTGGGCGACGATTCGCTCATTCTGGGCCAGCGGCTCGGCGAGTGGTGCGGTCACGCGCCGGCGCTGGAGGTTGATCTATCGTTGGCAAACGTCGCGCTCGATCAGATCGGGCAAGCGACACATTTTTTGAATCTGGCGGGCGCGCTCGAAGGTGAAGGCCGCGACGGCGACAAACTCGCCTTCCATCGCGATGTGATGGATTTCACCAACTGTGTGCTCGTTGAGCAGCCGAACGGCGATTTTGCGCAGACGATCGCGCGGCTGTTTCTGTTCGCGCACTATCAAGAGCTTTTGTTCACGGCGCTGACTGCTTCCAAAGATACGCAGCTCGCAGCGATCGCGGCGAAAGCGGTGAAGGAAACGGCGTATCACGCGACGTTGGCGAGCGATTGGGTCGTGCGCCTGGGTGACGGCACCGAGGAGAGCCGCGCGCGCATGATCGCCGGGCTCGATTGGATGTGGCGCTTCGTCGATGAGTTGTTCGTGACGGATGAAGTCGATGCGGCGGCGCTCAAGGCGGGCGTTGGCGTTGATAAAGCGGCGCTGCGCGCGGCGTGGGATCAACGCGTCGACGCAGTGCTGGCAGAGGCAACGCTTCCGCGCCCTGCTGCGCGGCGCCCGGTGTTGGGCGGACGAAGCGGGCGGCACTCGGAGCATTTGGGACACTTGCTGAGCGAGATGCAGTTTTTGCAGCGCGCCTATCCTGGTGCGACGTGGTGACGAATACACACCACCGTCATCCCGGGGTTCACGAAGTGAAGACCCGGGACCCAGGAGCCACGGCCGCACCGTTTGCCCCGGGGTCCCGGATCGCGCTTCGCGCGTCCGGGATGACGGATGAGATCTTCGATCAACTCTTTCAAATACTCGCCAGCGTCCCCGACCCCGAAATCCCAGCGGTCTCCGTGCTCGATCTCGGCATCATCCGCGAGGTCAGCGCAGAGCGCGTCGTCATCACACCGACTTACACCGGCTGCCCGGCGACGCTCGCGATCGAGCAGATGATCCGCAAAGCGCTCGATGACGGCGGCTTCGCGCATGTTGCGATTGAGACGACGCTCTCCCCGCCTTGGTCGACCGATTGGATCAGCGACGAAGGACGCGAGAAGCTGCGCGCGTACGGCATCGCGCCGCCACCGAAAGGCGCTGCTGCATCGGCGTTGAAGAACGTGCAAGGGGCGGAGTGCCCGCGCTGCGGTTCATCCAACACCGAAGAAATTTCGCGCTTCGGCTCGACACCCTGCAAAGCGCTATGGCGCTGCAAGGCGTGCCTGGAGCCATTCGACTGGTTCAAGTGTCACTGATGGCGAGCATCGATTTTCATAAGCTGCGCGTGGCCGAAGTGAAGCGCGAGACGCCCGATGCGGTCTCGGTGCGTTTCGATCTGCCCGAGCATTTGCGCGAGACGTTTACGTTCAAGGCAGGCCAACACCTCACCTTCCGGCGCGAGATTGGCGGCGAAGAGGTGCGGCGCAACTATTCGGTATGCGTCTCGCCGAACGAAGGCGTGCTGAAGATTGGCGTCAAGAAGATCGCTGGCGGCGCGTTTTCGAGCTGGGTCAACGATGAGCTGGAGGCTGGCGACGAACTCGACGTGATTGCGCCGCACGGCTCGTTCTGCTGGAATTTCGATGCGGATGCGCGTCGCGAATACGTGGCGTTCGCGGGCGGTTCTGGCATCACGCCGATCCTGTCGCTAATGAAAACGGCGCTGGCGATGGAGCCGCGCTCGCGCTTCACGCTCTTCTACGGCAATCGCACGTCCATGGGCGTGATGTTCCTAGAGGAGATCGCGGCGCTGAAGGATCGCTATCTCGACCGGCTCGCTCTGTTTCATTTTTTGGAGGACGAGGAAGAAGAGATCGATCTCTTCAATGGCCGCCTCGATCGCGACAAGGTAGAGCATGTGCTGACGGCTTTGGTGAAGCCGGAGCATGTCGACGCGTTCTTCATTTGCGGGCCTGGGCCGATGATGGATGCGGCGGAAGCAGCGCTGTTGGCCAAGAACGTCGAGAAATCGCGCATCCTGATCGAACGCTTCACCACCGGGCCCCTCTCCGCTGCGCAAGCGGCGGCGGCGCGAGCGCTGGAAGAAAAAGCGGCGGGCCTCAAAATGAGCGTGACGCTCAATGGCCGCCGCATGAACGTCACGTTCGACCCCGACAAGCACTCCATCCTCGACAATGTCCGCGCCGCCGGCCTGCCCGCGCCGTTTGCCTGCAAAGGCGGCGTCTGCGCCACGTGTCGCGCCAAAGTGACGGCGGGCGAAGTCAGTATGAAAGTGAATTACGGGCTGTCCGAGCAGGAGCTGGCCGACGGCTACGTGCTGACGTGCCAAGCAACGCCGGTGACAGAAGGCGTGGCGCTGACGTACGACGCCTAAATCATGATTGAAAACGGTTGGGAAACGTCGGCGGCCGCATGGATCGCGGACATGGGCGAACACGGCGATTTCGGCCGGCGCTATGTGCTCGATCCGATAATGTTGCCGCGTGCGCTGGCGCTGAAGCCGAAGAACGCCCTCGATGTCGGATGCGGCGAAGGACGCTTCTGCCGGATGCTGGGCGCGCACGGGATTGCGGCGACGGGCGTTGATCCGACGGCCGCGCTGATCGCACACGCGCGCGAAGCAGAGGCGCAAGTCGCATATATCGAAGCGCCGGCCGAACAGCTTCCTTTCGATGACGCATCGTTTGATCTCGTCGTCAGTTATCTCGCGCTGATCGACATTCCCGACTATCGCGCCGGCATCGCAGAGATGGCGCGCGTGTTGAAACCAGGCGGCGCGCTGCTGATCGCCAGCCTTAACGGATTCAACACAGCCGGGACCGAGACGGGTTGGCTGCGCGACGCGCGTGGTGAGCTTCTCTGCTATCCGGTCGACCATTATCTTGATGAGCGCGCATTCTGGACGGAATGGCGCGGTATTCGGATCGTCAACCACCACCGGCCGTTGCAGGCGTACATGCAGGTGCTGATCGGCGAAGGCTTGCAGCTCAAGCACTTCGAAGAGCCTGCACCGATTCATGGCGCGCCGGAGCCTAAGGCAGAGCGCTATCGGCGCGCACCTTGGTTCTTGGTGATGGAATGGGCGAAGCCTAGATAGCGGCCTATTCCGCCGCCTTGGCAATGCCGCCGAGCGTCAAGTCCACAGCCATTTCCGCGAGCGCGCCGGCGCTGACGGCGCCTTTGGGGTCAAACCAGGTGTGGGTCCAGTTGATGGCGCCGAAGAATAACATCGCGGCAGCAAAGCTCTTGCCGGCTTTGTGCTTCAGCGACGGCTCGATCTCGATCAGCAGCTTCTGCACGGTTTCGATCAAGCGGCGTTGAACGCCGACGATTTCAGCACGGCGCGCTTTCGGTAGGCGCTTCAAATCGTTGAGCAGCACTTTGTGACGATCGGCGGCGCCGACATAGAGCGCCATGAAGCGGTGCGCGAGTTCGCGCAGTTTGCGCGCCGGCAACCAATCTTTTTCGGCGACGGCTTCGTGCGCCGCGTTCTCCAAATCGCGCACGTGGCTAATCATCACGTCGTAGAGGATGTCCTCCTTCGATTTGTAGTAGTGATAGATCAGCGATTTGGTGATCTTGCCGCGCTCGGCGATGCCGGACACGGACGCGCCTTCAAAACCCTCGGACGCAAACAGCGAAGCCGCCGCCACCACGATGGCGTGCTTCCTCTCGTCGTATTCTGCCGCCTTGGTGCGCGCCATGGGCGCCACGCTACAGGCTTGAAGGCCTTGCGTGCCAGTACGGTGTCGCTTGGGAGCGATCCGAGTGGGCAACCGCAGCGTATTCCGGCTGACACAAAATATTGCTCCACCGAGCATTGTGATCGCTGAATAATTCCTATATCGTTCACGGCGATTGAGGGTCCCATGGGGCAGAAGGCTCATTTTGTTGGCGTTTTTGCGCTGGCCTTGCTGCTGGCGGGCTGCGGCGGGGCCAATGGCGACGCCGAGCCCAGCCAAGCGACAGAACAACCCCTGGTTCAAGTCGTCGAAGCCGCCTCTCTCTCCGCGCCTGGCGCGGTCCAGACCAGCGGGCTCGTTGGCTACAAGCGCGAGGCCGATCTCTCCTTCAATGCGCCGGGCGTGGTGGCGACGTTGCACGTCGACGCCGGTGATGTCGTGCGACGCGGGCAGCGCTTGGCGACGTTGCGGCGCACCAGTGTCGGCAGCAACGCGGACGAAGCCGCGCTTGCACGCGCCAACGCAGAGCGCGATTTGGCGCGCACGCAGGAATTGTTCGAACGCGGCTTCGTCAGCGAAGCGCGGCTCGAGGATGCGCGGCTCGCGGTAGAACGCGCGCGCGATTCTTCGGTGCTGACGGCGCCGGCCGACGGCATCGTGCTGCGTCGACGTGTCGATCCGGCGCAATCGGTTGCCGCTGGCACGCCGATCGTGGCGTTTGGCGAGACGGGTTCAGGCATCGTCGTACGGGCGCCCGTCGCGTCGAGCTCGGCGGCGCGTGTGCGCGTTGGCGATGCGGCTCTGGTGCGGATCAGTGACCTCGGCGGCGAAGCACGCCAGGGCCGCGTTTCGCGCATTGCCGGACAAGGCGATTCCGGCACGGGCGCCTTCGAAGTTGAGATCGAAGTCGCGAATAGCGAAGGCCTGCGCAGCGGCATGGTCGCTATTGTTGAGATCGCGGCCATGGCTGGACCAGCGACGGAGAACGCCATCATCGTGCCAGCGCTGGCGCTGTTAGATGCGCGCGCTGACCAAGGCGTCGTGTTCGTGATCGACGCGGAAGGCGTCGCGCGGCGGCGCTCGGTGCGGACGGCGGGCGTGACGCAGAACGGCGTGCTGATCGTCGAAGGGCTCAATCCAGGCGAGCGCGTGGTCTCCGCTGGCGCAGCTTATGTGCGCGACGGCGAGCCTGTACGCGTCGCAGCGGCCAGCTGACCGCGCATGCAAGCGATCACGCGCTTCTTCGTCGATCGTTGGCAGTTCACCGGCGTTCTCTTCCTGCTGCTGATCGCGCTCGGCATAGGCGCGGTGATGGCGATCCCGAAATCGGAAGACCCGATCACAGAGTTTCCGGGCGTTTCCACAACCATCGTTCTGCCCGGCGCTGACGCGGAGCAAATGGAACGCTTAGTCGCGATCCCGCTCGAAAACGCCATCAACAGCATCGAAGACATCCGCGACATCCGCTCGGTAACACGCGCCGGCTTGGCGGTTGTGAACGTCGAGTTCGAATGGGGCGTAGATCCGCAGGAGAAATTTGGCGAAGTCATTCGCGAGGTCAATCTCGTCCGGCCCAGCTTACCAGACGGCATCATCGACATCCGCTCACGCCGCTTCAATCCGGCGGTAACCAGCGTCGTCCAGCTGGCGCTGACCAGCCCCGACGCCTCGTTTCGGCAGATGGATGCGTACGCGAAAGCACTGCGCGATTCGATCGAACGTGCGCCGGGCATTCAGCAAGCCGATGTATGGGGCGCGCCGCCAGCGGAGGTTCGCGTCGCGGCCAACATCGAACGTCTTGCCGCCTATCGTTTGCCGCTGACGGCGGTGGCGGAAGCGCTGCAGCGCGAGGGCGTGGACACGCCGATCGGCGCGGTCGAGGCGGACGGGCGGCGCTTCAATCTGCAGGCCACCGGCTCATTCGACAGCTTGGACGAAATCCGCCGCGTTCCGCTGCGCGCCGAGGGCGGCTCGCTGGTGACGGTCGGCGATGTGGCGGAGGTGTCGTGGGCCGACGATCAGCGACCGCACATTACCCGCTTCAACGGCGAGCGCGCCGTGTTCATCAGCGCCCGCGCCCGGCTCGGAGAAGATATTTTCCCGGTGCTTGAGGGCGTTCGCGCGCGCATTGACGCGTTCGAAGCCACCTTGCCCGACAACATCACGCTCAATCGCGGCTTCGACCAATCGGAGACGGTGAGCCACCGCCTCGGCACTTTGGGCCGCGACTTCGCCATCGCCATTCTGCTCGTGCTGCTGACGCTGCTGCCGCTCGGCTTCCGTGCGTCGATTGTGGTGATGGTCTCGATCCCGCTCTCGCTCGCTATCGGCGTCGTCGTGCTGCACGCGATGGGCTATTCGCTGAATCAGCTTTCGATCGCGGGTTTCGTGCTGGCGCTGGGCTTGTTGGTGGATGACAGCATCGTCGTCACCGAAAACATCGCGCGCCATTTGCGGCAAGGCATGCAGCCGCGCGAAGCGGCGATCGCAGGCGTGCAGGAGATCAACATCGCGGTGATCGGCTGTACAGCGACGCTGCTGCTCGCCTTCCTGCCGATCATGGCGCTGCCCGAAGGCGCCGGCGCATTCGTGCGCTCGCTGCCGCTTGCCGTGGTGGCGACGATCACGGCGTCGCTGTTCGTGGCGCTGACGATCATTCCGTTCCTGGCGAGCCAGATGTTGCCGCGCCAATCGGTCGGCAAGTCGAACCCATTGCTGGATACGGTGATGGGCGCGATCCACACGCTTTACCGCCCGGCCCTGCACGTCGCGCTGGCGCATCCGCGCGCGACGGTGGCCGCAGGGCTCATGGGCTTTTTCCTCTCGCTCGGCCTAGTGCCGCAATTGGGCTTCAGCCTGTTTCCGGAAAATGACAGCCCGTACTTCCTGGTCGATGTCGAGACACCGCAAGGCGCATCAGTGGGCGAGACGGACCGCGCGGTGCAATTCGTGGACGGCGTTCTCGCGCGCCATCCGGAGATCGAGTGGCGCTTTTCCAATAGCGGCCGCGGCAATCCGCAAATCTACTACAACGAGATTCCGCCCGAGCAGATTTCCAACCTGGGCCAGGTCTATGCGCGCTTCCGCGAATGGCATCGCACGGAAGGCATGGCGAAGATCGAGGAAATTCGCGCTGAGCTCGATCAGTATCCCGGTGCGCGCATCAATCTACGCCGCTTCACCAACGGCCCGCCGATCGAGGCGCCGATCGCCGTGCGTGTGAGCGGTCCTGATCTCGCGGCAATCGGCGAGATCTCTGCAGAAGTGGAGCGCATCATTCTGGCGACGCCAGGCACGCGCGACGTTTCAAACCCCGCGGCTGAGCGGCTGATTGATCTCGATCTCAACATCAACGACGCGGAAGCGGCGCTGCGCGGCGTGCCCGCTGGCGCGATCGATCAGACCTTGCGCATCGCCGTCGGCGGCTTGCCCGTGGCGCAATTCCGCGACCCGGCGGGTGATGCGTTTCCCGTCATGCTGCGCGCGCCGCGCGAAGACGCGTTGCCGGTATCGGCGCTGGATTCACTGTTCGTCTGGAATGGGCAAGGCGGTGCTGTGCCGCTGGCGGAAATCTCCGAGCCGCGCCTCGAGGCAGGACCCGCTTCCATCGACCGGCTGCAGCGCGAACGCACGGTGACGGTGCGCGCCTACACGCGGCCGGGCTATCTCATCAGCGGCGTCACCGCAGATGTCGCGGAGCGATTGGAAGCGCTGCCGCTGCCGCCTGGTTACGCCGTGGCGTTCGGCGGCGAAGCGGAAGCGCAGCAGCGCAGCTTCAGCGGCCTGGGGCCGGCCATCATGATCGCGATCTTCGGCATTATGGCGGTGCTGCTCTTGGAATTCCGTACCTTCGCAGTGACGGCCGTGGTCGCGTTCGTAATTCCGTTCGGGATTATGGGCGGGTTGATCGCGCTGTGGATCGGCGGCGAAGCGCTCTCGTTTACTGCGGTGATCGGCTTCATCGCCCTGATCGGCATCGAGATCAAAAACTCGATCCTGCTCGTGGAGTTCGCCAATCAGCTGCGCGAGCGGGGCGTGCCTTTGCGCGAGGCCATCGAGCGCGCCGGCGAAGTGCGCTTCCTACCGGTGCTGCTAACGAGCGCCACCGCCATTGGCGGCATGACGCCGTTGCTGCTGGAAGATTCTCCGCTCTTCTCCCCCATCGCCATGGTGCTGATCGGCGGACTGATCAGCTCAACGCTGATCGCGCGGATCGTGACGCCGTCCATGTATCTGCTACTGGCGCCGAAAAATCGTGAAGAGGCCGCCGCCTAGCGCCGCGCCGAGAAATTGAACACGGCGTCCCATGCCGCGTCGAGCTTGAGGATAGCTTCGTTCGGCGGGATCGCGACATAAGCGTCGCCGCTTCGATTCACTAAGCCCAGCCGCTCAAGCTTCGCCAACGCGTCGTGGATCTCGAAATCGATATCCAACCCGAAGCGTTCGCGCAGAAAAGCCTCTGCGAAATTGTCGATCTCGCCTTTCGCGAGCGAATGGTCAGAGCGACGCAAGATGCCGTAAGCGAGGGTCGCCTCCTTCACGTCCTGCTCCTCGCCCGCGCCGATCAACAGATCAAGCACGCCCGCGTTATTCGCGAGATTGCGGAAGTAGACGGTGTCCGAAAGTTGCTTCTGATAGCGCAACGTCTGCGCTTCGTATTTCAGCCGCTGGCGCATCACGAAGGCGCCGACCGCCACTAGGCCAGACACCGCCGCCAAAGCGCGTTTTAGTTCGTCATCCTCGATCGCGCCCTGCGCACCGAAATACGCCGCCAGCACCGCGAAGATCACCGTCAGCGCAGGCCAGAGATTGAGCAGCACCGGCACGCCTGTGGCAATCGCTGGTGCTGCCAGAAAGAACTGGTCGCGCCGCAACATGCTTGGCCTAGCGCCCGGATGCAGCGTTACCAGCTCGGCATTGGCGACATTGCGAAAGTGCTTCACCAGCGCCGCGCCCGGGCGGACGCCCCGGCGCATGCGCGCAAAACCACGGCGCTCGTCGCGCTGGATTTCGTCTTCCGCCTTGAAGCCGACCAGCACGATGACGTCGCTCATCACTTGCGCTTCGATGACGCGTTGGCGCAGCCCGAACCAAGTCTTGCGTACGATCTGTTCAGGGCGCGCGCCGCGCGCGAAATAGCGAATGCGGCGAATGCCGGCGGCTGAAGGCTTGATGGCGAGACCGGTCAGGAGCTTCGTTGTCTCGCGCGTTTGCACAGAGTCCGGATCGATCTCGGTGAAATTGGCGTTGGTCAGAGATTGCGTCAGCGCCGTCTCGAACGCCTCGAAGGCGGCGGCGCTGACATTACGGCGCGATGGCGGCGCGTCGGGATCGAGCGGATCGTAGAGCGCCTTCAGCGCCTCGAGGCGCGCATGAGCGTCATGGTGCAGCAATGCGCCATAGAGTTCGAACAGCGCCGGCATCGCGGCGCCATCCCCTGGCGGCAAGCCAGGTTCAGCCGCTATGGCCCGACCCAATTCGCCCTTACGTGCGGCGATGAATCCGTCGGTTCGCCCGGACGGTGCGGTCCCCTCAGACATGGGCCCATGTGCTACCCCAGCCGAGGCGCGGCGGCTATGCGGTTGCGGGCTTGCGGGCGGCGACGCAGCCTGGAATTGTTCCGCTGCAACAGGTGGCTTGAGGGGCGCTGATGAAGCGAGCTTGGATTCTGATCGCGGCGGTGTGGGTTTTGGCGGCGGGACCAGGTTCGGCCCAGCAGCAGCCAATGCCGCAGCGCGATCCGTTCAACGGCCAGCTCGGCACAATGGAACTCGTTCGCCCGCCGGCGGAAGCATCGGCCCTGGCGCGGCTGATGGGCGATGCGCTCGACAATCTCGAGCCGCAGCGGCCAGGCCAGCTCGACGTCTACATGATCACCGCCTCGCTCTGGGGCGATCCGGTATTCGAACGCGAAGCGACGCAAGCCGAAGCCTTGATGCGCGATCACCTCGGCGTCGACGGCCGCTCAATCGTGTTGAGTGCGGGCGGCCAAGGCGCGCGCGCGTATCCCGCCGCGACAGCCGATAATCTCTCCGCCGCCATCGGCCGCGTCGGATCGCTGATCGACCCGAACGAAGACCTAGTCGTCATCTTCATGACCTCCCACGGCGCCGCCGACGGCTCGATCGCGATGCGCGAGCACAATCGCATGACCGCCGCGATGCGCCCCACGCATCTGCGCGACATGCTTGTCTCGGCAGGCATACGCAACCGCGTGGTCATCGTTTCATCCTGCTATTCCGGCGCCTTCATTGCACCTTTGGCGGATGACAACACGATCGTGCTGACCGCTGCCGCGCACGACCGCACCTCGTTTGGCTGCTTGCCGCAACGCGAATGGACGTTCTTCGGCGACGCCTTATTCAATCAAGGCGTCCGCAATGGCGGCTCGCTGCTGAGCGCTTTCGACTCCGCCAAAACGCTGATCGAACGCTGGGAGCGCGAGCAAAACCTCACGCCGCCTTCCAATCCGCAAAAATACGTCGGCGTCCGCGCAGGCGAGTTGTTGCGCCAAGCCGAACGCAACGCGCGTTAATCGGCGTCGGATTGCGGCATCAGCTCAAGTGGCGCAGCGGTGGTGCGCTTAGGTACGCGGATGACGATGCGCGACTGCACGTCAGAGACGAGGCCCAGCGCCAACATCTTGTCACGCAGGAAATCGTCATAGGCATGCATGTCGCGCGTGACGACGCGCAGCATGTAGTCGACCGCGCCGGTGACGGTGGCGCACTCAACCACCTCGGGCCATTCGGCCGCCGCGCGCTCGAACTTTTCCAAATTCTCGCGGGTCGGCAGCTGCAGCTTGACCGAAGCGAACACCTCGAAGTTCAGGCCCAGCTTTTCGTAGTCCAGCAGCGTCACTTGGCGGGTGATGACGCCGACTTTCTTCAGCCGCTCGATCCGCCGCCAAGCCGGCGAGGACGATAGGTTCACCTTCTCGGCGATCTCAGCGATCGACAGGCTGGCGTCCCGCTGCAGCAAATCGAGGATGCGCAGATCGACGGCATCAAGCTCAACGGACAAAATTGCCTCCCAGGGGCGCTCTTGCGATAAATTATACCCCACCATGCGCCCGTGTTTACGTTTTGCCAAGACAACTGGGGGCCTGCCCCAATGAATCTGCCCAACATGGGAGTTCCCTGACGAGGCGAGGGAACCTCGGTCGGGGCTCCCTGGTTGGCCTTGCGGAGAACGATGATGTCAGACGACACCAGCCACGACGACACGGACTTCCAGTCCGACGAGGCGCGCCAAGGCCCGCGTGGCGCGGACGTGCTGGCTGTGCTGGCGGTCTCCAGCTTCCTGGCTGCCGTTGGCCTCATCACCTTCTTCGTGACCACCGCCATCGCGGGCTAGCCGACTCTTGCGCCGGACCCGCAGCGCGCGTATCTCCGCGCCGTCGGTGGCGTAGCTCATCTGGTTAGAGCGTGGGATTCATAACCCCAAGGTAGGTGGTTCAAGTCCACCCGCCACCACCAATCACTTCGCTTGTAGAGTGCCGGTGGTCATGCGCGTTCAAAAATAGCGGCGATGCCTTGGCCGCCGCCGATGCACATGGTCTCCAGACCGTAGCGGCCTTCGCGGCGGCGCAGCTCGCGCACAAGATTCGCCAGAATGCGGCCACCCGTGGCGCCGATGGGATGGCCGAGGGAAATCCCTGAGCCGTTTACATTCAGCTTGTCGCGATCGTCCCATTTCCAGCCCTTCAGCACCGCCAACACTTGCGGCGCGAACGCTTCGTTGAGTTCGACGAGATCGATGTCGCTCCAAGAAAGGCCAGTGCGCTTGAACAGGCGCTCCACCGCGGGCACTGGCCCGATACCCATCCGCGAAGGCTCGCACCCTGCCGCCGCCCAGCTATGAAACCACGCCATCGGTTCGAGCTTCAATTCATCGAGCTTGTCCTCGGCGACGATAAGACAAGCCGCCGCTGCATCATTTTGCTGACTGGCGTTTCCGGCAGTGACGATGCCGCCCTTCTCGATGGGGCGCAGCGCGCCTAGCGTTTCCATTGATGCATCCGCGCGGCAGCCTTCGTCCTTCACGAACAACACCGGCTCGCCGCGCTTTTGAGGGACGGGGACCGGGACAAGTTCATCGCTGAACTTATTGTCCTGCCAAGCCGCGGTAGCGCGCTGATGGCTGGTCACTGCGTAGGCGTCGGCTTCTTCGCGCGTGATGCTGTAGTCTTTCGCAAGGTTCTCGGCGGTTTCAATCATGCCGCTGATGACACCAAAGCGCGCGATCGGCTGCGACATCACTCGCCCGCGCGACAAGCGATCGTACATCAACGACTCGCCCATGCGCGCGCCGCGGCGGAGATCAGTCGAGTAATGTTCGACGTTGCTCATGCTTTCGACGCCGCCGGCGACGACCACATCCGCCGCGCCGGTTTGCACCATCATCGCCGCGTCGATCACCGCCTGCAGGCCGCTGCCACATCGGCGATCAAGCTGCAGACCTGGCACGTGCACGGGAAAGTCAGCAGCGAGCAGCGCCCACCGGCCGATACAGGGCGCTTCGCCATTGGCGTACCCTTGCGCAAACACGACGTCGTCAACGCGCCCTGGATCGAGCTTGGTGCGCTCTACTAATGCACGCAACACCACCGCGCCCAATTCGCCGGCCGGAATTGTTGATAGCCCGCCGCCGAACTTGCCGATCGGCGTACGAATAGGATCAACGATCGCGACGCGTCTCATAAGCCGGTTCTTTCTAAATCACGCCGAACTGGCGCAGGTTGTCGATTTCGTCAAAGGAATACCCGGTGTTACGCAAAGTCGCCACTGTGTCCGCCCCAGCACGCGGCGCAAGCGTTCGGATTTGCTGAAAGAAAACCGGCGAAATCGACACGTGGACGGCGACCACACAGTAGTCCGCTGGCGAAGGTCGGTGGCTCAAGTCCACCCGGCGACACCGCCTCCCTGACCCACTCCATTCGCCCGAGCGCAACCGCCTGAACATGGGGTTTCGCCCTGGTCTGCGCCGCGCTCCTTTCGCAACCTGCGGAGGAGCGCCTTTGACCATCACCACTATTGTCATAAATCTCGACCGCGATGTCGCGCGCATGGAGCATATGCGCACGCAGCTTAATCGACTGAGCATGCCGTTTGAGCGCTTCGCGGCAGTCAACGGCACCGCTCCGCCGGAAGAGGTAAAACACTACTTCAGCGATCCAAGCGCCTTCCTCTCGCCGGGCGAAATCGGCTGCTATGCAAGCCATCTGATACTGTGCGACCGCATTGCGCGCGGGCTCTTGCTGGCGCCGGTTCTGGTGCTTGAAGACGACGTAGAGTTGAGCGCCAACTTGCCGTTCCTCCTCCGCCGGCTGGTCGCTGAACTCCCCGCTGGCTGGGATATCGTGCGTCTATCGCGAGCGTCGAAGCGCGCGGAGATGCGTGTGGCGCGCCTCGACCCAGAGCACGAACTGGTTCGGTTTTCGCACGTGCCGACCAGCACCGGCGCTTACCTGATCAGCCGCCAAGGCGCCGAAAAATTTCTGGCGCCCCGCGCACGTCGGTTGCCGATCGATCAAGATTTGCGGCGCGTGTGGGCGTGGCGGCTGAACATGTTTGGCGTCTCGCCAGCGCCCGTGCGCGCCGACGTGTTGGAGCAATCGAGCATCAATCTGAACGGCGTCGCCCGCGCTTCCCAGATCGCGCGCCGGGAAGCCTCTATGCGCCGTCAACGTTTCTTCGAAAGCGCCAATCGCGGCTGGCGCGGCGTGCAAGACTTCGGCGCGCGGCGTTGGTTCATGGCGGAAGTGCTGAACCTGGCCGCGCGCCTAGCCCCGCGAGGCGCGCGGCAAGCTTTCTTGGCCTGGACGCGAACGCAGCTTGCCGAAGAATGATCGGGCGGCTGACTCGCGCCCTCCGACCATCCCCTATTTGAGCGGTGTCGCGATCGCTGCGCGCGCGCCATGCAATAGAGCGGCGGGCTTTTCCGCCATGGAAGGATGTCCACCATGAATCGGACCATGACGTTGGCGGCGGCCGCCGCCCTGGGCTTGGGTTTGCTGCCGGGCGCGGCGCACGCTCAGGACATGATGCGCGACTACGACGAGCGGTTGAGCGATCAGACCGCGGATGGGGACGCGGTGCGTGTGCGGTTTAGCCTGCCTTTCGGCGGCCAGGCCGCGGGCGAGCGCAACGAGGCGCGCCTGGCCTTCGGCTTCCAAAGCGACTTTGGCGGCGAACAGCGCCAGCTCGATATGCTCTCCTTCTCGTTGACGGGCGGCACACCACATGTGGAAACACCATTCGCGTTCAACGCGGCCGGCGATGGCGAAGGCGGCTGGTTTTCGCGGCCAACCAATTGGCTGATCCTGGGCTTGGGCCTCGGCGTCGCTTATGCGATCTATGAGAACAACCAGGATGACGACGATCCGGCGCCGGTCGTGCTGAACTGATGCAATGATCAAAGACCAACCTCGCGCACGAATCGCCATCGTCGAAGACGAGGCGATTCTGCGCGAGGACCTGGCGCGGATCGTAGACCAAGCGGCGGATATGGATGTCGCTGGCATTGGCGATACCTTAGAAGCGGGCCGCGGCCTGCTCAGCGGCGGCGTCGACGTGTTGCTGATTGATCTCGCTTTGCCGGACGGAAACGGCGTCGATCTCATCCGCGAAGCGCGGGCGAGACTGCCAGCCATCAAGATCATCGTTGTCAGCATTTTCGGCGATGCACGCAGCGTCGTAAACGCAATCGAGGCCGGCGCTGACGGCTACTTGCTCAAAGGCGCCGGCGAGCAGGAAGCGGAATCGGCGATCCGCACCGTGCTCGAAGGCGGTGCGCCGATTAGTCCAGCCGTGGCGAGCCACATCCTGCTGCGCATGCGCGAGCGCGCCGCCGGCGTGCGCGGCGAACCGCTGGATGCGCCGCTGACGGAAAAGGAAGTTAACATCCTGAACGATCTGGCGAAGGGCTTCCGCTATAAGGAAGTCGCCCGCCTGCACGGCATCTCGCCGCACACCGTCGCCGACCACGTAAAGTCAATCTATCGCAAGCTGGCGGTGAATTCGCGCAGCGAAGCAGTGTTTGAGGCGGTGCAGGCCGGTCTCATTCGGCTCAATGACTAGAAGCGAGGCGCCCGTCTGGGCTAGGGCTCGGACCGTGCTGACCTCACCCTCCACACCTTGGCGACACACGTGGCTCCTCGCCGCGATCATCGTCGCGCTGCAACTGGCGTTGAGCGCCGGACTGCTGTGGGTCAACTTCCTGGTGGAAGACATACCGGGCCGGCGGGTGGATGCGCCACTGCATGCCGTGGCTCAGAGCGCGAACTATAGCAACCTACCCGACAGCGCGTTCGAGACGGTCAACCTTCCGCGCGGCGTCTGCTGCGACAGGACGCTTCTCATCTATCGCACTACGCTTAGCGCCGAAGAGGCGGAAATGCACGATGCCGCGGTGCTGATCGTCGGCGCGCAGGACAATGCGCATATCTATGTCGATGGCCATTTGGTCGGAGAGTTCGGGCGCGCCGAAGGTCAACCCGCCAACATGGCGCGACGACCGCAGCTCATTCGCCTGCCGGCGGCCCTGCTGCACGAAGGCACACGTGTCGATGTCGCCGTTCAGCGCGCCGTGGGCTTCGGCCATCTGCGGCCTTTCCACGTCGGAGAATACAGCGCGCTGTTCAATTCGTATGTCGCGCTGCGTTTCCTGCGCTCAGACATGCCATTCGCCACAGGCGTGATCGGCGTATTCGTCGCCATCTTCGGCCTATGCGCAGCGCCCTTGTTCGGCGCGCGCGGATTGTTGTTTGCCTTGGCCGGACTGGCCGCGAGCTGGGCCGGGCAGCAAGTTGCGTTACAGCTCACGGCCCCGCCCTGGGACACACTTATCAGCTACGGCGTCTATTTCACCGCGTTCCTCAGCGCGTCGGTGTGCGCGGTTTGGTTCTTTGTCGAGTGGACGTCGGTGTTCGAGCAAAGACGGCCGCCGCGCCGTCCGCTTTTTGCACTGGCGCTCGATCCGTGGAGTGCTTTGGCGCGAAAGCGTTTGGCGATTGGCGCCGTATCAATCATCGCGGTCGGCGCGGCGTTTATCTTCTGGCTCCTGCTGCGTGATCCCTCTCCGACCCACCCGATGGTGGTGGCGCAGGACATCGACCGTTCATTGGGCTGGATCGGACTGCTCGCGCTGGCGTTCTCGCTGGTGCGTGTCCTCGCTTACTATCTGCGCGGCAGCGCGCGCGACCCCATCGAAGGATCGGCGTTCGTGTTCGTGATCGTCGCTGCAGTTGCTGACATTGCCATGGTGCGGTTCTGGTACACGTACGGCGTCTTCCTGGACCTAGCGGTGACCTTCTTCCCGCTCGCACTGCTGCTTTCTCTCGCCGTGCGCGCGCGCGGCGTGTTCGAGGCGGCAACAGCGAACAGCGAAAAGCTCAATCGTCTCGTGGATGAACGCGAGCAGGTGATCCGGACGGCAATGGATGAAATTCGGCGCAACGAGCACGCCGCCATGCTGCTCGAAGAGCGCAGCCGCATCATGCGCGACATGCACGACGGCATTGGCGGTCAATTGCTGGGCCTGATCCTGCAAGCGCGGTCGCACAAAGTATCGAACGACGCGCTGATCGGCGGCCTTGAGCGAAGCCTCGACGATTTGCGCCTGGTCGTCGACTCCCTCGAACAAGGTGAAGGATCGCTCACCAGTGCGCTTGGAGCATTCCGTGCGCGGATCGAGCCGCGTTGCGAAGCGGCAGGCGTTGAGCTTTCATGGGAGATCGAGGATGTCGGCGCCACGCCTAACGTAGGGCCTGACAAGACACTCCAGATTTATCGTATTCTGCTCGAAGCGTGCACGAATGCACTGAGGCATAGCGGCGCCAGGCGCGTGACGGTGTCACTACGGCGCGACGATGCTGGGCACATTGAGATCGCACTCCGCGACGATGGCCGCGGCTTCGATTCAAAGTTGACGTCGACGGGACGAGGGCTCGCCAATATGCGCGCTCGCGCCGTTCGTATCGATGCAACCCTTGATGTCACCACGAGTCATCACGGCACAAGTATTGTGATAACCTTCAGCGCTTGAACCGCAATCTAGCGTTCGGCGACGCCAGCCTGTTTCAGCCGCCAAATCAGGTGATCGATTCGATCCTGGCCGAAGAAGGGTTCGTCGTTGAAGACGAACAGCGGCACGCCCCAGTGGCCAGCGTCACGTTGCGCCGCTTCATTGGCGGTGATCTCGGCGTCGATGCCGGCGGTGTCGGATGACACCATGTGTTCTACTGCAACGGAATCGAGCCCGGCGCGCGCGAGCGCTTGCGTGAGGTGATCGCCCTCGTGCCAGTTATCGATCTCGCCGGACCAAATGGCGTGGCTGGCGGCGCGCGCGAAGGCGAGCCCCTTGCCCATGCGCTCCGCGACGACGCCGAGGCGGCTGACGCGATAGATGTAGGGCTGCTCGGCTGCGATTTCGCGCGTGCCCATGTCCATGACGATCGGATCGGGGCGCGGCCAACGATACGGGATGTCGTGCATCTGCGCTATGCGGAAAGTGTCGCGCAACAGGTAGGGCGGCCACAGCGGATTGACCTGCTTGAAGAAGCCCGGAATGCGAATGGCGATCGGCAGTACAATGCGCATGCGTGCGGTGATGTCGAAACGTTGTGTCAGCGCTTCGATCTGCGGCGTGGCGAGATACGAGTACGGACTGCGATAGGAGAAGTAGAAATCAAAACTGGCGCTCATGGACCTGCTCCAGGTGTCGAAGCGATAACGATGGTGCGCAGTAACCCCGCATCGCGATCGTGGAGCGCTGCGCGATAGTCCGGCGCGTGCTCCATGCTGAGAATACCCTCGGGGCGATCGTAGCGCATGGCGGCGACATCATCCCACATACCGACTGCCGGCCCTGCTTGCGCGGGACGAATGATCTCGGCGATGCGGCCATAAAACAAAAGGCAGCCGCCAGTGCGATAGACTGTGCGCATGGCGACGCGGCCATAGCGCAGGTAAGCGCGCGCGCCTTCTGCGCCTTTGTACTGCAGGAAGTTGACCATGGCCGGCGCGTATCTCGGCGGGCGCGCGAGCAGTGTCGTGATGTTATGCGCACTCGGCATGAACGCCGCATCGTGACCCATCGCCTGCGCGTCATCGAGCACGGCACCGTGGGGGCGTGAGAGCACGCCAAAGCGGATCAGGATGTTGAGCACGCCCAGCGCTAAACGCGGCGGCCGCATGAGGTTTACACGGGCGATAAACGCATCGGAAACGTCGGCGCCGAGCTCTAGCGGCGACTTATCCGCAACGCCGCCGGTGAGAATCAGGAACTCAGTCCAATACGGCTCAGCATCGCCGATAAAGGTGAAGTCCGCAGCGCTGCGCCACGCAACGCTCACATTAGGCGCGAGATCGAGCACACGTTGGCGGTCGCGCTTCAACGCCACGAACCAAGCCGGCGCCTTGCGCGCGATGGCATACACTGGTTCGCGCGCGCCGATGAGCCAAACGCCAGCGAGGAGCACGGCAAACGCGGCAATCGCCCAAAGCATCAATTCGACCAATAGACGTATTCCTGGTCTTCGCGCCAAGGCGTGTTGAGCGGCACGTCGATCCGCACCGGTCCCTCGATCAACGCAGGCCAGAGCGGCGCTGGCATCGCCGCGTTCTGCGCTTCGATCAACGCGCGCAACTCAGCCACGCGCTCCGGGTGCTCCGCCGAAACATCGCGTTGCTCCGTCGGATCATCGCGCAGATTGAAGAGCCACACACGATTCGGCGTTTCAGACACTTGCAGCTTCCAGTCACCAGCGCGGACGACGCGATAGGGACCCGAACGCCAGAACAACACGTCATGCGGCGGCGTCGTCGTTTCGCCTGAGAGGAATGGCAGCAGATTGACACCATCAAGCGGGCGCGTTGCGGGCGCACCAGCTGCGGCGGCGGCCGTGGCGAAAATGTCGATGTGCGTGGCTGGGCCGGCGATACGCGCGCCCGCAGGCAAACGCGCCGGCCAGCGCACGAAGAACGGCGTGCGGATGCCGCCCTCGAAGAACGTCGCCTTCCAACCTCGATAGGGGCTATTGAGCTCTGGCAGTCCTGCGTACCAAGCGCCGCCATTGTCGCTTGTGAAGATCACGAGCGTATTCTCATCGAGACCATTCTCGCGCAGCGCCTGCATGACGCGGCCGACACCGCGATCGAGCGCGAGGATCATGGCGCCGTAAACGCGCTCGGTATGGTCTTCGATGCCGGCGAGGGCTTCGTAATCTTCGCGTGACGCTTGCAGCGGCGTGTGCGGGGCATTGTAAGCGAGATACATAAAGAACGGGCGGTTGCGGTTCGCGTCGATCGCGGCAACCGCCTGGTCGGTGAAATAGTCGGTGAGATAGCCGCGTGGCGCAAAGCGCTGACCGCCATTGTATTCCACTGCGTACGGCAGGTTCGCCCAGATGAAGCGGTCGATCGGATCAAACGGCAGATAAGCGTTCACGACATCGGGATCGTTGCGGGGCATGAACATGGCCGCGCCTGACATGAAGCCGAGGCTTTCGTCGAAGCCTTGCGCTTCGGGGCGAAGATGAGCCGCTTCGCCGAGGTGCCACTTGCCGATGTGGAGCGTGCGATAGCCGACATCACGCAAGTGCTCGGCGATGGTGATCTCTTCGGGCGGCAGGCCGAGCGTCTCGAGCGGCGGCACGGCCGCGACGCGTTCTTCGTGGAAGATAGGCTGGCGCAATGCGTCGGGCGCGCCGTGCGAGAGATAGCGCGCAAAGGCGACAGGCGCGGACGTGAACTCGAAGCCAAAGCGCGTGGCGTAGCGGCCGGTCATGATCGCGGCGCGCGACGGAGAGCATGTCGCGTTGGCGGCATAACCCTGCTCGACCTGCACGCCTTGCTGCGCCAGCGCATCGAAGTTCGGCGTACGCACGAGGCCGCCGGCAACGCCACCATGCAACGAGATGTCGTTATAGCCAAGATCGTCAGCGACGATAACGATGATGTTCGGCGGGCGCTCGCCAGTTGGCGCTTGAGCAGGCCCCTGTTGCCAGACGATCTCTTGATACGGCGCGATCGGATCGCGGAGGTTCGCCATCGCGCCGGGCAGATAGTACCAATAATTCTGCCAGAGCAGGAAACCGCCAACACCTAGCAGCGCGACGACGCCAAGGGCGATCAACCAGCGTTTCATCAGCGTCTCCTCTCAGAAGCGCAGCGTGTTGCGGCGCGACATGCCGCCAGCGCGCGGCAGCAAGATCACATCGCCATCACGCATCGCATACACCGGGCCGTCATACGTCCGACGCGCATCGCGCACGAAGGTGGAGGCAAGCCCCGGGATCGGCGTTTGCGGCAAGAAGTGCGTGATCGCGAGCGCGCCGACTTGCGCTTCGGTGGCGACCCGGCCGGCATCTTCGGGCGTGGTGTGATAGTCGAGAATGTCGGTGAAGATCTGGCTCACATTCTCGCGGCCGGCATCGTGCGTGGCGTCATGCATGATGCGGTCAAGTCTCGGTGAGATCGCTTCGTGCACGAGAAGGTCGGCGCCCTGCGCCGCAAGCGCCAGCGAGTGCGAATATGAGGTGTCGCCACTGATAACGATCGTGCGGCCGGCATACTCGATGCGATAGCCAACCGCGTCGGTCGGCGCGTGGTCGACGCGGAAAGCCAGAATGCGCAAGCCGTCATCATCACGCAGGACGATCGTTTGTCCGTCTTCTGTCGGCACCACGAAGTCTTGCGCGAACAGGCCGCCGCCTGTTGGCGGCATGATCGCCGGCCCGTGATGCTCGCGGCGATATTCAGCATCGATGGCGTAGGCCTCGTTCAACCCGGCGGCCACACGCGACACGCCGACAGGGCCGACGACAGTGAGCGGCTCGGTCGCCGTCGCCATCGCCCAATGCTGCAGCGCAACTGCGGCCAAGCCGTCGAAATGATCCGAGTGAAGATGCGTGAGATACACTGCCTCGACATCGCCAAGCGAAATACCCATCAGCGCCAGCGTTTCGGCTGAGCCTTCGCCGGTATCGAAGAGGAAAACGCGCTCGCCTGCGATCACCGCAAAGCAGGGCCCTGCCCGCTGGCGATCGGGCAATGGCGAGCCGGTGCCGCAGAACACGGCATGCAAGCCATCCGGAAGCTCTTGCGGCAACGTTGCCCGCACGCCCTCACGCGCCGCGCGCTCCACCAATACAGTCGCGATCTCGCCCCGAAATAAGTACGCGCCGGCCCCTAAGGCGGCCAGCACGGCGATTGCGCCCAGGATCCAGGCCCCTGCTTTCACAGCGTTTCTCCCCTTGTCGGGCGCTCTTGCGCTCTCGGACTATTGGCACTATTAGTGCCATTATATCGGCCCGTCAAGAACGCCGACGAGGGAGCTCACGATGCAGATTTTGCGGACACCGGACGAACGCTTTGCTGACCTGCCGGATTTTCCCTACGCGCCGCACTACACCGAAGTGACCGACGCCGGCTCTGGCGTAAAGCTGCGCATCGCCGCCATCGATGAGGGCCCGCGCGACGCAGCACCCGTGCTGCTGCTGCACGGGGAGCCGACTTGGTCGTTTCTCTATCGCAAGGTCATTGCGCGTCTGGTTGCCAAGGGTCACCGCGTTGTCGCGCCAGACCTCGTTGGTTTCGGTCGCTCCGACAAACCGACGGAGCGCGAGGATTATACCTATGAGCGCCATGTGGCGTGGATGACCGATTGGCTGGTCGCCAACGATCTCAGCAACATCACGCTGTTCTGCCAGGATTGGGGCGGCTTGATCGGTTTGCGGCTGGTTTCGGCAATGCCGGAACGCTTCGCGCGCGTGGTTGCGGCGAACACGTTTTTACCGGCAGGCCAAGGCGCCACGCTCGCCTTCGAAGCATGGCTTTCGTTCAGCCAAAGCGTGCCTGTGTTTCCGACGCCGATGATCGTCAATGGCGGCACGGTGCGCGATCTGAGCGAAGCCGAGCGCAACGCGTACGAAGCGCCGTATCCGGATGAGAGCTACAAAGCCGGCGCCCGTCAATTTCCAGCGCTCGTCCCGGTAAAGCCGGAGATGGCGTCGGTGGCCGAGAACACCGAAGCGTGGAAAGTGCTGGAGCGCTTCGAGAAGCCATTCCTCACCGCGTTCAGCGATCAAGATCCGATCACGCGCGGCGCTGATGAACGCTTGCAGGCGCGCATTCCCGGCTGTCGCGGCCAAGCGCACACCACCATCAAGGACGGCGGCCATTTCCTGCAAGAAGATCAACCTGACGCGATCGCCGACGTGATCGACGGCTTTATCGCCGCCACGCGCGGATGAGCGAAGCCATCGAGACGGACGGCCGAAGGCTGCGCGCGGATGAAAGCCGGCGGCGCATTGCGTTGGCTATGCTCGACCTCGCGCGCGCGGGTGAGATTTCGCCGAGCGCCGAGCAAGTGGCGGAGCAAGCCGGTGTTGGCCGCCGCACAGTGTTTCGTCTGTTCACCGACATGGAGGGCGTCTACCGCGAAATGCATGCCGTCATGGTCGAGCGCATAACGCCGGTTTTCGTTGCGCCGTTTCAAGCCACGACATGGCGCGCAAAAGTCGATGAACTGATCGAACGGCGCGCGCGCATGTTCGAGGAAATGCGTCCCATCCGCACCGCGGGCGATGCACACCGCCATCGCTCCCAGTTTCTGCAGAGCGAACACAAACGGCTCACCAAGCTGCAGCGCGACACTCTGGTGGGGCTTTTGCCCGCAGGCATGCGCAACGATGAAGAGCGCATCGAGGCGCTCGACCTCGCGCTCAGCTTTGAGTCGTGGCGTCGTTTGCGCCAGGAGCAGCGCTTGCCGATGAAGCAAGCGATCACGGTATGGCGCAGGTTGGCGCGCGCTCTGCTGGACTAACGATCCGCAACGGTTCGGAAGCCGACATGCGACATCCCCAGCATCGGATCGCCCGCTTGGCGTGAGCCGCTTCTGAAGCGCGAACAGAAGTTGCGTGCACAAAGATTTGAGCCGCCCTTGAGCACGCGTGCTTGCACGGCGCCGCCACGCGCTATGTCCTCGACTTGCGCGCCCTCGAACGGCGTCGAGGTCCATTCCCAGACATTACCGATCATGTCGTAGAGGCCATTAGCGTTTGCGGGGAAACAGCCGACTGGCGCGAGGCCGGCGAAGCCATCGTCGGCGCTATCCTGAATCGGAAACATGCCCTGCCAGGTGTTGGCGATGAGGCGGCCGTTTGGATCCAATCGTTCAGCTTCGACATTGGGCGACGCGGGCGCAGCGCCGCGCGCCGCCCACTCCCACTCGTTCTCCGTCGGCAAACGTCGACCAGCCCAGCGCGCATAAGCTTCGGCGTCTTCATACGCGACGGCGACGACGGGGTAATCGTCGCGGCCGTCAATGCCAGTGCGTGCGCCTTCGGGATGACGCCAATTGGCGGCGGGATCAACGCGCCATTGACCGTTGCCGCGATCGAACACGGCCGCGCCCATCGGCTCGCCCCCGGGGCCTTCCCGCTCTGCCAGAGTTACATAGCCAGTGGTGGCGATGAACGCCGCGAACTGCGCATTGGTCACTTCGTGCGCATCAATCTCGAACGCGTCGACCGCGCCTTCGCCACCATCTCGCTCTTCCGGTTCGAAGCGCGCGTCGCCACGCGCAACAACGCCGCCCGTCAGCAAAACGGGCGGCGTCAAAGTTGCGCATTGAGCGATCGGCTCAACCGCCGGGGCGCAGGCCATGCACAGTATGGCGAGCGCCCCGAGCGCGAGCGTTCGCATCGTGCCTATTGGCTTCCGGGCGCTACGCCAGGACCGATGTGCTCCTGGAAGAAGGCCAGCGATTCCGTCATCACCGTCCGCCACGCATCACCTTGATCCGGCGTGAAATAGTGATCGGTGTCGTCGAGGCGGATGAAGCGCACCGGCTTGCCGGCGCGGCGCATCGCCCGTTCCATGATCTCGCTCTGCGACACCGGCACGGTGCGATCGCGATCGCCATGGATGATCAACAGCGGAATGTTCACCCGATCGGCATTGCGCGCCGCTGAGTAGCGAACGAGCATGTCTCGGTCGCGGCTCGCATCGCCAATTGCTTCCGTCCAATACTGGTAGGAGATGCTCTGCGCGCCGCCGCCACCACCGGAGATGAGTTCGTCGTCATCGCCAAAGCGAACCCAGTCCAGCATTTCGGGCAGATCCGAGACGCCAGCGCCAGCCATTGAGCACTTGAAGAGATCGGCGTTCTCGAACGAAGCTGTGAACGCGACATAGCCGCCATACGACCAGCCGGCGACGCAGACGCGGTTGGCGTCCGTGATGCCTACGTCGATCAAATGACGCGTGCCGTCGGCGACATCAGCCTGCATGCGCTGGCCCCACTGACGGTGACCGGCTTCCACGAAACTGCGACCGAAGCCGCCGCCGCCGCGGAAGTTGGGCTGGAAGACCGCATAGCCCTGCGCCGCAAACGACATGGCGAAGGGATCGAAACCCCAAACGTCGCGCCCTTCCGGACCGCCATGCGGCACAACGATAGTAGGCAGATTGGTTGCGTTGGTCACGCCCGGCGGCAGCCAGAGATAGCCCCAAAGCTGGCGACCGTCGCTCGCGGTATATTCCACCACGCGCTGTGTCGGCAGCTGCGTCACTGGGATGGTGGGACGCGCTTGGATCAGACGGCTGATCGAGTTGGCATTGGTGTCGTAGAGATGGAACGTGCCCAAATCCTGCGGGCCATCGGTTTCGATCAACCACAACGAGCCATCCTCGCGAGCGCGCGAGACAAGGCGAACATTGACTTGATCGCCTAGCGTTTGAACCAAGCCATCCCACCGCGCGCCGAATTCGTCATCCTTCGGCTCGCACGTCCAGCGATAAGCCCACCAGCACGCCGCCAAGATGCGGTTGTTTTCGGTGTCGCGAATGGCGCTCGAAACATCGAATTCCGCGTTGGTCTGCACGGTTTCGACGTATTGGCCGGTAGAGGCGTCGTAGACGTAGAGGCCGCTCGTATCCTGTCCTTCCCGGCGCGCGAGCACGAACACCTGGCCGGGCTGCAGAGCCGGGCCAACGCCCTCGAAAGTCGGACCTGAATTGGCGCCCGAGGCGCCGCGGAAGCGGATGATCTCGGTCCATGAAGATTGGCCGGGGCCGCGGCGCGACCACACAAAGCCGCGCCCGAAACCCAACACTTCCTGACGCAGAACCGGCGTTCCGGTGTTGTCGACAACGAAGCCGATGGTGCTGTTCGTCCCCGCTTCGACCAAAGTGTGATCGCCCGTGTTGACGTTGACGCGCCAAACTTCAGCCGTCGGCGTCAGGATCAAGACGTGATCTTCGTCTTGCGGCAGCAGGCTGACGATGCTGGCTGCCGCGTAGCGCGGAACGTTTTGGTCGCCTGGGTTGTAGAGCGCGATGCGTGAGCTGCCGTCGATGCTTGTCGAGAGCACGTGCTGCATGCGGAAGAATGTCGCTTCGGCGCGCCCGGCCGTGCGGCGAGCAGAACCGGCCTGCTGGGTAACCTGCACGCGATAAGAGTAAGCAAACACCAGCCGCTGGTCGGACTTGAACTCGACAAAGTCGATTTGCATGCCCGACTGCGATGCGAGAGCGCTCTGGATCGGCGACAGCTGACGCGTCTCACGATCAAGCACGACGAGCACGTCGCCGGTCGACTCACGCCGGATCAGCGCGATGTAGCGCCCACTGGGTGAAATGCGCAGGCCGCGCGCAAAATCGTAGCCGACGAATGCGTCGACCGCAGCGCGCGACTGCTGCGCGATCACCGGCGTGGCGGTCGTCATCGTCCACAATGCGAGCGCACAAGCCAAAGCGAAAATCGCTTTCCGCATTTTTCCCCTCCCGGATCGCCTCGAAAGGCCAGCTAAAAATGCAACCAGTTGTACAATAAGTGACATAAGTGTTATGTCAAGATCGACTTTGCCTAGCCTAGGCCCAGCGCACGAACAAGGAGGCGCGACATGACGGACTTCGCCGACGAGCTTGGCCCGGGCTATCTCAACCTTGTGGTGCGACGGGTGGCGCAGCGTATCGGCGCAAGCGGCGATGCGTATTTCCGTCACAAAGGCGCAGCATCCGCTGCCGCATCGACTGCCGTGCTGACCTACATCGCTCGGCACGACGGCGCCTCCATAGCCGACATCGCCGCCGCCCTAGGCTACACCCACCAAGCCGTCGCCAAAGCCGTGCAAGCCATGGAAGACGCAAAGCTCGTGCGTTCCATCGCCAGCGAAAGGGACTTGCGTAAGCGCGTTGTGTCTTTAACCCGCGAAGGGAAACGGGAAGCGGCAGAACTCGATCTGATGGCGGAAACAGCCGCTGCCGTGTTCCGCGACGTGTTCGAGGAAATTGGCGTCGACTTGTTCAAGGCGCTGCGTGATTTCGAGCGCGCCACCGACCGCGCGCCGCTATTGGGCCGCCTGTTGGAACTCGATGCATCACCGCGGTCGCGGCGGGGCAAAGCGGGGCACTAAGATCGCTGCTCGCCTGCGGCGTAAACGGCGCGCACGTGGCCGTCCGTATAGGCGAGCACACGCCGCTCGCCGCCGGGCCAGGTGTGCAGGTCGACGACGAAGCGCAAACCGTTCTCTACACCATCGGTCACTGCCTCAGGTTCCAGGCGGACCCAAACCACCGGCGCTACCGGCGTCGCTGCTGCACCGGCGGCGTGAATTGCGCCGACGATTGCTTCACGCGTCTCACGCGGCGGGTATTGCAGGAACACCGAATGATAGACGAGCGTCGCGGCATCGGGCGCGCGCGCGCTGAGTTTTTCGGCGAGCCACGCCGCGGCGTCAGCGCGTTCGACACGCACGTCGTTGACGATTGCGAGTGCTACCGCTGCATCAAAGCGCGCCAAGCGATCGGCCTGATCTGGCCAGATGTAGGATTTGAGTTGCAGGCGCTGCGCATCGTCTCGGATATCGAGGGGGCTGAGATCGCAGGCAGCGCGGTTGCGGACGGCGATGCTCGCATCGGTCGGCGGTGGCTCGCCCTGCCAGTCGGTGTCGATCGCCACGTCGCTTGCTGCGCCCCACGACCAGCTCTGCGTGCGATAGCCAAACTTATCCCAGTTGAGATTAAGTCCAGCGCTGGCGCCGATCTCCAAGAGATCGACCGGACCGCTCCACGTTTTGGCAAATGCCAGGAAGCCAGCCAAAAGCGCGATCGAGCGGCGCGTTTCGTTGGTTTGCGGCGGCGATTGGATGAAGGCGCGCACCCATTCCTGCTCACGCGCGAGAAACGAGCGCGCGACGGGCCAGACCGCGTCCATTCTCCAGGTCGGCGCGCGACCAGGATAGAGCGCGCCGAGCGCGGGATCGCGCCGGGTGAGCACCGCTGCGTGCAACGCGCCGGCGAGCCGCAACGCCAGCGCATCGGCGCGCGGGTTGGTGCTCCAATCAGCCAGCAGCGCCGCAACCGGACCGTCAGCACCCAAGTCTCGCGCCATTTCCATTATCAGCGCGCCAGTGAAGGGCGAGCCGTATTCGGTGCAGAATCCGGCCTGCTCCCGGAAATGCGCGAGGATGCGCTCCTTCACGCGCGCTCCACCGCGAGCGCAATGCCTTCGCCGCCGCCGATACAGAGCGACGCGACGCCGCGCTTGGCGTTCTGCGTCTCCATGGCGGCGAGCAACGTCACCAAAATACGTGCGCCGGAGGCGCCGATGGGGTGGCCCAGCGCGCAGGCGCCGCCATTGACGTTGATGATGTCGTGGCTGATGCCGAGCTCTTTCATCGCGATCATCGGCACGATGGCGAAGGCTTCGTTGATTTCCCAGAGATCGACCTCGCTCGTCCTCCAACCCGCGCGCGCGAGCGCTTTCTGGATCGCGGGCACCGGCGCGCTTGTGAACTTCGACGGCTCTTGCGCGTGCGAGCTCTGCGCGACGATCGTCGCGATGATCTTACGCCCCTGCTTCTCCGCATCGCTGCGGCGCATCAGCACCAGCGCTGCCGCACCGTCCGAGATAGCGGAAGCGTTGGCGGCGGTGACCGTGCCGTCCGGGGTAAAAGCCGGCTTAAGCGACGGAATCTTATCGGGGCGCGCCTTGCGCGGGAGTTCGTCGGTGTCGAGCGCGCCGGCTTTGGTTTCGATCGCCGCGATCTCGCGCTTGAAGCGGCCTTCCGTTGTGGCGCTCTGTGCGCGGCGGAGCGTCTCGAGTGCATATGCATCCTGAGATTCCCGCGAGAACTGATACTCCTTCGCCGCTTGGTCGGCATATACGCCCATCGCCAGACCTTCATACGCATCTTCGAGACCATCGAGCGCCATGTGATCGAAGAGTTTGTCGTGACCATACTTCTGGCCTGCCCGATGCTTCGACATCAGGAACGGCGCGCGCGTCATGCTCTCCATGCCGCCAGCGATCACCGTATCGCTTTCGCCAGAGAGCAAAGCTTGGCGCGCCATGGCGACGGCCTGGAGGCCCGAACCGCACATCTTGTTCAAAGTCACGGCTTGCGTGCCCTTATCCAAGCCCGCCTTCAGCGCAGCTTGCCGCGCGGGTGCCTGGCCGAGGCCGGCGGAAAGCACGTTGCCCATGAAAATCGTGTCGGCGCCAGCAACACCCGCTTCTTTCACAGCAGCCTTCACGGCCACTGCGCCGAGCTCGGAAGCGGAAAGATTGGCAAGCTCGCCGAGCAGGCCGCCCATCGGCGTGCGCGCCATGCCGACGATGACGATGTCTTCTTGGCTCATTACTTCTTCTCCGGACGGATGATCATGCAGGTGGAGGTGCCGTGAGCGTAGAGCTTACCGTTCATGTCGGTTAGCTTGCCTTCGGATGTGATGAGTGTGCGGCCCCGCGCAAGCACGCGGCCTTCAGCGCGCAGGCGGCCCGTGTCCGCTCTAATCGGGCGCACGAAATTCACTTTCGTCTCGACGCTGCCGTACCCGACACCGGCTGGAAGCAATGTGTGCCCCGCGCAACCGCAGCAACTATCGATGATCGTCAACGCCCAGCCGCCGTGCACCACGCCCATCGGATTGAGCACGCGATCGCTGGGCTCGCCTTCGAAGGCCGCAAAGCCCTCCTCTACCTCGACCAGCCTGAAACCCATCGTGGCGCCAATGGTCGGTGGCGCGAATTTGCCGGCTATCAAGAGCCTCAGTGCTTCGAGGCCCGGCAGCGCCATTAGTTCGGCAGAGTCCGTGTTCGCCATTGTCACTCCGTCGCCGCGATCCAGCCGCCGCCGAGCACGCGCGTCGAGCCCGGATCATAAAACACCGCAGCTTGGCCCGGCGCTACGCCTTCTTCCGGAACGTCAAGCAAGACCGCCCATCCCGCGCCGATGCTGAGACGCGCTGGAATCGGCGGCCGGGTCGAGCGCACGCGGACCAGAATTGGCCGGGCATCGAGTTCGTCTTCGGCCGTCACCGCTTCGCCAATCCAGTTCACATCTTTCAACGCAATCCGGTTTACACCCAAAGCCTCACGCGGGCCGACGATGACACGCTTGTTGGCGGCGTCGAGTTTCACCACAAACAAGGGCTCGCCAGTGGCGACACCGAGTCCGCGGCGTTGGCCGACGGTAAAATTGATGACGCCATTGTGCTCGCCCATCACACGGCCATCGACGTGGACGATCTCACCAGGCTCAATGGAGCCCGGACGCAGCTTTTCGACGATGTCTTGATACTTGCCATTCGGCACGAAGCAGATGTCCTGGCTGTCCGGCTTTTCGGCGACGCGCAGACCAAGTTCGTTCGCGAGCGAGCGCGTTTCGCTTTTCGGCAAACCACCGAGCGGAAAACGTAGAAAGTCGAGCTGTGCGCGCGTGGTGGCGAATAGGAAATAGGTTTGGTCTTTGCCGGGATCGGCGGCGCGATGAAGCTCGGCGCCGCTGGCGCCTTCGATGCGTTGCACGTAGTGCCCCGTCGCCAAGCAATCGGCGCCGAGATCTTCGGCTACGCGCTTCAGATCTTTGAACTTCACGGTTTGATTGCAGCGCACGCACGGAATTGGCGTCGCGCCGGCGAGATAGGTGTCGGCGAAATCTTCCATCACGGCGTGACGAAAGCGGCTCTCATAGTCGAGTACATAATGGGGAAAGCCACAGGCATCGGCGACGCGGCGCGCATCGTGGATGTCCTGCCCCGCGCAGCACGCGCCCGGCTTATTCACCGCCGCGCCGTGATCATAGAGCTGCAGCGTGACGCCGACGACGTCGTAGCCCTCGCGCTTCAGCATGGCCGCGACCACGGAGGAATCGACGCCGCCAGACATCGCCGCTACGACGCGGGTGTCGCGCGGCGCCTTGGCGAAGCCCAACGAATTGAGGGCTCGGGTGCTTGGGGTGTCCGCGCGCGACGGCGCGGTGAGGGTTGTCATCTTGCCTGCTCCCCTCCGGGTTCAAGGCCCGGAGCGAATTTTACTATCTCAGATAGTTCAGCAGGCTCACATTTGAAAGCTCGGAAAACGTCTTGGCGGCAGCTTCGTACTGCACCAGCAGCGAATTCAGCTGAATGGAGATTTCGGCGACGTCAGCGTCAGCCTGTTCGCCAATCTCCTTGACCAGCAGATTAGAGCGCTCTTGCAGGCGCACGCGCTCTTGTTCGAAGCGGTTCTGTAACTGGCCGGCGCGCCCCTGTTCGGTATCGAAGCGGCTGCCTTGCTGATCGAGCTGATCGGCAATGTTTTGAAGTGTCGTGCGGTCGGCGGCGCTGATCGGCTGGCCGATCGTGCCGCCATGAGAGTCGATCAGATTGGCGAGCGACTTCAGCGTATCGAACAAGCCGGTCGAAAGTTCTGAGGCCTTGGCAGAGAGCGAGACTGGCTCGCCGGCGCCGATATCGATGGTCTGATGGCGCGTCGCTTCATCGAAGATATCACTGGTGCTGGCTGCTGCCTGCAATTGGTCGAGCGTGGTGATGGTGACGGGGCGGCCGTCTTGCCGCTCACCGGCGAACATCGGTTGGCCGTTCCAGGTCTCATTCAGCGCCGAGACTATGCTCGAAAAGCTGAGTTCGAGTTCTATGGCGATGCCGCGGCCGTCATTCGAGCTGATCGCATCACGGATCGATTGCGCCAGCAAGCCAGACGATTCCCCGACTTGACCGAGCGCGGCCGCTTGCACGCCAAAGCGCGCGGTGAGCTGATTGAGCATGGAGCCGCGTGCATCGGCGCTGGCGCGCATGCTCTGGGCGCTGAGCAGCCGGCTCGACGCGCCGCCAAAGCCAAGCAAATCCTTTGCCTTGGCGCCGGACGCGACTTGAGACTGCAGGTCCGACAACTCGCGCGTGATGCGGCGAATGTCGAGCTGCGCTTGCGTCGAGAACCGAAGTGTTAACGCGCCGCTCATCAGCGCCTACTCCTTAGCGATAGCCAATGGACATGAGGATATCGAGCATGTCCGTTGCGGCTTGAATGACGCGCGCGGCGGCGGCGTACGAGTTCTGATACGTCGTCATCTTCAACAATTCGTCATCAAGGCTGACGCCTTCGATCTGAGCGCGGCGATCGGCGGCCGCGGTCGCTACCGCCGCCGAACCGATCTCGGCGCGCTGCGCATCGGCCGCCAGGCGCCCTGCTTCACCGCCGAGGCGCGCGGCATAAACGGCGAGCGTCGTCGATTGCGCCGTGAGGAAACCGGCGGCGTCGAAGCTGCGCACCGAGTCACGCGCGCCGACCAAAGCCGACGCGCCGCGATTGTCGCCGCCTTCGATCACACGCGCACCGATCGCGGCAGTGAGGTCAGGTCTCCCGACCGCCAAACGGCCCGGATTTGCGGCAATCTGATCCTCGACGCTCGTTTCAAGTGCACGACCGGCGGTGGCGCTTTGAGAGAGGCCATGTAGCGACGTGAATGAGACGCCAGTCGAGCCGCGCTGCGTGGAGTCGCCAACAAGCGCCACTTGGTAATTCGGGCCAGGCGTAAAGCTGACCCGGCCGGTGGCGGAATCCAGCGAAAACGAGCCGAATTCGCCGAGTCCCGTGCCGTTGGTGTTTAAAGCCGCAAGCAGACCGTCCCAATCGGCGCCGGGCGCCGCGAGCAATCCAGAGATCGAAACTGTACGCGTCGCGACCGAGCGGCCGAGCGTATCGCGCACTTGATACGTGATCTCACCGCCCGCCTGGAGACCGTGCAAATCACTCCCCTGCACGCCGCTTTCGAAGAAGAGCGGCGTAGGACGCGAGACGAGATCGTTGAGGCCGAAGAAATGCGAGAAGCCGCGCGCAGCGCGGTCAGCGGGATCGGCGCTGTCCTGCTGGATGACGAGGCCGCCACTGTTTGAGACGTTGAGCGATAGCACGCCGCCGCTAAACGACGCCGAGCCGGACGGCACGGTTGCACCCAGCGCGGCGTTCAGCGCGTTGGTGAAGTCGGCAATCGTGCCGCCAGCAAAGCTGAAACTGCCAGCCGGCGCCTCGGCAGTGATCGTCTGTGCGTCGAAGTCGATACTGAGCCGCTCGCGCAGATTGCCGGTGACGTCGGTGACGGCAACCGTGGCTTGGCCGGTGAAACCGAGCGCATCGGTCGCGAGCAAGCCGGTTTGACGACCGACCAGATTGCCGACGGGCGGCGACGATGCGTTCTCGTTGTGAACTTCGTTCAGCGCATCGGCGAGCGCGCCAGCAAAGCCGCCGAGCGCTTCTGTCAAACCAACCAAGTCCTGGTCGCGCACTTGCAGTAGGCCTTTGATCTCGCCACCGAGCAAGAAAGGTTCGAGATTGGATTGCGTGCCGAGGTGTTCGTTGATCTTGATCGTGCCGTGCGTCGTGAACGGCGACGAGTTGGGCGAATACGAGATGGTCGCCGCCGTCACGCCGACGAGCAACGCACCGCCGCTGGTGCGCACGTGGACTCCGCCATCTGTTTGCGGCGATACGCGCACGTCCAATAACGACGAAAGCTGATCGATCAGCGCCGACTGCGCGTTCTCGGCGCCGCTGGCATCGGCGCCGGCGCGTTTGGTAAGGCGTATCTCATCATTGAGCTGCGCGATCCTGTTCATCAGGCTCTGCGCTTCATCAACGGAGTCACCGATGCGTTGATCGGCTTCGGCGATCAGATCTTGTAGCGACTCACCGATGCGGCCAACTTCGGAGTACATCGTCTGCAACGTGCTGACGGCATCGACACGGCGCAGCGTCGAGCCTGGATCGACGCCAATCTCCGTCATCGCCGACCAGAAATCGTCGAGCGTTGCGAACATCGACGTTTCGCTGGCGGGGTCGCCGAAGTTCGATTGCGCGCGCGCCAGAATATCAGAGCGCGCCGCCGCTGCGCCGCGTGCGGCCTCGGCGATATAGCTGGCGGTGGCGAGGAAGCGATCGGCCGCGCGCTTAATCGCGACGACCTCGACACCCGCGCCCGCGCCCATGTCGGAGCGCGGCGCGAGAACCAGGTCGGTGCGGACGTAGCCGGGCGTGTTGGCGTTGGAGATGTTCTGCGAAACGGTGGTCATACCCGACTGCGCCGCGCGCATGCCGGAGAGGCCGGAGAGAAGGACGCTACTGATCGTCATTGGCCGGCCTCCGGCAGAAAGCGCCGCCCACCCGGCCAGATTTGCCGGGTAGCGCCATGGGCGCAGGCCGCCCGTTGGTCACGCTCAAGCGCTTGATTAAGCACTGTTTTCTCCTGCAGACGCGCGCCGGATACAGTCTCCAGCGCGCGCCTGTGCGCCATCACCTCGCAAGCCTGGGGCCATGGTAAATGGCCCGGCAGCTTCTGCCGGGTGCTCGGCCAGATTTGCCGGATTCGCGGGCGGATGCCGCAAACACTGCGCTGTTTTCATTGCATTTTATTTGGTTACCGGCGTGGCCCGGCGCTTGCTCAGCTTCCCCAGCCCGTCTGGCGGGCGCTCGGGGGACGTATGGATTTCGCGGCTGACGCCGTTTTCGATGTAGTGGCGCCGCCAACGCGGTCCGCGCCCGCACGCCAACAATCCAAGGCCGACGACGGTCCGAGCTTCGACGATCACCTCGAAAGCGCAGCCGCTGAAGCCGAACCCCCGCCTCGCGCTGAGGCGGCCAAAGAAGCGCCAGCCGAAGACGCATCGCAGACACAAGAGACTAAAGAGAGCGCCGCGAAGGCGGAAACACCGGCAGAGCCGAGTGAACCCGCCGTTCCCGCGTTCGTGGTCCAGATCGTGACGCCACCGACACCGACTGCGCCGGTGGAGGCGACACCTGAAACCACCGCGCTCGCCGCAAGCGATTCCGAAACCGCCACGCCCGCACCCACAGCGCCGCAACAGCCGGCGCAGGCGCCGAGGCCCGTCGATGGTGCGCCGAAGTCAGATGCCGCTAAAGCTGACGCGTCAGAGAACAAGGCCGCAAACGCGCCGATCGTGAACGCGCCAGCAGCGCCGGAGGCAAGCGCGACACAGAGCGCAACTGCGCCGCCGGTTGCGCCAGCGACGACACAGCCCGTGACGCAGACAAGCGCGACGCCCGCACCGCCTCCGGAAACAATGCAGGCCGTCGCCGCAACGCAAACGCCACGCGAAGCAACGCTGCGCACGCCGAAGGCCGCGCCGGGCGCGGCGGAGCCGAAAGCTGAAGCACAAGCGACCGACAGCAAGTCGGCGCGCATTGACGCGGCTCAGTCTAAGGCTGCTCCTCCTACACCAGTGAACGCCGCGCGCGATGGCGGCGCACAAGCGCCGGCGCCCACGCCGATCAGCGTAGACACAAGCGCGCCGCAACCCTCACCGTCCGGGCAGTCCGGCCTGATCCAGCAGGCCGCACAGACGCAGCAAACGGCGGCGATTGATCACAACGCCGTTCGCGCAGCCCCTGCCACTGCCCAGGTCGCGCGCGAAATCGTGCGCCGCTTCAATGGCCAGACGACGAGCTTCGATTTGCGGCTCGATCCCCCTGAATTAGGCCGCGTCGAAATACGATTGGAAGTGACGCGCGATCATCGCGTCACCGCCGTTGTCGCCGCTGATAATCCGCAGGCCTTAGCCGAACTCGCGCGTCACGCGCGCGATCTAGAGCAGACACTGCAATCAGCCGGCCTTGAGCTAACGGACAACGGCTTGTCGTTCGATCTCCGTCAGGGCAGCGAAGGCAGAGCCGACGCCGATAGCGGAAACGGCGGCGATGTCGCCAGCGCCGAAACCCAAACAGAGCAACCCGCCATGACCTCACGCCCGCTCGGCTTCGAGCGCTGGCGCGGCGTGCGCGTCGATATGATGGTTTGAGGATACACGCATGACAATCGCTCCCATCGCACCAGACGCGGCGCAGGCCACCGGCGACCGCACGCGGCTGTCGGACAATTACGACACGTTTCTCATCCTGCTCACCGCGCAGCTGCAGAATCAGGACCCGTTGGCGCCTATGGACTCCACGCAATTCACCCAACAACTCGTGCAGTTCAGCCAAGTTGAACAGCAGATCCGCACCAACGAGCAACTTGAAGGCTTGGTCAACCAATACCAGGCCGCCAGCGCCGGCGCGGCCCTCTCCTATCTCGGCAAGGACGCGATCATCGAAGCCGACGACACCTATCTCGCCGGTGGCGAAGCGAATTGGGCTTACACGCTGCCGGAAGCGGCAACCGACATCACGATCCAAGTGCGCGATGCGCGCGGGCGCACAGTCTACACCGAAGACGGCGAGCGCGGCGCTGGACAACATTTGTTTTCATGGGATGGCACGCAAACTGTTGGCGGCACGGCGGCCGACGGTGTCTATTCAATCGTCGTCACCGCAAGAGATGCATCGGGCGAAGCAATGACGCCCGTTGTCAATGTGCGCGAAACTATCATGGGCGTAGATTTCTCCGGAGCGACGCCGCTCGTCATCACGCCCGCTGGGACACGCGGGCTCGATGTGATCCGATCGGTGCTGAGCTAACACTTTCAGCGTCCGCCGAATGCGGACGCAACACCGCGCAGAAGCGCTCCATACATAACCTTTTTGCCGCGCACGATGGGACGCACGCGGCGATGGAGCTGGGACACACATGTCTATCTATACCGCATTGCGCGCGGGCGTTTCTGGCCTCACCGCCAATTCAAGCGCGCTCGCCGTCATTTCCGACAACATCGCCAACGTGAACACGGTTGGCTACAAACGCTCCGGCGTTGACTTCAGCGCGCTCGTCAACGCGCAGAACTCGAACACCACCTATAACGCAGGCGGCGTGCTGCCGCTGACGCGCCAGCAGATTTCGCTGCAGGGCTCGCTTGAGCAATCGCGCTCCACGACCGACCTCGCCATCTCCGGCGACGGCTTCTTCATCGTGTCGCCGAACAATCAGCAGCTCTCGAACGGCGGCTCGGTTCTTTTCACGCGCGCCGGCTCATTCACGATCGACGCCGACGGCTACATGGTCAACGCGCAGGGCCTGTTCTTGCAGGGATGGCCTGTCGCCAGCGACGGCAGCGTGACGACTAGCCCGACCTCCCTCTCCGCGATCGAGGCGGTCAACATTTCCGGCGTCGGCGGCCTGGCCGAGCCGACCGAAAATGTCAGCATCAACGCCAACCTAAACTCCGACCAAGCCGCATACACCGGCACGTACGCCGCCGGCGACATGGCCGATGGCACTGTAACGCCGCACTTTGAAAGCTCGCTTGAAGTGTTCGACAGCTTGGGCGCCCCGCGAACCATCGCATTCGGCTTTATCAAGACTGGCCCGAACACCTGGCAGGTCGAGTCCTACGCGCGTCCGAACACGAACATCACGGGCGGCGCGCTTTCCGGCGGTCTGCTCGCGAGCGGCACGCTCACTTTCAACACGGACGGCACCGTCGCCGGCACCACCGGCACAATCGGCGCGGCTTTCAGCATTCCGTGGGCCGCATCGACCGGCGCTTCAGCACAGCCGATCACGCTCGACCTCGAAACCGGCATGACGCAGTTCGCGAAGAGCTTCGGCGTCACCAGCGTGACCGCCGACGGCGTGCCGCCTGGCGATCTTGTCGGCTTGGTGCTCGAAGGCGACGGCATGCTGACGGCGCAGTTTTCGAACGGCCGCGCACGGGCCCTCTATCAGATCCCGCTGGCGACGTTCTTGAACCCGAACGGTCTTGCAGCTGACCAAGGCGGCGCGTTCCGCACGACGCTCGAGTCCGGTCTCTACAACATCAACTCCGCCAATGCCGGTGGCGCAGGCCGCATCGTTTCGGGTGCGCTGGAGGCATCGAACGTCGATCTCGCGGCGGAGTTCACGAACCTCATCACAACGCAGCGCGCCTACTCCGCTGCGTCGCGGATCATCACCACTGCCGACGAGATGTTGGAAGAGCTTCTGATGATCAAGCGCTAAGCGAAACTGAGGGGCGGGTAAGAAACGAGTAAGAGACTCATGTTCTAATTCGAGACATGCGTTTGCGTGATCTTTCCGCAGACTCTTAGTCGTTTCTTTAGCGCTCCAAGTTATGTTGACTCCTCAAGAACGAGGAGAAAGGCGCCATGCAGAAGCAACGCCGCTATGATGGGGTGGTGATGGGTCCCGACGGGAACCCCCTCACTTTGGACGATTTGCCGCCGCCGGGCACGACCCGTTGGGTCATCCGACGCAAGGCTGAAGTTGTCGCCGCGGTGCGCGGTGGGCTTTTGACGCTTGAAGACGCGTGCGCACGCTACGGGCTCTCTGAAGAAGAGTTCGAAGGCTGGCGCAAGTCGATTGAGCGCCACGGCCTCCCAGGCCTGCGTACGACGCGCATTCAGCACTATCGCGGCGCCGTCTAACGACGGCGCGCGGTTTGCGCGACATCGTCAGTACTAAGCTTTCAGAAGCCCTCGCCGGCGCGGCGGGGGCTTTTGCGCGTCGCCCCTCTCCGCCTCCGCCCAACATGCTTAACCATTGTTTCACGCCCCACCGGGCAATTTCTGCCGACCGGTGAGAATTGCCTAGTGATTCTAGGGCCTCGCCGCGCGTGTGCAGAGGACGGGCGTGAACGGCTTCACTCAAATGCTGCTCAAGGCGGGACCGACGCGGCTGTTTGCTGCGCTGGGCATTGCGGCGGTGGTTGCGGCCATCCTGCTGACGCTCGTGCTGCGCATGGGCGGCGAAGAAAAGGCCCTGCTCTTCGCCGGCGTCGAGATGCGCGAAGCGGCCGAGATCACCCAGCGCCTCGAGCAAGCTGACATTCCTTATGAGATGCGCGGCGAAGGCGGCTCGATCTATGTTGCGCGCTCGCGGGTGCTCGATGCGCGGATGATGCTCTCCGCCGAAGGCCTGCCCTCGCGCGGCTCGATAGGGTACGAGATTTTCGACGAGCCGGACGCGCTCGGCCAGACCCAGTTTCAACAAAACATTAACCGCCTGCGCGCGCTCGAAGGCGAACTGGCGCGCACGATCGGCTCGCTCGACGGCATCGCTTCGGCGCGCGTCCATTTGGTGTTGCCCGAGCGCCAGCTATTTTCGCGCGAAACCGAGCAGCCCTCCGCTTCGATCGTGCTGCAGCTGCGCCGCGACGAACTGACGTCCGGCCAAGTGCGCGCCATCCGCAATCTCGTCGCCAGCGCCACCCCCGGCCTCACGGCCAACCGCGTCACCATCCTTGACGAAACCGGCCGCCTGCTCGCCGCCCCCGCGACCGCCGACGGCGTGGACGCTGAAGGCGTCGATGCCCGCCAGGTGGCGGTGGAGGAGCGCATTCGCCAGACCGTGACCGACATCGTCGAAGGCGTCGTCGGCCAAGGCAATGCTCGCGTGCAAGTCAGCGCGGAAATGGATTTCAGCCGCATCAGCGAAACCTCTGAACGCTTCGATCCGGAAGGCCGCGTGGTGCGCTCAACCACGACGACCGAAGACAGTTCGAGCAGCGCTGGCCGAGCCGGCGGCGCGAGCGCCGGTCTCAACGTCCCGGACGGCACCGCCGGCGCCGCCGCTCCCGGCGCGCAAGACGAGGATCTGTCGAGCAGCGAAACCGTCAATTACGAAATCTCGCGTACGACACGCACCGAAATCAGTGAGGGCGGACGTGTGCGCCGGCTCTCGGTCGCGGTCGCCGTCGATGGCGTGATGGCGCCGGGTGAAGGCGAAGCTACATCCGCCACGTACCAAGCGCGTAGCGAAGAAGAGATGCAGCGCTTGGCGCAGCTGGTGCGCTCCGCGGTCGGCTATAACCAAGAGCGCGGCGATATCGTCGAAGTGGTCAACACGCAATTCGCGCGCGCCGCGCCGCTAGAAGCCGCCGCCGAGCCCGGCATGCTGGCTTTCCTTGGCGATCTCGACGTCATGCGCATTATCGAGATTGTCGCCGCACTCCTCGCGTCGCTCGCCTTCGTGTTCTTCGTCTTGCGCCCTCTGATTGGTGGTTTGGTGCGCGGCGGCGGCGCCAGCGCCGAAGGCGCGGCAGCTGGCGGCGTACCGGCCTTGCCGAGCCCAAGCGGCGGTCTCGCGGCCGTGCCCGCGCCCGATAGCGACGATCCGGGCATCGACGTCGCCGCCGTTGGCGGCCGCGTGCGGCAATCCTCGGTGAAACGCGTGGCTGAAGTGGTCTCGGCGCACCCTGATGAGTCTGCGCAGATCATTCGTGGTTGGCTCAACAATGCGCTCTAAGCCATGAACGCCCTCGCCCGCCCCGACGCGCCGGTCGCCGTCGATCTCTCGCGCTATTCCGGCGCGGAGAAAGCCGCGATCGTGCTGATGAGCCTCGGCGAAGACGCCAAGCATCTTTGGTCGCTGCTCGACGAAGAAGAGATCAAGGAAGTTTCGCAATCGATGGCGTCGCTCGGCATGGTGCCGTCGGTTGTCGTCGAAGCGGTCGTGCAGGAATTCGTGCAGCGCATGTCTGGCGCGGGCTCTGTGATGGGCTCGCTCGATCAGACCCAGCGCATGCTGGCGTCCATCCTACCGAAGGAAAAGCTCGACGGCCTGATGGAGGAAATCCGCGGGCCGGCGGGGCGCAACATTTGGGACAAGCTCGGCAACGTCAACGAAGCCGTGCTCGCGAATTATCTGAAGAACGAATACCCGCAAACGGTCGCGGTGGTGCTGGCGAAAGTGCGCCCAGAGCACGCGGCAAAGGTGCTGGCCGAGCTGCCGAGCGATTTCGCCGCCGAGTGCATTCTGCGCATGCTCGGCATGGAGCCGGTGCAGCGCGAAATTCTCGACAAGATCGAGACCACGCTGCGCACCGAATTCATGTCCAACGTCGCGCGCACGTCGAAACGCGACAGCCATGAACTGATGGCGGAGATCTTCAACAACTTCGACCGGCAGACTGAGTCGCGCTTCATCAACGCACTGGAGAGCAAGAGCCGCGACAGCGCCGACCGCATCAAGGCGCTGATGTTCGTGTTCGAAGACCTCGGCAAACTCGACTCAGGCGGCGTGCAGACCCTCCTCCGCGCTGTCGACAAGAGCGATCTGGCGCTCGCTCTCAAAGGCGCCTCGGACGCGTTGCGCAATCTCTTCTTCACCAACATGTCCGAACGCGGCGGCAAATTGCTGAAGGAAGACATGGCCTCGATGGGCCCGGTGCGTCTGAAGGATGTCGACGCCGCGCAGGCGCGCATGGTCGCGCAAGCCAAGGAGTTGGCTGCGCGCGGCGAGATCGTGCTCGCGGACGGCAAAGCCGATGACGAGTTGATCTATTGATGACGCAAATCCGCAAATATGCCTTCGACACCGAGTTCGCCCCAGACGGCGCGATCGTTAAAGATGCGCCCAAGCGTCTGACGCCGGAGGAGATCGCAGCTGAGTGCGCGGCCGCTTACGAGCGCGGCAAGCAAGATGCGCTCGCACAAGCCGAACGCCAAACCGCCGCGGCACTCCAAGCGCTTGCGGATGCGGCGTCGGGCGTACTGACGCGCCTTGAAGCCGAGAGCCAGGCCATGCGAACGGAAGCTGCGACCGTGGCGATCGCCGCGGCGCGCAAGATCGCCGGCGCAGCGCTCGACGGATTCGGGCATGAGCGCGCCGCCGTCGCCGTGGAAGCGGCGATGGACGCGCTGCGCCATCAACCGCGCCTGGTCGTAAAGCTATCGCCGGAGGCCGCCGAAGTGCTGAAGCCGCGCATCGCAGAGATGTGCGAGACGCACGCCTATGCCGGCGCCGTGCTCGTGCGCGCCGAACCTGGCTTGCGGCAAGGCGCAGTCACTATCGATTGGTCGGACGGAGTCATTCATATGAACCCCGACGACGCCGCCAAACGTATTCAAACCCTGATCGACGCCGCTCTCGCGTCGCAAACGGCATCATGAGGCGAACATGAGCGATCTCAAGCTCGACGAATTCACGCCCACCGCGAACGATGCGCCCGGCGCGCCGGACATAGAGCAAAGCGCGGCGCAGCTGGCGCCGGTCTATGACGTGCCGGTCAATATCCAGGCCGTGCTCGGGCGCTCCAATCTCGACGTGGCATCGCTGCTGCGGCTGACGCGAGGCTCGGTGATCGAGCTCGACCGCAAAGTCGGCGAAGCGATCGACATTTACGTGAACAACCGGCTGGTCGCGCGCGGCGAAGTCGTTGTTGTCGACGAGCGCCTCGGCGTGACCATGACGGAAATTATCAAGGACGGCGACGCCTAAGGCCCGCGTCGCGAGGAGACTACCCATGCGCCTACTCATTGTCGGCCAGCTCGGAGGACAAATCTCCGCAGCCACGCGCATCGCCATGAACTTCGGCGCGAAGGTCGCGCACGTCGACACGATCGAACAAGCGACGGCCGCACTGCGCGCCGGGCGCGGCGCCGATTTGTTGATGGTCGATGCGCGGCTCGATATCGCCGCCCTGCTCGCAGCGAATGAGGCCGAGCACATCGTGGTGCCAATCGTAGCCGCGGGCGTTGGCATCGACCCGTCGATGGCGGCAAAGGCGATCCGCGCAGGCGCGCGCGAATACATCTCGCTGCCGCCCGATCCGGAACTGATCGCCGCCGTGCTGGCGGCGGTGTGCAATGACGATCGCCAATTGGTGGCGGCCGATCCGGCGATGAAAGCCGTGATCGCGCTCGCCGACCAAATTGCGCCGTCAGACGCATCAATCATGATCACAGGCGAAAGCGGCGTCGGCAAGGAAGTGCTGGCGCGCTACGTCCACAAGAAATCCAATCGAGCCGACAAAGCCTTCATCGCCGTCAACTGCGCGGCGATCCCGGAACAATTGCTGGAAAGCGAGTTGTTTGGCCACGAGAAGGGCTCGTTTACCGGCGCTGTCGCGCGGCGGATCGGCAAGTTTGAAGAAGCCGATGGCGGCACGCTGCTGCTCGACGAAATCTCGGAAATGGATTTGCGTCTGCAATCGAAGCTCCTGCGGGCCCTGCAAGAACGCGTGATCGACCGTGTCGGCGGATCGAAGCCGGTGCCGGTCAACATCCGCGTGCTGGCGACATCGAACCGCGATCTGACTGGCATGGTGCGGGCGGGCGAGTTTCGTGAAGACTTGCTCTATCGCTTGAACGTCGTGAATCTGCGCATTCCGCCGCTGCGTGAACGCAAGGACGATCTCGCCGCATTGGCGCAGTTCTTCATCGACAAATACGCGCACGCCAATGGCCGCCCTGCCCGTCGGCTCTCGAAAGAAGGCCAAGCGCAAGTGTTCGCGCACAATTGGCCAGGCAACGTACGCGAACTGGAAAACGCCATGCACCGCGCGGTGCTGCTCTCAAAGAGCGAGGATGTCGGCGCCGATGCGATCCGCGCGCCCGATGGCGCGCCTGTGGGCGGACGCGGCGATGTCGGCGCGGCGATCGAAGCGGGTCAAGCCGCGGCCCGCGCACTGGTTGGCCGCACGGTGGCGGACGTTGAGCAGGACCTAATCCTCGAGACGCTGACGCATTGCCTCGGCAACCGTACGCACGCGGCGCACATTCTCGGCATTTCGATCCGCACGCTGCGCAACAAGTTGAAGCAATATTCCGACGACGGCTTGAGAATAATGCCGCCGCCGACCGGCCAGGCGGCCTGATCCGCTAAATGACCGACGCCGCACAACCACAAGGCCAGGCCTTTGGCCTCGACGCGCTGCGCAATGCGATCATGCGCGGTGAAATCGCGCTGGCGGTCGGCGTGCTGGGCATCCTGGCGATCATGCTGGTGCCGCTGCCGCCATTCTTGTTGGATATGCTGCTGGCGGTGTCGTTGATCTTCTCGATCCTGGTGCTGATGACGGCGCTGATGATCAAAAAGCCGCTTGAGTTCACGGCGTTTCCATCCGTGCTGCTGCTCGCGACGCTGTTGCGGCTTGCCCTGAACATCGCCACCACACGTCTCATCCTCGCAAACGGCCAGAACGGCGAGCATGCGGCCGGCGAAGTGATCGCGGCGTTCGCGCAATTCGTCATGGGCGGCGATTTCGTTATCGGCGTGATCGTGTTCGCGATCTTGGTGATCGTGAATTTCGTCGTCATCACACGCGGCTCGACACGCATCGCCGAAGTGGCGGCGCGCTTCACCTTGGACGCCATGCCCGGCAAGCAGATGGCGGTCGACGCCGACCTCTCCGCCGGCTTGATCAACGAGCAACAAGCGCGCGAACGCCGTAAAGCGCTGGAAGACGAAAGCTCGTTCTTCGGGGCGATGGATGGCGCCAGCAAGTTCGTGCGCGGCGACGCGATCGCGGGCTTGCTGATCGTGTTCATCAACATTATCGGCGGCATCATTATCGGCGTCATGTCGCACGGCATGGACTTCGCCGAGGCCGGCCGCACCTATACGCTGCTCACTGTCGGCGACGGCTTAGTGACGCAAATCCCATCGCTCATCATCTCCGTTGCGGCCGGCCTGCTGGTTACGAAAGCTGGCATCGACGGCGCAGCTGACAAGGCGCTGGCCAAGCAGCTTGCCTCCTACCCTGTCGCGCTCGGCGTGGTCGCGGCCTGCGCGATCGGGGTCGCGCTTCTGCCGGGCATGCCGAAAATTCCATTCTTTATATTGGGCGGCGCGGCTGGCTTGCTGGCGTGGCGGCTAAGGAAGGCGAGCCGCGTCGTGGAAGCCGCCAACGAAGCGGCAGCCGCCGTGCCCCCAACAGTGGCTGAAGAAACGCCTGCCGCATCGTTGGCGATGGACGACGTGCGGATCGAGTTGGGCTTTGCGTTGCTGCCCCTGATCAACGACGTGCAAGGCCGCCGCCTCACCGATCAGATCAAGGCGCTGCGCAAAACTCTGGCGCAGGAATACGGCTTCGTGATGCCGAGCGTGCGCATTCTCGACAACGTGCAGATGCAGCCCGATCGTTACCAAGTTCGCATCCGCGAAATGGAAGCCGGCGAAGGCAAGCTGAAGATCGGCGCGCTCCTGGCGATGGACCCGACCGGCAAAGGCGTCGCCATCCCAGGCGAAGACGTCAAAGAGCCGGCATTCGGACTCGACGCCAAATGGATTGATGAGCGCGCGCGAGAGGAAGCTAGCTTCCGCGGCTACACCGTCGTCGATCCCGCCACCGTACTGGCGACGCATCTGACCGAGATCATCAAGGAGCACATGAGCGAGCTCCTCACCTTCTCCGAGGTGAAAAAGCTCATCAAAGATCTTCCAAAGGATACGCAAACGCTGCTCGACGATGTCGCGCCGACTCATATCTCGTGGTCGGGCATCCAGCGCGTGCTGCAGAATCTGCTGAAAGAGCGCGTCTCGATCCGCGATCTTTCAGCCATCGTCGAAGCCATCGCCGAGGCAGCGCCTGCGATGCACGATCTGGTGCTGATCACCGAACACGTGCGCGGACGCTTGGCGCGCCAGATTTGCTACGCGCACCGCAACCCGGAAGGCTCGCTGCCAATTATCTCGATGTCGCCTAACTGGGAGCAGACGTTTGCGGAGGCGCTGATCGGCGAAGGCCAGAGCCGGCAACTGGCGCTCGCGCCATCAAAGCTGCACGATTTCGTCGCCGATGTGCGCACCGCCTTCGAGCGCGCCGCGCAAAGCGGCGAAACGCCCGTGCTGCTCACCTCCCCCGCTATCCGCCCCTTCGTGCGCTCACTGATCGAGCGCTTCCGCCCAAGCACCGTCGTGCTGGGTCAAGGCGAAGTGCACGCGAAGGTGCGGCTGAAGGCGATGGGGCAGGTCTAGACGCAAGCCATAGATGATCACTTCGTCATTCATACCTGATTAACCAAAACCTCCCTTCCCGCTAACCACCGCGAAACGACTCGCGGCGCATATCTGAGCCATGTCAGGCGCACACGCTCTCCCCGAGCCGCCCTTACCGCGCACGCGCGCGGCGCCGATCTTTGCCGTCGCGTCGGGCAAGGGTGGGGTCGGCAAAACTTGGCTCTCGACTATGCTTTCGTTTGCTTTCGGCCGCGCCGGACAACGCGCGCTGCTGGTCGATTGCGATCTCGGCCTCGCCAATGTCGACGTGCAGCTGGGCGTGCGCCCTACGGCTGATGTGCACTCCGTTGTACGCGGCTTTCTCGAACTCGATGCTGCGGTGACGCCGGTTCTCGGCGGCCCCGGTCGCAATGGCGGCTTCGACCTGATCGCGGGCCATTCCGGCTCTGGCGCCCTGGGCACGGTGAAGCTCGAAGAAGTGGGCCGCATCTGCACGGGACTGACTAAGCTCACGCCGCACTACGATCGCGTCATTCTCGATCTTGCGGCTGGTATTGATCCGACTGTGCTGCGTTTTGCGCGCGCCGCCGATCGCCTCATCCTCGTCACCACAGAAGAGCCCACCGCCCTCACCGACGCCTACGCCATGGTGAAGCTGCTGCGCCTGCAAGGCGCGCAGATCACGCCGTGGGTGATCGTGAACATGGCGGAGAACCGCGTCAAAGGACGCAAGGTGTTCGATCAGTTCTCAATGGCGTGTAACGAATATCTAGGCTTCAAGCCGCGGTTCGCTGGCGTGATCTGCCGCGACACGCGCGTACCAGACTCGATCCGCGCACAAACCCCGCTGCCGATCCGTCATCCGCAAAGCCAAGCCTACGAAGACGTGATCCGGATCGTTGAGACGCTGAACGCGGGTTAAGCCGGTCTCTCAGCGACAATCTCCCCGGCGCGCGCGACCGCGGCGTCGTAAGACTCAATGACCTCGACATTCGCCAGCGCCAAAACGCCCATCTGCTTCAGCACTCCACGTGACGACTGATTGAGTTCGCTCATCAGAACGCGCGTGTCGTGCGCCTGGCAACGCTTGAGAAAACGCGTCAGCGCTCCAACCCCTGTCGCATCCGCCATTGGCACGGCCGCGAAGCGCAAAATGAACACCTTTGGCGGCGGGAACGCCGCTTCGAAGGCGTCGTTAAGTCGGCTCGCGGCGCCGAAGAACAGCGGCCCGCGCAACTCGAACACCTCCACACCACTCGGCAACTCCTGGCGCGCCGTATAGACGCCGCGAGACGGGCTGGTGAAATCATCTTGATCGTGTTCGACCAGCGATACGCCCTTCTCGATCGCGGTCGCTTCGGCCATGCGGTGCATGAAGATGATCGCGGCCAGCACAATGCCAACCTCGATCGCTACGGTAAGATCGACGAGCACCGTCAACCCAAATGTTGCCAACAGCACGACTCGATCGCCAACAGGACCGCTCAGAATGTGACGGAAGCGCTCCTGTTCGCTCATGTTCCAGGCAACGACAACGAGCACTGCCGCCAACGCAGCCAAAGGCACGAACGCCATCAGCGGTCCGAGCATGAGCATGGATGCGAGCACGAAGAGCGCGTGCATCATGCCGGCAATCGGCGTCTTAGCCCCCGCACGGATGTTGGTTGCGGTGCGCGCGATGGCGCCCGTTGCAGAGATGCCCCCGAACAGACCGGCGCCAATGTTGGCGATACCTTGCGCGACCAGCTCGCAGTTCGACCGATGGCGCCGTCCTGTCATGCCATCGGCGACCATTGCGGAGAGCAAGCTTTCGACACCCGCTAGAAACGCGATGGTCAGCGCCGGTTGAAAAAGCTCTCGCACACGTTCCCAAGTAACCGTCGGCAGGTGCGGTGAAGGCAAGGATGACGGGACGCCGCCGAAGCGCGAGCCGATCGTCTCAACATCGAGCTGCAGCAGCGCCGCAAGGGCCGCGCCCGCAACTACGACAATCAAGAACCCTGGCAAACGTGGCGCCCACTTGCGAAGACCGAAGATCACCGCAATTGCCCCGAGCGAAAGAGCGAGCGTGGGCAAAGAAACCGTGTGACGCGCCGCCCAGAAGCTCTGGAGTTTCGTGATGAACTCCGCTGGCGCCGCGGCGATGTCGAGCCCGAACACGTCGCGCAGTTGGCTCGTAAAGATGATCACCGCGATGCCCGCGGTGAATCCAGTGACGACCGGTTCAGGGATATACTTGATCCAATCGCCGAACCGCAGCAACCCCGCCACGATCAGGATGCCGCCCGCCATAATCGTCGCCAGCACGAGCCCGTCAAAGCCGTGCGTGTGGATGATCCCGTAGACGACAACGATGAAGGCGCCAGTGGGGCCGCCGATCTGAAAACGCGAACCACCGAGCGCGGAGATAAGGAAACCCGCAATGACCGCGGTAATCAGACCTTTGTCAGGCGTCGCACCGGATGCGATGGCGATCGCCATCGCCAGAGGCAGCGCGACGATGGCGACGGTCAGACCGGCAAGGGCGTCGGCGCGAAAATCGGCGAAGCGATACCCTTCCTGGGCGATCACCGTGATCGACTTCGGAATATAGATGCGCCAATCGAAGCGCGGCGCGCTTGGCTCAGGTGCGCTCGGGTTCGGCGCCATGATTGTACTCGCTTAAGGCGTCTTACGACGCCGAAGGTCGCGCTCGCGCCGCGCGCATCGTCGCGAAATCATCGAGTTCGGCGCTTTCGCGCTGCTCAGCGGCAACCTTCGCGCGCGCCTCCTCCAACTCGATCAAACGCTCGAACTTGCGCGCTTCCACATGCGCCGCGGTGATCAGCGCTCGTATTTGCTCGATATCGGCGGCGATCATGGCGCCTTCGCTGACCATGGCGCGGCGGCGCTGGATTGCAGCGGCGGCGTAACCGCCGAACACGCGGCTCGCTTCATAGTCGCGCTGCGCCAGCTTTTGTTCTTGGGCGATCGTCTGATCGTGACCGGCGATGCGCTGTTCAAGCGCGCTTTGACGCTCGATCTGCGCCGCCATTTCGCGGCGCAGCGTTTCCAGATCGCGATTGGCGAGCTTCAGCAAAGTGCGCAGCGATTTCATGCCAACGCCTCAGCCAACATCGCAAAACCATCCTTGATGCTGCAATTTTCGTCGCGCTGTTGCGAAAGCACTGCCTCCAGCGCGCCGCGCACACGCACGGCTTCATCGACGTTCGGATCGGCGCCTGCTTTGTATGCGCCGATCCGGATCAGCTCTTCCATTTCGCCATACAAGCTGAGCATCGCGCGGGCGCGTCCGACGAGCGCGTTCTCTTCCGGCGTATGGCACATGGGCATCAAGCGCGAGATCGATTTCAGCACATTGATCGCTGGGTAGCGTCCGCGCTCCGCGATCGCGCGCTCCATGACGATGTGGCCATCGAGGATGCCGCGCACTGCGTCGGCGATGGGTTCGTTGTGATCGTCGCCGTCAACGAGCACGGTGAAGAGCGCCGTGATCGACCCGGCTTCGCCTTCATGACCGGGGCCAGCGCGTTCGAGCAGCTTGGGTAGTTCGGCGAACACGGACGGTGTGTAGCCTTTCGTCGTCGGCGGCTCGCCCACGGCTAAACCGATCTCACGCTGCGCCATCGCAAAACGCGTGACCGAGTCGACCAGCAACAACACGTCGAGTCCTTCGTCACGGAAGTGCTCCGCGACAGCGCTTGCCATGTGCGGTGCGAGACGCCGCCGTGCAGCGCTCTCATCGGACGTCGCCACGACGACGACGGAACGGCGACGGCCCTCTTCGCCCAACGTATCTTCGATGAATTCCTTCACTTCGCGGCCACGCTCGCCGACGAGGCCGATAACGATCACGTCGGCATTGGCGCCGCGCGCCAGCATCGACATCAGCACCGACTTGCCAACGCCGGAGCCAGCGAACACGCCCATGCGCTGCCCACGGCAGAGTGCCGCGAAAATGTTGAGCGCGCGCACGCCGACATCGAGCCGACCGCCGACGCGTGAACGATCGTGCGCCGATGGCGGCGCTGCACGCACAAGATGCGGCTTCATACCCTGCAGCAACGGGCCCGCGCCATCGACAGGATTGCCGAAGCAATCGATCACGCGCCCAAGCCACGCTTTCGACGGCCGCACCATGGGCGCAGCGCCTTCCAGCAGCACGCGCGCACCAGGACGAATGGACTCGATCGGGTCGTAGGGCGCGAGCAATGCGCGATCACCGCGGAAGCCGACAATCTCGCCACGCGCCGTGCGGGCGCCCTGCACCGTCGCGCGCGCGCCGAGCGACAGCGCGTCCATCGGGCCGGTTACTTCGACAAGGGAACCTGACAAACCAGTCACGCGCCCCTCGAAGCGGCGCGGATCAAGCGCGTCGATCTCAGTTGCGAGTTTGGAAAGAAGTGTTGGCATGCTGTGCACATCAAATGCAGCGCTATGGTTAACCGACATTTACAGACGCTGCGCGGCTGATTCCGAAAGCGGAATCAAATCAACGGCTAGAGCTGCTGAAATAGTACATCGCTATGCCTTGCGCCGACTAGCGAAGCGACTCATGAAGAATTTCTGCGCGAGGGGTCGCGCGTGATCACTAAACGTTAACCCGTCTGACTCATTACTGAGTCGTACAGGTTAACCCACCAGGGGCGGTCGTAATGCGAGTCTTGTTGATCGAGGACGATAGCGCGACAGCGCAGGGCATCGAGCTGATGCTCAAGTCCGAGGGGTTCAATATCTACTCGACCGATCTCGGCGAGGAAGGCATCGACCTTGGCAAGCTCTACGATTACGACATCATCGTACTCGACCTGACGCTGCCCGACATGCACGGCTACGACGTGCTGAAGCAGCTCCGGGTGGCTCGGGTGAACACCCCCATCCTGATCCTCTCGGGCACCGCCGACATCGACACCAAGGTCCGCGGCCTGGGCTACGGCGCTGATGACTACATGACCAAGCCCTTCAACAAGGACGAGCTGATCGCCCGCATCAACGCGATTGTTCGCCGCTCCAAGGGCCACGCTCATTCCGTCATCAAAACAGGCGATATCACGGTCAATCTCGATGCGAAGACGGTCGAAGTCACTGGCCACCGCGTCCACCTGACCGGCAAAGAATACCAAATGCTGGAGCTGCTCTCGCTCCGCAAAGGCACCACGCTGACGAAAGAGATGTTCTTGAACCATCTCTATGGCGGCATGGACGAGCCGGAACTCAAGATCATCGACGTGTTCATCTGCAAGCTGCGCAAGAAGCTGGCGGCCGCCACCGGTGGTGAGCACTACATCGAGACGGTCTGGGGCCGCGGCTACGTGCTGCGCGATCCGCAGGAAGCCGGCGCGACCGCCACCGTTACCTCGGGCGTCGCAGCGGCTTAAGCCACATTTTCGGCCGGTTTCGCTAACCCTGCGCAGTGCGCGGGGCTGAGAGATCGCGTATCCTTATTCCGGATGCGCATTCACCCTACCATAGATCGACGCGCGCTGCTGATGAGCGGCGCAGCCCTCCTCGCCAGCGGCGCGAGCGCGCACGCGCAAAGCGCGAACGCTGACGACGATTTCCGCGCGCTCGTCGAGCGCCTGGCCGATCGCTCGCGCACCAGCCGCGCCTTCCTGCTTCGTCGCTACGACGCCTCGCGCCTCTCTCCGCGCGGACGCATCCTGTACGACGCCATTCTCCCAGGCGCCGAAGCGGACGCAAATCTGTCGCGCATGCGTTGGGGCAGCACAGGCAACCCCTACGCCGTCACGCATCGCTATGGCGCCTACCGCCGTGCCGCTGAACTGCGCCCCGACGATTATTTCCGCACACTGGTGCGCGCCGTCGATCGCGAGACGCGCCAAATGCAGGCCGACGCCGATCGAGGCGTGATCGCGCCGGATTTCGCGCTAGCCGCAACCGAGCCCGCAGTGGCGCAAGCGGCGCAGCGTGTGGCCGAACGCGGCAGTGAACGCGAATTAGCCGAAGCGCTGCAGCGCCAGGTAGAGGCCGTTCAAGCCCTGCGCGTCCGCGCCGGCAGCGAACCCGGCATGTGGCGCCTACCCGATGGCGACGATTTCTACGCCGCAGCGCTGCAATTCCATCTCGGCGCGCCGGTCGATCCGCGCGCAGCGCACGAGCGCGCGCTGGATCGCTGCCGCGATCTGCAAGCCGAAGCCGACACGCTATTGCGCGCTCAGGGGCTGACGCGCGGCGGCGTGGGTGAACGCTTGCGCGTCTTAGCGCACGATCCGCGCTTCCTCTATTCTGCTGACGACGCCGGCAAAGATCGCGCTGTCGCCGACATGGCCGAGCGGTTGGCGCGCGCAAGGCTGTTGCTGGCCGATGTGATTGCCGATGCAGCGACGACGCCAGCGGACGTGCGCCGCCTCCCCGCCAATCTCGAAGCCAATGGCGCGGCGGGCCGCAGGCGCGGCACGGCGTACGAGGTCGACCTGAGCGCGCCCCGCGCCAGCTGGACGCTGCCGAGCGTCGTCCATCACGAACTCATCCCCGGCCACATCTACCAAGCACCGTTCGCCAACGCCGCCAGCGTGTCGGCGCTGCAAGAACGCTACGCCAACGGCTACCTCGAAGGCTGGTCGACCTACGCTGAAGTTCTTGCAGCCGAGCACGGCGCCTTCGAAGGCGATCCGCTCGCCCGCATCGGCTATCTGCAATGGATGCTGTTCCGGATGGCGCGCGTGGTCGCCGACACTGGAATGCACGCCCTGCATTGGAGCCGCGAGCACGCCATCGCGCAGATGCAAGAGTTACAGGGCGAAAGCATCGCTTTCGTGAGCATCGAAGAAGACGTGCTGCGCTTTTGCGTGCAGCCGGGCTTCTACACAGCGCAAGGCCTGGCGGCGCTGCACATCGAGGATCTCCGCGCGCGTACCCGCCGCGAGGCGCGTGATCGCTTCAGCCTGCAGCGCTTCCACACCGCCATGCTCGAACACGGCCCCCTCTCTCCGCCAGGCCTTGAACAAGCCGCGCGCGCGGCATTCATCGCATAAGAAAAGGGCGCCGGCATGAAAGCCGACGCCCAATTAAGTCCGATGCTTGGAGGAATTAGTTCGTGTAACGGAAGCCCAGGAAGAACGAGCGGCCGTAGTGGTGATAGAACGACAGACGATCGTCCGGCGTCAGGTACTGATCGTTGACTTCGTCGGTCAGGTTCACGCCTTCGAAGGTCAGCGCGAAGTTGTCGTTGATGTTCCAGCGCGCTGATGCATCGACATTGAGTGTGTCAGCGGTTTCTTCGGTTAAGTTACCGTTGCGGCCTGGCAGCGTCGTTGGATAGGAGCTGCGATAGGCCGCCGACACGCGAGCGCTGAAGCGATCGTCTTCATAGTAGACGGTTCCGTTCCACGAACGGTCGGAGAGCTGCAGCAACGGACCAGTGATGGTCGGATTGCCGAGTCCGTCGACGTACTGCACGTCGGACTCCAGTATACGCGTGTAGTTCGCCAGCACGCCGAAGTTCGACCAGAAGCCTTCCATCCAGAAGAATGGCAGCTGCAAGCCAATTTCGAAGCCGCTGACGGGGCCGCCAGGGGTGTTGCGCGGCAAGTTGAAGGCCCAATCGACACTTGCGTTGCAGCCCACTGTCGCGCCGCAAGCGGCGGTCGCAACGCTATCGGGCAAGCCGAGCGAATTGCCTGTGAACGGGCGATCTTCGCGCACCGTTTGAATGAAGGAGTCGATGTCGCGGTGGAAGTAGGCCGCCGACAACAGACCACCTTCAGTGAAGTACCACTCGGCGCTGAAGTCGTACGCATCAGCGGTGGTGGGCTCGAGCGCCGGGTTGCCGGCAGTCACCGTGCGGTTGGCGCCGCTAACACTGACGGCTGCGCCCGGCGCCAGGAAGCCCAGGTTGGGACGCGCCAGCACCTGCGCTGCCGCAAAGCGGAAGAGCAGATCGTCCACCGGCTCGAACACCATGTTCATCGACGGCAGCGTGTTCGTGTAGGTGCGATCGACGGTCGACAGCACCGGCACGCCGCCGCTGAATGTGTAGCCCGTGCTGGTCTGATCGGTCTCGACGTAGCGGACGCCGAAATTGCCGCGGAAGCGCCCTTCCGAGCTGGACCAATCGATCTGCACATAGCCGCCCGTCGTGTCCTCGCCGATCGAATTGTTGTTGCCGAGCGCCGGCTGGATGCCCATCGGGAACACCGCCGTGTTGTAGAGATCCCAGAGCGATGCTGCAGCATTGATATCCGGCACCAGCCATGAAGTCGGCAGGCCAGCCGGCAGGCTGAGCCCTTGGCCGCTCATGCTGAGGATGTAGCTGTAGTTCGCGATCGGCGTGCCTGAGGCGAAACCTGGAATCACCGTTTCCTGGTTCGATGCGGTGCCGTTGGAGCGGCGCAGCTCCGTCGTTTCAAATTCATAGCTGCGCCAGTTGAGACCGCCGGTCAGCGTGAAAATCTCGTTCACGTCGAACTCGAGATCACCATTGATAGTCTCATAGGTGTTAAGCGCCGTCTGTGGACGCAAGCGGATCTGCGAGAGAGTCCATGTCGAGGGCGCCGTCAAATTGGTGGCGCCGTAGGTGATCAGTGGCAGGCGATTGTCGCCACGGAAATCGTAGGTGTAGCCGTTGATGTTGTTGGCATCGAACAACAGCGTCGTCTGCACCGGATTCTGGTGGTCGGATTCCGCCGTGCCAGCCATGCCACGGAAACGCAGACGATCGGAGAAGTCATGCTCAATGTTCAAGCTCAGCTGCGTGAACTCCGTCGACAATTCGTCGAAACGCAATTCCGAGCGGATATCGACGCCGTTGAAGACGCCGTACACGAGCGAACTGCCCTGGATCTGAGCGTCGGTGACTGAGACGCCGCCAATACCCGACGCGCCGTTGGTGCTGAACACAGGCGCCTGCAGGAACGCCTCGCTGCGCGTGCCTTCGAAGTTCGCGTAAAGCGCGCTCAGCGTGATTTCGGTGGCGTTGCTTGGACGCCATTGCAGCGCGCCGGTGACGCCCAATCGTTCTTGTTCGTGTTCGTAAACATCGTAGCGCGGCAGACGCGGACGGAATGCAGCATTCAGCTCCGCAAGCGTATAGCCGGTAGTTTCGGAGCCGAAACCGGCGCCGGAGCCTGTACCGTTTTGCCAGCGCACCGTGCTCGCGCCCTCTTCGAGCGAGTTGCGCTCACTGTAAGCGACCGACAGCAACGCGCCGATATTGCCCCAGCGATTGGCGATCAGGAACGCCATCCGCGGATCGGTGCTTTCCGAGAGATCGTTGTAGTGCAGCTGGCCCGATGCGGCCATTGTGAAGCCGTCATAGTCGAATGGCAGCGCCGTTTGCAGATCGACGGTCGCGCCGAGCGAGCCTTCTTCAACTTCCGCTGATGCGCTCTTGCGCACGGTGATTGAGTTGAAGAGTTCCGAGGCGAAAACGTTGAAGTCGAACGAGCGCGCACGGTTGGTGCCGCCGACAGCGTCGGTACCGCCGGTGGTGGCCAGCGTTTCCATGCCGTTGATGCGCACGCGGGTGAATTGCGCGCCCAAGCCGCGCACCGAAATCTGGCGACCTTCGCCAGCGTCGCGGGTGATGGCGACGCCTGGAATGCGCTGGATCGATTCGGAGAGGTTCAGGTCAGGAAAGTCGGCGATATCTTCCGCCAAGATCACATCAACGGCGCCAGTCTCCTCGCGCTTCACGTCGATGGCGGCTTCCAAGGAGCCCCGGAAGCCGGTGATGACGATCTCTTCTTCTTCGTCTTGCGCGTACGCGGCGCCGGCCGGCAGGCCGACGGCCATGCCGAGGGCGATCAACGATGCGCCGCTCCATCCCCAAAAGCTCTTCGATGATTTCTTCGCCGCCATGACGGTCCCTCCCCGGTAGGCCCAGGCGGAGGGGCAGCGTTGGCCCCAACCCTAAAAGCCGCGTTTCTTCCCTATGACACCGTTATCTTTGATTTTGCCACCGGTGTCTTTTTCAAGATAACGCAGAAACAGGCGTCATTGGCAAGGCCCCTCTCGTCGATCAGGGAAGGCTTCGCCCCCGGGGTGTGTCCGGGGCGCCGCACGCGCCGAGACCTCAAAGAGTCGAATGAGAAATACGTCCGCCGGAGACGGTAAGCACCGCCTGGGCGGTCGGAATCGCTTCCGGTGGCGCTTCCATCAGATCGACCGAGCAGACACTGACGTCCGCCCGTTTCCCGACCTCCAGCACGCCGCGCTCCCCCTCCTCGAAGGCCGAATAGGCCCCGCCCGCGGTCAGCATGGTCAGCGCTTGGGCGCGGCTCAGCGTGTGTTCGGGATGCCAGTCGGGACCGGCGAAACCGTTGAGGTCGTGGCGGTGAGCGGCGGCGTAGAACTCGATCAACGGATCCCCGCGCTCGACCGGGGCGTCGCTACCAGCGGCGAGGATCGCGCCGGAGTCGAGCAACGCCTTCCAGGCGTAGGCGCCACTTAGACGACCTGCGCCGAGCCGCGAGGGCGCAAAGTGCAGATCGCTAATGGCATGCGAGGGCTGCATCGACGCAATCACGCCCATGGCGGCAAAGCGCGGCAGGTCTTCCGGCGCGATCACCTGCGCATGCTCGATCCGCCAGCGCGCGGCGCGCAAAGCCTCGGCATTGTCGGCGAAGGTGTCACGATAGGCGTCCAGCACGAGCCGATTGCCGCGATCGCCGATGGCGTGGGTGGCGACTTGCACATTGCGCTCGCGCGCACGGCGCAGGATCGCACGCAAGTCCTCGACAGAGGTCACCAAGAGACCATCGCTCGGCGCGTCGCTATAGCGCTCCAACAAGGCGGCCCCTCGCGAGCCGAGCGCGCCATCCATGTAGAGCTTCACGCCGCGCACATGGACTTGGCCGGTGTCATCGACATAAGGCCCGCGTTCAAACACGGGCTCAGAATCGTCGGGCGTTAAGTAGAGATTGGCCCAAAGCGGCAAATCACCGGTCGCCGCCAAATCGGCGAAAAACTGGGCCTCCGCGCCGCTCGTGCTCATATTGCAGACGCCGGTCCACCCGCGTGAAGCGTAGAGCTGGGCGCCGCGCGACAAGGCCTCGCGCATCATTGCCGGCGTCGGCGCAGGCAAGCGCGCCTGCACCAGGCCGGCGGCGTTGTCGATCAACATGCCAGTGGCGGCGCCGGACGGATCACGCTCGATGCGTCCGCCGGCGGGATCGGGCGTGCCGTTCTCTATACCCCCTAAAGTGAGCGCCGCGCTGTTGGCGACGATGGCGTGACCATCGATACGCTCCAACACCACAGGACGATCGCTGACTACTGCGTCGAGGTCGGCACGCGTAGGGAAGCGGCGCTCGGGCCAATGCGTTTCGATCCAACCTCGACCGATGATCGGGCCGGTTGGATTTGCGCTCGCATAATCACGCAAACGCTGCTGCATCGCCGCGATCGACTCGACGCCGACGAGATCGAGCAACATGGCCTGCGCACCGACGCCGGACAAATGGACGTGCGCGTCGGTAAAACCCGGAAACGCCGCCGCGCCGCCAAGGTCGATTTCGCGCACGCCACGCGCCCCGCTGCGCGCTTCATCCAACGCGCCGGCAAAGAGAATGCGGCCCTCGCTGATGCGCAACGCTTCAACACGAGGGTTGGCCGCGACCCCAGTGTAAATCGGCCCGCCAAAGATCAGCAGATCGTGGGCGCTGGTACTGCGCGCACAGCCCGCAGCTAGCGCGGCGATTGAAAGTTGGCCGAAGCGGCGGCGGCTGAGGTGCATCATGGGTTCTCCCCTTTCGGTCAGGGGTAACGCCGCGCGCGTGCGGATCAAGACGAAAGCATCAGCCCGCTTGGTTGGGCCGATAATTAGCGCCGCGCCGGCCGAGCGGCGCATTCGGCGTGGCGTCGAGGTCGAGCGTGCTTTGCGCGCCTTCGCGTAACTTGTACTGCGCCAAACCGGCTACCATCGCAGCGTTGTCGGTGCAGAGTTTCGGCGGCGTCAACGTCACCGCAATGCCGCGCTGAGCGGCCTCGCGCGGCAATTCCTCACGTAACAGCGTGTTGCACGCCACGCCACCTGCGACGCTCACGCGAGTCACGCCGCGTTGCTCGGCTGCGGCTAACGTCTTTGCCACCAACACATCTACCACCGCGCGCTCGAAGCTCGCAGCAACATCGGGCGCGCCGCCCTGTGATTGCAGTTTCTCCGCCACCATCCGCACCGGGGTCTTCAAACCGCTAAAGCTGAAGTTGAGCGTGCCATCCTTCAGCTTCGGACGCGGAAACGCGTACGCGCGCGGATTGCCCCGGCGCGCGAGCGCATCCACTTGCGCACCGGCCGGAAATGGCAAGCCGAGATACGAGCCGACTTTATCGAACGCTTCGCCAGCGCTGTCGTCTAGCGTGCGGCCGATCACTTCGTAATCGCCCATGCCGTGCACGTGGATCAGCGCATTGTGGCCGCCAGCGACAGCGAGACAGATGTGTTCGTTGAACAAATCGGGATTGGTCATGATCGCAGAGAAGATGTGCGCTTCGACGTGATGCACCGGGATAAGCGGCAAGCCTTGCGACACTGCCAGCCCGCGCGCTGTGGAGACACCAACGACGACTGAGCGGATTAGCCCGTGCTGATTATTGCAGGCGACAGCGGAGATATCGCTTAAGCCCACCCCCGCTTCATCGAGCGCCTGCTCCACCACCTTCATGATGACTTCGGCGTGACGGCGCGCAGCAAGCTCGGGCACAACGCCGTTGAACGCCTCGTGCGTCTGCTTTTGCCCCCACACGACACTGGAGCGCACATTGAAGTCAGCATCGACCACTGCCGCCGCCGTATCGTCGCACGCCGTTTCAATACCGAGAACGAGGCCCATCAGCGCTTCGCTCCGGTAAGAAATTCCTGGAAATACGTGGTGCGCAATTCGAGTGGATCGCCGACTTCGCCGGCTGAGAGCTTTTCATAGCCAAGCTTCAGCATTTCACCGAGCCACGCGCGCCGTGTTTCAAGATAGGTCTCCGCGTCAACGTCGGCGAATAGATTGACAGTGAAACCCGGCGCGTCGTCACCTTCCGCCACCGTCTTGCCGAGTTGGTCGATGAAAGCGACGCCGGCCGCGTCAAGACGCCGTCCAATCTCGAAACCCGAGGCGCCGAATACGCGCACGCCAGCGCCGAATGCTAAGGCGGCGCAATAGGTGACGGCGATGCGCGTCGCGGTCCATGAGCCGGGACCGGTGTTGAGGACGATGGCGTCGAGCTCATCCGGCTTCACGTCGGCTTGCTCGAAAACCCGATCAACACTTGAGTACACCGAGCGCACCGCCCCGCGTCCCGAGATGCCGGACGCGTAGAGTGTTTCATCGCCACGTTGCAGCGCAGTGATTGAAAAGCGCCCACTGGCGTCGAGTGCGAGGATCATGGCTTCGCCTCGGTCTCGACAACGCGTTCGTCTTCACCTTCACCCGGGGCGATTGTGACCTTGTAGTGCGGACGGCGCAGCGCGCTCTCGATGCGTTCGCCCCACTCCAACACGTGCACGCCATGCTCCAGCAACGATTCCATCAGCCAAGCGAGATCATCGTCCGACAATGTCTGCATACGGAAGAGATCGTAGTGAAGCACCGTCTCGCGGCCCGCGAATTGGTGGACAATGTCGTAGGCCGGGCTTGCCACATCGTCCTCTTCGCCGCCGCCGAGCTCAGCGACGATGCCCTTGGCGAAATAGGTCTTGCCGGCCCCCATCGGCCCGCACAGGAGCACCACGTCGCCTGCGCGCAAAACGCGCGCAAAGGCGCGGCCGAGCGCTACCGTCTCGGCGGTCGAGTGCGTCACGTGGCGCGCGGGAGGCGAGAGGGCAGTCACGCGCGGAGAGGTAGGCGATGCGGGACGCCTTGCAAAGGCGCTGCGGCGCCGCGTCAGGGCATCCCAAGTGCGCGCCTGATCGCCGCGAACGGGATGGCGCCTTCGCGGATAAGCTTCAATTCGCCAATCAGGTCCACGACCGTCGACGCTTGCGCCAACGGCGATGGTCCGCCGTTGATGAGCAGGCTCGGCTGTTCGACAGCATCGGCGAACGCGGCCTCAGCCGAGGCCCGATCGGTCGCGGCGGCCAAGCCGGAGACATTGGCGCTCGTGGTGGTGATCGGGTGGCCGAGCAGTTTGCAAAGCGCCGGCCCAAACGGATGGCCCGGCACGCGGATGCCGATGCCCGGAAACCCCGCCTGCAGCGCCGCTGGCAGCACGCCCTTGGATGCACACACCAATGTCAAAGCGCCCGGCAGGAACGCTTGCGCCAACGCCTCTGCGCGCGCGTCGATCTCCACGTAGGCGCGAGCTTGCTCAAGATCGGCGACACAGAGCGAGAGCGGCTTGTCCGCCCCCCGCCCCTTGGCGGCGTAGGCCGCGCCGACGCCTTCCGCTGAAATCGCGCTGACGCCGAGGGCGTACAACGTATCGGTCGGATAGATAATGGCGCGCCCGGCGCGGATCTCCGCCGCCGCTTCGCGCAACGCCAAGTCTTGCTCACTCCAGGCGATGACCCGCATGGACGGTGTTTCAGCACATGCGCCCTGCCCGATCCAGCGACCGTGCGCGCGGCAATTGTGCTGACGATGGCTGACCGCCTAGTATTGTCAGCGCGGCGCAGAGCCGGGACCGGAGCGGATCATGATTGGCAGGCCAATATCTAGGCGCGTGTTCGCAGGCACCGTCGCTGCGACCGCTCTGATAGGCCCAGCGGTCGCCGCAGGATTGACCAGCGATGAAGTCACGATCGGCGCCGCCAATGCGCCCTTACAGCTGATCGAATACGCGTCCTCCACCTGTCCGCACTGCGCGGAGTTTCACCAGACCGCTTGGAGCACGCTCAAGACCCGATACATCGACGCGGGTCGCGTTCGTTTCACCTTCCGCGAAATGGCGACGGCGCCCCAGGCCGTGGCGCTCGCCATGTTTCAACTGGCGCGCTGCGAAACCACGGCGCCGGACGAGTATCTGCGCCGCGTCGGCGTGCTGTTCGAACGCCAAGCCGCCATCTTCAGCACGCCCACCGGCGAGGCAGTGCAAGCCGCCCTGTTGGCGCTCGGCGGCGAGTGGGGTCTGGCGCCAGCGCAAGTGATGGCCGCGATCAACGATCCAGCTGGCCCGCCGCGCATCATCCGCTCGATGGAGCAAGCAGCAGCACTGGGCATCACCTCGACGCCATCCTTCCTGCTGAACGGTCAAAAGTTGGAAGACCACAGCTTCCACACGCTCGAGGGGATGCAGCGCATTCTCGACGCCGCGTGAGACTGATCAGACCGGCGTATCTTCGTCGTCGGTGATCAGGATGCGATGGGCCGCGCCGTCGAGGTCTTCGTATTGGCCTGCGCGCAGGCTCCAGAAGAATGCGCCTAAGCCCAACGCCGCCATGAACAAGGCGACTGGGATGAGAACGAACATGATGTTCATGAGCGTCCCCAGCCCAGTTGCAGCCGCAGCGCGTTGAGGGTGACGACAAGCGAAGAACCCGACATGGCGAGCGCCGCGATCAGCGGCGTCAGGAGGCCCGCTGCAGCCAGCGGCGCGGCGATAACGTTGTAGAGCGCGGAGAAGCGCAAGTTTTCCAAGGCCCGCGCGCGCGCCATTTTGGCGACGTCTATGGCTTCCACCAACGGCATCAGCGCAGCGCCCTGCAGCACCAAGTCTGACGCCGCTTGGCTCGCCTCCAACGCCGTTCCTGGTGATGCGGAGGCATGCGCGGCGGCGAGCGCAGCAGCGTCATTAAGGCCGTCGCCGACCATCAGCACCTTCTTGCCTGCTGCGCGCAGCGCTGCGAGGCGCGCCGTTTTATCTGATGGTGACGCGCTCGCGACCCAATGCTCAATGCCAGCCTCACGCGCCGCGGCTTCGACGGCGACGGGGCGGTCGCCGGAGATCAGCTCTACCGCGATCCCACGCTGACGAAGCGCGGCGATGGTTTGAGCGGCGTCGGCTCGGAGCGCATCGGTAAAGGCGAACCGCACTGGCGGGGCGTCGCCGCTGGCGAACCAGAGCTCAGCGGCGCCATCGTTCGCGTCCGCGCACTGTGGCGCAGCGAACGTGCGCCGACCGATGCGCATGCCACCGGCTTCGATTCCCTCACCGGGGATTTCGCGCGCATCCGCCGTGGCAACGCCCGGCCCGGCGGCCTCCACAAGCGCGCGTGACAGAGGATGACGCGAAACGCGGGCAAGCGACGCGGCAGTGCGCAGAACGTCGGGCGCCACGGCGCTGACCAAGCGGGGCTTGCCGAGCGTCAAAGTGCCTGTCTTGTCAAACACCGCAACATCAACCTGCGCTAGTCGCTCCAGCGCGTCACCCGATTTCACCAGTACGCCGCGCTTGAATAAACGTCCGGTCGCCACAACTTGCACCGCCGGCACTGCCAAGCCCAGCGCACACGGGCATGTAATGATCAGCACCGCGACGGCATTCATCAGCGCGACGCGCAGACCGACGTCCGCGACATCGAGGCCCGCCAATCTCAATAGCGCCGGCCCAAACATCCAGCCCACAAACGTAGCCAGCGCCAGTGAATGCACGACAGGCACATAAAGCGCCGCCGCCTTCTCGGCCAAGCGCACGAAACGGGCGCGTCCTTGCTCGCCGGCCTCGATCAATCGCGCCAGTTCGGCGACCGAGGAATCTTGCGCCCGCGCGGTGGCGCGTATGATCAAGCGTTGGCTGAGATTGATGACGCCGGCATGGATCACATCTCCGGCGCGCACGGATTGCGGCAGCGTCTCGCCGGTGAGCATGGAGCGATCGAGATCGGAGACGCCCTGCTCGACAACGCCGTCCACTGGCGCGCGATCCCCCGACGCAAGGATGAGACGGTCGCCGACCATGATGTCGCCGGCGCCAATCGCAACGACGCGCCCGTCAGCGCCGATGCGTGAGGCAGTTACCGATTGCAGCGCCAGTAGATCGCGCGCGGCGGTGCGGGCTTGCTCTCGGAGCCGGTGATCGAGATAGCGCCCGATCAGCAGGAAGAAGAGCAGCATGGTAATGCCGTCGAAGTATGCGTGCTCACCCTGTTGCAGCGTTTCGGCGATCGAGATGCCGAGCGTCAGAAACACTGCCAGCGAGATCGGTACGTCCATGTTGGCGCGGCGCGCGCGGAGCGCCGTCCCGGCGGAGCGGAAGAACGGCTGGGCGGCATAAAGGGCGGCGGGGATGGCGATCAGGGCCGAAATCCAGTGCAGGAGCGTGCGCGTGCCCTCGCCCATCTCGCCATCGCCAGACCAGACTGGCACCGAGAACATCATGATGTTCATGGCCGCAAAGCCAGCGACAGCGAGATAACGCAGAAGCTTGCGCCCCTCTTCGTCGACTTGCCGCGCAGCGGCGGCTGGATCGAAGGCCGAGGCGCCATAGCCCATGCGCGCGAGCGCATCGGTGATCGCAGCAGGCGCGACCGCGCCGGGCGACCACGCCACGCGCAGGCGCGCGGTGGAAAGATTGAGCCGCGCGTCGCTAACGCCGGGCAAGGCTAGCAGACCGCTCTCGATCTTGCGGATGCACGCGGCGCACTTGGCGCCCTGAATCAAAAGCTCAAGCGTGTCGCGGCCACCAGCGTCGCGCCGCACGAACGCAGCGGGGTCGGCGCGGCGAGCGTCGCGATCTTCAGCCGGCGCCAGACCTGACGGGCAGCCGCTTTCGGCGAGCGTTAGGGTCGCCATGTCAGCTCCGATTCGAAATCGAGTGCGCCATCGCCGCGCTCCGCACGCGCGCGCAAACGCCAACGACCTGGCGTCAACGTCCCCAGCCGCGCGACGTAGCGGCCGTTTCCTTGCGGCTCGAAAGTCAGCGCCCGATCGAACTGGGCGTTCGTCGGCCATTCGAGCCCGCCGGTCAGCGTCGCGCCGTCGATAGGCGCTGCATTGCTGGCGTCGAGCACCACTTCGAGCACCGCGCCATCCGCATCGCTGCGTAGTTCGGCGCCAGCCTGCCAGCCCAGAGCCGCTTGCGCGCGACGTTCGGCCAGCGTGTCGTTGTAGCGCAGACCTTGAAGGTATGAGCGCCGCACATCTTCGCCGGGAAAGGAGCGCACGGCATAGACCGCAAACGTCACGTTCACGGCAATGATCGCGCCAAAGAACAACAAGATGGCCGTGAGCACATGCCAGCCGCGAATTTCAAAGCTTGCCGTGCTCATGGTGGACCCCCTGCAAGAAAGGCCGACGCGCTGGTCGCGACATCGCCGGTCTCGGTGTCGTGGATGGTGAAGCGCAGATCGTGCGAGCCGGCGCCGACATTGGCCGGCGCCACGACGTGGATGCGCACATTGGTTACGCTGTCAGCGTTCGCTTGCACGATGATATCGCCATTGGCGCTGAGCGTCGGCGCCTGCAGCCGCGTGCCCTGCAAACCATCGATGGCGATGCGCACCTGACGCGGGCGATCGGTCATGTTGATCAGCTTCAGTGCGTAATCATTGCGGATACTGCCGTCGGCTAGGCGCACGAAGGGTGGGCTACGGTCGCGGATGACGTTGAGATCGAGCGTCTGCCGCGTGGCGAGACCATAGATCATGAAGGCCGCAACCAAGGCCATCAGCGTGCCGTACAGGATCGTCCGCGGACGGATCAGCCGATAACGCGCTTGTTTGCCCGCCTTTCGGCGATCGGCATTGGCGTAGCTGTCATAAGCAATGAGCCCTTTCGGACGGCCCACCTTCTCCATGATCTCATCGCAGGCATCGATGCAGAGCGCGCAATTTATGCATTCGAGTTGATCGCCGTCGCGGATATCGATCCCTTGCGGGCAGACGGCGACACATTGGCGGCAATCGATGCAATCACCACGCCCCTCCCAGCTGTCACCTTTCTTGTGTGCGCCGCGCGGTTCGCCGCGATCGACGCGATACGCCACGCTCAACGCATCCTTATCGATCATCGCCGCCTGAATGCGCGGCCACGGGCACATATAGGTGCAGACTTGCTCCCGCATCGTGCCGGCCAGCGCATACGTCGTGAAGGTGAGCAAGCCAATGAACAGATAGACGAGCGGATCCGCTTGGCCGGTGAAGATGTTGCGAAACAGCGTTGGCGCGTCGTCGAAGTAAAACACCCAGGCGCCGCCTGTCGCCGCGGCGATGACTATCCACACGGCGTGCTTGGATATTTTCTTGGTCGCCTTCGATAGCGACATTGGCGCCTTGTCGAGCCGCATGCGCGCGTTGCGGTCGCCTTCTATGGCGCGCTCGACATAGATGTAGAGATCGGTCCAAACTGTCTGCGGACAGGCGTAACCGCACCACACGCGCCCGAACAAAGCTGACGAGAGAAAGATTGCGAACGACGCCAGGATCAGCAGCCCGGTGATGTAATACACCTCCTGCGGCCAGAGCTCGATGAAGAAGAAGTAGAACCGCCGGCCTTCAAAATCGACCAGCACGGCTTGATCGACGCGGCCCTCGCCACGATCCCAGCGCAGCCAGGGCGTGATGTAATAGATGCCGAGCAGCACGATCATCGCCGCCCATTTGAGATTTCTAAAGTAGCCCTGCGCGAGCTTCGGATAAATCTGCTCGCGTTTCTTGTAGAGCGCGCGGGACTCTTTCGAGTTCACGGCGCGCGCGTCGATGCCGTGCTCGTCCGCGCGCGCCGTCGTATCGATCAGGGTGGCCTTGTCCATGCCGCTAGCGTAGCGGAGCGCTCGGCGGCCCGTTTTGCGTTGGCTCAGGTACGGCTGCCGGCGTTGCAGCTGGCGGTGGCGCATCGGGCTCGCCGCCGCCCATTTCGTGGACGTAGTATGCCAGCGCCCGCAGCGTGCCCGGATCAAAGCGCGCTTCCCAGGCCGGCATGACCCCGCCACGGCCCAGCTCGATTTGGCGGCGGATTTCCTCGCGCGAGCCGCCATAGAGCCAAAGGTCGTCATTCAAGCTCGGCGCGCCAAAATTGCGATCGCCCGCACCTGTGGCGCCGTGACACGCGGCGCATTGCTCTTGGTAGAGGACAGCGCCCCGCGCAGCGGCCGCACGATTGGGGTCCAAGCGAGCGCCCGCCGCTGAAATGCTGATGGCGTACTCCGTGACGTCGCCAATTTGTTGCGGCGTTAACAAGCCGTCGCGCCCGAACGCCGGCATCATCGACATGCGCGTTTCTGGATGATCGGCGCGAATGCCGACGCGCAACGTATGCTCAATCTCGGCCAGCGAACCGCCCCAGATCCAAACATCGTCAGCCAGAACGGGGTAACCCGGCGCGCCGGCGCCGCCAGCACCGTGACAAGTGCGGCAATAATCGCCGAACACGGACTCCCCCGCCGCGCGCGCAAATTGCTGCAATTCCGGATCGGCCGCGATCTCGACGGTGCTCGCATCCGCGAGGCGCTCAAACATCGGCGCGCGGGCCGAGCGCAGCGCGCCGACATCGGCGGCGACGTTGTTGCGATCGGAGAAGCCGAGAACGCCCTTGGTGTAGCCATTGCCGATCGGCCAAGCCGGCATCAGCACCCAATAGATCACCGCCGCCAGGATGCAGGCGTAGAATATGTAGAGCCACCACCGCGGCAGCGGCGTGTCGAGCTCTTTGACGCCATCCCATTCGTGACCGGTCGTTTCCGTACCGCTGACAGAGTCGCGCTCACGCTCGGTCATTGTCGTCCCCCTCTTCGAGCGGGCTGCGCGCCGCTTGGTCGAACTTCTTTTTGTTGCCGGGCCAGAGCGCGTAGATCACAGCCAAGCCGAAGCACACGGCGAGCAGCACGAGGCCCCAAGTCTGTGCGAACTGCGTCGCTTGTTCGTAAGTCATGACGCCTACCTCGTGTTCTCAGGCGCGTCGGCCTGGTAGGTGTCGAAGTCGATGCCGGCGCCTAGCATCTGCAAATACGCGATCAGCGCATCCATCTCGGTGACGCGTTGCGGATTGCCATCGAAGTCGCGCACCGCCGCACCCGGATAGCGCTGCTCGAAATCGTAGGCATGTGCGTTGAGTGGCTCGGCTTGCGCGCGCGCATCGATGGCGGCGCTCGCCACTTGCTCATCGCTATAGGGCACGCGCAGGAAGCGATTGGCGCGCAAGTGGTTGCCCATGAGTGCGGTGTTCACGTCGGCGCGCGCCAGGAAGGCGTAGGGTGGCATGACCGATTCAGGCACAACCGAGCGCGGGTTTTCCAAATGTGCGCGATGCCACTCATCGGAATAGCGCCCGCCGACGCGCGCGAGGTCCGGGCCGGTGCGCTTCGAACCCCATTGGAACGGGTGGTCGTACATACTCTCGGCGGCGAGCGAGTAATGGCCATAACGCTCGACCTCGTCGCGCAGCGGACGCACCATTTGCGAGTGGCAGACGTAGCAGCCTTCGCGGATGTAAACCTCACGCCCCGCCAGTTCGAGCGGCGTATAGGGCCGCACGCCTTCGACCTCCTCGATCGTGCTCTCAATGAAAAAGAGCGGCGTGATTTGCACCAAGCCGCCGATCGAGACGACGACGAGGATGCCGACAACGAGAATGAGCGAGTGACGCTCGAACCATCTGTGAAATTTCCACATGATCTTCGCGCCCCCTATTCCGCCGCGACCGCTTGCGCAGGCACGTCAGCCGTACGGACGTGCGCCGGCTCCTTGCCCGTCGCCGTGCGCCACAAATTGTAAGCCATGATGAGCGCGCCGAGCAGGAACAGCGTCCCCCCGAGAGCGCGGATGATGTAGTATGGGTTCATCGCCTCGACGGTCTCGACGAACGAGTATTCGAGGAAGCCGAACTCGTTATACGCGCGCCACATCAGCCCTTGCATGATGCCCGCGACCCACATCGAGGTGATGTAAAGCACGATGCCGATGGTCGAGAGCCAGAAATGCCACTCGACGAGCGCGTTTGAGAAAAGCCCCTTGCGGCGCCACAGCCACGGCGTCAGGCAATAGAGCGCGCCGAAGCTGACGAAGCCCACCCAACCAAGCGCGCCGGAATGCACGTGGCCGATGGTCCAATCGGTATAGTGCGACAGCGAATTAACGGCGCGGATCGACATCACCGGGCCTTCAAACGTCGACATGCCGTAGAACGCGACACTGACCACAAGCATGCGCAACACCGGATCGGTGCGCAGCTTGTCCCACGCGCCCGAGAGCGTCATCAGGCCGTTGATCATGCCGCCCCAGCTCGGCATCCAAAGCATGATCGAGAACGTCGCGCCGAGCGTCTGCGCCCATTGCGGCAGCGCCGTGTAGTGGAGATGGTGCGGGCCGGCCCAGATGTAGAGAAAGATCAGCGCCCAAAAGTGGATGATCGAGAGCCGGTACGAATAGACCGGGCGATCAGCCTGCTTCGGGATGAAGTAGTACATGATGCCGAGGAAGCCGGCGGTGAGGAAAAAGCCGACGGCGTTGTGGCCGTACCACCATTGCGTCAGCGCATCCTGCACTCCCGAGAAGAGCGAATAGCTGAACCAGCCGCTTAAGCTGACCGGCGCCGCCAGATTGTTGACGATGTGCAGCATCGCGATCGTCACGATGAAGGCGAGATAGAACCAGTTGGCGACGTAGATGTGCTTCTCTTGCCGCTTCCAGATCGTGCCGAGGAAAACGAGCAGATAGGCGACCCACACCAAGGTCAGCCAAAGATCGGTGTACCAAGGCGGTTCAGCGTATTCGCGGCCCTGTGTGATGCCGAGCAGATAGCCGGTGCCGGCCATCACGATGAAAAGCTGATAACCCCAGAACACGAACCACGGCCAAAGGCCGCCAGCCAAGCGCGCGCGGCACGTGCGCTGCACGACGTAGAAGCTCGTTGCGATCAGCACGTTGCCGCCGAACGCGAAGATCACGGCGGAGGTGTGCAACGGGCGCAGGCGGCCGAAATTGGTCCAGCCCCATTCCTCGAAATAGAGCACATTCGGAAACGCCAGTTGCGCGGCGATGATGACGCCAACCAGGAAACCCGCGATGCCCCAGAACATCGAAGCGACGACGCCGGCTTTAATGACGCCATTCTCGTAGCGGGAAGATTGGTCGAGTGCTGGCCCGCGACCGAGAACGCCAGTCAGCAGCGCACCCCCGAACAGAAAGGCGCCGAGCGCTGTCCACATCTGGATCGCGAATGCGGAATCGGTGGCGTTGGCCGCGCCCCATAGTGCGAAATAACTGCACGCTACGATGATGGCCCCGATCGCCCATGCGTCGAGACCGCCTCTTTGCCTGCTCATACTCGCCATCCCGCGCTCCCCGACCAAGTGTTAGAGCCGGTAACAGTGCTCGTGGCGGCGGCGTTTGATCTGGCTCAACGTGCGCGCCTGCGACGCAGGTAATTGCTCCAGCAGGAGTCCATCATGCGCGCTGAGAGCATTCGGATTAACGTTGCATCCGCGTTTGTTGCCGCCGCGGCGGTTTGGCCGCCAGCACTTTGCGTTGTCACCGAAGCGATGGCGACGCCGCTGCAGCGGGCGATGCGAGACGCGTGGTGTGGCGCCGGGCCGCAAGCGCTCGAATTTCTCGGCCACTGTCCGGCCTGCTGGAGCGGCGCAGCGGCATTTCTACTCGCCGCGGCGATGGTAGCGTCTAGCCCTCGGCGTCTTCGCGCCGCAACCTGATCAGCGTTTCGCTACCCGACGCCGCCGGCAACAACTCCAACGACCGACCACGCAAGATTTGACGCTGAACCTGCGGCAATACCAAGAGGAAGCGTTGCTCATCGGTGGCGGCGGCGATGCTGGCGCACTCTGCCGGGGTTTCACTGACCGGACCGATCGCGATGGTTTCGCTGAAGCTGCTAACCGGCGCGGTGAAGTCATTGCAGCCGGTGAATCCGGTAATGGTTTCGTTCTCGGTGTCGAACGCCATCCAGATATCGACATCCTCACCCAAAGAGGCGCCAGCGATCTGCTGCACTTCCCAGCGGCCATCAAGAGGCTCGGTAGCTGGCTGGCACGCCGCCAACACCAATGCCGCCGAAGCAGCCAAAACAATGCGCTTCATGTGGGCCTCCCATCGCGCCGCATTCTGATCAGCGGCATCACAGCAAAAGCGACCAGCGTGAACGCGTAAATCATTCCCGCTGGCGTCGAAAAATATTCGAGTTGATCCGCGAACGTCATGCCGCGGAGGCCAAAGCCTACGGCGAGATCAGCCATCTGCTGCAACACGAGCGCAATCACGCCGATCGACAAAAAGCTCACCCAGTCGCCATCCACACCCGCCCACGCGGGGGCGAGGCGCGCAGCGAACCACATCGCGGCCATCAGGAGTGGCGCTTCCAGCAGCACCGCGAGCGCTTTCCCCAGCCATGGCTCAAGCCAGAGCACGCGTGGCGGCCCGAGCACCATCCCCACCGCGAACACCAGGGCAAAATAAATCGCGGCGGCATGCGGCACGCGGCTGAACTTCCGCGGCGGGGCGCCCACGTCCGTCATTGCGCCGTGTAGCCGCCATCGATCACCAGTTCGGCACCGGTGACGAATTTCGATTCATTGGATGCGAGATAGAGAATGCCGTAGGCGATATCGTCAGGCTCACCTAAATGGCCGACGGGATGCAAGCCTGTCAAAAACGCCTTGGCCGCTGCCGGGTCCGATTGTGAAGCGAGATAGTTCTCGACCATCGGTGTCCAGATGTAACCTGGGTGCACAGAGTTGACGCGTATCTTGTAACCGGACTGAGCGCAGTGGAGCGCCGCCGATTTGGTGAAGATGCGCACGCCGCCCTTGCTGGCATTATAGGCAGCCAGATTGGGATCGCCGATTAATCCCTCGATCGAGGAAAGATTGATAATCGATCCTCCGCCGCTCCCCTTCATCGCCGCGACTGCGCGCTGCGTGCCGAGGAAGACGCCCTCCAAATTGACCGCCATCAAGGCGCGCCATTGCGCGAGCGTCGTTTTCTCAACGTCGCCGCCGAGCGCCACGCCGGCATTGTTGACCAGAATATCCAATCGCCCAAAGCGGCGTACTGTCGCCGCGATCGTCGCATCCCAGTCGGCTTCCGACGAAACGTCCTGGCGCATGAACATCGCCTCGCCGCCGGCCTCGACGATTTCGTCAGCGACGGCGCGGCCTTCGGACTCTTTCAGGTCGGTGACCATGACCTTGGCGCCTTCACGCGCCAGCATCATTGCGCAGGCGCGGCCAAGGCCGAGACCAGCGCCGGTCACTAAAGCGACTTTGTTTTCCACGCGCTTCATGGTGCGTCTCCGTGCGCTTTAGCGCCTTCAGTGCGAGAACAGCAGACTAGGCCCACCCGGAGCTTGCACCAAGGTGCGCGTCGTGCCGCCCAACACCATTTCGAACAGGCGCGGGCGTCCATAGGCGCCGGCGACCAAAAGCTCGCACTTCTCTGCCCGCGCTGCCGACAGCAAAGAATCTGCAACGCGCGCGCCGCGCACCTCCATTGGTGCGATGTTGTTTACCTCATGGCGCGCGAGAAAGGCGCGCAACTGCTCGGAGCTCGAAGCCTCCGCTTCCTTAGTCTCGTCGTCGACATTGCGCAGGATGAGCGCGCCGGACGCTTTCTGCAGCAAAGGCAAAGCCGCACGAACCGCGCGCGCCGCTTGCGCGCTGCCATCCCAAGCGATGGCGATCGGACCACCGGCGAGTGGCGCGCCCTTGGTCAGCAGTACCGGCGCGCGGGTGGAAAGCAGTGTCTCGGCAAACAAACCGGCAAGACTTGCTTTCGCGGCGTCACCAGAAAACAGAACCAAGTCCGCGAGTATCGCTGCCGGCGCCAGCGCCAGAGCCGGCAAAAGCGCACGCTTTTCGACGCTGACGCTTGCCTTCTCTTTCGCAGCTATGTCGCGGGCAAGTGATTCCAAGCGCTCTTGCGCAACGCGCTCCGAGGCAAGAATGCGCTCCGCCGCGTCGCCGATATCCTGGAGCCCGGCCCCATAGGAGACGAGACCGGCAGCCGGGTCGGGAAACGCCGGCACAACGGAAACCTGCGCGCCGAAGCGCGCCGAGAGCTTGGCGGCGGACGCGATGACGTCGGTGTCCGAGTCTTCGCCGCTTGCTACAACGATAATCGATTTTAGGGTCATCTGTGACCTCCTGAAGGTCACCGTACGGCACGCTGACGCGTGCCTGCCTTGCGTCAGATCAACGTGGCGCATCCGCCATGAGTTCCCGGACCATGCGCGATAACTGATTGTCCAGGAGCGGTTTCTCGACGATCTCCACACCGGCGGCCAAGGCGCGCGCGCGCGTTTCCCGCGACGGATGTGTCGTGATGAGTATTGACGGGACGATCACGCCAGCGGCGCGCAATTGCTCAAGCAGATCCAATCCGCTCATGCGCGGGAGTTTCTGGTCGAGCACGAGACAACGCCAAGTGTTTTGGTCCGGCGCCGCCAGCGCGGACTCCGCATCGGCGAAGGTCACCACTGCGAGGCCCGCCGTTTCGAACGCAAAGCTCAGCGCATGACGCACCGCAGGGTCGTCATCGACAAGCGCCAGCACAGGCGGAAAGCGGCAAACCTGGTCCAAGCCGTCGCCTATGCGCCAAGTGAGCCTGCGTCGCCTTGACTTGGCTCAACGTGGCTCGAGTTGCAGCGCCATCCGCACCAGTTCGGACAAGCTGTTGGCGTGCATCTTGGTCATCACATTGGCGCGGTAAATCTCGACTGTCCTGGGGCTGATCCCCAGCCTAATCGCGGCGGCCTTGTTGGAGTCACCGGCGACGATCGCCTCGAAGACTTCCCGCTCGCGAGCCGTCAGCTCAGCCGCGCGCGCGGCAATCTCAGCCACTTCCTTTTGCCGGCCCGCCTCGCTGCCGCTTTGCGTCAGCGCGGTGCGCACCGCATGCAAAAGCGCCTCATGCTCGAAAGGCTTCTCCAGAAAATCGGCCACGCCGGCCTTCATCGCCTGCACTGCGAGGGAAACGTCACCGTGCCCGGTCAAGACAATGACCGGATGCGGCACGCCGATTCGCTTAAGCTCCAACACCATCTCCAAGCCGTTCATCTCCGGCATCCGGACGTCGGTGATGATGCAGCCTGGCTCCAGGTCGGCGCCGCGATCGAGCAAAGCGCGCGCGCTATCATATGTGCGGGTTGTTATGTCCTCCGCACCGAGCAGGAACGCCACCGAGTCGCGCATCGGCGCGTCGTCATCGACGATATGGACGCAGTTTTCACTCATCTTGCGTCTCCAACGCAGGCGCGAGGCGCAGCGTAAAGCGGAAGATCGCGCCGCCGCCAGGGTTGGGCTCGGTCCAAATCCGCCCACCGTGCGCTTCCACGATTGTACGCGAGATCGAGAGCCCCACGCCCATGCCGGTCGCCTTGGTGGTCACGAAGGGTTGAAACAGCTTCGCCGCCGCCGCCTCGTCCACGCCGGGCCCCGTATCCGTGACGCTGACCATCGCCATGCCGTCATCGGCGGCAGCGGTCGCCACAGTCAATTCACGTCGCGAATGATCCGACATGGCGTCGATCGCGTTGCGCACTAGGTTGAGGATGACTTGCTGGATCTGCACGCGATCAACCAAGACAGCCTCAACGTCGTGCGCGAGCGCATAGTGCACGCGCACGCCGTGCTCCTTGGCGCCCACCAAAGCCAAGGCACAGGCTTCCTGCACCAGCTTCGGCAAATTTTCGACCCGCCGCTCGCCTTCGCCGCGCGAGAGAAAGTCGCGCAAACGGCGGATAATCTCGCCCGCACGCAGCGCCTGGTCGGCCGCCTTCTCCAAAGCATCTTCAGCGCGAGGCTCGTTGACGCCGCCGCGCTCCAAAAGCCGCCGCGCGCCGCTCAGATAATTGGCAATCGCGCTAAGCGGCTGATTGAGTTCATGCGCCAGCGCCGACGCCATCTCCCCCATCGCGCTCAGGCGCGACATATGTACCAGTTCCGACTGCAGCTCCTGCAGCCTCGTCTCCGTCGCTTGGCGCTCGGTTAAGTCGCGCACGAAACCGGTGAACACGCGGCCGCCCTCGGAGCGCACTTCGCCGACAGCAAGCTCCATCGGAAACGTCGAGCCATCCTTGCGCTCGCCGACAACTATGCGGCCAATGCCGATGATGCGGCGCTCGCCGGTGTCCAGATAGCGGTGAAGATAGCCATCGTGCTGGGTTCGGAACGGCTGCGGCATCAGCATTTTCACGTTACGACCCAGCACTTCGGAGGCCGACCACCCGAACATGCGCTCGGCGGCGGCGCTGTAGGACTGCATGACACCGTTCTCGTCGATCACGATCAGCGCATCGGGCGCCGTGTCGTAAATCGAAAGCAGATGCGCCTCGCGCTCCGCCAGGGCACGCGCGGCATTAGCCTCCACGCGCCGGGCGCGAAAGAGCCTATCGCCGACAATCGCGACGACGGCGCCCATGCCGGCAAAAATGAAGAGCGCCGAGCCCTGCTCCGGCCCGATCAAGATCGCCGCCAGCAGCGATAAAGCCGTCGCTGCTAGTCCTGGTCCCAGTCCGCCCAGAACCGCGGCGGCGCAAACCACCGGCGCAAACAGCAACAGCACAGGCGCGTCCGGCATCGCCCAGCGCAACAGCACAACCAAAGCCGCCGTCGCCACGACGCCGATCGCCACGCCGCCATACGCAGCGACCAAGGGCTGTGCGCGCAGCGCCGCCGCCAATCGCGCCGGAGAATGAGTGGACCGCATCGCCGTCACATTACCCCGCGCTGATCCCAGGCCAAGGCGACCATAAGCGTCACCCGCTTCGCACTACGGGAATATACTTAAGCGTTCGCCCCGAATTTCCCGGCGCGCCGCCACTGCGTATCCCAGACGCGGAGGAGAATTCCCATGCGCGATCTCGGCATCGAAACGTCAGGCGGCCCGACCCGGCAAGTCTCCGACTCCATCGCCCTCGGCCCAGGCTTGGTCCTGCAAGGCACGCGCATGCACTTCCGCCGCAATGAGGAAGTGTTCGGCGAAGGCGAAGCGGCCACCTACGTCTATCGCGTCGTCTCCGGCGCGGTGCGGACGATCCGCTTCTCCAGCGATGGCCGCCGCCAGATCCTCAACTTCTACTTTCCCGGCGATATCTTCGGCTTGGAGTGCGGAAGCAAGCACACGCTGTCAGCAGAGGCGATTGGCGAAGCCGATCTCTCTCTCGTGCGCCGCTCCCTGATCGACACCGCCGCCAAGCAGGACGCCTCCGCCGCGCAAGCGCTTATCGTTCTCATGCAGCGCCAGCTCCAAACCGCCCAAGACCACGCCTTAGTGCTTGGCCGCAAAGGTGCGGGCGAGCGCGTCGCCGCCTTCCTGTTGCAGCTTGCCGATCGCGTCACCGCCCAATGTGAGATCGATTTGCCAATGTCGCGCGCTGATATCGCGGATTATCTGGCGCTGACCATCGAAACGGTGTCGCGCGCCTTCACGCAGATGGAACGCGACCGCACAATCGCGTTACCCAGCTCACGTCATGTGGTTGTGCGTGATCGTTGCGCGCTGGAGCTGCTAGAAGCGGCGTGAAGGACTGCTTCCATGAAACACGCCATCGCACTCGCTGCCATCTTTCTCGTCACCGCCTGCGCCTCGCCCGCGCCAAACGAGCCGCAAAGCTCCGTCGAACGCGGCCAGGCGATGGCGGCGCAAAATTGCAGCGGCTGCCACGCGATCGGCCGATCAGGCGATAGCCCCGCTCCGCAAGCGCCGCCGTTCCGCACCCTCTCTCAGAACTATCCCTTGGAAGCCCTCGAAGAGGCGTTCGCCGAAGGTATTAGCGTCGGCCACGCCGGCATGCCTGAATTCGCCTTCGCGCCCGAAGACGTAAACGCGCTCGTCGCCTATCTGCAATCAATCCAAGATACGCTTACGCGCGAGTAGCGTTCAGCGCACGGGCTCAACACTATCAATGCGGTAGACGAGCGGCGTTTCGTCCTTGTCGCGGATGGTGACGTACTCGCCCACCGCGAACGTGTGCTGTTCAAGCTTGAAAACCGGCTCATCGTCATCGGTTTCGCTACGGTCATAATCGAAAAACCAATTGTGCCCGCGTCGCGCCAAAAGGCCGTCGCGCACCGCCTCGCCGGGCGTAAACGCCCGCACCGTGCATTCGGCTCTATGCTCACGCCACGCAGCCTCATCGAGCAGGCCGTCGCGCGTCAGCGGCGCGATCAGCAGATAGCCATGACGACGGTCGCCCTCGGCGAACCCAGCTTGGGGGTTGCGCGCCAAGTGCATCACGATCTTGCTCAGAGCCATCCGCGCACCTCCATTGTGTGAAGGGTCGCGCATTCCGAGAGTCAACGCGTTGATCCCGCTCAACCAGAGACCCGCACAGTGATCGCAGATCGCAGCAAAAAATCTTCTTCCCGAACGGAACCTGATCTTTCCCACGACGTTTTCTCAGGTTGCTTGGCGGAGGGGCCATGAGACGGCGGGATTACACGCTCGGTGGGGCGGCAATAGCTTTCGGTGCGCTTTGGACGCTGGCGGGAACGGCGCAGGCGCAAACGTCTGAGCCGCTTGAGGAACTACGCGATCTCACGATCGAACAACTCTCAAATTTGGAGGTCATCTCGGTTTCGCGAAGGCCGGAATCGCTGGCCGTAGCGCCCGCAGCTGTAGAGGTGATTACAGCTGACGATATTCGCCGCTCAGGGGCGCAGAGCATCCCTGAGGCGCTGCGCTTGGCGCGCAACCTCGAAGTGGCGCGGGTGGACTCCCAATATTACGCCATCAGCGCGCGCGGCTTTAATTCCTTCCAGGCCTCGAACAAACTGCTCGTTCTGATCGACGGCCGCAGCGTCTATCACCCGCTCTATTCCGGCGTGCTGTGGGACCAGCAACAGGTTCCGCTGCAGGACATCGAACGCATCGAAGTGATCAGCGGCCCAGGCGGCACGCTCTGGGGCGCCAACGCCGTCAACGGCGTCATTAACATCATCACGCGCAGCGCCGCCGAGACGCAGGGCTTCCAAGCCGACCTCTTCGCCGGCGACGTCGATAGCCGCGCCGACCTCCGCTTCGGTGGCGGCATCGGCGACACAGGCAGCTTCCGCATCTTCGCCACAGCGCTCGATCGCGGTTCGGTCTTCACCACCACAGGTGAAGACGCCGGCGACGATTGGCAGCTTGGGCAAGTAGGCTTTCGAACCGATTGGGGCGGCCTCAGCAACAGCTTCATGCTGCAAGGCGGCTATCATGAGCGCCTCGATGATCGCGCCGACAATACCGGCTCGCACATTCTCGGCCGCTGGCGCCGTCTGCTTGAGAACGGTTCGAGCTTAGAAGTGCAGGCCTTTTACTCGCACGCCGCCGCAGGCGCCGGTGCAGTGAGCGACGAACTGCACATGTACGACATCGATGTGCAGCACACGTTCAGCATTGGATCGGCGCACGAGATCGTCTGGGGCGGCGGCTACCGTGTCTCGGAGAGCGAGTTCATCACGCCGGGCCCCGCTACACTGAGCAGTCCGCAAAACACGCTGCACATCAGCAACATCTTCATCCAAGATGAAATCGCGTTGCGTGAGAACCTCTCGCTGACGCTTGGGCTCAAGGTGGAAGACCACACTTTCACCGATCTCGAATACATGCCCAATGCCCGCCTCGCATGGCGTCCAACCGATAATTCACTGGTGTGGGCGGCGGTTTCGCGCGCGGTGCGGACGCCGTCGCGGATCGACTATGAATTGGAGATACCGGGCGTTGTCGTGCCTGGCCGATTTCAGTCCGAATATTTGATCGCTTACGAACTTGGCTACCGCGCTCAGCCAAATGCGTGGTCGTCATTCTCGGTCAATCTCTACTATCATGACTATGACGGCGTCCGGACATTGAACCTCACGCCACCCGGCGTGTTGCCCGCTTGCTACTGCAATGGCCTCAATGGCGGTCTCTACGGCGCCGAGATCTGGGCGGACTTTGCGCTGCGCGAGAACTGGCGCGTCAGCGCCGGCGTCACCGTGATCGAGTCCGAACTCGAAACCGATCCACTCGCGATCGATTTTAACGGCACGGGCGACGATCCGAGCTATCAATTTTTCGTCCGCTCGCGCGCCGACCTTGCCGAGGATTGGACGCTCGACCTCGACCTACGCGCCATCGACAGCGTCACGCCGCAAATTCCGGGATACGTCGAACTCGGCGCCCGGCTCGGCTGGCGCATCAACGATACTGTCGAATTTGCCCTCGTCGGGCAAAATCTACTCGACGAAAGTCACCCTGAATCCTTCGATGAGGGGTCACTTTTCGAGGCGCGCCGTTCCGTGCACCTCAGCGCCAGGCTATCATACTAAGCATGGGTGGCAGGCGGCTCCCTTCGATCTGGCGCGCCGCGCTTATAGCTCTCGTCCTTTTCACAGCTGGACGAGAAGAAGCGCGCGCTCAAGACGATCTGGAAGACGCCGTCAAAGCCACCTTCCTTTACCGCTTCGGCTCATTCGCCGATTGGCCTTCGAGCGCCTTCGCTGACGCAAGCGCCCCGCTTGTGGTTTGCGTAGCCGGCAGCGCTGCTTTTGCGCAGCTGGTTGAGCAGAGCGTCGGCGTTCAGCGCATCGGCGGCCGCCCCGTCGCGGTGCGCAACATCACGATCGTGTCGCCAGGCGGCGGCTGCCACATTCTCTACATCGCTTACGGCTCAGCGCAGGCCACGCGCGATGCGCTGCAAGCCACCACCGGCGATCACGTCCTCACCGTGACGGACAGCCGCTTCAACAACGTTCGCGGCGCCATCCATTTCGTCTTGTCAGGCGATCGCGTGCGTTTTCACATCGATCGTCGCGCCGCTGAAAACAACGGCGTCACCCTGAGCTCACGCTTGCTCAATATCGCACTTACGGTCAACGGAGCGAGCGGATGAGCATGTTCAAGCGCGACCGGCTGCTCCGTTATTCGCCTTTATTGGCCGTTGTCGCCACGGCGTTGTTGCTGCTTGCGGGGGTCACTGGCGCGTGGCTCGCGGAACGCGACTATCGCGAGCAAAAGATCGAGCAGGCCAACGCGCACGCGCGTGTGCTGGCAGCCAGTGTCAGTGCGGCTCTGGCGTTTCAGGATCCGACCGAAGCACGCCGCGCCGTCGATGCCCTAAACGTCAACCCCGAAGTCGTCGCCGTCGGCATCTATTCCGAGGACGGGACGTTGTTCGCCGGCGACACGAGCGATAACCGCGCGCTCCCGCAAACTTTCTCTGAAGTCGCGCGCGCCCCCTACTCGGACGGTTATGCGCGCGCCCGCGTCGACGTGACGGAAAGCCAGAGCAGGCTTGGCACGGTCTACGTCGAACTCTCGACCGACGCAGGCGCCGCGCGGTGGATGCGCTATATCGGCATATTCCTATTGCTGATCATGGCGAGCCTCATGATCGCGCTGGTCGCGGCGGCGCAACGCGCGCTTGGCGCCGCCAATCTGGAACTCGAACGCCGCGCCGATGCATTGGCCGAGAGCAATACGCAACTCACTCTCGAAGTCGCTGAACGTCGAAAGGCCCAGACAGCGCTCGCGCAAGCGCAGAAAATGGAAGCCATCGGTCAGCTGACCGGCGGCGTCGCGCACGACTTCAACAATTTGCTCATGGTGATTTCGAGCGGCCTGCGTTTGCTCGAGTCGCGGGACGATCCGCAAAAGCGCGCCAACATTGTCGCCTCTATGCGTCAAGCCGTCGATCGCGGCGCTGGGCTCACCAAACAGCTCCTAGCCTTCTCGCGCCGTCAGAAGCTCTCGCCCGAGGTTGTCGTCGTTCAGCAGCGGATTGAGAACTTGCGCACGCTCCTGGAGCGTTCACTCCGTGAAGACATTGCCCTGAAACTCGACTTTGACTCCAACGACTCCGCCGTAAAGCTTGATCCAAGCCAATTCGACCTCGCCATCCTCAACCTCGCCGTCAACGCGCGCGACGCCATGCCGGGCGGCGGTTTGGTTTCCATCCGCGTCCGCAATCAGCGCAATGCTGAGGGGGATTTCGCGGTCGTTAGCGTAAGCGACAATGGCGTCGGCATGCCCGCTGACGTCGCCGCGCGCGCCTTCGACCCATTCTTCACCACCAAAGAGGTCGGCAAAGGCACTGGCCTGGGCTTGAGCCAGGTGTACGGCTTCGTGCTGCAATCGGGCGGGCGCTGCGAGATCGAGAGCACGGAAGGCGCCGGCACGACGATAACGCTGATCCTGCCTCTCACCGATGAACCAGCGCCCGAACGGATCGTCAGCGCCGAGCCCAAAGCGGTCGAGACAGGCGTCGGCGCCATACTGGTGGTGGAAGACGATGACAGCGTCGCATCGCTGGTCTGCGAGATGATCGGCGATCTCGGCTACAGCGCCACCCGCGTACCGAACGCACACGAGGCGTTGTCGCGCATCGAGCGCGGCTTGCCCGTCGATGCGGTGTTCTCCGACATCATCATGCCAGGCGGCTTGAACGGCATCGAACTGGCGACAGAGTTGCGCAAGCGCCGCCCCGATCTGCCGATCCTGCTCACCACCGGATATAGCGGCCACGGCGTGGCCGAAGTGCAAGACTTCCCTGTGCTGCGCAAACCCTACGACCGCGAAGAACTCGGCGCCGCCCTCGCACAACTGCGCCCGCACTAAACGCGCGCACAGCAAAGTTCCCGACCAACGCGCGTGCTGGGTCAATTCGGCACGAAGCCGCGCAATACACGCAAGCGAACTACGCTCAGCAAAAAGTTCCACTGTATTTGATGGCGCACAAAGCGCGCCGCTTACATCAGTTGTTCTCCATTCCATGCGCACAGTCGCTGCGTCGGCGAGGCTTTTCGGAAGCCGTCGAAAGAGCAATGCGCCTCGATGCGAGGCGCCGGTCCGTTCAAAGGCTGACCGCACCGCACAATAAAGAGGTGTTACGTGAGACGCATTTTTGCGGCGCGAAGCCAGTTGCTGCGACACGCCAGCGAAGCCGCGCTGCGCTCGGGTTTGATCGCCGTTGCGGTGAGCGCCACCACACAAAACGTGACCGCTCAACAACCGCCGGACGTCGGCGGTCGCTGCTGGCGCTTCCATCTATGTGCAATCCGTCCACGTCACCGGCGCCACACTCTTTTCTGAAGCCGAGCTGATCGAAGCGTCTGGCGTCGCGCCGGGCAGCACGCTGACGCTGGCTATGAGGTGCATCCGGTGCCGGGCGCCGCAGCGGGCTTCGACGTCGCAAGCCGCATACAGATCGATGCCATCGTCACCGACATGAACATGCCCGGCACGAACGGCGCCCAGTTCATCCCCGAAGCCAGACTAGCTTGGCCGGACACGCCTATCATCGCCATCTCTGGCCAAAGCATCGTCGACGGGCGCCCGTTGAAAGAGATCGCCTGCAGCCTCGGCGCCAACACCGCGATTTCAAAGCCCTTCCGCGTGCGCCAATTGGTCGAAACCCTCGAAGCTCTGCTCAGCGAACGCAAGGCGCGCGAATAGCCCGGCCGCTCTCGCACCGATTGAAGCACAGGCGGTCGATCGGCGCCTCAGGTGCGCTGACTACGGCGCGGCGAACAGGACGGTGAAACGCGCGCCCTCGTTATTGTCGCGGCGACTGATGCAGAGCTCACCTTCAATCGAGCGGACAAACGATCGAATGATGCGCATGCCCAGGCCCTTGCTCTCGGCAGGATTGAAGCCCTCCACCAGGGCGGGTCCCTCGTTCTCGACCGAAAGCGCCCAGCCTTTACGCGCGTCCGGCGCGAGGCGAACCGTAATCGACCCGTCGCCATACTTGACGGCGTTCGTAATCAATTCGCTGACAATGAAGCCGAGCGGGATTCCGATGGTCGTCGGGAGCTGAAGTTCAACGCCTTCGACCATGATGCGCCGAGCGGCGCACCCCTCCAGCGACATCATGGCCATGACATCGCGACACAGTTCTTCAGTGAAGTGTTTGAAGGCGACAGTTTCGACGCGATCGACGGAGTGCAGGTGGCGATGAATGCGGCCAATCGTAAATACCCGATCCGCCGCAAGCTCCAGGGCCGAAGCGGCCTCGGGACTGCCGGCGGCCCGGCTTTGCATCGATAGCAAGCTCGAGACCATCTGCAGATTGTTCAAGAAGCGGTGGTTCGATTCCCGGCTAAGCGTAGACTCTCGTTCGATCAGCGCGTCTCGCTCGCGTAGCAGCGCCGCCTCGCGTGCTAGCGCTCCGCGCAATTCGGTAACCGGACAGACACCGTCGTGCTGTTCACATTCGTAAGGCACGACGTTGCGCGTCTCGACCATCCGCGCCGGCTGAGCAGCGCCGATGCGGGGTGCGTCTAAAGTGGTCATGGTCTGACCTTCCTTTGCCGACCCAGACACTCGCTCCCCTCCCCACACTAAGCCCGAAACAATCGTGCGCCTTATTCGAGATCAAGTATGTGCGGTTCCGCACACAATGGCCTGCGGCGTAGATGCCGGCGCTTTGGCGATGGGCCAGAAGCACCATTAGGCTGAACCAAGCAGCGTCGAACACAACAGGTAGCGGTCGCTGCCTGCACCGGGGCGCTCGTTTGAGAAATGCGCCCAATAGTGCTGCGCCCCTTCCCGCTCCACGTCCACTCACAATGTCTGATATCGTACATGCGGGACCTTCAGGATGCGCGCCCGCGTTGTTCTAAAGGTATCGTCGCGGCCCGCTGCCGCCTCTTTGTTTGCCGGGAGCGCCTGAGATGGCCGAAGGGACATAATCAATGGCACGCGGAAGTCTGGAAGCGCCGGTCAACCGATTGCTCGCGCTATTGTCCGCCAAGGACTACGGCCGACTGCGGCCGCATCTCACGCGGGCGCCGCTCACCTATCGCCAGTCGCTCTACGAAGCGCATAAGCCGGTCGAGACCGTCTATTTCATCGAGACTGGCGTGGGCTCGCTGGTGAACACAATGAGCAACGGCCAGGCAGCGGAAGTCGGCACCATCGGCAATGAGGGCCTGGTGGGGCTTCCCATCGTGCTTGGCGACAAGCAGGCGCCCACCAGCGTCTATGTGCAAGTGCCTGGCGTCGGCCTCAGCATGCCGGCGGCGCGCTTCAAGGCGGAGTTGGCAGCGAGCGCCACCATGCGCGCCGTGATGCTGCGCTATGTGCATGCGCTGTTCAATCAGGTCGCCCAATCGGCCGCCTGCAATCACTTTCACAATATCGAGCAACGCTGTTGCAGGTGGCTGCTCATGACCCACGACCGCATGGAATCGGAGGAGTTTTTGCTGACGCAAGAATTCCTGGCCATGATGCTTGGCGTTCAGCGCACCGGGGTGACGCGCGCAGCAGGCGCGCTGCAACGGGCCGGGCTGATCGAATACACGCGTGGCATCGTCACCATTCTCGACCGCCGTGGCCTCAAGAATCTGTCGTGCGAGTGCTATGCGGTTTCCAAGAAGGAGTTCGACCGCCTGTTAGCCAAGTGACAGAGCGCGCTATTCGATGAGCCGCGCATACTCTGCTTCGGCGACGCCATAGGCGCCGCCAGCGAGCGCAATTAAGCCCTTGCGGCGGACAATGCGAATAACGCCACGCTCTGCGCTGATCAGCCCTTTGCCCTCAAGCTTGTTCAACGCATCGGTGACGCCGGGCCGGCGCACGCCCAGCATCACCGCAATGAACTCGTGGGTCAGAAACAATTCATCGTCGTCTTGCCGGTCATGCGCCATTAGAAGCCAGCGTGCGAGACGCGCGTCGATCTTGGCCGTGCCGTTCGCAAACGCCGTCTGTGCGATCTGCACCATGAAGACATAGGCGTAACGCTGCAGTCGTTCGCGCAAAGTCTTGCTCGCCTCCAATGCCTGCGTGAGATGCTTCGTCGAAATGCGGTTCGCGGTCCCCGCCAACTGCACATAAACGTCGCTGGGCGAGCGGTGATCGCCGAGCAACACCGCCGTCCCCGACATGCCTTCGCGGCCGATCAAGCCCACCTCGATTTGCTGCTGGGCCGCCGTCGCTACGACCGAAATGATCCCGCTCTCGGGAAAATAGACGTGCGTGATCGGCGTGTTTGGCTTCTCAATCGATCGGCGAAGCTCAAGCTCCACCGGCTCAAGCGAAGGCGCCAGCAAGCGGCGGTCTGCTTTGCTTAAGCCGAGCAAAAGCTCGTTGCGATAGTCTGCGACTGACATCGGCTCCGCCTCAACGTGGCAAGAGCTTCAAAGCGCCCAACCGCACGCGCCCTCTAAACGAGCGCAAATCCCACGAATCTAGCTTAGCAGCCGATCCGCCCTGACTCGGTTTAGGTCCGATACCGCACACTCAATGGGATTTCGCACGCGGCCATGCACATCCCATGGCGCGCCGTTCGTCGTCATCAGGCTGCGGCTGAGACCGCGAATTTTGGCTGCGCTTGAGTCTCACAGACATCAGAAGCGTCGCAATAAAAGTCTGGCACAAGAAGCGTAAAGGTTGAGCCGCGCCCCATCTCCGAACCGACAGTGACGTCGCCGCCGAGTAAGCGCGCAATGCTCCGCGTAATCGTTAGGCCGAGGCCAGTGCCTCCAAACAGGCGCGTGGTCGACGCATCGGCCTGCTCGAACGGCTGAAACAGCTTTTGAATTTGAGCGGCTGTCATGCCGATGCCGGTATCGAAGACGATGAATGTCAGCATCGGCTGGTCGTTGACCGTTTGGCGTTCAACGCTCAGGGAGACAGAGCCTCCCTTGGAAAATTTGATCGCGTTGGACATCAGGTTCAACAAGCATTGCTTGATCCTGAAGCCGTCGCTCGCAGCTATGCCGAACGTCGTCGCGCACCCTCCTTGCAGCGTCACCGAATTGGCGGCGGCGGCAGGCCGCACCGTTTCCATGACCTCGGAAACCAGTTGCGCGACATCGAAATTGTCGATCTCCGGAACCATCCGCCCTGCTTCGATCTTCGAAAGGTCGAGTATGCCGTTGATCAACTTCAATAAGTGATGAGCGGCGTCGGTGATGCGCCGGGCGTCTGCCTCAATCACCGGGAGCGATGCGTCTTCCGCCTCCTCCACGACCATTTCGCTGTACCCAATGATGGCGTTGAGCGGCGTACGCAATTCGTGGCTCATGTTGGCCCAATAATGCGATTTCGCCGTGCTGGCCTCTTCCGCTTGCCGGCGCGCGAAGTGATCCCGCGCCATCTGTGTCACCAGGCGATCTCGATCCGCCCACGAGAACCGCGCAACGAATAAAGCCTGAGCGGTGACGGCCAGCAGAACAAAGGGTTGCCACCAGGGCAACACGATGAAGAACGGCGCGACGCTGAGCGCGATCACGTGCGGGCTGATGGCGGCGACAAAAGACATCCGGTCGCGGGAAAAATAGACGAGATTGTGGATGATCGCGCCCCACACCCAAGCGGTGGCCACGAAGCCGCCAATCAGTCCGCCAACCAAAAGCGTAGGCAGCCAAACCGCCGCATAAGAGACGCCGCCAGTGACAAGCAAAAGCGCATATGCGCGATGCGCCCCGAGAGGATCGCGAGCGGCCCGCGCGACAACGATTTTTCTGAGGCCAACCGGGAAAATCACGAACTCTTGCAGCATGACCAATGCAAGCGCGACGATGGGATAGATTATTGGAAGCCAGAGCAGGCTCAAGACGCCGGTCAGGACGCCAGAGCTAATGCGAAGCCAGCGGCCAACGGCGAGATCCTTTTCGAGCGCCGGAAGAGTTTGCACAAAGTCGGCCGCATCGACGCTGGTGCGTGACGGCGCATCGCCGCTCATCGGCTCATTCAAGACCGCGCCATTTTGAAGTATCATTCAGTTCGACCATGCGCTGATAAGTCGAGGCTCCGGCGAAGCACCCAGTCGCAAAGCTTACGCTGTCATGCTTAAGCGTTCGGCAATGCGCAGCCACGCCGACGCTCTCGTTGCAGTGCGAAACGTGCGCGCTATGCCGAGCGGACTATGCTGAACGGACTAGCGCTCGTGCGCGGGCCTGCGCCGTCAGCCATCTTCGCTATCGCGCCGCTGTTTGTATTTGGCGCGTTGGCTCTTGTTGATCTGCTTCCACTGCGCGCGGTGCGCGGCTTCCGCCGCTGGATTGTCCTTGCGCACGACGAAAGCAAGTTCGCGCCGCAGCTTCAAATACGATTGCCAGCGCGCAGCGCTCAAACTCTCATCAGCCAGCGCCGCGAGAATGGCGCAACCAGGCTCCGCTACATGGGTGCAATCGGAAAATTTGCAGGCAGCGATCAGCGCCGTCAAATCAGTGAAGCTTTCATCCAGCGCTGCTTCATCGGCGACCAAGCCAAGTTCGCGCATGCCCGGCGTGTCGATCAGCAACGCGCCGCTTGGCAAACGAAACAGCTCCCTGTGCGTCGTCGTATGGCGGCCTCGGTCATCGGCCTCACGGATCGCACCGGTCGACATCAATGCCTCACGCGCCAACGCGTTCAGCAACGTGGATTTGCCCGCGCCCGAGCTTCCCAGCAGCACCGCCGTAACACCCGGCTCCAGCCATTGCTCCAGCGCTTCCAGTCCCTCCCCGGTCAGCGCAGAGAGCGTCACCACCGGCGCACCCGCCGCAATGTCATCCACCGCCTGACGCTGGGCCGCCGCATCTGAGCTCAGATCGAGCTTGGTCAGCACAATGACAGGCGCAGCGCCGCTGTCGCGCGTCGCCACAAGGTAGCGTTCAAGCCGCCGCGGATTGAAATCGTCATTCAACGCAGCGACGAGGAGCGCAACATCAACGTTTGAGGCGACGACTTGCACGCCGACACCACCTGCCGCCCGGCGCGTGAACCCGCTCTTGCGCGGCATCAAAGCCTGGATCAGCGCATCGCCTTCGTCATCGGTCCGGCTGATCGCGAGCCAATCGCCGACCACCGGATGCTCACCGGCCGCAGCCTCGGCGGCAAAGCGCCCGCTCAGCCGTCCCGAGCACTCACCCGCTTGCGTCACCAGACGCCAGAGGCCGCGATGATGCGCAACAACCCGCGCAGGCAACCAGCCCGCCGCGGCATGCGCCGCGAAAGCGGCCTCAAGCGCGCCGCTCCAGCCAAAGTCCTTGATCATGCGGTCATCCGAAAACACGACCTGGAACCGTCCAGCACTCGCGGCCACGGTACTCAGGAAGCAGCTGGCGGGCAGAGAGCCATCGCCGCCTCGTGCACCAGCGATAGCCAACGGTCAAACGCTGCGAAAATACGCCACGCTTCATGGCACGGCTGGCCACGAGACTTCAATGGACGATCAGAGGAAGAGAATGGCCGACTAAGCTGCCTTGATGGGTACTGCGGTCGTCTCCGCACGGCTCCGCCGTGTGGCGAGTCAAACAGCCTCGCGCCGCTTTGACTCCAGTCGCAACTCTTCGCGCCATTTCGCGATGTTCTTCTCGTCCGTCGCGATGGTCTCAAGCCTGCGCGCCAAGAGCGCAGACGCTTTCCCCATGTACCGTTCGGCATCATAGAAATTGAAGATACGGAAGTGGCGCCAAGCAAATTCCTTCGCCTTGTACGCCTCCGACACTGCCGGGTCCTTTCCGGGGAAATAGAGGTCCTTGTAACGCAGCCACGAGATCGCCCCTACCGCAGAGTCGAAATGCGCCAGCGCCTTCTGCCGCAAATCCATCAACTCTTGATAGATTGCCTGCTGCCCATCGCGATGTCGGCGTTCGAGACGCGGCTGACTCAGGCCGCGTGGCGGTCGAAGCCGAGCTGGGCCGTCATCGCCGCCGAGGATAAGGCCTTCGGCGAAGGCATGCTGCTCGGCATGGCGCGCCGCATCGGAGCGACGATCGTCGAAGTCCCCGGCAGCCACGCCGCCTTCATTACACAGGCAGGCGCTGTCGCAGATGTGATCGACCGCGCCGCACGCGAAACGTCCGCTGGGAGCGCGAACGCCGCACGTTGATTGGCGCGGTCGCATAAAGGCGCGTAACCGACCGAATGAAACGTGGTATAGTGGAGCAGCGCCCGGCATGGGCGAGATCGCGAAGGCTTGCGACAAGGAAAATAGCGATGGTGGCCGAGCCCATCCTGCTCCCGACCCGCGAACAGCTGATCCACGCGCTCTACGAAGCCGCCGAGCTCGAGCACAATTTGATGTGCACCTACCTCTACGCCGCCTTCAGTTTGAAGGATGGCGAGCGCGAAGGCTTGAGCGTGGAGGAAGCAGCGGCCGTGACGCGCTGGCGGCGCGCCATTCTCGATATCGCGATCGACGAGATGAGCCATCTGACAGCGGTGTGGAATATCACCGCGGCGGTGGGCGGCAGCCCGCGTTTCGGGCGCGGCAACTTTCCGCTCAATCCCGGTTATCTCGCGGCTGGCGTCGTCGTGAAGCTCGCGCCGTTCACGGCGGACGTATTGCAACATTTCATCCATCTTGAACGGCCCGAAGGCTCCGACGAGCCGGACGGCGAAGGCTACGAGCGACTGTCGTTCAAACGCGCCGCGGTGACGCCGCGCCTGACGCCGATGTCGATCGACTACGAAACCGTCGGCCAATTTTATGAGACGATGGAATTCGCACTGCGCTATATGGCCGAGAAGCTGGGTGAGTCAGAATTATTCTGCGGCGATCCGGCTTTGCAGCTCTCGCCGGCCGAGATCGATCTGCGCGGGGCCAAGGCCGTGCTCTGCTCGAAAACCGCGGTCGCCGCGTGCGAAGCCATCATCACCGAAGGCGAAGGCGCAGCATCTGAGTCCGCCAACTCACACTTCGCGCGCTTTAGCGCCATTCGCGACGAATACCGCGCGCTGCTCGCCAAGAACCCGGACTTCAAGCCGGCGCACCCGGCGGCGGTAAATCCGCTTCTGCGCCGCCCGCTCAACCCCGAGGGCCGCGTCTGGATTGAAGACCCGGAAGCCTCGGCCATCGTCGACGTCGCAAACGCATCCTATCAAACGATGCTGCGACTTATGGCTTACGCCTACGCCGTACCGGGCCCCAGCCCCGAGAAGAGCCTCGCCGTCGATCTCGGCATCGATCTGATGAAGGCGATGACTCTGCTCGGCGAAAGCGCCGCGCGCCGCCCCGCTGGCGCTTCCAACGTAAACTGCAATGCCGGCATGTCGTTCACGGCTTTGCGCGACTCGGGGCCATTGCCGCACAGCGCCAGCACGCGGCGTTTCTTTGCCGAACGCATGATGGAATTGCTGAAAGGCGCCGAGCGCCTCGACGCTTCCGACATACGCGTGGCGCGCGCGACCGGCCTCATCAAAGCGCTCGCCGCGCGCGCCCAGCGCTTCCACGACATGACAGACGAAGCGCCGCAGCCGACCATGGCAGCAATTCCCACGACGCCTCCGCCTCCCCCGCCGGCAGCCATCGTCGACGGCTTAGAGGTAGTCGAAGGTGAAACTGTGCAGATCCTCTATAGCGGCAAGCTCTGCATTCACTCGCGCTTCTGCGTCACCGGCGCGCCGAAAGTATTTCTCGCGAACGTACAAGGCCCGTGGATTCATCCAGACGACATGAATGCGGAAGAGTTGATGGCGGTGGCGCGCGAATGCCCGTCCGGCGCGATTCAGTATCGGCGCAAGGATGGCGGGCGCGAAGAACAGCCGCCGCCGGTCAATCTCATCTCAGTGCGCGAAGCTGGCCCTTACGCGCTGCGCGGCGATTTTAGCATCGATGGCAAGCCCTTCGGCTATCGCGCCACGCTCTGCCGCTGCGGCGCGTCGAAGAACAAACCGTTCTGCGACGGCTCGCACCACGATGTCGGTTTCAACGCCAGCGGCGAGCCGCCCACCGGCGACAAGACCGCCATGCTCGCCGTCCGCGACGGCGCCGTGGAAGTCACCCCCCAACTCGACGGCCCGCTCATGGTGCGCGGCAATCTGGAAATCATCTCCGGCACCGGCCGCGTCGTCGCCCGCCAACAAGCCGCCAAACTCTGCCGCTGCGGGCATTCAAACACCAAACCGTTCTGCGACGGCACGCATGCGAAAGTAGGCTTCCGGTCTGTTTAATCGACGCTTGGGCGAACGCCGGCGAGACTGAACTGGCGGACAGAGAGGGATTCGAACCCTCGTTAGACTTGCGCCTAAACACGCTTTCCAAGCGTGCGCCTTCAGCCACTCGGCCACCTGTCCGGCGCGGCGGTTTATGACCGCCGCCGACCCCGCGCGCAAGGCGCGTAACCGCCGTCCCTGCGCGTGCGTATCCATCCTCGCAAAGCCGCCCGCGCCCTCTCCCTCCCCGAGACGAAAGCCGCACCCCGCTCCCCCGGGGTGCGCGCGGCGCGGCGGCGACCTACATTCAGAGCCACACAAGCGAGGTATCCATGGCCCGATCCACTTCCATGCCCAGCCCCGAGCACGTCCTGCCCGGCCGGCCCAATCCGATCCCCACCGCTGCGACGCATTTCGTCAACGGCAACGCGCTGAAGCCGCCGTTCCCGGCGGGGCTCGAGGAAGCCGTGTTCGGCCTCGGTTGCTTTTGGGGCGCCGAGCGCAAGTTCTGGCAGACGCCGGGCGTGTGGAGCACGTCGGCTGGGTATGCTGGCGGGACAACGCCCAATCCGACCTACGAAGAAGTCTGCTCAGGCCGCACCGGCCACACCGAAGTCGTGCGCGTGATCTTCGACCCGAAGATCGTGAGCTATGACGCGTTGCTGAAACTCTTTTTCGAAAACCACGATCCGACCCAGGGCATGCGCCAAGGCGGCGATGTCGGCACGCAATATCGCTCCGCAATTTACGCAACGACCCCGGCGCAGAAAGAAGCGGCCGAGCGCGCCGCGCTTGCGTATGGTGAAAAGCTGCGCGCGGCCGGCTACGGCACGATCACGACAGAGATCACCGATGCGCCGCACTATTTCTATGCCGAGGACTATCACCAGCAATATCTGGCGAAGAATCCAGGCGGCTATTGCGGCATTGGCGGCACCGGCGTGACGTGTCCGATTGGAACGGGCGTCGCTTAATGCGTGGACCGCCGGCGAGACGCCGGCGCATATTAAGCCGCAGGCCAGCGCAGGCCGACGCGGCGGCGTTGTTGCAGCGTTTGCTCGGCGCGTTGCAGCGCGCGGAGCGCCACTTCCGCCTGCTGCAGCGAATCCGTTGAGCGCAACGCGTCCATCGCCAAGCGCAGGCGCGAGGCGCCCTCTTCCAGCTTGTCGCGCGCGCCTTCGCGTTCGCCGAGCGCGGTCAGCGCGCGGCCAATCTCTTGTTGCGCCGCGCCCCAGGCGCCCGGATCGGTCGTGCGATCGACTTTGTCGAGATAGAGCTGACGCGCATCGAGCGCTTTCGACAGCCATTTGATATGGCCGCCTCGTTCACCAAGGCTGAGCGCACCTGATGCGAAGTCGGAGAGAATATCGAGCTGCAGGTTTTCGCTGATCTCAGCCGGGCGTGCATCGACCATGCGGTCGAGCGCTTCGACGATCGGCTGCAGGCGCTCTGGCTTGTAATCTTGCGGACGGTGTAGAACCGGGCGCGCTTTCCGCGCCAGCGAAAACGCCAGCGCGCGCTGCACGGCTTCTTCGGGGCGGCCGACGCGCCAGGTCAGCTGGAAGTCCTGCACTTCATGCGTGCGGCCATAACCGGGCAGCGTGGTGAGACGCAGATCGAGTTTGCCGAGAATGGTCTTGCGGCCCCAGACGATGACATCAGCAGCCGAGCGCTCGAGCGCGTCGGCGGCTTCAACCGCGATGCGGCGGCGCGTTTCAGGATGCGCGTTGGCGGGGACGGTTTTGAGTTTGATCGGGAAGAGATCGACCTGCACGTTCTGCTCGAACGAGAACATGCCGAAATTGTCTTCGATCGCTTCTTTCATCTCCTGACGCAGCATGCCGTCGCCGCCTTCGATCTCGGCGATCAGCACCAGGGCGCGGTGATCCTTCGTGCGCTTCAGCGCTTGGGCGCGGAGCGCGATGCGCGCCATGCCGCTCGCCTTGCCCATGCCGGTGAGCATCCAGAAGGCGACCACGACGACGGCGGCGAGGCCCATCGAGAAGAACAGCATGAAGACGTTCGGCGACTGCACGAACGCTTCTTGGAATTCGCGCGGCAGCAGACGCATGACGTCGGACGCCAGCTCGGGCGCGAACGCAGCGACTTCTGCAAAATTAACCATTTAGCGTCCGGAGTCTCTCAGCAAGCCACGACCTCTAGCCCGCTCTTGCGCGCTGCACAACGGGCTGCGGCGCCACGCTACAGCATGGCGCCCGCCCGCCCCAATGACGGGAAAATGCGGCCTAGTTCTGGCGCTCGCGCGCCTGCTCCATCATCTGCTCCATCATCCCGCCCATGTTGCCGAGGTCCATGACTTGGACGCCGGCTGGCAGTTCGAAGAGCGACGCATCTTGGCGGCCGCGATCGACCCGTGTCGTTTCCCACACAGTGCGGCCATCATCGGTGGCGCGTAGAATAATTCCATCGTCGGTAACGCAAACCGTGTCGGTGCCGTCTTCAGCGCTGGTCTTCGTCCATTCGGCGCCGCCTTGGCCGGCGACCGAGCATGAACCGGTGCGCGTGGCGGTCTCAGCCAAATCGCCCTGCCAAGCATCGGCTGGGTTCTCAAACGCTTGGTCCAGGCCCGACGCGCGGATTGCCATGGTCTGCCCGCCTTGGGTCGTCAGCACATAGCTCTCGCCGGTTTCGCCATTGGTGATGATGGTCGACGCGCCTTCCTCGGCTGCGATCTCCATGCGGACTTTGTTGCCGTCGCGGATCATCACGATCGGCGTCGTCTCGCCGTTTTCGCCGCTGAGCGTCGCTTCGGCGCGATACGCGCTGCTGGTCAGATCGGGAAACAGACCGCCACCGCCGCTCGCGCCGCCATCGGCGGTCGTGCCGGATTGGCCGCAGGCGGTCAGCGCCAATGCGGAAACCAGTGCCAGTGCTGCGATGCGCATAAATCCCTCCAGAATGACCAGGGCGACCGTGTAGCAGCCCCGCCCCGCCGCCGAAACCCTGGAGCGGCCCGCCGACGCCCAAGCGCCCCTCGTCGCAAATCCGGCTGATGCGACGCTACAGCCGCCTAGAACGCTTGCCCCCGATGGCCCGCAGCGTCCAAAATCAGGGCAACCGATCCGTTTGGGGTTCCAATATCATGAAAAATCACGTTCTCGCCGCCTTGCTCGCGGCCGCCGTACCCATTGCAAGCTGCGCCACCACCGGCGCCGTTGGCGGCACGGCAGGCTCCACCGCCGCCTACACCGCCGCACAATCCGAAGTCGCGCGCCTGACCGCGCAAGCCAATGAACACGTTTTGCTACGGCCCTGGAGCGGCCCGCACGGCGGCGTGCCGCCATGGGATCAGGCCAATCCTGAACTGTTGCCCACCGCATTCGAAATCGGCATCGCTCTGCAGCAAGCTGAAGTCGATGCTATCGCCAACAACCCGGCGGCGCCGACTTTCGCCAACACCATCGAAGCGATGCAATCGGCGGGCGCGCATCTCGATCGCGCAGGCACCATCTTCTCGGTCATGTCGGCCAATGTCGCGACGCCGGCCGTGCAAGCGGTGCAAGCTGAATGGGCCCCGCGTCTGACGGCGGCGGCCAACGCCATCACCTTCAACCGCGCGCTCTTCAACCGCATCGACACGCTCTATCAAACGCGCGCGGGTCTCGGCCTGTCGCCGACACAGCTGCGCTTGCTGGAGCGCACGCACAGCCAATTCGTGCGCGCCGGCGCTGCGCTGACGCCGGAACAACAAGCACGCCTCGGCGGCATCAATCAGGAACTCTCGAGCCAATTCACGGAGTTCAATCGCCGCCTGCTCGCGGACGAAAACACCGCGATCTTCATCAACCGCGAAGCCGATCTCGCCGGCCTGCCGCAAAGCCTGCGCGACTCGCTTCGCGCGGCCGCGGTCGAGCGTGGCCAGCCGAGCGCTTGGGCGATCGTCAACACCCGCTCCAGCGTCGATCCGTTCTTGACCTTCTCGCAGAACCGCCGCCTGCGCGAGCAAGTCTACAACACGTTCAAGAACCGCGGCGACAATGGCGACGCCAACGACACCAACGCCATCATCACCGAAATTCTGCGTCTGCGCGCCGAGCGTGCGCAAATCCTCGGCTTCGAGACCCACGCGCATCTGCGCATGGCCGACACGATGGCGATGGATCCGGACCGCGCGCAGGAATTGATGATGCGCGTGTGGCCGGCCGCCGTCGCGCGCGTCGAGCAAGAAGTCGCCGACATGCAGGCGATCGCCAATCGCCAGCGCGCCAACATCACGATCGAGCCGTGGGACTATAATTACTACGCCGAACAAGTCCGCCGCGACCGCTACAATCTCGATCAGAACGAAGTGCGCGAATACTTCGTGCTCGACAACATGGTCGAGGGCGCGTTCTACATGGCCAACCAGCTCTATGGCCTCTCGTTCCGCGAGATCACCGGCACAGTGCCTGTCTTCCACGCCGACGTGCGCGTGTTCGAAGTCAGCGACCGCGACGGCTCGTACCAAGGCCTCTTCTATCTCGACAACTTCGCCCGCACCGGCAAGCGTTCGGGCGCATGGGCGTCGGGCTATCAAGGCCACGAGACCTACACCGGCACGACGATCACGCCGATCACGTCGAACAACAACAATTTCGTGCGCGGCGCACCCGGCCAACCGATCTTGATCTCGCTGGACGACGCGCAAACGCTGTTCCACGAATTCGGCCACGCGCTGCACGGCCTGCTTTCGGAAGTCGATTATCCAGGTCTCGCCGGCACCCCGCGCGATTACGTCGAATTCCCGAGCCAGGTGCACGAGCACTGGGTGCTGTCGCGCCCGATCCTCGATCGCTTCGCGCGCCACTATCGCACCGGCGAGCCGATGCCGCAGGCTTTGGTCGATCGCATCAACAACGCCTCGACCTTCAACCAAGGCTATACGACGGTTGAGTATCTCTCTTCGGCGCTCGTCGACATGGCGCTGCACTATCGCACCGACGCCGTCGCCGATCCGGACGCGTTCGAACGCGAAACGCTGACGGCCATCGGCATGCCGGACGAAATCTCGATGCGTCACCGCCTGCCGCAGTTCGGTCACTTGTTCTCGAGCGACGCGTATTCGGCGGGCTATTACTCCTACCTCTGGTCGGAAGTGATGGACGCCGACACGTGGGAATATTTCGAAGCCTCAGGCAACGTCTTCAGCCCGGAGATCGCCGCAGGCATGCGCAACATCATCCTGGCGGAAGGTAATATGAGCGACCGCGCCGAAGCCTATCGCCGCTTCCGCGGCCGCGATCCGGACGTCGACGCGCTGCTGCGCACGCGCGGCTTCCCGACCGAGTAAGGTCTGGCGCCATCGCAAATCTAGGCGCGCGTAGCGATACGCGCGCCCTTTTTGCGTTCAGCGCTCAATGAAGCTTTCGAAGCCGCCAAAGATCATGCGCTTGCCGTCGAACGGCATATCGCCCGGCTCATGCTTCATGCGCGGATCGGCCATCACCTTTTTCATGACCTCATCACGCGCGGCGCGGTCCTTATAAGTCGCCCATGAGAAGATCACGACTTCATCGTCCTTGGCTTGGACGGCGCGAGGAAACGACGTGACTTCGCCGTAAGGCACATCATCGGCAACGCACTCGACATAAGAGAGCGCGCCGTGATCCATCCAGACTTCGCCTGCCTTGCGGGCCAATTCCTTGTAGGCGTCCAAGTTCTGCTTCGGCACAGCCAGCACGAAACCATCGACATAAGGCATAAGAACTCTCCGTAGCGCCCCATCTTCTTGAAGACGGATGGCTGCGCCGCGTTCCTACACGGGGTGCGATTTCTTCGCGCGAAAGCTCTAGGCCGGCTTCAAAGCCTCGCCGTGAATGACGGACACGCGCGTTCCCGATGGACCCGTCTCCGTCGCCACGCGCGCATCGAGTTGCGCGGCGAGCGCGGTGACGATGCTGGTTCCCAGGCCGCCGCCTCTATCGTTCGCCAGGCGCAGCATTTGCTTGCCGACGCCATTGTCGGCGATGGTGAGCGTCCAGTCCGGGCCGCGCGTATCATAGGTGACGCTGATCGCGTTGCCGGCCTTGGCCTGCGGAAAGGCGTGTTTCAAGGCGTTGATGACGAGTTCGGTGATGATCAGCCCAAGACTGACCGCGACACTGGACGTCACGCGGCCGCCGGAGACGTGTACGGCCATGGCAATCGCATCCTTGCCTTCCGGAATCATCGCGCCGGCAAGGCTTGAGCACAGCTGCACCAGATAAGATTCGAGCTTGATCGGCTCGGCGCCGCTTGAAGCGTGCAAGTGCTTCTGAACCGCCGCCACGGCGAGCACGCGCTTGTGAGCGTCGTGCAACTGCGCCCGCGTTTCTTCAGAGCTCACGGCGCGGGCTTTCATGAGCAAGATGCTGGCGATAATCTGCAGGCTGTTGGACACGCGGTGCTGCATCTCTTCGAGCAGCATGTCTTTCTGGTGGAGCAATTCATCGCGCTCGCGCTCGGTCGCACGCCGCGCGGTGATGTCTTCAATGGCGACGAGCACAGAGCCGCTTTGCTCCCCGTCCTCCAATTTTCTCACATTCACCAGCATGACGCGGTGGCCGATCTCGGGAAACTCGCGCTCGACTTCGTAATCTTCAACGACGCCGTCAGCCGAAGCCGCGCTCCACGAACACGGCCAGCGAAGGCATGTCCCACTGCCCGCCGCCGAGTTCATTCAGGTGACGGCCAATCGTCTCTGCGGCTCGACCTTGAAGTCGCGGTAAAAGGATCGGCTGGCGACAATGACGCGGAGGTCTTTGTCGAGCACGAGCAGAAGTTCGCGAACCGTGTCTACAATGGCTTGCGCAAGCGCATTAGAGGCCTCGATCCCCCGCAATGGGGCGGATGCCGGCATGTGGCTCTTTCCAATGAGGCCCAAACTATAGGCTCCCTAACGATGGGAGCAACTACAGATTCGCAACCTAGAGTCTGCGCGCTAACTGGCGCCGCGCCGACGTCTCGCCACTGAAAATCAGATGCGACGCTAAAGTTTAGTTCACGCCGAAAGCTGATCAACGACGCGACTATCCCATCTGGCCAACGCACCGGCGCTCAACATGAATTTCTCGGCGCGTCCTTCGAATGATTCCGCGGCAACCACGGCGCCATCGCGATCGACGATGCGAAAGCCCCGCGCGCCAAGATGTTGCGACGCATGCGCAAAGCCATCGCGCGCAATCGTGAGCGCAGCGTCAAGGTCGAGCGCAAGCGGCAACAGTTCCCAAACCTTCGATGTCGGATCGTTTGGGTCGCGGAGATATTCGACTGTCAGGATCATGGCGATGCATTCCTCCGCGCGAGCGGCAAAGTGAAGAACGTCGAAACCAAAGATTGGTTCAGGCGCCAACTGCGTTGAGCCGGAGATGCGTCCCCATCCATGCGCAGTTCGTCCGGCCCCCTAATCTCCGCCGCTGCGTTGGGGGGCTAGAGGCACGAGAAAGAAAATCCAAAATGAGAAAGTCCACACTCTTCACCGCTGTTGCGGTGCTGGGCCTTGCTGGCCCTATCGCAGTGAGCACTGCGTCCGCACAGCAAGACACCCGCCGCCAAGGCCAGTACCAAGCGCCGAGCCAAACGGTTGACGACAACCGCCGCGAAGACGCACGCAGAGGCGGCCGTCGCGAAGACTCCCGCAACGACGATCACCGCGATCGCCGCGAATCGTGGCGCGATGAGCGTCAAGACACCCGTTGGAACGATCAACAGCACAACGGCTATTATCAAAACGGCCGCTGGACCTACGGCCCGCCGTCAACCGATCGCTACGGTCGCGCTGGCTTTTCGCTTGGCTACCGCCCTTGGGCGGTCGGCCAATCGCTTGGCTACTATAACAACCGTTTCGAACAGGTGGATTATCGCCGCCAGCAACTGCGCCAGCCGGCGCGGAACCAACGCTGGGTCGTCGATGAGCGCGGCGACTATCTGCTGATCAATCGTCAAGGCCGCATCTTGCAAGTGATCGTCAGCGGCAGCGCGCCGCGCGACCGCCGCCAATCCTGGCGCGACAGCCGCAACGACGCGCATTGGGATGAAGCGCGTCACAACGGCTACTATCGCAACAACCAGTGGAACTACGGCCCGCCGCCGCAAGGCTACAATCGCGGCGAAGTCGTCTTCGGCTACCAGCCTTGGCAGCGCGGCCAGCGGCTGGGCTATTACAACAACCGCTACCAGGAAGTGGACTATCGCCAGAACCGGAGCCTTCGCGCGCCGGGGCGTGGCGAACACTGGGTCCGCAATGACGGCGGCGACTATCTGCTCGTGGCGATCGCCACCGGCGTGATCGCCGCTGTCATCCTGAACAACGTGCGCTAGCCTCTTGGGGCCGGGAATGGAAACCGTTCCGGCGCGCAAGCGTCGGGGCGGTTTTCGTTTGCCCCGTTCAGGCTGGATTCAGCTTGCGTTCAGGCGCGGACGCGCAGTGATGGCGCGGGAGCATTGTTATGTTGCGCAAAATTCTGATCTCGCTGACTGCCGTCGCGATCTTCGCCACCGCGTTTGCCCCGGTCGAGGCCGATGCGCGCGACCGGCGCGGCTCTTATGACCGCGACCACCGCGACTATGACCGCCGCGGCCGCCATCACCGCGACCGTCACGACGACGGTGACGCAGCCGCCGCCGCCGTTGTCGGCCTGGTGCTCGGCGTCGCCATCGGCGCGCTCGCCAGCCAGCCGCGCCGCGACCAGCAATGCCGCCAAAATTGCGGGCCGCCGCCGCGCTATTATCAAGACCAGCGCGATAGCGGCTATTACCAGGACGATCCGCGCTACGCCGAAGATAGCGCCTATGCGCGCGACTATGGCGTGCAAGGTGGCCGCGATGATTATTATGCCCAGCAAGAACAATGCGTTCGCCAAGAGCGCCAGTGGGATCGCTACGCCAATCGCTATCTGGTCGTCGAAGTCCCCTGCTGAGTCAGTGTTCTGACCGTCACAGCGTCAGCCCTGGCGCAGTGTCGGCGCAGGCTTCTCCATAATTTATACCGAACTCAGCGCTACACTGCCGCCCATGCGTTACGTGTGCGATGCGCCTGGCGGCGCGGCTTGGTTCAGGCTGGAGACGGAAGCAGAGGCGGAAGCCGAATCCGCGCTGATGCGCCATGCCGTCGATAAACACTTCCGCCGCTTCGAAGCCGCCGCGCGAGAGAGCTTCCGCGCCCCGCTGGGCTCGCCGACCTTCGAGCAAGCAATCGGCCTCAAAGACCACATCGCCCGCACCATGCCCCTCTTCCTGACGCTCCGCGCCGGTGACGGCGAAGGGCTGGCGACAGCAATGCTGCCGCCGGGCGGGCGCAACCAAGTCAACTTCCGCACCATCGTGGTCGGGCCCGACAATGGCGATCCCTACGAACTCCACGAGGCGAAGATCGAGGCGCTCGCGCAGCATTTCGGCTTGGAACTGCCGCGCGAGACCTGCTTCCCCTACGCTTAGGGCTTAGCGCCACCGCCCGGTGCAGGTGCGCCGCCGCTGTTTTCCGAACCGCCCATCGCCGGCTGCGCCGCTGTCGGCGCGGCCGTTCCACCAGCTTGAAGCACGCGCGCGCCGCCATAGCAGGGCGCGACGCTGCACGCTTGCATGAGCATGCGCACCATATACTGGCCGTTGGCGGGCGGGGCGAAATTCACCACCGGGAAATCGTCCGGCAGCATGTCGGAAGCGACAACGCCGCCGGTTTCCATGCTGATCAGCTCGATATCCATATTCGTGCAATCGCCGTCACACGCGCCGACGATCGTATAGCCGGCGCCGGCATTCAGCGTAATGACAGCGCGATTGTCCGTGCCCGGCTGCATCGGGCCGATCTGATCATTGATGCCTTGCGCCGAAGCCAAGCCGGACTGCTGCTGCATCGCCGTCAGCATTTCGGTGATGTTGGCGATCAGCGCCGTGCGCGTTTCTTCATCGATCTGCGCTTGCTGCGTGCCAGGCACCGGCGTCTGCGTCGACGGCGCTTGCGCGCCTTCTTGCAGCTGCGGCAGGCCAGGGCCCGCGCCTTGCTGATTACACGCGGCCAAAGCCAAAGCCGCGACCGCGGCCAACATCATACGACGCATTGAGAATCTCCCGTCTGTCCCCGCGCTGCCGTAGCCCGGCGGCCAGGGTGTTGTCGATGGCCGACCAGTCCCGCGTTTGCGGGTTTTGGGCTGTGGCGCAGGTCACGGAGCGCATGGACCGCCGCGTCCCGCCGGCATGCGCCGGCGCTGGCCGGCGAGACGCCGGCGGTCCATAGGGCGCGCGTCATCCTTGTTGCGCGATGGCGCGAAAATTGGAGAGCGGGACGCGGATGGCTCGCGCCTGGTATTTTGCGCCGGTGGATCGGCGCTGACGACGCGGACTATCCGCGTCCCGTGATCGATTTATCGACGGCGCCGTCGCGAGAGATGTTTCACTCTCGGAGGCGGCTCGGCCGCCGGCGTGCAGGTGCGCGCTGTCCGGCGCGCGTTCTCGATCTCCACGCGGTTGCGACCCCGCGGGCTTCGACGCTGCTGCGATACGCGACACGGATCAGTCCAAGGGGTCTGTCCAGTCCGTGCCTCCGCCTTCCCGCGATGGCTTGCGAGAAACAACAGCGCCTTCACGCTCATCACCACGCTCGCGCGCTGATCGAACAGTGGCCAACTGCTCTCCAGCGGAGCGATGGGGGGAGTATCGCTCAGGTTTTCAGGTGTGGGATAGATTTTTTGTGGGGTGATTTTTTGTGACGCCGCCAGTTCCGCTTTTGTTGGACAGCTCCGTCATTCCAGGCTCGGCCTCCGGCCGCCCTGGAATGACGGAGCCAAAATTTTGCCCAGAGGTGAAGCGTCGAACACCCAGCGACACACACACCACCCCCCGTCATTCCGGTCGTGCGAAGCGCGGGCCGGAACCCAGGGGCTGCCAGTTGAGTGTTGGCTCTAGGTTCGGAGCTTGGTCAGCATCGCCTATTTTCACTTTCAGCGTCGCACTCGACTCTGTCCCGGAACCGCTTCCTACGTTGAATATCGCTCGTGGTGGGGCGCTCAACCTCTGCTCAAATTGGAAACTGGTGGCTGACGCCTCCACTCTCTTGCATGACCCACCCGCTGCTTGATCTGCACCCAAGTCGCTTGATTGACGGGAAATTCGGAAACAGGATTCCAGCCTGGCTGAAACCTGCCGCCCGCATCGCGATAATCTCCCTTGCGTGGTATGGCGTAGTCAGCGGGGTGGTCAGCGTACTCAGCTCATTGCGCTGGATCATCGACCTGACCTCGTGGGTCATCATTCATGCACCGCTGCTCGCACCGTACATTGAAGCGATCGGTCGGGCTGTTCACACTGTCGTCGAGGCATGGCGGGCCCTAACCTATCCAATCTACCATCTGCTATTTGGATGGCTAAACCTCGACGTTCCGAGAGAGATTCTCGACATCTTGATGATCGCCTCGATCATCGCGAGTGGTTACATCCGAGGTTGGTTGGCTACTCGCGCCGAACGCAAGTTTCGCTCCGCGATGTCCCCCCGCCTCACAGACCTAGGCAGAGTTGCCGTCGTGAAACGAGTCATCGCGTCAATCGACGTGATCCGATCACCCGACCTCAGCGCGTATCATGAAAAGGGATGGCGCGAATTTGATCAAGCGGTCGAAGAGCTGAAAGACGGGGTCGCCAACAGAGACGCGGACTATCTCGAAACCCTATTTCTTCGCGATCCAGAAGACCTCCGCGAACACTTGATGTACGTGGCGCACGCCCGAGCCATTGAGCGGCAAGTGCGTCGCGGTATCATGGTTCGCTCTGCTGCAATTGGCGGAATGCTTCTTCTCGCCCTTGCAATTGACCTGCTCTACCGAGCCGCGATGCCCTAATCCCCATCCATCTTCAGCGCCGCAATGAACGCTTCTTGCGGGATATCGACCTTGCCGAACTGGCGCATCTTTTTCTTACCGGCTTTCTGCTTATCCAGCAGCTTGCGCTTACGCGACGCGTCGCCGCCATAGCATTTCGCGGTCACGTCTTTGCGCAGCGCGCTGATGGTTTCGCGGGCGATGATGCGGCCGCCTATCGCGGCTTGCACCGGGATTTTGAACATGTGTTGCGGGATCAGCTCTTTCAGCTTTTCCACCATGGCGCGGCCGCGCGATTCAGCGCGCCCGGCGTGCACCAGCATGGAGAGCGCGTCGACCGGTTCGTCGTTCACCAGGATCGACATCTTCACCAGATTGCCGGCGCGATGATCGATGAGCGAGTAGTCGAAGCTGGCATAGCCTTTCGAAATGCTCTTCAGCCGATCGTAAAAATCGAACACCACTTCGTTGAGCGGCAGCTCGTAGACCAGCATGGCGCGTGAGCCGACATAGTTCAGCTCCTTTTGCACGCCGCGGCGATCCTGGCAGAGCTTAATGATGCCGCCGAGATATTCGTCGGGCGTGAGCAGCGTGGCTTTGATCCACGGCTCTTCGATTTCCTTGATGTAAGTGGGATCCGGCAGGTCGGCGGGATTGTGCAGCTCTTTGATCTCGCCGTCATTCATGTGGACGCGATAGACGACGCTGGGCGCCGTCGCGATCAGATCGAGATCGAACTCGCGGCTGAGGCGCTCTTGGATGATCTCCAAATGCAGCAGGCCAAGAAAGCCACAGCGGAAGCCGAAGCCAAGTGCGGCGCTGGTTTCCATTTCGTAGCTGAAGCTCGCATCGTTCAAGCGAAGCTTCGACATGGCGGCGCGCAAGTCTTCGAAGTTGGCCGCGTCTGTCGGGAAGAGGCCGCAGAAGACGACAGGTTGCGCCGGCTTGAAGCCGGGCAGCGCTTGCGCGGTTTCGCGGCGATATTCGGTGATGGTGTCGCCGACGCGGGCGTCGCCGACTTCCTTGATGCTGCCGGTGAGGATGCCGATTTCACCGGGGCCGAGTTCGGCGACTTCTTCGCGCCGCGGGCGCAGCACGCCCAATGTGTCGATGCTGTAATCGGCGCCAGTCTGCATCAGCTTGATGCGCATGCCCTTCTTCACCACGCCGTCAATGACGCGAAAGAGCACGACGACGCCGAGATAGGCGTCGTACCAGGCGTCGACCAGCAGCGCTTTCAGCGGCGCGTTGGGATCGCCCGATTTCGGCGGCGGCAGGCGCGTGACGATGGCTTCGAGGAGTTCGGCGATGCCCTCGCCGGTCTTGCCGGAAGCGAGGATGGCTTGGCTGGCGTCGAGACCGATGACGTCCTCGATCTGCTGCTTGACGCGATCGGGCTCGGCGGCGGGGAGATCGATCTTGTTCAGCACCGGCACGATCTCGAGATCGTTGTCGAGCGCCTGATAGACGTTGGCGAGCGTTTGCGCCTCGACGCCCTGGCTCGCGTCCACGATCAGCAGCGCGCCCTCGCAAGCCGCCAGCGACCGGCTGACCTCGTAGGCGAAGTCCACGTGGCCGGGCGTGTCCATCAGGTTCAGCACGTAGGACTTGCCGTCCTGCGCTTTGTAATCAAGCCGCACCGTCTGCGCCTTAATCGTGATCCCCCGCTCCTTCTCGATATCCATGTTATCGAGGACCTGCTCAGTCATCTCCCGCGCCGTCAGCCCCCCCGTCTGCTGGATGAGACGGTCGGAGAGCGTCGACTTGCCGTGGTCGATGTGAGCCACGATCGAGAAATTTCGGATGAGGTCGCGGGGAGTCATTGCGCCGGTAGTTATAGAGCCCCGCCACCAGAGCCAAGCGGCAGGGCTGCGTCAGTTCGGCATTAGGGCGAAAAAAACCGCGTAGAATAAGAGCCATGCGCCGGCAAGGAGCCAGATGAGCTGGCTCTCGCTCAGCCGCCGGCGCAGCAGCCGGGCCAAGAAGGCAGCGCCCACGCCCACGATCAAAAAGCGCGGCAGGCGCGCCGCGATCGAGGCTGCCGCGAAGGCGGGTAGGCTAACGCCCGCGTGCGGCGCGAGGATGGCGTAGAGCTTGAACGGGGTGGAGCTCAACGGCCCGAGCAGCATCGCGGCAAACCAGTTCGCATCCATCGCCACGGCCGCGTCACGCGCCATCTCGGCGCTGATCGCCGGCACGGCGAGCACAGCGGCGTAAGCGCCGTTCGGATCGCTCTGGCTCCACACAAACATGAGCGCGCCGCCCATAGCGGCGCCAAAAGCAGCAACCAGCGACGCGGTCGCCGCCGCGCGCGGCCCCTGCTTCACGCCGATATAGGTGAGCAGCACGTCCGGCACGAAGAAGAACAACGTCGCTTCGGCAACGCCCCAGAGGAACACGGCGATGTTGAGGGTGTGCGTGCGAAGAAGGCTCACGGCGCGAGATCCGGCAGATCGAGCCGCAGCCCATGGTGTGCGCGACCGCCGTCGCTCGTCACAAAGCCCCCGGTGATCTTGCCCCTGCAGCGTACGTTTGCACGCGGCGCCTCGGCGGCGGCGAGAGCCGCGCGATAGCGGCGTGCATCGGCGCGCGAGAGATAGCCACAGCGTTGGCCGCCAATGGTCACGGCAACGGCTTGGTCATCGTACGGGTTGTCGTCTTCGAGGAGGAGCACAACGTCCACAATCGCGCCGTCATCGACGGCGCCTTCAAGCACGCCCTGATAGCGCGACTCGCCCACCACATCGACGCCGAACGCGCCCGACCCCACGACCTCAATCTCCATGGCAGCTCGCCCCTCGCCGACCGTCTTCGCGCCTTCTTAAGCCGCCCAAGTGGGCTGGTCAGCCACCGGCCACGACGCGCATTGACGCCGCTGGGCGCCTCCCTTAAACCCCGCCCTCTTCTACCCTACCTACGTGCCCGGATGGCGGAATTGGTAGACGCACCAGCTTCAGGTGCTGGCGCTCGCAAGGGCGTGGAGGTTCGAGTCCTCTTCCGGGCACCATTCCCCTAATTTCCAGGGCATCGCGGCATTCCGCGACATTCCAACAAATTCCACTCAATGCGCTGTTTTTACAGCGCTTTTCGCCTCTCGCGCGTGATGCGCCCGGGGGGCGAAGGGACTGCCCATCAAACCAGTCTGACGGTATTTTGTCGGTATCGTCAGACAGCGCCACGAAGGCGATACCGTCATGAAGCTTTCCGACGCAAAATGCAGAAACGCGCGGCCGAAAGAACGGCCTTACAAACTCGCGGACGGGCACGGCCTTTACTTGCTCGTGAGCGCGAACGGATCGCGCTTGTGGCGTCTCGATTATCGGTTTGATGGCAAACGTCTGACGATGGCGATCGGCGCCTATCCAGACACAACGCTTGCGGACGCGCGCGAGGCGCGCGACGCCGCGAGAAAACACCTCCGCGACGGCCGCGATCCGATGGAGGAGCGCAAAGTCTCGCGCACCGTGGCGCGCGTTGCGAGGGCGACCACGTTCGGACTCGTGGCTGATGAACTGCTCGCCAAATTGACGCGCGAGGGCAAGGCCGAGGTTACGATCGCAAAAAGGCGCTGGCTCTTACACGACCTTGGCGCGCCCTTGTGTACGCGTCCCGTGGCGGCGATCACGCCAGCGGAGGTTCTTGCTCTCCTGCGCGAGGTGGAATCGAAAGGCCATTTGGAGACCGCGCGCCGGCTGCGCGCCGCAATCGGCCAAGTGATGCGGTTAGCAGCGGCGACCAATCGCGCCACTTTGGATCCAACGTCTGCCCTTCGCGGCGCCATTGCATCACCGGTCGTAAAGCATCGCGCCGCGATCACCGATCCCAAGGGCGCTGGCAAATTGATGCTTGCCGTCCAAAGCTATGACCGGCCAGTCGTGCGCGCCGCTATGTTGATAATGGCTTATTGCTTTCCACGCCCGGGAGAGTGCCGGCTGGCGCGTTGGAATGACGTCGACTTCACCGCAAAGATCTGGACTATTCCGGCCGAGCGAACAAAGATGCGGCGCGAGCACAAAATCCCGCTCTCGCGTCAGGCGTTGGCGACCTTTCGGGACCTTCACGATCTTACTGGCCACGACGAAGAAGGCCTATGTTTTCCGGGACAGCGGGCGATGGATCGTCCGATCAGTGAGAACACCATCTGCGTCGCCTTGAGGACACTCGGCTTTCCCAAAGAGGAAATGAGTGCGCACGGATTCCGAGCGCTCGCCTCCACCCTTCTACATGAGACGTCAAAGTTCTCGTCTGAGACGATCGAACGCGCGCTGGCGCATCAGGATCACGACGCCGTCCGGCGCGCCTATGCGCGGGGTCAGCATTGGGCGGATCGTATTCGGCTCATGCAATGGTGGGCCGACCGCTTGGATAAGTTGCGAGACGAAGCGGCAGCGCAATGAGCGGCTCGCGGGCTGGCTATGCACGATCGGCTGCGTCGTCGAAAGCTCTTTGAGTAGCCATCGGTTTGCGAGGCTCGCTTGATGAGCGCCGAGGCGCGGAGACCTGGCTGACGAAATAATCGTCAAGGTGAGCCTTTCTATACATCGCCCTATCGCCGACATGGGTACACAGAGGGCCCGTCCCTTCGTGGAATTTCCGGGCGAGCGTCTGGGGCGCCGTTTCCAAGCCGCAGTCGCTGAGGTACTGCGCGGCTTCCCGGCGCGATAGCAGCGGACTCAAGATTTCGGTTTCCTCGTGCATTACGTCGGACTCCTTTCGAGCTTTAAGCGCCATAGTCTTTGCTCTTCCATGCGAGACCTGTTGATCGTGAGCTGGTCGTGAGCGTTTAGGCTGCGCCTTTGATGCGCAGCGACAAGCATGCGCCGCTCGGCGCACACATCAAGCAAACACCACAAGCAGTTGAACATTGCTTCGTGCACAGATTTAGAGAGCGCTGCACACGCCACTATCCTCCTTGTGCGACAACGCGGTATTGCGTTGCGTTCCGTTGTCGTCTGCTCACAACACCTGTTTCCCAGTGTTGTCCTACGTTTCCTAAACACAGATGCAACAATTCCCGCCTCGCGAGAAAAGATCGTTCAGCGATCTAAGCCGAGAGACGGCGTCGCTTTGACTTTGCCGTTCGTGATTGAGAGCGAGTACGCTTTGCCCTGCTTCATCAAGGGCGAGCGCGCGACGCGCAACAAGGCCACGCCATCGTTGCGCTCAAGCATAGCGAACCTGCCCTGGTGAAGTTGAACGAAGCCGCGCACGCGCCATTCGCGCTCTAGCCCATCGGCGATATTGATCGCCCGTTTTCCGGTCGTACGCGTCAACGCCTCTTGGGCCCGCGAAAATTCAGACGCGCGAAGGCGATCCAACGCACCGTGATCGAACTCAAAGCGGCCAGTAAGGTCGCGGCCACCATTTCCTTCTCTTTGATGCCAACCGATACGCTCAGTGATGGCGTTGCGGACCTCCCGCGTGTTAGGCAGGCGCGGCGCCTCGCCGGCCAGCTGACGGACGATTTCGCGATCAAGCTCGGTCTCAGCGGGCGCCTCGATTTGCGTAGCGAGCGGCGTTTCGGAAAGCCGGTCGATTCTGACCCGCGTTCCCGCGCCCTCATGGACCTTCGGTTCGATCGCAACGAGCGCGCCTGGCTGAAGACCCGCTGCGTCGGGCTCGCGCACGTTGGCGAGCACCGGGCGCTTCATGCCGTCAAGCACAATCACGTAACCCTTGCCGGTCTCGCCGCGCCTGCCGGCTTCCAATACGGGACCGATTACACGCCCCATCGAACGATCATAAAGTCTGAGCCGGCCTTGGCCCGGCTCAAGTTCGCGTCCGAGGCGGCGGCGCAGATCGATACCCTTGCCGATCTCCTCAAGCCGCGCTGCCCAGTCGTGATCGAGACGGAAGTGATCGCGCTTTTCCTCGCGTCCCAGCCCCATGCGCGCCAACTCGCGCATGCGGTTTCGGAGCGCGGCCCGAAGCGTGGGCTCGAGCCCGCGTCCGATCGACTGAATGCGATGAGACTTGCCAGGCTTCAGTTCAGCGGCCAGCAGCCGGTCAAGCCGGATGGTCGAACAGGCGGTTGGCGGCGACATCGTCAACGCACGCGCCATGCTGCTCATCAAGCCGACGCGCGCCAATGTCCGCACCAACATCGTGCTCGTTACGGATCGGCGCAGCTACGCCATCGAAGCGATCGCGATCAGTGGCCAAACCTATTCCGCGCAGACGACATGGCGCTATCCCGCCGGCGCCGACCACGAACTCTTGGGCGGTCCTACTGCAGTAGATACACTCAACTTCGCCTATCGCATCCGTACCGTGCGCGGCTTCAATCCGCGCTGGCGGCCGGTGCGTGTGTTTGACGACGGACGTAAGACCTACATCGAGTTTCCACCAGCGATGGCCACGAGCGAAGCGCCGCCGCTCTTCATCATCGAGAATGGCGAGGCCGGTCTCGTCAATTATCGGGTTTCTGGCGGCCGCTACGTGATCGACCGCCTCTTCGACATCGCCGAGCTTCGCTTAGGCGCCGAGCGTCCGGTGATCGTGCGCATCAGCCGCGATGATGCGGATGCACCACGTACACCTCGCCGCGGGAGACGGCCATGACTGCAACCGCAAGCGAAGACGAGCGCCCATCGCCAGCGCCAACGACCTCAATCCGCGCAGCACCGCCAAAGCCGCGACGGCTGTCGCGCAGGACCTTGATGGCGGGCGCGCTTGGCCTCGGCGCCCTTATCGCCTTTGCCCTCATCAACGGATTGTCGGAACGCGACCGCACGCCCGCATCGGGCGAGGACGCTTCACAAAACCTCCAAGTCGCGAGCCCGCCCGAGAACATCCGCGAGGCGCCGGCGAACTATGATCTCGCAACTTTGCAGCCGCCCGAGGAAGGCCGCGACTATTTCTGGGGCGACCATGCACCTGCCGACGCGACACTGGCGGCGCCCGACGACCCCGGCCCCGCCACAGATGAGCCAGCCGATCCTTCGCCGCTTGAAACGGAAGCCGAAGCGGCGCGGATTTCGTCTATCCTCTTTTCGGATCGCGGCGGCGTTGGCGGCCCGGCGAACGCGCAGAGTTTCACCGAGACCGGCCGGCGCGCGGGGTTCCTCAATGGTCAGCGCGGACGCGACGACGGCGTGCTCGACGCAACCTACGAGCCGCCCCGCTCGCCTTACACGGTTCAAGCCGGCGCCACGATTTCGGCTGCACTCATAACCGCGCTCAATTCCGACCAGCCCGGGCGCGTCATCGCGCAAGTGAGCGAGAACGTCTTCGACAGCGTCACCGGCGAGATATTGCTCATCCCGCAAGGCGCGCGACTGATCGGCTCGTACGATTCCGACACGGCTCACGGCGAGCGGCGCCTGTTGGTCGTTTGGAACAGGCTCATCATGCCGAATGGGTGGGCCATCCCGCTCTCCGCCATGCCCGGCGCCGACGCCGCCGGCAGCGCCGGTCTGACCGGCGATGTTGACGCGCACATTGGGCGCATAGTTGTGGCCTCACTCATCTCCGCCGTGCTTGGCGTCGCAGCCAATGAAAGTGAGGACGAAGACGACGCTAGGCTCTCGCAGAGCATCGGCGACGCCGCCGCTCAGCAAGCCGCGCAAACGGGATCGCGCATCGTCGATCGCGAACTGAACGTGCGTCCGACATTGCGCGTACGCGCTGGCGCGCGCGTCCGGGTGCTCGTTAGCCAAGACATTCAGCTGCGCCCCTACCCGCCGTGAAGAAACCCCGCGCGAAAGAAGAGCACTTGCCGCAACCCGATTTGTTCGGCGAGACGACCCAATCATCGCAAGCGTCCAGACAAACGTCGCCGCGCCCGCAGCCCGCGCCACGGCCTCGCCGTGGACGCATCGTCACACCGGGGCCTCTACTGCTTAACGTCCGCGAAGCAGCAGCGCGCCTTGGCCTCTCCAAGTCCACGTTGGACAAGTGGCGTTGCGCTGGCAAAGGTCCGCGCTACGTAAAGTCGACCGACCGCGCTGTGCGCTATGATCCCGAAGATCTCGATGCCTGGATCGCTGCGCGCAAGAAACATTGAACGTAGATGTCGGCGAAGCGAAAGCGATCGAAGCCCGGAGGGCCGAGACGCGCCATGCGCTTGATCAACGCGCGGCTCGGTTCACGAGAAATCTTTTCCCGGAGCGAAGCGCAAGGGGCGCGTCCCGCGCGACAGGCGCGGGTTCACCCAAACCTCATGAAATCTTCTTATTCGGCTTCAGTTTCTCCAAGCTGAACACGAGCGCATCCAGGTCCGTCGCTGTGAGCGCTGCGACTTCCGCCTTGGTGTAGAATGGTCGTGAGACTTCAACATAGACACGCGGCGGGCGCTTCCTGTGTTGCTTGCAGAATTTGCACGATAGGCGCTTAGCGAGATCGGCAACGCGCCCCTCGGTCCCGTAGAGCTTCACCAGTTCGATCGCCGTGAAGAGCGTGCCGCGCGCGCATCCCGTGCAACCGAAATAGAGCCCGCTCAAACGCCCGAGCTGGCCGAACTTCACCGGCGCTTTCTCTTCGTAGCCCATCGGGCCGCACTCGCACTGTTGGTTGTAACGGTCAGCCTCGTCGCAGAGACCGCTTGCACGCTCAACCAATTTGTGCTTGTTTTGTTCTCACACTTGGGGACCGTTGGCGCGCATCTTTTGCGAGCCAAACACGTCGAGACATCAGCGCCCTTCCTTCAACGCTTGAAGAAGGCGCGTCTCTGTCCATGAGCGGTCTCTATCTGACCGCGCGCGAGTTTGAGGCGCTGCTGAAAAAGCAGAACGGCGCCTGCTGCGTCGATGATTGCGAAGAGACCGAAGGTCTGATCGGCGAACACTCAACGCCGAACGCATGGCGACGCGCTAAGCCCGACCAGCTCATGTGCCCAAGCTGCCACAAGATCAAAACGCTGCGCGACATCAAGGCGATCTGGAAAGCGAAGCGTCTCAATGGCGCAGCACTTTCGCAATACGAGCGTCGGCGCCGCTACGGCCCGCAATTGCGTGGCCGACCTTTCGCTCAAGCCTACACATCGCAAGCGCAGACATGGAAGCGTTAGCAACCATCGCGTTCACGCTCTTCGTCATCGTGCTGCTCGAAGCGGCACGGTCGATTGCGGTCTGTTTGTTGCGCTGGCCCCTTTCGCCGCGCTCGGGGCGCTCACAGCGAGTATCAGCGTCGAGCTTGGCGCCGGCGCATTGGAAGCTGCCCTCGCTGGACTGGTCGCCAGCACGCTGACACGCCAACTCATTCGTTAGAAGCTCGCCCGGACCCGGGCGTGGGCGTCCGCGGCAAGCTTGGTGGTGTCGGCGCTGACGCCGGCGGCTTTGGCGAACTTGTCCCAATCGCCGACAGCGGCCGCCACCTCCTCCACCATCACCTGCAAGTCTTTCCCGCCCAGGCCATGCTTGGCGCCCAGAGCCTCGATGTGCTTGCGCGTCGGCTTTGCGCCCTCGCCCTCGATATCGAGATAGTGCTCGCCGCCGGGACCCGCAGCGTAAGTCAGATCGTAATCTGGCGAGAGCGACCACGCGCCGTTCTCATCCATCAGATAAGCATGCTGGCGGGCGTGATCGTCTCGGTTGTGTGAGAGCACATTGAAGACCATGCGCCGGAACGCGCGCGCAACATCCTCGGCGTTGCGGGTGATGGCCCGCGTTGCGCGCAGCAAGGTGTCGTAGCTCACCGCGCCGGCCGTCAGCGGCGCTTCGATCGCGCCCGTGAGGGAGACCATGTGCAGCCGCGCGCCGCCGCCTGGACGATCGAAGCGTTTCGTCGCGAAATAGCCTGGGCCGTTCTTGGCGGGAAGCAGGCGGTGCGGCGCAAGCCTCAAGCCTGCCGCCTCCGCCATCGAAGCATAGGCTTCCTCTAGCGGACCGATGTCTTCAGGATCTTCCGGCGCCTTAAATTTCACGATCCAAGCGGCGTGATCGGCAGGGAGTTCGCTGTCGCCAACCGACACTTCGCCATTCGGGCCAAACCCCACATGGACTTTGGGTCGCGCTCCGCCAGAGCCGCCCGCGGCTCTTGCAAGCACGTCGCCAAGCTTTCCATCTTCGCCGGAAAGAACCTGCGCGGCCTCATCAGCCAAAGCATCAAGGTCTATCCCCATGCTCGCGTCGGCGTCAGGTGTTGTTGCTGGATGAAAGACAAGGGCGCCGCGTCCGCCTTCGCCAACGAGCGCCAAGCGCTCGACGGGCGTCAGCGAGGCGATGTCGAGACCAAGTCTTGCCAGCCGCTTGCGCATGACCAAATAGCCCCAACCTTCGGGCAAGCTATCGGCCAAGAAGCCATGCAGGCCATCGAAGTAGCGCGTGCGGGCCGGCTGCAGGCCGAGCTGGTGCGGATAGCGAGGCAACGGATCGACGCTGAGGTTTTTGGCGATGACCTCGCGCGACCATTCAAGCTGCGCGGTTTGTTGCGCCCAAGCGAGGCGCCCAGTCGGCACGAGCGCGTCCGGATCAAGCGCAAGCGCAACATCGAGCGGCGTCCCCGGCGCCAGCTTCAAGACGCGCCAACCTTGCGCGAGGCCCGCTGGCGTTTTGGCGCCACGGCGGCCCGACGCTGCTGTTCCAGCAACTCATCCATGCTTTGCGGGCTTGGGGCCGGAAACAACTGGGCAAAGCCGTCCTCGCAGCGCAGCGCGATTGCGGCGCTGAGGAGGTGCTCGGTGGTTGCCTGTCCAGTCGCTTCGAGGCGCTTCCAGGTGCTCCGGCTCATCCCGGCCCGCTTGGCGGCCTCGGCTTGCGACCAATTTTGCGCGACCCGGCGGGCCCGGACCGCCCCTCCCAGGTCAATGAGCAGCTCCGATGCTGTCTTTAACATGGGATCATATATGAGCCATTAGGCCTACAAAGTCAAGCTAATGATCCACATTCGAGCCACCGACGATAGTCGTGCTCTGCCCGCCGCTCGGGCGTGGAACATTCAATTTCCGCCCTCGCGAACGCCCGCAGCGCGCAACGCATCGCCAATGCGACGCCCGCCAATACTACAAGTGGCGATCACACGATCATACGACACCACGCGGCGGTTTCGCCCGCGGGTGGCGACGCATTGTGCGTTCTGCCCCATCGCCAAGCTTTCGAGCGCAACCGCCGTCGCGATGCAATTCGGGTGCGTTGAAGTCGGCAAGCCGCACCTCGATCCAAGTGGCCGGATCGCTTGAATTGCCAACGCACAAGCTGTCGCCATCGCCGACATATCTTACAACACCGGAAAACTCGGCGCCCGCCGTGCGAGGCAGCGGCCCCTCACACGGATCCGCGAACGCCAGCGCTGGCGAGCACAGAAAGAGCAAAAGGACGATGATGAATCGCATCACTCCCGATGTTGAAACCGACTCTGTTGCGATTCATCCCCTGCCCGGAGAGTAGGCTGGAGGCGCGAAACCGAGCTGCCGTGCGCTGGCGCTCCCAGCCTCCGAAGCCCCACTAAAGTCAGGCCCCGACGACAGCAATCCGCCGCTTCCCGGACATTCGGCGCCGAGTATCCGTCGGCTCGAATTCGCCGAACGTTGCCGGTCGGCCTAAGCCGTGGGCCGTACAAATCGGCTGGCGAATTTGACGTTGTACGCGTGAAACTCGCCTTCCGGCGTAATGACCACCCCCGTGATATTGGCGCGCTGAAACGTGTCCTCACTTGCGTCCTCTGCAGGTCGCAGACTGACCGTTAGAGCCCCACCCTCGTGTAGCTCTTCACGAAAGCCGTACTCAACCCGCGCCCCAAAGCAGGTGATGTCGCCACCGCTCACAATCAATTCGGCGGTCGGCTCATCCAACGAGACCCAGCGGCATAACGTCAGGCAGCGGCGCGTCCCGTTCTCGTTTACTCACACCGAACCTCCGGATGGAAATATTTGATCATTGGCACGGTCTCGCCGATTGTAGCCGCTCGCAATGGGGACAGGGTCGATCGCGAGCTTCAAGCGCCGCCATCGTTGAGCGGGACGCGCCTGTAGCTGGGCCAGGTTGTTGCGTCCCAGCGATCCATCTCGCCGCCGCACTCAACGCATTCGGCAACACCCTTGGAAGGCCACGCCGAGCGCACCCAGATCACCTTATACGCGACGCCGCAATGCGCGCACTTCGCATCGCCTTGAGACTCCATGTCCCACTCCCGAAAGCGAAGTATGCGAGGATCGGCGGCGCTTGCTTTGCGCGGCGTCAATCGTCCGGCGCTCTGTACGGCAGCCTAGCGCATCGCGAACGGCGTATTCGACCAGACCCAGTCGGTGAGCGAGTGTCCGCGACACCGGCAGGCCATCGCCGTCAGCGCCGCTCTCGGCCATTCGCGAATTCGGAAAGCGGTAGGCCACAGGCGATAGGGGGACGATTTGGCAGACAACTCTGGCGATCAACGTTCATCGCGTAGGCTGTCTAGGTAGGCAAAGAGGTCCCTTAGGTCCTCGGATTCCACCTCAATATCAGGCATCGTCT